>Ga0116117_1000125_pt1 | contig 26560 bp, 19 predicted proteins | sample June2015DPH_11_1_FD_89790 | JGI IMG/M metagenome (GOLD analysis project Ga0116117, IMG submission 89790) | Peatland microbial communities from SPRUCE experiment site at the Marcell Experimental Forest, Minnesota, USA - June2015DPH_11_10 | ecosystem: Environmental > Terrestrial > Soil > Wetlands... | reverse complement strand
TGCCCGGTCTCGGTGCAGGGAGATTCCGCGCCAGCAGAGATTGAAGCGGCGCTGATTGAACTGAACGCCTCAGGTTTGGTAGACGTGATTGTGCTGGCCCGCGGCGGAGGGTCGCTGGAAGATCTGGCCGCCTTTAATAGCGAGCGAGTGGCCCGCGCAATTGCTGCCTCGCCGTTGCCTGTGGTTTCAGCAGTGGGGCATGAGACCGACTTTACTATTGCGGATTTTGTGGCTGACCTGCGCGCACCCACGCCCTCAGCCGCCGCCGAACTGATTACCGAGGCGCAGCACAAGATTGCCGAGCACCTGGCCACGCAAGCGCATCGGCTCGACCGCGCCGCGCGCTTTCAATTACTACAAGCGCGGCAACGGCTTACGCGCCTGCCCGTCAGCCGAGCCGAAGGGCGCATGAATACGCTGCTGCACAGGCTTGCCCAGCGATTGGACGACCTGAGCTTCCGTCAGGAGGTTGCGGTGAGCAGCCAACTGCGGCAGCATCAGAAAACCGTGGCCGACCTCGCAGCCGCTGTATTGCGTCACGATCCGCGACAGAATCTGGGACTTGCGCGAGAGCGCCTTGCCACTTGCCGCACGCGCCTCGACCGTACGCTGGAGCGCAGGTTGCATGAATCTGCGGCTCACCTCAACTCACTTGATGCGCGGCTACATTCGCTTTCGCCGCTGGCCGTGCTGGATCGCGGCTACGCGCTGGTGATTGACGAGGCGGGCGGAGTGGTGCGATCAACCAATCAAATTGCGCCGGGCGACAAGGTGACCACGCGCCTGTCAGACGGCGCCTTTATCAGCCGCGTGGAATCCGCCGCCGGAAATCAGAAATGAGATTATGACCGTAGCTAACGCACGCAAACTCTTCGGCACTGACGGCATTCGCGCGGTCGCGGGCGAATTTCCGCTTGACGCAATTACGATTTTCGCTTGCGGGTTGGCTCTGGGCCACTCGCTGCCGAAGGCGATCGCGAAATCCAGAGTTATTCTGGGCCGCGACACCCGCGAGTCAGGCCCTTGGATTGCCGCCATGCTCGCCGCCGGGCTGCGCGAAACAGGAGTGCGCGTCGAGAGCGCGGGTGTTGTGCCCACTCCGGCTATCGCGTATCTTGCCCGCGCTCACGGCTTTCAGGCGGGCGTGGTGATTTCGGCTTCGCATAATCCCTGGCAGGATAACGGCATCAAGATCTTTGGCGGCGACGGCTTCAAGTTGGCCGATGCGGTCGAGCTGGCCATGGAAGATGAAATTCTGCATCATGCGGCGCAAATTGCCGCGCCCGATCCGGCCTCCTTCCGCCCGGTCAACGATGACTCGGGCTTGCAGGCCGATTATATTCAGTTTCTCTTGAACAGCGTTCCGGGACTCCGACTGAAAGGGCTGCGCATTGTGGCCGACTGCGCGAATGGAGCGGCGGCAGCGGTGGCTCCGGAGCTTTTCCGACGGCTGGGCGGCGATGTGATTCTGCAGAACATCCAACCCGATGGACATAACATTAACTTGAACTGTGGTGCGTTGCATCCGTCCTCTGTGGCCGCCGAAGTAGTGACGCGGGGGGCGGAGTTAGGCCTAACCTTTGACGGAGACGCGGACCGCTGCATGCTGGCGGGCTCGCACAAAAACATCATCAACGGGGACGCCATTTTGTTGATGGTTGCGCGTGACCTCAAGGCTCGCGGATTGCTTACGGGGGATTTGGTTGTGGCCACAACCATGTCGAACATGGGGCTTGAAGCGGCGCTGAAGCGCAGCGGGATTCGTATGCTGCGCGCGCCGGTGGGCGACCGCTACGTGCTGGAAGCAATGCTCAAGCACAACGCGGCGCTTGGCGGCGAACAATCCGGGCATATACTTCTGCCTCATTTGGCCACGACCGGCGACGGTTTGCTGACGGCGCTGGTGGTGCTCGATCTGATCGCCCGCACCGACAAGAGCGTTGACGAACTGACGGCCGACCTGAAGGTTTTTCCGCAGGTGATTGTCAACGTGAGAGTGCGCGAGCGCAAGCCGCTCGATACTATCCCTGGCGTTGCTTTGCGCATTCGCGCCGCGGAAGAGGAGTTGAAGGATTCAGGCCGCGTGGTGATTCGTTATAGCGGCACCGAAGCGCTGGCTCGCGTGATGATCGAAGCGGAAAGTGAAGACGCAATGCACTTCCATGCCGACGCGATCGCCGATGCGATTCGCGCGGAGTTGGGCGTGTAGCGAGAAGGGACCGATATGAGCAATAGCTGGAAGTTAGCAATAGTTATTACAATATGTCTGCTTGAACCGGTTGCTGTATGCGCCCAATGCGGGTTTGGCTTTGAACCTGCCGCAGTGGTGCGCTGGTATCGCAGCGGAGGCTGGACGATTCCTGGGCTTGCTGACGCCATAGCGATAGCACCAGTCCGTCTCAATATTGAAGGCAAACCTGTTCCTTGGGATTTTCCCGAGGGCGTCACAGCTCATTGGGTTCAGCACGGTGCCGACTATCGTGTAACTTTTCCCGAAGCGATCTTTGAACGGGACGGCCAGCGGACAAAAATGCTCGCGCGGAAATTCATTCTCTATCAGATGGTGCGTTGGGAGGTGAATGGCCAGCCCTATGCATACTCGTATATTCTGGGTCCCCTAGATGTTGCCTGCTCAGCAAACATTGACATCATCGATGAGAACGGCGACGGTGTTTTTCGCGTGATGACACCTGATGGGCACACACTTTTCTCACGTCATGCTGTGGGACCGCCTGTACCGGAATGGGCTAAAAAGCCGAAAATATAGCGATCTTGATCAAATCCCAATGTTGGCGCGATCGGGTTACATATCCCGCCAGTTTGCGCCCGACTTCAGATCGGCGACCAGTGGCACGCTGAGCTGCATCACGCCTTCCATCTCGGCGCGGACTAGCTTTTCTACTTCGGCAGTTTCGGCGGCGGGAACTTCGAAGAGCAACTCATCATGAACTTGCAGAACCATGCGGGTCTTCAAATTGCGCTCGGTGAGCTTGTGGTCGATGGAGATCATGGCCAACTTGATGAGGTCGGCGGCGGTGCCTTGTAGAGGCGTGTTGATGGCGGTGCGCTCGGCGAATCCGCGCTGGTTAGGATTGCGGCTTTCGATGTCGGGAATGGGGCGGACCCGGCCAAAAAGCGTGCGCACCGAACCGGTTTTGCGCGTGGCTTCCAGAGTCTGCTCGATGAATTTTTGCACTCCTACATAGCGCGCGAAATAGCGCTCGATGTAGGCGCGCGCCTCCTGCTGCGGAATGCCCAACTGCGCGGCCAGACCAAAGGGCGAGATGCCGTAGACAATGCCAAAATTGACGGCCTTGGCGCGGTTGCGCGTCTGCTTATCCATACCCTCAGCGGGTACGCCGAAGACCTCGCTGGCAGTGAGGGTGTGAATGTCTTCGTTGTTCTGGTAGGCGCGGATCAGCAGCGGATCGCCGCTCAAATGGGCCAGCAGACGCAGCTCGATCTGCGAGTAATCGGCGGAGAGCAGTTGCGTTCCGGGCGCGGCGGTGAAGGCTGCGCGAATTTCGCGGCCCAGTTCAGTGCGCGTGGGGATGTTCTGGAGATTTGGATTGATAGAGGAGAGCCTTCCCGTGGCCACAGCCGCGGCTTGGAAGGTGGTATGCACACGCGAATCGGCGTCGGCCAAGAGAGGCAGCGCGTCAATGTAAGTGGATTTCAACTTCGATAAGTGGCGAAATTCGAGGACGAGCTTGGGTACGTCGTGCTTTTCCGCGAGATATTCAAGCACATCTTGCGCGGTAGAAACTGCTCTGCCTTTGCCGCGGCTGGCGGGCGCGGGCAGGCCGAGATCGGTAAAGAGAACTTCTCCAAGCTGCTTGGGCGAATTGACGTTGAATCGGCGGCCAGCCAACTCGAAGATGCGCTCGCCGACGCGGTCAAGCTCGATGGCAAATCGCTTGGAGAGTCCGTCGAGGACGCTGAGATCGATGCGCACACCGGCCTGCTCCATGCGGAAGAGGACCGGCGCAAGCGCCAGATCCATTTCGTAAACCCGCTCCAGGCCCGACAGTTCGACGACGGATTTCAACGCAGGAACCAGTGCGCGAATGGAGGCTGCGCCCGCGGCCAAAGAGGATGGAGCGGGCTGACCATGACGGGCAGCCACATCAGCCAGCGCTTGCGTGGAGTGCGTGGGATTGAGCGCGTAGGAAAGCAGCATGGTGTCTTCGACCGCACCGCGCAGCGTGACACCCTGCTTGGTGAGCAGATGAAGGTCCGATTTCCAATCATGAGTTTTCTTGGGAACTGCGGCGTCTTCAAGCAGGTTGCGAAGCTGCGCGGTCAGAGGGAGTTGCAAAGCTACGGTTGGCTCGGCGCAGAGGCCGACGCTGAAACTGGATTGCTTTTCGGCGGCTTCGGCCATGTCGAGAAGCGACATCGATTGCTGCGGATCGTCTTCTGACTCCGGTTTGGGCTGGACCATATCGAGCGCAAAGGCAAACCCACCTGTTCGCGCGGCTGCATAAAATGCGGCGGACTGTTCGGCGGTCGGATTCTCAAAGATCTCAATCGTGGGACCGTCATCCGCGGGCTCAAGATCGCGCAGCATGGAAGTGAATTCAAGCTCAGTGAAAAGCGCGCGGCAGGCTTCGAGATCGTACGGCTGCGTCTCCATAGCCTTGAGGTCGAGTGGAAGCGGCACGTGGCAGTCAATGGTGACAAGTTCTTTTGATAACAAGACGGAGTCGCGATTCTGCTCAAGCGACTCGCGATAGGTTTTGCGCTTGACCTCCGCGGCGTGATCGAGCACAGCCTCGACCGAGCCGAATTCAATAATCAAATCGACGCTGCCTTTGTCGCCAATGCCGGGCGCGCCGGGAACGTTATCGACCGCATCGCCGCGCAGGGCCATTACATCGACAACCTTCTCTGGCGGCACACCGAGCACTTCGAGAACCTTGGCTGGGTCGAGAATCAGATTGTCTTTTTGCGGATTGAGAATCTTTACGGTGGGCGTGACCAACTGCATCATGTCTTTATCGCCACTGACGATGAAGACCTCATGCTGCTGCTCGGCGGCCTCGCGGGCGAGGGTTCCAATGACGTCGTCGGCCTCAAAGCCCTGGGCCTCAAGAATGGGAATGCGCAGGGCTTCAAGGGCGCGGCGAATGTAGGGAATCTGGCGGCGCAGGTCTTCAGGCATGGTGGCGCGATTGGCCTTATAGCCCTCGTAACTCACTTCGTCGAAGCTCTGCGTCTTGCCATTCCACTTGCGCAAAGGGCCCATGGTGCGAGCGCGCTCGTCGCGGAAGACTTCGCCGCTCATGTCGAAAACGGCAGCAAAGTATTGCGGCGCGAAATCCTGGCGCAGCTTCTTGATCATGTTCACAAAAACATAGATGGCGGCGGTGGGCAGCCCATCGCGGGTGCTCATGGGACGGCTGCGCTGCATCGCGTGGTATGCGCGAAAGATGAACGACATGGTGTCGAGCAGAAAGACGGGCGGCTTGGCTTGGTCTGTCACGCTACCGAGTTTATCAGGGAAGAGAGACTCGGGATCGGACGGGTTATCTTTATGGTCTCTGTTGTGCGGCCTTCGAGGCATCCCACCCATTCCGCAGAAAAGCGCGGAATGGATGGGGCACAGAAATCTACTGTAAATCCGAATATGCTCTAAGACTTGTCGCTGGGGACCTTGGTAAGCCGCTCGAGCTGGTTGCGCCAATCCAGAGATTCGACAAAGCTCTTCGATTCGCGCCATCCGGGCTCGACAATGACATGCAATTCCAAGTAAACGCGGGTGCCGATCAGCGACTCGATCTGGCGGCGGGCAGCGGTGCCGATTTCCTTGAGCTTGGAGCCGCCTTTGCCGATCAGGATCGCCTTCTGGCCGTCGCGCTCGCAATAGATTGCCGCCGCGATGCGGGTGAGCGGCAGACGCGCGGGGGGCTGACCTTTCTTGCGGGGCGGCGCCGGCGGCTCGGCCTCTTCATAGCGCTCAATCACCACAGCGGATGCGTAGGGAACCTCTTCGCCAGTCTCGACAAGAATGCTCTCGCGAATCAACTCGGCGACCATGAAGCGCTGCGGCTGATCGGTGTACTGATCCTTGGGGTAATAGCGCTCGCCCACTGGCAGCGCCTCGACGATTTTGCGAACGAGCAGATCGAGTCCATCGCGCTTGCGGGCGCTGACCGGAATGACCTGCGCAAAGCCGAAGTGCCGGGTGAGCGTATCGATGAGCGGCAGCAGTTGGTCTTTGGCGACGAGATCGATTTTGGTGAGCAGCAGAAAGACCGGGCAGTCGAGCTTGCGGATCAGGCCGAAGAGAAATTCGTCCTCGCTGGCCCAGTTGGTGCGCTCGTGCTTGGGGGTTGGTGCGTCGGTCTTTGAATCCCCTATCCCAGAATCGGGACCTGGGGCACCCAATTGTTCGGCTGGCTCGGCGGCGGCTTCCAGCTGCACGCGGCGCGTGGCGTCCATCAGCACCAGGACGACGTCGCGAGTTTCGAGAGCTTCGTAGACCTCTTGCAGCATACGGCGATCGAGGTGCGAGCCGGGCTTGTGAACGCCGGGAGTATCGACAAAGACGATCTGCGCCGCCGGATGCTGGCCTTTGCGCGCGGGGACTTCGACCACCCCGGCAATGCGGTTGCGTGTGGTCTGCGGCTTGGCCGAAACAATGGCTACCTTTTCGCCGGTGAGAGCGTTCAGCAGCGTGCTTTTGCCGGCGTTGGGCCGACCGAGAATTGCAACAAATCCAGATTTCAAAGGGTATTTATGCTCCTGATTGATCTTACGGCATTTTGGAATCGACGGAGTTTGTAGCTTCTCACATTGACGTATGTGAAGCGCTTGACTTCAATTCGTTTATAAACGATAATACTTTTGTGTATGAGATTCGCCACTACCTGACGCGAAGCGAACAAGACGTCTTTATGGAATGGCGTCGCCAACTTCGTGACACAAAGGCGAAAATCGCGGTTGACCGCAGAATCAACCGGATGGAGTTGGGTAACTTCGGCGATCACAAGTTCTGTCGCGATGGGGTTTGGGAGTTGCGTATCGACACGGGCCCGGGATACAGAGTCTATTACGCCCTCGCCGGAACACTGGTTGTGCTGCTGCTGACGGGCGGCGACAAACGAACTCAGGATACTGACATTGATCGCGCTTGTGCATACTGGCTAGATTGGCAAGGAAGGACGGAGCGATGAGAGATAGAACCCATGACGAAGCAATGGCGGAGCTGCTCAGAGACGACCCTGCCTACGCGCTGGAGCTGCTGAACGGCATTCTTGAAGACGGCGAACAGGGTGAACTGCTGATTGCTCTGCGCCAGATGACGAAGGCATTTGGCGGTGTGCAGACGGTAGCGGAAAAAGCCAATCTCAATCCAACTCAGCTCTACCGCACACTATCTGAAGCGGGTAATCCGGAGCTGCGCAGCCTCTCCGCGATTCTCAAAGCGATGGGGCTGCGCCTCGCTGTCGAACGCGTGCGCGCGGCGTGAGGTGTAAGTCACAAGTTCGAGATCTGGAGTACTACCGGTCTTCACTCGAGTCGATTTCGTCGCAAGTAAAAGTAACATCGATGCGAAGAGTGCTTTTCTCATAAATTCCTCTGACCACAAAACCAAGAATGGGCAGAATTTTTAAGTCGGCGTAACTTCCCCAACGGCGGGCGGGAAGACGCGCAGGCGCTCAACGCGGCGGTCTGTGGATGCGACAACTTCGATGCGGAGGCCGACGGATTCGAGCATAACCACCTCACCGGGAAGCGGAATGCGGCCGTCGATTTCGCTGACCAGGCCGCCGAGCGTAGTGGCTTCGTAGGCTTCATCCAAATCGCCCAGGCCGGCATGTTCGCCGAAAAGATCGGGCAGTTGATCGACGGGAAAGTTGCCAGGAACCAGCCAGACGCCGTTTGGCTCGCGCTGCGGCTCGGCGTTGACTGAGTCGGGGGGCGCGTCTTCTTCGTGTTCGTCCTTGATGTTGCCGACGATCTGTTCGAGCAAATCTTCGATGGTCACCAGCCCGGAAACGCCGCCGTACTCATCGATGACGATGCGCATGTGCTGCTTTTCGCGCTGCATCTCGCGCAGCAGTTCGTAGCCGCGCTTGGTTTCGGGAACAAAAGCAACCGGGCGCTCGATGCTGGCAACGGTGCGGGCGCCAGCATCCGAGTCGGAGATTTGCAACAGGTCGTGAGCAAAAGCGATGCCGGTAATGTTGTCGATGGAGCTTGCATAAACCGGCACGCGAGAGAAGTTGTGCTCGCGCAGCAGCGCCAGGAATTCTTCGAGAGTGAGGCGCCCGGGCACGGCGAAGACTTCAGGCCGCGGGGTCATCACTTCGCGCACCAGCTTGTCGCCGAACTCTACGGCTGAGCGGACCAGGTCGCGGTCGCTCTCTTCCAGGATGCCCTCTTCTTCTCCCGCTTCGAGCAGGGCCTCAACATCTGCTTCGGCCTCCTCCTCGGAGTTGAGCGGCTGCTCCGCCAGCGAGGCTACGGAGAAAAAGAAACGAACGAAGACGGTGACGGGTGTCATCAACCAGAGCAGCAGACGGATGGGCCAGACAAGGCGAGCCGCCCAGCGGCCACGGGTGCGATCAAAGAGCAGCGTAGGCAGGAGCTGGTTGCAGAAGACAACTACCAGCACCACGGCGAGAATCGCCTGCGCAATTTCGGCGGGCGTGGGCCGCGCCAGATGCGGGGCGCGATCGAAGAGGAAAGCTCCGAACTCCAACGCAATCACGCCCAGGGCAAGCTGCTGCAAGACCGCCGCGCAGATGGCGGCGTGCGGGCGGCTGAGACCCAGTGCCGGCTCGACCAGTTCTTCCCAGGCATCAAGATTCTCTTCGATTTCGCGGGTGAGAATTTTGCCGAACTCCGAGTAGACACGGCTGATGTACGAGGCCAATGTCTCGACTGCGGCGAGGAAGACGATGAGGAGAATGAAAAGCGGGGTCATGGGCGCGGACCTCGCCTGCGGATATCGGTTTGTAGTTTTCGAGTGATAACCGAAAAATCTTTCGCAGGGGCCAAAGCCCGGCTCGATTTGGCTGGAATCATGTACGGGCTAAAGGCCGCACCCTTCAAACTTTGCTTTCGCTTGGTGACCGAATTCGCTTCGGCGCGTTCGATCAACCCTTGCGGCAGGCCCAGATTGGCGCGCAGCAGTCGCTCACGGCGGGCCATTTGGCCGTTGTCAGCCTCATGATCGTGCCCGGCAAGATGCAACAGGCCATGGAGAATCAGCACCTTGATTTCGGTCGAAAGCGAGTGTCCTTGTTCGATGGACTGTTTGCGCGCAGTGGGAACGCTGATGGCCAGGTCGCCGGCGATCTCGTCGGCTCCGATGCCTTCGGCGGGAAAGGAGAGTACATCGGTAGCTTTGTTTTTGCCTCGGAACTGGCGGTTGAGCTTGCGAATAGCCGCGCCGGTTGTGAGCAGGACGGTGACTTCGCCCTTGAGGCGAACCGCGGTTTGCGCCTGAGCAAGAAAGCGGGCCAGGGTGCGGGCTGAGGGAATGCGTTGATTCTTGTCTGGAGTGGACACACCTGGAATCTTCGCCAATATTGTCGTCGGCGCGGGGTCAGGGTCCATATCTGGGTCGAGAAGGATCATCTTGCCCGGGACCGCGGTGTACTCGGGACCGGTAGCTTTCATTCTACTCGGGTTCGATCATTGCCGCGATAATTCATACGGGCAGGGTTAGACCCATTGACTTTGGAAGCTGGATGAATCGGTGCGCTGCGTGGAACTTTGCCGCTCGACTGCGATGGTTTCACGTGACTCGCTGCGTCGCAGGTATAGCTCAGTGCACGTTGCGCGAAAATCCAGACATGTGACGCTCAGGGTGATGAAAAGGAACCTTCGTTACTTGCGCGCTGTTATCTAAATAATTAACAGCCATGTTTTGAGAATGTACAGGGAGGCACCATTTTTTTGCCGATATGCGAAGGCCCGCTCATCGCGAACAATAAGGCCGCGATGAACGGGCTACAGCTTTTTAAGTCAAATGGTCATTGTTCGAGCTGATGTTAGGGCCACCCGCCGATTCACCATCTCGAGCACTTCTATTGCTTGACCAGCGAAACCGATTCGACATCGGTCCAGTTACCGGCCTTGGCATTGATGTTGAATCCGAAGTAGACCTGACCGTCAGTCACCGAGATTCCAGAGATCGTGACAGTCGTCCAACTGCTTGCCGTGGGCAGATTGACTGAGGTCTCGCTGCCGTTGGTTGGATAAGCAAACATTGTTGCCGACGTCTGTCCGCCGCCGTTCTCGATCACCGCAGTTAGCGTGTAGGTACCATTGGGCAATGCAGTTGCGGTCTGCCAGACGCTGGTGTTGTAAGCACTCGCGCTGTAGAACGACAGTTCTTTTCCGGTTCCACCGGACTGCGTGTAGGTGGCGCTATAGGCCGCAGTCGTAGTGGGTGTGATCTGCCAGCCATTCAGGCCACTCGCAAAATTCGGATTGATGACCTGATTGCTGGCGCCAAGGGTGAAGAGAAACTGATCGATCGCGCTGGTGAACTTCAGTTCGTCACCTGTGACAACTGTTGCCGCGCCCATCGAATAATTGCTGGTTGCGGAATTGTCTGGAGCTTCAGGCTCCCAATAGATCACGCCCATGCCACGCCCGTTGGGAACAGCATAGACAGCTTGCAGGGCTGACTTTACATCATCATTACTTCCATCCCAATCGCTCGACGCATGACCCATTTCGCAGATCATGATGGGCTTGCTGTAGCGCGCGGCCAGCGTGGTCAGGTTAGTGGTGATGGTGCTGAGTGTTCCCGGACCGTCGTAGTAAGAGGCTCCGATAACATCGAATTTTCCGCCGTCGGCTTTGAGGTTGTCAAAGAACCATTCAAAGTCGCTGAGATTGCTGAGATTCGCGAGGTGAATGATGACTTGCGTAGAACTGCTGACGGCTTTTACGGCGTTATAGCCGTTGTTGATCAAGCCTGCCATTTGCGCGAAATTGGTGTATTCACCGGTGGGCCAAAGCAATCCTGAATTGATTTCGTTGCCGACCTGTACCCACTGAGGATAAATTCCGTCGGCGGCCAGAGCCTTCATGAAGTCATACGTGTAGTTATAAACGCTGGTTTCGAGTTGGGCATAGGTTTGGCCGGCCCAGGCGGATGGAATGGTTTGGTGACCCGGATCTGCCCAGGTGTCGCTGTAGTGAAAATCGATGATGATTTGAAAGCCCATCGAATTGGCGAGTTGAGCCAGCGCGATGCTTCCGGCCTGATTGTTATCGCCCACTCCGAGGCTGCCGGTGGTGATCGTGGGGTTGACAAAGGTTCTGATGCGTATGGTGTTCACGCCGTGATTCTTGAGAATCTGCAATGCGCTGATTTTCGTATTGGTTTCGTCGACGTAGGTATACCCGAGGCCCTCGAGTTGGGTTAACCAGCCAACGTCGGCGCCTTTTGCAAAGACCGGCGTGGCACTGTTGGCGCGAGGACTCAGGCATCCGGCTACAAGAAACGCAGCGAGAGCGAGAATGCAGTGAACTTGATGGGAGGAGGATTTCTTCACGGTAACCCTTTCATTTAATTGGTTTTTAGCACGTTGATCGATTGGTCGCGCCAGCCCCGGATGATTGGGGAGTTCGCGCGAGCACGAAATGAGTGTTTCCGGAGGGTGGCCTTTGTGTTTTGCAACATCTATCCATAAATCAGAGCGAATTTTAGGCCGCAAATGTGAGAGGGCACATCGGACTAAAGTTGGATTGGATTGAATATATCTTCGAGTCTGCTGGGCTGCGATGAACGGGTGATCTGCCCCGGTTTAGCGGACTGTGATTCAATAAGAGTGATGGCGATTCCCCGGCGAATGACGGTGCGTGGGCGATGGTTGGCGGCCGCGCGAAAAGTTCGCGAGTTGCGGATGGTGGCGAGCGCGTTGGCCCATACGGGGCATCCGGTCCTTGCGCAGATCATCCCGGCGCGCTTCTGCAACCTCTCTTGCGGTTATTGCAATGAATACGACAAGGTCTCGGAGCCAGTGCCGCTCGAAGAGATGCTGCGGCGAATTGACCACCTGGGACGCCTGGGTACGGCCATGATCGGCCTCTCGGGCGGCGAGCCGCTCACGCACCCTGACCTGGACGAGATTATCCGGCGAATGCGGAGAACCGGAGCGATCGCTGGAATGATCACCAACGGCTACCTGTTGAATGTTGAGCGCATTGAACGGCTCAACCGCGCCGGTCTGGACCACATGCAAATCTCAATCGACAATCTGGAACCGGACTATGTGTCCAAAAAAAGCCTCAAAGTACTGGACAAAAAGCTGGAAATGCTTTCGCAGTACGCCGAGTTCCACGTGAATATTAATTCAGTAGTAGGGGGCGGATTCAAAAATCCAAACGACGCATTGGTGATCGGCCGGCGGGCGCTCGCACTAGGCTTTGAATCGACGATTGGGATTATCCACGACGGCAGCGGGCAACTGAAGCCGCTACTGCCGGACGAGGCCAAAGTCTATTTTGAGATGACCCACAGACGGAAGACCAACTACTCGCGCTTCGACAAGTTTCAGGAGGCGATTGCGCAGGGGCGGCCAAACGACTGGCGCTGCCGTGCTGGGTCGCGTTATCTATACATCTGCGAGGACGGACTGGTTCATTACTGTTCGCAACAGCGCGGCTACCCAGGCGTGCCGCTTGCCGATTACAAAACAGTCGACGTAAAGCGAGAGTTTTTGACCGCAAAGAGCTGCGCACCAAATTGCACGATTGGATGCGTCCACCGGATCAGCTACATCGACCACTGGAGAGCGCCGCAGACCACGACAACTTCGCCGGGCGGAGATGCGGCAGCGACACCGGTGCTGGTGCAGATTGAGAGCGGGAAATAACACGCCGTCATGCTGCGGGATCGTAATTGAGGTTAGGCCCGAGCCACCGCTCGACCTCGGTCACGCTCATACCCTTGCGCCCGGCATAGTCGGCAACCTGATCGCGATCGATCTTGCCGAGCGAGAAGTAGCGCGATTCCGGATGGGCGAAGTAAAGCCCACTCACGCTCGATCCGGGCCACATCGCGAATGACTCCGTGATGAGCATTCCGGTTTTCGCCTGTACATCAAGCAAACGCCAGAGCGTGCCTTTCTCGGTGTGATCGGGGCAAGCTGGGTAGCCCGCTGCTGGGCGGATTCCGCGATACTTCTCATGGATGAGGTCGTCGATGCCCAGGCTTTCTTCACGTCCGTAGCCCCATTCGTCGCGTACGCGTTTGTGCAGACATTCGGCTAAAGCTTCAGCCAGACGATCGGCAATGGCTTCTGCCATGATGGCGTTGTAGTCATCCTGCTGGGCGCGAAATTGGTCGCACAGCCCCTTGAGGCCGATTCCACTGGTGACGGCGAAAGCACCGATGTGATCGGGTAGCCCGGATTCCTTGGGCGCAACAAAGTCCGAGAGCGATCGGCAGGGTTCGCTGCCCTCCTTGCTAATTTGCTGGCGGAGGAAGTGGAATCGCTCGAGCACCGTCTCGCGGGTTTCGTCGGTATAGAGTTCGACATCGTCGCCCAAGGCGTTAGCGGGAAAGATGCCGTAGACGCCACGCGCCGTAATCAGATTTTCGGCGATGATGCGATCCAGCAGAGCATTGGCTTCACCGAAAATCTGGCGCGCCTGCGCACCTTGTTTTTCATCGTCGAGAATGCGGGGATAGACGCCCTTCAATTCCCATGCGTGGAAGAACGGCGACCAATCAATGAATTCGCGCAGCGTGGCCAGCGGGAAATTGTCCAGCACGCGCACGCCGGTAAACGCAGGCGTGGGCAAGTCTTGGGCGCGCCACTTGATTGGCGTGCGCCGGGCGCGAGCGGTTGCAAGCGATACAAGCTTGGGGGGCGGCGAAGCATGAGCCTTGCGAAGCGCCTCATAGTCGGCACGATGTTTTGCTACGAAATCCGCTTTGCCGTCTTCACTCAGAAGGCTGGTCGTCACCGGCACGGCACGGCTGGCATCGAGCACGTGGACGACAGGCTGGCTGTAGTGCGGAGCAATCTTGACGGCGGTGTGCGCCCGGCTGGTGGTTGCGCCGCCGATCAGCAGCGGAAGCTTGAAACCTTGTCGCTCCATCTCGCGAGCCACATGGACCATTTCGTCGAGAGAGGGCGTGATGAGGCCGCTCAAGCCAATCATGTCCGCCTTTTCCGCCTTGGCGCGTTCCAGAATCTTTTCGCAGGAGACCATGACTCCGAGGTCGATGACGTCGTAGTTGTTGCAGGCCAGCACGACGCCAACAATATTCTTACCAATGTCGTGAACGTCGCCTTTGACTGTTGCCAGCAGGATTTTCCCTTGTGCCTTAACTACCTCGCCCGCCGCAACCATCGCAGCCTTTTCGATCTCCATGTAAGGCGTCAAATGAGCGACGGCCTTCTTCATCACGCGCGCAGACTTGACCACCTGGGGCAAGAACATCTTGCCTGCTCCAAAAAGATCACCAACCACGCTCATGCCGGCCATTAGCGGGCCTTCAATCACCAACAGCGGACGGCCCAGCTTGACTCTGGCTTCCTCGGCATCGATCTCGATGTACGTGTCGATCCCTTTGACGAGCGCATGAGAGAGACGCTCCTCGACCGTGCCGTTGCGCCATTCCTCGGCCTTCTTTTCATTGACGGTCGCACTGCCTGCGCCTTTCAGCTTTTCGCCGTGTTCGACCAAACGCTCGGTCGCATCCGGACGGCGATTGAGCAGCACATCCTCGACCAGCACCTTTAGTTCAGGCTCAATCTCTTCATAAACCTCGAGCATCCCTGCATTCACGATGCCCATATCCATGCCAGCCGCGATGGCGTGATAAAGAAAGGCGGAGTGCATGGCTTCACGCACTTTATTGTTGCCGCGGAAGCTGAATGAAATATTGGACACGCCTCCAGAAACCTTGGCGTGCGGCAGATTGGCTTTGATCCAGCGCGTGGCATTGATGAAGTCAATTGCGTAGTTGTTATGCTCCTCCATCCCAGTGGCAACGGTGAGCACGTTGGGGTCGAAAATAATATCTTCGGGCGAAAAGCCGATCTCGACGAGAATCTTGTAAGCACGCTCGCAGATACGGATTTTTTCCTCGTAGGTCGCGGCTTGTCCTTTTTCATCGAAGGCCATCACCACGACGGCCGCGCCGTATTTGAGAACGCTGGCAGCATTCTTGCGAAACTTCTCTTCGCCTTCTTTCAGCGAGATCGAATTCACGATGCCTTTGCCCTGGATGCACTTCAGCCCCGCCTCGATGACCTCCCACTTGGAGGAATCGACCATGAAGGGAACCTTGGCAATCTCGGGCTCGCTGGCCAGCAACAGCAAGAAGCGCGTCATGGCCGCAATGCCGTCGATCATGCCCTCGTCCATACAGATGTCAATAACATTGGCCCCGTTATCGACTTGCTGACGGGCCACGCTCACGGCCTCTTCGTATTTGCCGTCCTTGATCAGCTTGGCGAATTTGGGCGATCCGGCCACGTTGGTCCGCTCACCGATCATGATGTAGACGCCAGGCTGCTGGGTGAAGGGCTGCGATCCGGAGAGACGCAAAGGCTTGGGAGCCTCGACAGCAGGCGCGCTTTGGCTAGAGTCGAATCCGACAGCAACAGTCCTAGTCAGACGGCGCGGAGGCTGGCCACTGAGTGCCTGGGCAATGGCGGCGATGTGTTCGGGTGTGTTGCCGCAGCAGCCGCCTGCGATATTCATCAACCCTCTACGCGCAAACTCGCCCAGATAACGGGCCATGTCTTGCGGCCCCAGATCGAAGCCGGTCGCTGAAAGGGGATTCGGCAACCCTGCATTCGGATAACAGGAGATCGCCGTGTTTGACTTCTCCGCGAGTTCAGCCAGAAACGGAACCATCAGGTCGGGACCGAGAGAGCAGTTGAGTCCCACCGAGATCGGTTTCACGTGCTTCACCGCATTCCAGAAGGCCTCGATCGTCTGCGCAGAGATCATGGTCTCGCCGCCACGGCCCACCGCCGCTGAGATCATGACCGGCAGTTCACGGTTGCTAGCAGTCAGGCCATCCGCATCGAAGACCTCACGGATGGCGACCAAAGCAGCCTTGGCGTTGAGCGAATCGAAGATTGTCTCGACCAGAAGAAGGTCAGCGCCTCCGGCGATCAATGCGCGCGCCTGCTGGGCATAGGCGGTTTTAACCTGATCGAAGGTGACGACTCGAAAACCCGCATCGTCGGCATCGGGCGAGTTCGAAAGTGAGACGGTCAGAGGGCCAAGTGCTCCCGCCACGAAGCGTTGACGGCCCGTCTCGTTCGCTACGCGATCTGCCCATTCACGGCACTGCCGCGCGGACTGCTCATTGATCTCCCAGGCCAAACTATTGAGAAATGGATCGTCGATGATCTTTTGATAAAATGCCGGATCTTTGCGACCGCCGTGCTCGCGCGGATCGTCCACGAAGAATTCGCTTTGGGTGATGCTAGTCGCCCCAAAAGTGTTGGTCTCGATGATGTCGGCTCCGGCCTCCAGAAACCGGCGATGGATATCGCAGATCATCTTGGGCTGGGTCAAGGAGAAGAGGTCACCGTTGTTCAGCAGGTCCTTGGTCGAGTTCTTGAAGCGCTCCCCACGGATCTCGGCTTCCGTCATGCCGTAGGTACGGATGGTGGTACCCATCGCCCCATCGATGATGGCGATTCGACTCTCGAAGATCTTTTGAAGTGGATGTTGACGGGTTGTCGTCATGTCTCCCTGGTGGCCCTGAGCGCGGCCTTGTCTGCAATCACCCCGCGCCGCCGAAAACGCCGGGCCGGAATTGACTCTCTGAGTCCATCTGCATCTCTGTTCCATTATATGATTTCTCTGATAAACACAACATAGCGAATGACATATGGGCCAATCTGAAGCTTTTTTGGGCTTGCGGGACGGTTTTGGATTCGGTATGTGAACTTGGTGACCGCTGTCACTGCCCTCGAATTCATCCCCACTTACACTCGGTATATGGTTATCGATATGAATTTATCGAATGTGTTGCCGGTCAAACGGCCTGAAGCGCCGTCGATTCCGCAACCAAGCCTGAGGCGGCTGCCCCAGTACCATCACTATCTGATGACCCTGGAAGCCAAGGGAATCACCCGAGTCTCCTGCAGCGTGATCGGCCGGGACCTGGATTGCGTCCCAGTGCAAGTCCGTAAAGATCTGCAGTATACGGGGATTATCGGCAAGCCGAAGACTGGTTATTCAGTGAGTGAACTCATTCAGGCCATCGAGACATTTTTGGGTTGGAATAACGTCAACGAGGCGTTTCTAGTCGGTGTGGGAAACCTGGGCACAGCGCTGCTGGGGCACGAACGATTCACCCAGTTCGGCCTGCGGATCGTGGCGGCATTCGATACAGACCCAGCCAAGATTGGCCAATGGATCCACGAGAAGGCGGTCTTGTCTCTGGATCAACTCAGCGATCTGGCCCCACGAATGAGTATTCACTTAGGAATTATTACGACCCCTTCTAGTGTGGCGCAGGTAGTTGCCGATGAAATGGTGAAGGGGGGCATTCAGGCGATTTGGAACTTTGCTCCCGTTAAGCTCAAAGTGCCCGAGCACATCATGGTGCATAACGAAGATCTATACAATTCGCTCGCTTCGCTTTCCTGGAAGCTGGCAAGGCGATTCCATGTGGCGATTGAAGAGAAGGAGGCAGTTTAGATGGCGTCGATGCCTATGGTTGTTGATCGTGCGGAGAAGTTCGAGAAGGTGGTCAGTATTCTCGATCATCACGCGCGCCGCGCTTCAGGATTGATTCCGATTCTGCAGGCGATTCAACATGAATACAAATATCTGCCGGAAGAGGTGCTGACGTATGTGGCTACCTCACTGGATGTTCCACCGGCGCGCGTTTTTGGCGTGGCAACGTTCTACGCGCACTTTGCGCTGGAGCCGAAGGGCAAGCATGTGATCCGCATCTGCGACGGGACCGCGTGCCATGTCAAGCAGTCTCTTCCCGTGCTGAACGCGCTGCACCAGAAGTTGGGTACCAGTGAGAAGTGCAAGACCACCCCAGACATGCTCTTCACCGTCGAGACGGTTGCCTGCCTGGGTGCTTGCGGACTGGCGCCGGTCGTAGTCATCGACGAGCAAGTGTATGGACAGATCACACCCGAGCGCGCGGTGGCTCTGGTAGATGCGATCAAAGCCGAGGAGGCATCGAATGAAACCGCCTCGACTGCTGAGCAACTCTCAGCCGAGGAGTGCCATGAGTAACACGGAAGCTCTCACAGTCACTCCCGGAAATGGGAACGGAATTTCTACGCATGCCCAGGTGCGCCGAGTCATTATCTGCGCCGGAACTGGCTGTATGGCCAACGGAGCCATGAAGGTTTACGAGCAGTTCAAGCGCGAAATCGCAAACTCCGGACTGCGCGTGATTCTTGAACTTCGTGCTGAAGCCGCGGGCGATGAGATTCGGCTCTCCAAGAGCGGCTGCCAGGGCTTCTGCCAGATGGGGCCGCTGGTTTCGATCGTGCCGGACGGCATTTTGTACACCAAGGTGCGCGGCGAAGATGTAATTGAGATTGTGCAGCAAACCTTGACCAATGGCCAGATCGTGGAGCGGCTTCTCTACAAAGATCCATCCACGCGCAGCAGTTGCCGGGGCATTGAGGACAATCCTTTCTACGCGCGCCAGAATCGCCTGGTGTTGAGTGAATGCGGATTTCTTGATCCGGAAGACATTCACGAGTACATGCTGCACGGTGGATATCGTGCGGCGAAAAAAGCCTTTCTCGAGATGTCGCCTGAAGAGATTTGCAAGACGATTCTGGACTCCGGCTTGCGCGGTCGCGGCGGCGGCGGATTTCCAACCGGACGGAAGTGGGAAGCGGCGAGGATTCAGAATTCCACCAAGAAGTACGTCATCTGCAACGGTGACGAAGGCGACCCTGGCGCGTTTATGAACCGCTCCGTGATGGAGGGCAACCCGCACAGCGTGATTGAAGGCTTGATGATTGCGGCGCGGGCAATTGGCGCCAATGAGACTTTGGTCTACGTTCGCGCCGAGTATCCGCTGGCTGTCGAGCGCATGCGGAACGCCGTGGCAGCCGCGGAGCGCGAAGGCATTCTAGGAAAAAATGTCTTCGGCACGGGCCTGTCAATGAAGTGTGACGTGATGGAAGGGGCTGGCGCGTTTGTCTGCGGTGAAGAGACAGCCATGATCGCATCCATCGAAGGCCAGCGCGGAATGCCGCGCCCCAAACCGCCTTTCCCCGCGCAGAGTGGATTGTGGGGCAAGCCGACGATCATCAATAACGTCGAGACGCTGGCGCACGTCTCTCGCATTCTCAACGTAGGCCCCAAAGTCTTCCGCGGCATTGGAACGCCAGAATCACCCGGCACCAAGACCTTTGCTCTTACCGGGCACGTAGCCAACACTGGACTGGTTGAAGTTCCTTTCGGCACGACGCTGCGCGAGATCGTCTACAACATCGGCGGCGGAGTCACCGACGACGCGGGAAAGATTTGGAAGACAGGTTTCAAGGCTGTGCAGATTGGCGGTCCTTCCGGCGGATGTCTGACCGAAGACCACCTTGATCTGCCGCTCGCCTATGAGTCGCTGCGAGCAGTGGGCGCAATGGTCGGCTCTGGTGGCCTCGTCGCGATGAACCAAGGCACCTGCATGGTGAGCATTGCGCGCTTCTTCATGGAATTCACGCAGCGCGAATCTTGCGGCAAATGCGTGCTGTGCCGGGAAGGAACGAGGCAATTGCTTGCATTGTTGGACGATGTGATTGAAGGGCGCGCGGATCAAAACACGCTCGACCTACTGGAGAAACTGGGACACGCTGTGCAGATTGGCTCATTATGCGGCCTGGGAAAAACCGCGCCGAACCCGGTGCTCTCGACGATGCGCTACTTCCGCAAGGAGTACGAAGAGCACGTCTTCGAGAAGCGTTGCCGCACAGGCCGGTGCAAGGCGCTGCTGAGTCCTGAGATCAATCAGGTGAAATGCAAAGGCTGCGGCCTGTGTATCAAGGCTTGCCCAACGGGAGCCATCACGGGAGAAAAGAAACAGCCGCACCACATCAATGCGGAACTTTGCATCAAGTGCGGAGCCTGCGCCACAGCTTGCAAAATACATGCCGTTGAGGGGATATAGCCAGATGAACAAGGTCACGCAACCCACATTGACGATCGATGGATTAACGGTAGCGATTGAAGGAGAGCGCAACCTGCTCGAGCTTGTTCGCAAGGCCAACATCGATTTGCCCACCTTCTGCTATCACTCCGAACTCAGTGTGTATGGCGCGTGCCGCCTATGCCTGGTGCAGGTTGAGGGCCGCGGAATCATGGGCGCATGTTCGACGCCCGCGGAGCCGGGACTCAAGGTGCTGACCACAACACCTGAGATTCGCGAAATTCGCAAAATCGCAGTGGAACTGCTGCTGGCAAATCACGATCAGAGCTGCCCGACGTGTTCTCGCAGCGCCAATTGCCAACTGCAAAATCTGGCGCGCCGACTGGGAATCAAGCAGGTGCGCTTCAAGTCGGTGCACACGCCGGTTGCGCTGGACGAGTCTTCGCCGTCTCTGGTTCGCGACCCCAACAAGTGCGTGCTCTGCGGCGATTGCGTGCGCATGTGCTGGGAGATTCAGGGCATCGGCGCGATTGATTTTGCGCATCGCGGACACGAGGTCAGCGTGCAGCCGGCCTTCGGCAAACTGCTCGGCGATGTTGAATGTGTCAACTGCGGACAATGCGCCAGCGTATGCCCTACCGGCGCTCTGACGGTAAAGTCAGAGGTCGATAAGGTTTGGGATTTGCTTGCAGATCAAAAGAAAACGGTCATTGTGCAAATTGCGCCGGCAGTGCGCGTGGGGCTGGGCGAGTGCTTCGGTTTGAAGCCGGGAGAGATCACCACCGGACGCATCGTGGCCGCCCTCAAGAAACTCGGCTTCGATCAGATTTACGATACATCGTTCGCGGCCGATCTAACAGTGATTGAAGAAGGCACGGAATTTTTGGAGCGCAAGACACAAGGCGGAACTCTGCCGATGTTCACCTCCTGCTGCCCCGGTTGGGTGAAGTACGCAGAGCAGTACTTCCCTGAATTGCTGCCGAATCTTTCCACTTGTCGTTCACCGCAGGCGATGTTCGGCTCGCTGGTGAAGGCCATGCTTCCCGATCAAATGAACGTCGAGCGCAAGGATTTGAAGGTCGTCGCCATCATGCCGTGCACGGCCAAAAAGTTCGAGGCCCAGCGCCCGGAGATGGGCGTCAACGGCGATCCGGATGTGGATCATGTTCTGACAACGCAGGAATTGGCGCAGATGATTCAGTCTGCCGGCATCATCTTCGACGCGTTGCAGCCCGAATCCTTCGACATGCCGTTTGGCTTCTATACAGGCGCCGGTGTGATCTTTGGAAATTCCGGTGGTGTGATGGAAGCGGTTCTCCGCTACGCCGCGGAGAAGGTCACGGGCAAAAAGCTGGACCAGGTTGAATTCCAGCAAGTGCGCGGCGATTCAGGTCTGCGCGAGGCCACCATCACGCTCAACGGCTCTGAACTCAAGCTGGCTGTCGTCCACGGATTAAGGAATGCTCGCGTCGTTGCTGAGCAGGTGCGGGCGGGCAAAAGTCATTACGATCTGATCGAGATCATGGCGTGCCCGGGCGGGTGCGTGGGCGGCGCTGGTCAACCGGTGTCAACCGCGCGTGACTCACGGGCGCTCCGAACAAAAGGTCTGTACAACGCGGACAAAATGCTTCAACTGCATAAGTCGCAGGACAATGTATTCATCACTGAGTGCTATGCAAAGTTTCTGGGAGATATCGGGGGAGAGAAGGCGCATCATCTGCTGCATACCGGCTACCAGAGCCGTCGCCGGATCACTGAGGAATCTCTGCCACTGATGCAAACACAGGGCGAGGACAAACTCAGAGTCAGCGTATGCCTGGGAACGAACTGCTTTCTGAAAGGCTCGCAAGAGGTTCTGAATGGGGTACTGCGCCATGCGGAACAGAATGGACTGGAAGGCCGCCTCGATGTGCGCGCAGGTTTCTGTTTCGAGAAATGCGAATGTGGTCCAACGGTAATGATTGACGGCGAACACGTACCTAACTGCACGGCCGCAAAAGCAGTTGAAGTGATTCATAGCAAGATCGAGAACGACAACCCGGAGCAGGCGGTCGGCGCGGATAGAGAACGCATCGGCACGGACTGATTGGTCAGAACTGGAGGGAGTCTTGATTACGCAAGAGCATGCGGATTTTATCAACCCAGAGGAGATCGAAAGCATACTGACGCACGCGGTGCGCCCAACTACGGCACGCGTTCACGAACTGCTGGCCAAGGCGCGCGAACGGCAAGGACTCTCCATGGACGAGGTCGCTTGCCTTTCGTTGGTCGAAAGTCCGGAGTTGCTGAGTGAGATATTTTCGGCGGCGAAACAGATCAAGGAAGAGATCTACGGAACGCGGCTGGTGCTCTTCGCGCCGCTTTACATTTCCAACCGCTGCTCGAATGAATGCACCTACTGCGCCTTCCGCGCAACCAATACGTCGCTCAAGCGCCGCACACTGACGCAGGAAGAGATTGCGGAAGAGACACGGATTCTGATTCGCCAGGGACACAAGCGTGTACTGATGGTTGCCGGCGAAGCATTGCCGCCCCAAGGCTTTGATTATCTACTCGAATCTATCGCAACCATTTACGGCACGCGAATTGGGCCCGGCGAAATCCGGCGCGTCAATGTGAATCTGGCGCCGCAAACGACAGAACATTTTCGGCAGCTTAAAGCAGCGGAGATAGGAACCTTTCAACTCTTTCAGGAGACCTATCATCGTCCCACTTACGCCGAGGTCCATTTGAAAGGCCGCAAGCGCGACTATGATTGGCGCGCGACGGTTTTTGACAGAGCGATGGAAGCGGGCATTGACGATGTGGGCATTGGCGTCTTGTTCGGACTTTACGATTGGCGCTTCGAGATCATGGCGATGATGCAGCACATTCGCCATCTGGAGGAGACCTTCGGCGTTGGCCCGCACACCATCAGCTTTCCACGCATGGAGCCGGCGGTAGGTTCCGATATTGCTTCCAGGCCGCCACATGCGGTAAGCGACGGCGACTTCCTGAAGATGATTGCGATCATGCGCCTCGCGGTTCCTTACACCGGGATGATCATGTCCACACGCGAAACCGCGGAAGTGCGCCGCTCGACATTGGAACTCGGCATCTCTCAAATATCAGCCGGCAGCCGCACCGATCCAGGCGGCTATAAGGATGGCGAAGGCGATCCCAACGGCAGCCAGTTTCAACTGGGCGATCATCGCTCCGTCGAAGAGGTTGTCAGCGACGTTGTCTCGCTGGGATTTCTGCCCTCTTTCTGTACCGCTTGTTATCGCACCGGACGAACCGGTCAGGACTTCATGGACCTGGCTAAGCCGGGAGAGATCAAGTATCACTGCCATCCGAACGCGCTTTCAACGTTTCAGGAGTACCTTTGCGACTACGCCAGCCCGCAAGCAAAAACCTCTGGCGAGAAGCTCATCTCAATTGAACTGCAACAGATGGATGAACAGCAGACCGATTGTGCGCTGCCTATGTTGAACAAAGTGCGCGGCGGCGAACGCGACGTTTTTGTTTAGAAGATGAAGGTAATATGGTGCTCGTCGATCAGCCATGACCGAAATGACCAAAGTCGATCTTCTTGAATGGCTCCGTGAGAGCCATCCAAGCCGTTTGCAGGAATTGTATGAACGGGCCGACGCCGTGCGCAGCCAGCACGTCGGCGATGCCATTCATCTGCGCGGGTTGATCGAGGTCTCCAGTCACTGCGTGCGCCAATGCATGTATTGCGGACTGCGGCAGGGCAATCGCGCGCTGACGCGCTACCGCATGACTAGAGATGAGATTCTTGACTGCGCTCGTGAGGCCGAAAGACTAGGCTACGGAACTGTGGTGATGCAGGCCGGTGAAGATGAGCAGCTTACCGCCGAGTGGATTGCAGAGATTGTGCGCTGGATCAAGCGCGAGACTTCACTGGCGGTGACGCTCAGCCTGGGTGAGCGGCAGGAAGATGAATTACAACTCTGGCGCTCCGCGGGCGCGGATCGCTATCTGCTTCGCTTTGAAACTTCGAATCAAGAACTTTTTCGCGCGATCCACCCCAGCCGCGTTTCCGGCGGGCCTGATCGTCTGACGCTGTTGCGGCATTTGAAGGGTCTTGGGTACGAGGCGGGCGGCGGCGTCATGGTCGGCATTCCTGGCCAATCCTTCGAGAGTCTTGCCGAAGATATTCTCACCTTTCGCGCGCTGAATCTGGACATGATCGGCATCGGTCCTTATATTGCACATGCTGCCACACCATTGGGTTCTGGCGCTCTCCGCCCGGCGATTGCCTTATCCGAGCAAGTTCCAAATAGCGAAGAGATGGTCTACAAGATGATTTCCCTGACGCGCATTGTCTGCCCGGATGCAAACATTCCGAGCACGACAGCGCTGGCCACAATCAACAAACTTGATGGACGAAAGCAGGGGCTCAGAGTTGGCGCGAATGTGGTGATGCCCAATCTGACACCAGTGAAGTATCGCCGGCTGTATGAGATTTATCCCGCGAAGGCTTGCATTGATGAAAGCGCAACGGATTGCAATCAATGCCTGCGCGGACAGATTCATTCACTCGGCCGATTTGCAGGGCAGGGACAGGGCGGACGAGGAGTGACTGAGACTCTCCCCGGCATTTCGCCTGATGTCTCTTCACAATTCGTTCAGTTGCAGAACCAATGAGGTGAGCTATGGCACTGGATGACGGCGCTGTCGAGATTGAGGTTTGCCTGGGAAGTTCCTGTTTTGCGCGAGGAAACTCTGAGAACCTCGCCATCATCAATGCGTATCTGATGAATAACGGATTGCAGGCTTCCGTTCGCTTGACGGGCAGGCTCTGTCAGGACCAGTGCAAGCAGGGACCTAATCTTATGATTGGCGGAGTTCTCCACCAAGGCGTCACTGTTGCTGGATTGCGCGAGATTCTACAGCAACTGAACGAGCCGGCGCAGGGGGATCATGGAACAGCTTAATTCCATTTACACCCAGGAGCGCGAGTGTCAGGATTGCCACAAGTGCATCCGCGAATGCCCGGTGAAAGCGATTCGGGTTCAAGATGGTTATGCGCGCGTGGTGCCTGAGCTGTGCATTATGTGCGGCAATTGCGTGTTGGCCTGTCCCAGTAACGCAAAGCGAGTGCGCGACGATTTACCGAGCGCCAAAGCCCTTTTGGCGAGCGGGCGCAAAGTGATTGTCTCACTCGCTCCTTCGTTTGTTGCGCAGTTTTCCGGGGTAACGCCGGCCCAATTGATTCACGCCCTGAAGAAGCTGGGCTTCTTTGCTGTGTCTGAAACTGCGCTGGGCGCTCAGCAGGTCTCGGCCAGCGTCTACGAACTGATGCGCAGTGACCCAAAGCAGATATGGATCTCTTCCGCTTGTCCCGTGGTCGTGGATTTCATCGGCAAATATCATCCCGAGTGTCAGCCTCATATCTTCGGTGTTCTGTCGCCCTTGCTGACGCATTGCAAAATGCTGCGTGCGCATTATGGTGACGAAATTGCGACGGTCTTCATCGGGCCTTGCATTGCGAAAAAGAAGGAGGCCGAACAGCATCCCGAGCTTCTGGATGCGGTGCTCACCTTCGAAGATCTGGATCGTTGGCTGAGCGAAGAAAACATTCATCTGGAGGAGATTGCAGAAACTCCGGCTGATCGCTTCGAGCCGGAGGATGCTCAAGAAGGCGCGCTTTATCCCATCGATGGTGGAATGATTCCGGGCATTACCGCCGACCGTGAAGCCAACAGTTCGCGATTCATGTCCTTCTCGGGAATCTCAAATGTCGAACAGGCCTTGAAGGGGATTGCCGAGTGGAAGCCCGAGCACAATATTTTCTTTGAATTGACCGCGTGCGCCGGTTCCTGCGTGAACGGGCCGAAGGCTGCGCGCAACACGTCGGTCGCGCGTCGCCGGTACGACATTGTCCACTACGCAAAGCCTGCCGGCGATCTTCCGCGCCGACTCACACTGGGAATTGGCCAGCACTATGCCGCCGCACCCATTGAGCGCAACGAATACAGCGAACTGCAATTGCGGGATGCATTGCGCACGGTAGGAAAGTATTCCGCCGAGGATGAGTTGAACTGCGGCGGCTGCGGATATGACTCCTGCCGCGACTTCGCCCATGCATTGATCGCGCGCAACGCGGAGCGCATGATGTGCGCCACATATACGCGCCGGCTGGCGCAGAAAAAGGCCAATGCGCTGCTGCAAAAAATGCCATCTGCCGTGGTGATTGTCGATGAGTCTCTGAAGATTATTGAGTGCAATTCAAATTTTGCGCATCTGTTCGCCGCCGATGCCGAACAGGCCAAAGACCTTGAAGGCAGCGCAATCGGCGCCGTGACGCCTTTCGCCTCCTTGTTCCGCCGCGTGCTCGAATCCGATGAAGATATTGTGAGCCACGACATCCGCTACGAGCGTAGCATCTTGAACACCAGCATCTTCACCATTGAGCCTCATTCCGTAATGTGCGGAATCTTTCAGGACATCACCAAGCCCATCTTCCAGAAAGAG
>Ga0116117_1000119_pt1 | contig 27142 bp, 19 predicted proteins | sample June2015DPH_11_1_FD_89790 | JGI IMG/M metagenome (GOLD analysis project Ga0116117, IMG submission 89790) | Peatland microbial communities from SPRUCE experiment site at the Marcell Experimental Forest, Minnesota, USA - June2015DPH_11_10 | ecosystem: Environmental > Terrestrial > Soil > Wetlands... | reverse complement strand
TTTCGCGCACATTGACGATTTTGCCTGAAACTGCGTTTTGCTCAATAAGGACGCGGGGATTCATCGCTTTTGCGGTCTCGTTTTCTTCTCCGGCGGCGTAATAATCTGCACGGAAATCGGCTACAAATAAATATTTATAGGGGGGTGGGGGGGGGCACAAGTTGTCAGTTGACAGTTTTCAGTTGTCAGCGAAAGCCCGCGGCTGTAGTCATGTTTCATTCTTTGATTGTGCGCCTGGCGAAGGTAATCTTCTGCAAGCATCGAAGAAGATGCGTTTGCCCAGGGCGATGGGTGATGATCATCACATTGCAATGCGCAATAGAAACATCTAAATCGGACATCTGAATCGGCATGACGACGGAGTGTAATTATTCTCTTGCGACCCGCGACGCGGCCAGTATATTCTTACCGCAACATTTATAGGATGTCAGATGGTTGTACGTGACTGAAAGTGTTTGAGGAGGATTATGACCGGCAAGCATGGATTTCTCGACGCTCTGAAGGAAGCCGCCTTTGAAGACGAACCGGCAGCGCCGGATAAGCATGGTTCCGTGCCCGCCAAACCGGGATTATCTGTGTCAGCATCTACTGCATCTGCGTATGCGCCGCCGGTTTCAAACGCGGCTTCGCAGGCTCCTTATGCGCTTCCGATCGATGCGGGAGTTGTGCCGGATAACGACGCGGTATACCAGACGTTGCTGTCCAAAACCGATTTCGAGGGCACACCTACCGCCGCAACGATCCACAAATTTCTCGATCCACTCAAGGCCATCCCAGACACCGTCATGCCCTCGAACGTCAAGTTCAAGACTGCTGTGCTTCAAGCTGCGGCGCAGGCCGGATTGACCGATGACGGGATTCTGGCTACCTTCGATACGCTGACGGCGAAACTTCAGCAGGAGAGAGATGCCTTCGGCGGCAAATCGCAGCAGTTCGCGGCCCGAGAGGTTACCGGCCGGCAGGATCAGATTCAGAAAATCACCGAGCAAATCACCCAGCTCCAGCAGGAGTTGGCTCAATTGTCCAGCGAATTGGTGGATGCGCAAGGAAAAGCTACTCATGCGCAAGGCCAGTTCGAGGCTGCTGTGCAACGCCGCGCCAGTGAACTCGAACAGCAGAAGGCGCTTTACGCTTCACTGCTGAAAGGATAAGTAACTCTTATGGGCATTTCGCCGGTAACTCCCAACTTTACCCAGAACATCCAGAATTACAGTCCGAAGTCGTTCTGGAAGCGGCCCGAGGGTCCGTTCGGCATGGTCGTGCTTGCGGCCTTGATCGTCGGCGGAGCCATCGGCCTGTACGCCATCCTGCCGTTCCTGATCACCTTGCTGACAGATACGCTTCACATGGTCGCTCTGGCGGCGATCCTGATTGCGATTCTTTGGCTGGTTTTCAATCCAACTTTCCGCACAGCGGTCTCGAATCTCTTCAAGAATACTGTGAGGTTTTTCGCCTCATGGGTGGTGGAGACGGATCCGATCGGCATTTTGCGCAACAACCTTGATGACATGAAGAAGGCCAAGTACAACCTTGACCAGACGCTTCAACGCTTTTCCGGCAGCGACGAGAGGCTTCAGCGCAGTATTGCCGCCAAGTCCGATGAGATCAACGGTCTCGGACGCAAAGCTACCAAGGCCGAGCAGATGGCCGCCGCCGCTACTGACCCGATGGAGAAGGAGCGGCTCTTGCTCGAGCGTCAGACCTTCTTGGAACAGGCCGGAATGTTGATGCAAGGCGTCAAGCAGCTACAGGCTCTTGAAGATCAGACATCGAAGATGCTACAGACATTCCAGCACTGGTCGCAGATCGCCGACAGCAAGATTCAGCGGACGGAGAACAAGGTCAATTTCCTTGCCGAGCAGCGCAAAATGATTCTCGATGCCAAGGCCACCCTCGGTGTGGGGCAGCAGTTACTGCGCGGCAATCCAGAGCAGTTGAAGATGGTCGATATGGCTCTGGACTACCTCGAAGACGATACGTCACGCACTCTTGGCGAGATCAAAGAGTTCTCCCGTTATACCGACAAGCTGCTGACTGACGACCAGATCGAATCCGGCGCTGCCGCTGACGAAGCTGCGGCCAAGTTCGCCGAATTCAATCAAAAGCTGCTGACCTCGGGAAACCAGTCCACCGGTGCGGATATGATTCACATTCCGGGGATGGAAACGCCTGCGCCGGCAAAGATGCCCATAACTCTCTCCACGGTCGCCGCCTCAAGCACCAAGTCGGAGAGTGTTTACGACAACATGTTCAAGTAGGCAACGAGACACGAATTCATTGAAGGGAAGAAACAAATGCCGCGTTTGAAGCCGCAAGCAAAGATATTCTTGATCGTAGTCGTGGCAGGTGGAGTGGTCTTTGGACTGCGTTCCGCCATGCAGCATGGCTTGATTCCAACCCCAGGAATCATGAAATCGATTGTCGCCTCGCGTGTAACTCTTCCGCCTCAGGAGGAGGCGCAGGTGGCCAACGTGCAGGCGTTGCCTTACCCATCTACCGCGCCGGCTAATGTTTCCGCAACGCATATCCAATTCGACGTTTGGGAGTGGAATGCGATGTATTCGTTGATCTATGCCAATGGCGGTTCGGAGACCACCAAGGGCTCGCTGATGGAAAAGAACGGCGTGAACTTGACTTTGCACCGCGAAGACTCTAACTCGCAGATGAAAGCCGATCTCTTGGCTTGCGCCAAACAGCTACACGATGGCGAAAAGACCTGCTCCTCTGGCGCGGAAGCGATTGTAGTCATGGGCGACAGCGGTGGCCAGTGGTTGGCAGATCTGAATCCGCAACTGAAGAAGTTAGGACCGGAGTACCAGGCAGTCATCATCGGCGCCGTGGGCCGCTCCAATGGCGAGGATGCGCTGCTCGGCCCGGAAGAGTGGAAGTCGAATCCGCAAAGCATGAAGGGCAAAACCGTGGTCGGCGTCATTCGCGACGGCGACTGGAATATCGCCCTGAACTATATGGGATCGAACGGCCTCAAGAATAATCCCGACCTGAAGACTTATGATCCGGATGCGGTGAACTGGATTGCTGCTCCGGACGAGGATTACATTAAAGCTGTAACGGATGTTTTCATTCCCAATCGCTGCGAAGACCGCAAGGTCGTGAAGGACGGACACGCTACTGGCGAAACCAAGAATGTCTGCCCCGATGGCGTTGTAACCTGGACTCCCGGTGACGAGCAGGCAGTGCATGGACGGCCTGGCACTACCAAGATCATTTCTTCGCATGAATATGCTTCGCAAATGCCTGCGGTGATCATGGGCATCAAGAAGTTCTTCAACGACAATCGCGACGAAATCTCCGGCCTCTTGGCCGCGAGTTTCCAGGCCGCTGATCAGGTGAAGGCGTTCGATGCTGTCCGTCGCGCCGCCGGAGTTATTTCGGCCAAGCTCTACAACGACCAGAATGGCGACTACTGGTACAAATACTATGGTGGGTTCCGTGATCCCAAGTCGGGCCAGCAGTTAGGCGGATCGGCGGTCTTCGGACTCGAAGACAACGTCAATTACTTCGGCCTCGATGGCAAGCACAACAACAATATGCGCGCTACCTATGAGACCTTTGGCAAGATTGCCACCATGAATTATCCGCAACTCTTCAAAGATAATCCCATTCCGCCCTTCAAGGAAGCCGTCGACACCTCGTTTATCTTCAGCGCTCAAGCCCTTCTGAATACCGGGGGCGTTCAAGGCGCCAGCGCAGAGACAGTTGATTACGCCAAGGAAGCTCAGAGCGGTACTGTGCTTGGCCACAAGGCGGTTTATATCAACTTTGCCAGCGGCTCTGATAAGCCCTTGCCGGACAGCCTTCCCACGTTGAATGAACTGAAGGACTCGCTGGCTATTAACTCGCAGTTAGCGCTTCAAATCGACGGTTACACAGACAACGCCGGCAGCGATGCGGTCAATGTGCCCTTGAGTGAAAAGCGTGCGCAGGCGGTGAAGCACTACTTCCAGCAGGTAGCTCCGTTGAGTTTCCCTGACTCTCGCTTCAAGCTGGTTGCGGGCCACGGTTCGCAGAGCCCCATTGCATCGAATGCATCTGTCGGCGGCAAAGCGCTCAATCGCCGCGTTGAGATTACTCAAATCGGCCAGTAGTTATCACCTAGCCGGGGAGGCGCAAGCCTCCCCAACCCTTTTCATTTCTGAGTAAGCTATGACTCGCGCCATCGCTGTGTTTTCGCCTAATTCGGTTCTGAGCAAGAATGCTATTCGTGCCCTGATTACTGCCCAGGTTGCGGTTGTTTTGTTGCTATGGACCTTCAGTCCCTTCGTGTTGCTGCCCAAACCGGGTGAAGTCCTTACAGCTTTGGGAGATATGTGGCAGGAGGGACTAGGAGCGGAACTCATTACAAGTTTCCTTCTCAATATTCAGGCCATCGCTGTGGCCACAGTCATCTCGCTATTGCTGGCCTATGCAACCGTAATGCCCTTCTTTCGTCCCGTCGTTGCCTTGCTCAGCAAGCTGCGCTTTCTATCGTTGGTCGGATTAACTTTCTTCTTCACTGTAATGACCAGGAGCGGGCATGAACTGAAACTCTCGTTGCTGGTTTTTTCCGTTTCAGTCTTCTTTGTTACCGGAATGGCCGACGTGATCAATGGCATTCCGAAAGAAATGTTTGATCTGGCGCGTACACTGCGCATGGGTGAGTGGCGCGTCGTTTGGGAAGTAATCGTTCTTGGACAAATTGACAAGGTCTTCGACGTTCTCCGCCAGAATGCGGCGATTGGCTGGATGATGCTCACAATGGTCGAAGGCATTGTTCGCTCTGAAGGCGGCGTTGGCACGATTTTGCTCGACCAGAACCATCACTTTCGGCTGGCCGCGGTCTTTGCCATTCAGTTGACCATCCTCTTGCTAGGCTTGCTTCAGGATTACAGTATAGGGTTACTCAAGAATCTGTTTTGCCCATACGCGGCGTTGACCTTGGAGCGGAACTAATGGCAAGCACATCGTATAGCTACGGCAAGACTCTGTTAAAGATTGACAACGTATCTCTCGAGTACGATGGCCGCGCCGTGCTGAACAATGTTACCGCAGAAGTGCGCGACATCATTGTACCGGGCAGGACGCAAGGGCAGGTAGTAGGCATTCTCGGACCCTCTGGTTGCGGAAAGACTACCTTGTTTCGGATCATCGCCGGATTGCACGCGCCTACATCGGGACGAGTGACCGTGAATGGCTTTGATCGTCCAGTAAGGGCAGGGGAAGTGGGCGTGGTCGCACAGAGTTATCCGCTCTTCGAGCATCGCACCGTGTTCGGGAACCTGATGCTCGGCGCAAAGAAAAAAGAGAAGGACGCAAAGATTGCCCGCGATAAGGCTATGGCTTTGCTCGATGAATTTGAACTGGCGGACAAGTGCAATTTATATCCGGCGCAGTTATCGGGTGGACAGCGGCAAAGATGCGCCATCATCCAGCAGATCCTATGCAGTGAGCATTTCCTTCTGATGGACGAGCCTTTCTCAGGCCTTGACCTCATCATGCTGGAGAAGACAGCCGATCTGATCGCCAAGGTCTCGGACATGGATGATTTGAACACCATTATTGTGGTGACCCATGATGTAGCTGCCGCATGTACGGTGGCCGACCACCTTTGGCTCATGGGCCGATCCCCCGACGCGAATGGAAGCGCTCTTGCCGGTTCCAGAATTGTGAAGCAGTATAATTTGATTGATCGTGGATTGTGCTGGCAGCCAGGAATTACAGCTACCGCTCCATTTAACGATTTCGTGCGCGAAGTAAAAGAAGAATTCAGGAGGTTGTAGATGAGCGACAAGAAAGAGATTGAACTTTTGGTTTGTAAGTGCAAGTCCTGCACCCACTGGGAGATCGGCAGGGAGGTCTTGATCTGCAAGACCTGCGGCTTGATCCTGCCGGCGAAGATCACGGTAGACGACCATGAGATGCTTCATTGGAAGAAGCACGAGCGCTAGCCTGAATATCCACGTCAACGCGGCACAGCCTTGTGCCGCATTGACGTGGATAACTATTCAGCTTAGCCGGTCAGGGTAGCCGATTCCTGCTCAATCGTCTTGACTGGTCTATCGGACTGTTCCTTGACTCTTGCTCTTGGTAATCAATTCTCGCGAACCTCCCGCTACCACGATAGTTCTCCTTCCTCTACTCGGTTTCGAGATTACTCTCAGTATCGTCGATCGCTGCTTGCGAAATTATTGCTTAGAATGGATTGTCGCTCTCTTCAGTCATGACACTCTCAGTTCGTAGAATAGAATGTGAGTATTCGGGACGGAATCCGGAATCATTAATGAGAGAGGCAATGGCCGGCACGGTTAATTGTTAAAGCCCGCCGAAGGAATACAGTTATGTCTTTTGTGAATCCGAATACTTTAGCCAAGACGCAAGGCAAGGAAGGGATTTTTCCCCCCGGACAGATCGTTCTGTTCTTCTTGATTACTGCTCTTTTTTTCCTATGGGCGATACCAAATAATCTCAACGATGTGCTAATTCGCCAGTTTATGAAGTCCTTTGAGATCTCACGGTTTCAGGCAGGATTGGTGCAGTCGGCGTTTTACATAGGATATTTTCTGCTGGCCATGCCGGCGGCGCTGCTGATGAGAAAGTTTGGCTACAAGTCAGGATTTATGACCGGGCTGCTTCTGTTGAGCCTTGGCGCAATTCTCTTTTGGCCGGCGGCAATTGTAGGACAATACTGGTTCTTCCTGTTGGCGGATTTTGTTATTGCCAGCGGTCTTGCGTTTCTCGAGACGGCATCCAATCCCTTTATAGCTCAAATGGGTTCGGCGGAAACCTCGGAGCGGCGGCTTAACTTCGCTCAGGCCTTCAATCCGCTCGGCGCGATTACGGCCGTGGTTATTGGAAAGATCTTTATCTTTTCCGGTATCGAACTGCGTCCTGACCAGATAGCAGCAAAACATGCCGCAGGAACTTACGCGGGCTATCTCCGCTTCGAGACACTGCGAGTCGTTACTCCATATCTATTTATTTGCGTCGCAGCATTTACTTTGGCCGTGCTGATATTCCTCAAGAAATTACCGCCTATTCGTAGCGAGCACGAAGACGGAGGCGATCACGGGCATTTTATTGATTTGCTCAAGTATCCTCATTTCCTTTTTGCCATTGTCGCCCAGTTTATGTATGTAGGTGCACAGGTCGGTACCTGGAGCTATCTGATCCAGTATGTTCAGGACAACACGCATCTGTCTGAGAAACCTGCCGCGAATTATCTTATTGTTTCTCTGGCGGCCTTTGGGGTGGGACGATTCGTCTCTACAGCGCTGATGCGTTTGGTGCGTCCTAGTCTGCTCATGGGCACGTATGCAGTCATCAATGTGCTACTCGTAACAGTAGGTGTTCTGCGTCCGGGCTGGATTGGCGTATGGGCGATGGTGCTCACTAGTTTCTTCATGTCGCTCATGTTTCCAACGATTTTTGCGTTAGGGATAAAGGGGCTTGGTCCCAACACCAAGATTGGCGGGTCGCTGATCATAATGGCTATAGTAGGCGGTGCAGCACTTACACCGTTGATGGGGTTGATCAACGACAGAACCCATAGCATTGCGCTCGCATATCTGATACCGCTTGCGGGCTATGTGGTAGTCGCGCTTTATGCTTTCTTAGGCTCGCGCGCAAGTGCTGCGCTGACCAACTCCGCCTAACTGGAAAAAGTAATTCGGCGGCTTGACCTCTCGGGCCGGAGATGTGAAGTATGGCTTGTTGAATAGAAAAAAAGAAGTGGTCTGATCAAGAGTTTGGCATCTACTCACGAGTGTCGGACTTAGGATATACCACGTAAAGTTGTCATTGTTGACAACGATTCGTTCCATGGTTTACTGTTACGAGTGATTTCGCCAGTTCGGTTGGGGGATAGTAATGAAAAGCGATAGTAGTTTACCATCCACGAAAGTTATAGTGGGCGGCGTTGCTTTAACGGAGTCGCAGCAGCTGAACGAGAATAGTTTTGGTGAAATCGTGTCGTTTGTGAACCAGCACAGTAAGCTGGTCGTTCTATCGGATGAACGCAGTGGAGCGTCGATTGCCGTGTGGCCTGCCATGCAGGGACGCGTTTTGACAAGCTCTGTCGCAGGTCAAGGAGGTCTCGGCTTCGGCTGGGTCAACCGCGAACTGATAGCCTCGGGCAAGTTACAGGAACACATGAACGCGGTTGGCGGCGAAGACCGCATCTGGCTGGGTCCTGAAGGTGGACAGTTTTCCATTTTTTTTGCACCAGAGGCGCCCTTCGATTTTGATCACTGGTTTACTCCGGCACCACTCGATACCGAACCCTTCGACATAGTTAGCCAGAGTAAGACTTCGGTAACGCTTCGCCGCGCCTTTTCTCTTACTAATTTTTCAGCAACCAAGTTTGAATTACAAATTGACAGGGAGGTTCGCCTGCTCTCTGGTGAACAGGTATGGAATGGCCTCGGTGTGAAGGCTATCGACGGCGTCAAGGTTGTCGGTTACGAGTCAGAGAACAAGCTCACCAACCTAGCGGCGAGCAGCTTGAAAAAAGAATCCGGTCTTCTTTCGTTATGGGTTTTGGGGCAGTTTCAGTCCACTCCGCGAACCACGGTCATCCTTCCTTTTCGGGTAGGATCCGAAGCTGAATTGGGAATTCCTGTTACGACTGACTACTTCGGGACCGTTCCGAATGATCGGATTTCTATACGAAAAGACTCGGTGTTGTTCAAGGCTGATTCCAGTTATCGCAGCAAACTCGGCTTGAGCCCTCAGAGGGCCAAAGGCATACTAGGGAGCTATGATGCCCAGAACTGTGTGCTGACCATTGCGCAGTATAACCAACCAACTAAGTCAGAAATGTATGTTAACTCAGCATGGAAGATTCAGGATGATCCATATAACGGCGACGTGGCGAATAGCTACAATGACGGACCAGCATCTCCTGGGGCAGGGCAACTTGGGCAATTCTATGAGTTAGAATCTTCTTCGCCTGCCAGGGAACTAAATTCCGGTGAGGCGATCGAACACACACATCGGACAGTGCATCTTGTAGGAACTGAATCGCAATTGAATGTCATTTGTCAGGCTACGCTCGGCGTCCGGCTCGAAGACGTTCGTTCATTTAACCCATAACAGCTTTATTTCACGTATTGGCTTTGCATTACCTTGGCGTCTGGCTCTTCCCGAAGGGATAAGCCACTTCGCAGTGGAGTTTCTCTCAAGAGCATCAGTGGTTATCTATAGCAGTTCTCTCCTTCTGACAGACAGTGCCGGCGCAGGGTCGTTCATGTACTTGCAGTAAGAATTGCGACAGCTGCAATGCAAATACCCCGTGAGCAAAAGCTCGCGGCACATCACTGAAAAATCGTCTTAGTCGAGATGAAAGACCTCTTCGAGCGGAAACATGTTCTCATCCGCTGCTCCCGGCATTGCTTCGAAGTACTTAGACATCTCGGTCTGCCACCGCGCATTCACCGGATAATTATTCATGCGGGCGCAAGATGCTTCAAAGTTGTCTGTCTCCAGGTAGCCAATCAGTAGACCGTCCGGCTTCAGAAACAGCGAGTAGTTGCGCCAACCGGTCTGGCGTAATGCCTCCAGCATCTCTGGCCATACCTGAGCATGGCGCGCTTTATACTCTTCCAATCTTGCCGGACGAACCTTCAGTAAAAAACAAACGCGCATCGACTTGCCCTTCCGTCAGTTCAGTCTTTAAAAACGGAAAATCCTCAATAGAATTGTATTTCCTATCGAAATGAGTTTACTATTCTTTTGGGTTTCAATCGCGTTTTTTTTGAGAGGATGTTGAGGGAGGTCTGGCTTGTAGGTCTTGGCTCTGGGGAGTTCGTGCCCGATGCACAGACCTCGATATTTGGAGCGTTTATCGATGTTTACGAAACAATTTCTTCCGATTGCGGTACTTGCGCTCGCGCCACTTCTTCCGTTGACGGCGCACACCCTGTACCCCCGGGGCATCGTCGATTTCAACGCTCAATGGAAATTTCTTGAAGGTGACCCGGGGGGTGCCGAGCAGCCCTCGCTCAGCGATTCCACATGGGGGGACGTCACAGTGCCGCATGATTGGAGCATCGCCGGTCCGGTCGACTCGAAGAATCTCAGTGGACAGGGTGGCGGCTTTTTTCCGACCGGCGTCGCCTGGTATCGCAAGAGCTTTTCGCTGCCCTCGAAGGACGCGCATCGCCGCATTTATGTGGTCTTCGACGGAGTAATGGCCAATAGCGACGTGTGGATCAATGGCGTTCATCTGGGGCAGCGGCCTAACGGCTCCGTGAGTTTCTTTTATGAGCTTACCGGCCACTTGAACTTTGGGGCGGCGGCGCGCAACCTGCTTGCTGTTCGTTGCGACACTTCAAAACAGCCTGCCTCGCGCTGGTATGAAGGTGGCGGCATCTATCGCCCCGTTCGGCTGGTTCTGCTGCAGGACGTGCATTTCGAGCCATGGAGCACGTTTGTGACAACGCCGGAAGTCACGACCGAACGCGCTACGGTCCGCGTGGAGAGCACTGTGGTCAGCGAATCTGCAGAGCCCCAGCAGACGTCGCTCGAAATCAGGCTGACCACGCCAGGTGGCCGTCCCGCGGGTTACATCGTGACGCCAGCACAAACCATTTCTCCAGGTGGACGGGCGCATTTCATTGCGGAGCTTCCTGTCCAAGCGCCGCAGCTCTGGGAGATCGATCACCCGGCGCTTTATCGCGCGGAGGTTGGCGTCAAGATTGGCCAGGCCGCAAATTCAGACGATGAGCAAGTGCAATTCGGTATTCGCGAGTTTCACTTCGACGCGGCCAGTGGTTTTTGGCTCAACGGGCGCAACTTCAAAATCAAAGGTGTCGCCCTCCACGCCGACGGTGGCGCCTTTGGCATTGCCGTCCCCACGGCAATCTGGGAGCGCAGGCTGACCGCGCTGCGCGCCTTGGGCGTGAATGCCATTCGCACCGCCCATAATCCGCCTTCACCGGAATTTCTCGATCTTTGCGACCGCATGGGCTTTCTGGTGATGGACGAGCTCTTCGATTGCTGGAGCTCCGGCAAGAACCCTTACGACTACCATCTGGACTTCGAGCAATGGTCGTCCATCGACGTTCGTGACACTGTTCGCCGCGACCGCAATCATCCGAGCATCATTCTCTGGAGCGCGGGCAACGAGATCCGCGACACATCCCATACCGGGCAGGCGCACTCGATTCTTGCGCGGCTGATCGCAGTTTTTCACGAGAACGATCCGACGCGGCCAGTGACGCAGGCGCTTTTCCGCCCCAACGTGAGCCACGATTACGACAATGGGCTGGCCGATATGCTTGACGTTGTGGGGCAGAATTATCGGGTCAATGAGATTCTGGCGGCTCATGAACAAAAACCGTCGCGCAAGATTATCGGGACGGAGAACATCCACGATAGCGCAAGCTGGGTGGCTATGCGCGATCATGCTCCCTACTCCGGGCAGTTCTTGTGGACGGGTGTCGATTACCTGGGCGAAGCCGGAAACTGGCCGGCGATCAGTCGGCCTTTTGGTTTGCTGGACCGCACCGGCCAGCCTCACGCGCGCGCATGGGAGAGGCAAAGCTGGTGGGCCTCTGCTCCCAATGTGCATATCGTGCGGCGGGTCGATCGCACGGAGAAGTCTGCCATCGATCCGGGCTATGAGCCGGTTCCATCCGAGGTTCAGGAGCCGCTGCTCCGGGACTGGACACCTCACAATGCAGCTCCGCATTCTGAATCCGTCGAGGTCTATACCAATTGCGAAGAGGTTGAATTGCTTTTGAACGGTCAGTCTCTGGGCCGCCAAAAATTACATTCGGATGCCACTCCACTCACTTGGCAGGTGCCTTACGCGCCTGGAGCTTTGAAGGCCGTGGCGTACATTCAGGGCCGTCCGGCAGCCCAGGATGAACTCCGCACCGCAGGAAAGGCAGCTCGCATCCTGCTCTCTGCGGAACGCGCCACGCTTTCCCCGGACACGAACGATGTGGTTGCCGTTGTTGCAACTGTGGTGGACGATGCAGGAGTGCCAGTGCCCGATTTTTCCGGCGAGATCGAATTTAGCGTTTCGGGACCGGCGCTGATCGTCGCTACGGACAACGGCAGCACTCGAGACCACGAATCTTTCCTGCTTCCACGCCACCAACTTTACGACGGCAGAGCTGTTGCATTCCTTCGTGCAACCGCTTCTTCGGGCAGCATCCGCGTTCATGCTTTCGTCGAGAAACTGGCCTCTGGCGATGCTCAACTGACGGCAATTCACGCGAAAACCGACAGTTTTGCGAGGTCATTCTGATGTGGGTTGGTTACTTATTCATTCATCCGTGCCCTTGAGGCTCGAAGTTCATGTCGCGGAAGTGATTGATTGTGGGCTTGTTGCGGTTGGATTCGCGGTTCAGCAGGTAACGAGAAAATTACCTGCAAGGGCCCGAAAATAAATATAGGGGGGTGGGGGGTACCCGGTTGGAACAGGGAACAGGGAATAGGGAACAGGGAACAGTAAGAGCACGCGCCTGTGGTCGTGGTTCATACTTTGATTCCAAACCGAGCCAGACCTTTGCTGGAGGCCGGACCTGAGACCAGGGTAGCAGGATTCTGGAATTAATCTGCACGGATACCGATAGGTAATTGCCCCCCATCAGCCAAGAGATTCGTCCCGGTTTCCGGAGCAATCGATTGTGGGAGGATGGAGCAATCCCGCCCATGTCAGCAAAAATAATTTTTCTATTGACATTCGTTGCTTCAATCCGTTAGGTTTTTGCGGTGGTCAGACCTCGGGCTATACCTGCGCTCAAGACGTTGAAACGCCTCTGGTCCAGATCATTGGTTCCATTAGTACTTTACCCAGGGAGGCACCCTCAGAGGGACGAATGAACAACTACGAGCTTGGTCACACAATGGACGTCCGGCGCAAGAATGGCAGCTGGGCAAGCGCGGCAACAATCTTACTCGGGCTGGCAATTTGCCTGGGATGGGCGGCCGTACAGGCCGCGGCACAGACCGCAGGTGAAGGCGCCATTCAAGGCACAGTCACCGACTCCAACGGCGCTGTAATTGAGCATGTCAATGTAAGCGCTACCAATGTCTCGACCGGGGTCCCCCTCAGAACGACCACCACATCGGCTGGTTTCTATGTCATTTCTCCCCTGCTGCCTGGCACGTATACCCTTACGGCCTCGGCGCCTGGGTTTAAAACTTTCGAGCAGCAGAACTTGCTGGTGGTGCCAATGGCCACCATCGGCTTGAACATTTCGCTGAAGGTTGGCGCTTCAACCGAGCAGGTGACCGTTACAGCCGCCCCAGCGGAACTGAACACGACGGATGCAACACTGGGCGCGACCATCGACAGCGGCGAGTACCTGGAACTGCCCATTCTGGTAACCTCTCAGCAGCGCGACATCACAGCCTTCTCCAATCTTCTACCCGGAGCACAGCCGGGCAGCCGCTCGTCGCTTTTTTCTGGAACCGCAAACCGGGTCCAAGAAGTGTATCTTGACGGCATACCGCTTTCTACTATCAGCCAGATCGGCGACAACCGGCCCATCTTCAATCTGGTGCCGGCAGAGGCCATCGGCCAGATCAATGTGGTCACCAGCGGCGCATCGGCCGAGTACCAGGGCGCCGGTATGGTCAACTACACGACCAAGTCCGGAGGCAACGAATTCCATGGAACCGTCGCCGATTTCGTCCGCAACACGCTTTTTGACACATGGGGATTCACCGCAAATACTGCGACCGTGAAGAAACTGGTCAACGGCGTCATCACCACCGTGCCGGCAGGCAAACCTATTGATCACGCGAACGAGCTGGCCTTCTCCGTAGGGGGGCCCGTTATCGTTCCGCATCTCTTCAACGGAAGGAACAAGCTGTTTTTCTACGGCTCTTACGACAAGCTGCATTCCCGCTTCGGAGCCAACCCCACTCAGGTGACCATCCCCACGACAAAGATGCAGGGCGGCGATTTTTCAGAGTTGCTCACGGCGAATGGCGGGCCTAACTACATTGTTTACGATCCGACCACCCAGGCAGCATGCACCGCCAACAGCACCAACGGTCCTTGCCGGTATGCGTTTGGACAAACCTATGCTGGAACGCCAGGCCCCGGCGGCAATCCCACTGGGACACCAACCAACATCATTCCGTTGGGCGAGATTTCGCCTATCTCGCAATATCTGGAAAAGTTTCTTCCTTCCCCCACAATCTCCGGCCCTGGGATTATCAGCGGCAATTACCTTGGCGGCCCGCCAAGCGGATATGATAACTGGCTCTATTCAGGCCGGTTCGACTACGATTTGTCTTCGAAGCAGCGAATTTCGTATGTGGTCACCGGCGGCAACCGCCAAGCCTATCCCTTTACCTCCGCCTCATCGGTTAATGGCAGCACGACAGCTCTACCGCTCCCCTACACGGGATCCGATTACTCCATCGTCGCGGGACATTGGATGGATTTGGAAGATTCCTACACGATCACGCCGCACCTGGTGAATCAGTTCCGCTTTGGTTGGAGCAATTTTGGCGGCCCGCCGCTCAAGAACCTCACCCAGGGCATCACGGACTATGAAGCCACCACGGCGGGGATCGGCTTTGCCGGTGTACCTTCAGATGGGCAGGCAGTTACCGAGTTCCCGACGATAAACTTCGCCGGCAGCAACGCGCCCAATCAGTGGGCATTCGGCGGCTCCGGCGTTACGGCCACTACGGTCAGCCAGTCCTACACCACGCTCGACAATCTGCTCTGGATCAAAGGCAATCACGCCATAAGCTTTGGCTTCCAGTTACAGCGCCTGGAAGAGAATGCGTCGAACTACGACGGCTCCGCCTCATCCTTGACATTGAACTATAGCGTAAATGAAACTGCCTCGGTTACACCCAGCGGCGCCGCTTCCATCTATGGGGGGAACACCGGTTTCTCTTACGCCAGTTTTATGCTGGGTGCAGTCGGCAGTACTTCCATTTCGCTTCAGCCTTTCTCGGTGCTGGGCGCGCGCTATCCCGCCTATGCGCCTTACTTCCAGGATGACTGGAAGATCACACGGAAGCTTACTCTTGACCTTGGTCTGCGTTGGGATTACCTCTCTCCCTATCACGAAACCCTGGACCGGTTCTCGTATCTGAATCCATTTCTTGTCAATCCAGTCACAGGTAATTTTGGGGCGCTGGAGTTCGCTGGAAGCAATGGCGGTGCATCGGTAAGCTGCGGTTGCCGGACCCCGGTGCAAACCTACTGGAAGAACTGGGGACCCCATGTGGGATTCGCATGGCAAATGGCGGACAAGCTGGTGATGCGCGGCGGTTTTGCTACGCTTTACTCTCACGCAGGTGGAACCGGCGGTGCCGGGAACGCATTCAACGGCCCGTCGCAGAACGGATTCACCAGTTCCGTCAGCTTTACGGCCAATGCTGCCGGTCCCGGCGCGGGTCCGGTCTTCTATCTGAACAACAGCGCTGCATTCACTAGCGCGGGCATTGCCAATACGAATTTCGGCGGTGCAAATTACACCGTTCCTGCGATTGCGCCTCCCGGCCCAATCAGCCAGACGCTCAATGTGGGTAATACGGTGGTCAACGGCGCATACGTGAAGGCGAGCGGCGCCCCCGGTTATGCCGACTTCTATATCTCGGGGCGCGCGCCGGAATTCAACTTCTGGAACTTCGGCTTCGACTTTGCTCTCTCGAACAGCATCAGCTTGTCCGTGGACTATGCCGGCTCGGAGAGTCATTTCATCGCGGGCGCGAGCAACATCCGCGGCCTGTACTCGGGCCAGATCAATCCACAATACTGGGCACTTGGAAGCCTGCTGAACAGCCCGGCAACGCCTGCCAACGTGGCGGCCGCACAGGCCATTCTTCCGCAGGTCGCTGCGCCCTACCCAGGTTACGAAGGGGCCGCTGCAACCACTGGAGGCGCGGGCCAGGCCACGGTCGGCCACATGCTCACATGGATGCCACAATTTTCCGGGTCCACCGATACCTGGGGCTTGGATACGGCCAATGCCAACTACGAAGCCCTGCAGATCAGCGCGCGCAAGCGCATGTCCAACGGACTCGAGATCACTGCAAACTACACCTACGCAAAGAACGTAGACGACGCTGGGACGCAACGCGACGGCTACGCCATCCCTGCGAACCTGACCTTGAACGGTAAGGCATGGAAGCAAAACCGTATCGATCGTTCTGTAAGCGCCAATAGCGTCCCGCAGAACCTGGCCGTCTACGGTGTTTACCGTGCTCCCTTCGGCACGGGTGGCTTCGGCTCAAGTAATGCCGTAACGCGCCAGATCATCAAGGGCTGGGAGATTGCCGGCGTATTCACGTATCTCTCCGGCACGCCTCTGTTGATTACCTCCAGTGCTTGCGGCAGCTCTACCCATCCTGGCGCCGGCACCTGCATGCCCGATCTCAACCCGAACTTCACCCAGCCGAGCATCCGCCAGAATGGAAGCTGGGGCAAAGGGATCACGGCGAGCACGTTCAGCTCGATTTCGTACCTGCGGGGAAAGCTCCCGAATACCACCGACGGCACGGGCGCTTCGGCGACAGGGACTTCCACTCCCTGTGCCACCAGCGTCGGACCGTATTGCAACGCGGGAGCGTTCATGTTCGGCGATGCGCCCCGTACCATGGCATTTGGGGGCGGCTTGCGCAACCCGAGCGTCTATAACCTCAGCCTCAGCGTCCATCGCGCCTTTGACATCACCACGAGGGCAAAATTCATTTTTGGAGTTGACTGCCAGAACGTGACCAACAAAGTTACCTTCAACGGTATTGTCACCAACGTCAATAGCACCACCTTTGGATCGGTCGCCGGCGCGACCGGCAATGGCGGCAGCCGCGACTTCCAGTTCTCGGGGAGGATCAGCTTCTAACCTGGGGGTTTTAATCAGCTCTCAATCCCGGAGCCGGAGGGCGCGGATTTCCGCACCTTCGGCTCCGGCTCTATTTAGAATGGGATTTCAGGAGGATGGCATGTTCGTTCGTCGGGGGATTTGCCTGCTCGCCTTGGGGGCGGGCATTTGCATTTTTGGAGCGCAGCAATGGGCGATTGCGCAACACCAGCCAACGCCGCAACAACTGGCGGGAATTGCCAAAGATGCGTCGCGTCATTTTGGCGACGACCCCGACAATCCGGGTCCGATTGCAACGGACTTGTCATACTCGACGAAGCCCGCCGCGGTGGCGAAGGCGATGCGCAAGGTTGCGGATTGGCAGCTCGAACGGGGGCAGCCTTACTTTGATCGCATATGGACCTGGAGCGCGCTTTATACGGGATTCATGGCTGCTTCAGACTCGCTCGGCGACGCAAAGTATCGCGACGCAATGCTGGCCATGGGACAGAAATTTGACTGGCAGCCGCGTGCGCATCTTCCGAACGCCGACGATCAAAGCATCGGGCAAGTGTATCTGGAACTTTATCTGCTGAAGAAAGACCCGGCGATGATGCGTCCGATGCAAAGTGAGCTGGATGCGATTCTGGCTGCGCCACGCACATCGACGGTCCCAGGCAAGGAGATTGCATGGTGGTGGTGCGACGCGCTGTTCATGGCGCCTCCTGTGTGGTCGCGGATGTATGCAGCGACGGGCGACCATAAGTATATCGACTATCTCGATGAGGAGTGGGCCAAGACTTCAGATCGTTTGTATGACACTCAGGAACATTTGTATGCGCGGGATTCCACTTATCTAACTCGCACCGAGGCCAATGGAAAGAAAATGTTTTGGTCGCGCGGAAATGGATGGGTGATGGCTGGAATTATCAGAACGATAAAATATCTTCCCAAGGATGACCCGGCGCGGGCCAAGTATATTGCGCAGCTCAAAGAGATGGCTGCAAGCGTAGCAGCGATTCAAGGCCCGGATGGACTTTGGAGAGCGGGGCTGCTCGACCCAGCGAGTTATGATCTGCCCGAGGTCTCTGGCTCGGCCTTCTTTACCTATGCGCTGGCGGCTGGTGTGAATCAGGGAATACTCGATAAGAAGATTTACCGGCCGGTGATCGAGAGGGCGTGGGCGGGACTGCTGCATCATGTCTATGCCGATGGGCGCTTAGGGTGCATTCAGCAGACTGGCGCGGAGCCTGAGCCATTCAAGGCTTCCGCGAGTTATACCTACGGGGTGGGCGCATTTCTGCTGGCGGGCAGCGAAATTCATCAGATGGATGGTCATTCGTTCGCGAAATAAGATCTGATCTGGCGGGTGAGCGGCACGACTATTGAATCCCAGGTCTCGGGCGAGACCTGGGATTCAAGGGGCTTACTGCACGTTGAGGTTGACGGTGGCGGTGTGAGTGACCGAGCCGCCGCTGGCCGTTACGGTGACGGTGTAACTTTGTTGGGATTGACCGAAGAAGCCGCTGTTCGAGCCGCATCCGGCAACGCTTGCCACAGCAGTTAAAGCTGCCGCCAACAAAGCCATGTTGAGCAGGCGGCTGAAGTTCGCTCGTCCACGCGCAAAACGCCTTGCGCCAGCCAGGGGCAGTAACAGCAGGCCCAGCAGAACAGGTAGAAGTGGAGATGCCGGAGCGCGGTTCGCGGCTGAGAGTGCGGCCGTTTGAATTGTCATGGTCACCGTCTGCGCTGGGCCGTTCACGGGAATGCTGGTGGGCGAGAATGATGCGGTTGCGCCGGTTGGCAATCCTGCTGTGGCAGAGAAAGTGATTACGCCCGGATAGGTGGAAGACGATGGCGAAGGCGCAATCTGAAGGCCGAACTGCGCCGATTGGCCGGGAGCCAAATTTGGAATGATTGTCTGTGCAACTGCCGTAAAGGTGAAGTTGCTGCTGACCGTCTCAGTGGCGCCGCCCGTGCTTCCAGCAAAGTTGGTGTCGCCGCTATACACGGCACTCAGGCTGTCTGTGCCCACGGGCAGCGTGGAGACGATTGTCGAGACCGTGGCGGATGTAACCGGAACCGTTGCGAGGCTAACGAGGCCGTTCCAGAAGGTGACTGTGCCCCCGGCGCTGTGTCCCTGACCCAGTACCGGAGCGAGAGTCGCGGTGAGGGTTACGGGATTGCTGTAAGCGCTGCTGGTGGGGTTGGCGGTGAGTGTCAAGGCAGTCGTCACCAGTTGCGCGGCGAGCGGGGTGGTGGCTGAGATGCTGGCACCGTAGTATGTGTCCCCTGGGTAGCTCGCTTCCACGGCGTGGTTTCCGGAGCCGGTGACCGCAATGTTGTTGACGGTTGCAGTTGCGGTTTGCGCAATCTGCGAGCCAAAGACGTTGACGGTATTGTCGCCGAAGTTGGCCACGGCTGGAGCGGATGCGCCATTCGCATGGAAGATGCCCGAGGCGATGGCGTAAGGGTAGCTGCCTGCCGCGAGAGTTGTGGCGGTCGTGAAGCTACCGGTGCTTGATCCGAAGAGAATCGAGATGGTATTGTCGCCGAAGTTGGCTACAGCGAGATCTGGGAAGCCATCCTGGTTGAAATCGCCAACGGCGACGGAGTTGGGAAAGACTCCGGTTGGCGGATTCTGATGAACGGTGAAGGTGCCATCCCCATTGCCCAGGAGAATCGATAAGGTATTGGTGCCAAAATTGGCGATGGCGAGATCGGCTTTGCCATCGGCGTTGAAGTCCGCTGCAGCGACGGAGACAGGATTGCTTCCAGCGGCCAGCGCCACGGCTGTCTTGGCATTAAAGGTTCCGTCGCCCACGCCCTGCAGAACGGTGTATGTGTCGTCTCCTTGGTTCAGCACAACCAGGTCGGGAATGTTGTCGCCGTTGAAATCACCAACTGCGACGAACCAGGGCAGCTTGCCGGTCGAGATACTTGTCGGGGCGCCGAAGGTACCGCTGCCGTTGCCGGGGAAGATGGCGAGCGTGTTGTTGGCCAGGTCGGTGACAGCCAGATCGGCATTGCCGTCGCCGTTGAAGTCGGCCGATACCAGCGAAACCGGAGAGCTGCCCACACCTAGTGAGAGCGGCGTTCCCACGTTGAATGTGCCGTTGCCGTTGCCCAGCAGGATCGAGACAGTTCCATCGCCGGAGTTAGCCACGGCCAGATCGGCGATGCCGTCGCCGTTGAAATCCGCCACTGTGACGGCATAAGGAAGAGAGCCGGCAGCCGGGCTAGTTGCGGCGGTGAATGTGCCGTCGCCGTTGCCGATGAGGATAGTTACGGAGTCATCGCCGTTATTCACAATGGCCAAGTCGGCGATGCCGTCGCCATTGAAGTCTGCAACCGCGATCGAGTAGGGAGTATCGCCGGTAGCTGGAGTCGAGGAATTGAGAAAGCTGAAAACGGTGGAGAGATTCACGGTGGATGCCGTGCCCAGCACATAGTTCGCGTTGCTGGTGTCGAGGAAGGAGACCGTGCCACTGGGCGAGATTGCATTTCCGATGCTGCTGACGGTGGCCATCAGCGTGTAGTTGCCCGCGCTGCCGCTGGGCGCAATCGTCGTCGTGGTGGGATAACTCCCGGTGACGGTTACTGCGGAGTTCGCGGAGGAACTCGATACGTAGGCCGTGGTGCCGACAAAGACCGCCTTGTAACTATGGCTGCCAAGCGCCGGGATGAATTTGATCGCAGCCGTTCCCGCCGTGGTCAACTGCGCAGTTCCGAGCAGGTTGATGTCTGTGCAATGGGCTGCGGCAGCGTTACAGAAGTTGACCTGGCCGGCGGTCACAGAGGTACTTCCCGCCTTGACTGTCGCCGTTAAGGTGACCGCCTTGCCTGTGGCTACGCTTGCCGAGGACGCTGCAAGAGTGGTGGCCGTTGCTGTCCCGGCCGCCCAAGCCTGCAGCGCGCCGGCCGCGAGCAGGATAGGCGCAGCCGCCGTGCAAAGGATAACGATTCTTTTGATGCTCGCAAGAACGTGGCGATCGCGCGACTGGGGGCGAAAGTGGAATAACTGGAAAGCAGTCTTCATGACGGTAACACTCCTGAACCAATCGAAACGAACGAAAGACAATCTCTTAACCAATGATTGAATCGGCCAGGGATCAAAGAAGGAGCCTGGCCGAAAAACTCATACTTGCAACGGCCTACTAATTGCGCGATGGGTAGTATCCTTGGACGCAGATGGAGTATTGCATGTAGTTTGGGGCAAATGCACGCAGATCGGGCAGTTGGAAAGTGCTGGTACCGTTGCCGCCGAAGTTGGTGCCGAGGATGGAGAAGAGCGCTATGTATGAGTTGATCGAAAGCGTGCGCCCATCCGCGGGCATATATGCGCCGCCGTTACCGTAGGAATTCACCGAGAGGACGATGTCGCCCAACATGCATTGAACTGATGAGTAGAAATCCTCACTGGCGTAGCCGTTGGTTCCCAGGTCATTTGAAATCGCGGTCAGATTCGCCGGAATCGTGGCGTTTGATCCGGCTGGGCCTCGCGGTCCGGCGGGACCGGCAGCTCCGGCTGGGCCTGCCACGCCTTGCGGACCTTCGCCACCCTGGGCCGCCAGAACCGCCCAATTGCCGCTTGATCCGGCGACGTCTGTAGCGGGGTCAATACCTGTACTCGCTTTGAGTGCAACGTAGCTGTTGCCGCTCTCTGCGACCGCATCGCCAATCGCATAGGGCGTTGATGCGCTGAATGTGCCAAGGAATGTGATCGGCGGTCCAGTTGGCCCGGCTGGGCCGGTCGGCCCGTTGGGGCCCGTAGCTCCCGTCGCGCCCGTAGCTCCCGTGGCGCCAGTAGCACCGATTGGTCCGGTAGGTCCGGCTGGTCCGATTGCGCCCGTCGCGCCAGTCGCTCCATTCGGTCCGGCTGGTCCGATAGGTCCTGCTGCGCCTGTAGCTCCATTCGGTCCGGTTGGTCCAATTGGTCCCGCGGCACCGGTTGGTCCGATAGGTCCTGCTGCGCCTGTAGCTCCGGTTGGTCCGGCTGGTCCAATTGGTCCCGTGGCACCGGTTGATCCGATAGGTCCTGCTGCGCCTGTAGCTCCGGTTGGTCCAATAGGACCCTGAACCCCCTGCGGGCCCTGAATGTTCCACGAGACTGCGGTTTCAATGGGCAGGCAGGTTGCGCTCGCCGTGATGACGCGAGCAATTCCGTTCACCTTGTTGTAGCATGCGTTCACCGTTTGAGCCGATGCCGCGGTCGCAAGCAAAATCGAAGACACAACTACTGCCAGACACTTCTTCTGAATCATGCAGATCTCCAGGGCGGGGGAAAGTTTTCAGGAACGTGGCAAGTCTACACGCTAAATGGAGGCACGCGCAAGAGCGATTCCATTTAGCTTTTCCACATTCCTGGGCAATGTTAGACCTTCGTTGAGTAAGCAATTGGTTGCAAGGGGAGGGCGGACCGAGCATGCCGGCGGAGTTAGCCGCCACTGGCACGCTGCGTTAGCTGCGTGAAGGGAAGATGCCTGTCAGCGCGATGATGAAGTACACCGCCAGATAGGGAGGCTCAATTGAGACCGGTATGCTGCTGCCCGAAGCGCCGCTTTGATAGGAGGCTGCAGTCTGTCCAGGGACAGAAGCTGCGGCGTAGCCGTGCGTAGTGACGGTCGCCCGATCAACGCTGGTGGTCGACACATCGACTGCGGGATAGGCGCCCACTGGGCTGCTCGTTGTGGCGTTGGCGTTGGACACTGGCGGAGCGATTGGGTGAGTATGCGGAGGGAGGTTAGTAGCTTGCAGCGTTACGCTCGCCTGTCCGCCCTGCTGTCCCCACACATAGTTTGGAAGTCCGGCGCCTGCGCCGACGTTGATAGGAACCCGGCCCTGAAGGTTGGGGAGGTTAAAGGTCGTGGTGCCATTGCCGCCGAAGGTGGTACCGAGCAGCGCAAACAATGCGGCATATTGAGAAATCGACAGCGTTTGTCCATCGCACAGCGCCCAGCCCACCGGCGCAAAACCGAATCCGACCATTCTGATTTCACCTAGAAATGGATCCATCTTTGTCTCCTTTCAGGAGTACTGACGGTTGTCTTTCGTCTCTGCCTTTGCTGCGAGACCTTTCTACCGCAGCAGCTTATACTTCCAAATCGTCCCTGGGGATTGAACGGATTTCGTGAAAATCACGCTGGGTCGGGACGATTTGAATTTGGTTGCTTCGCTACACTCAAGAGAGAACGAAATGGGTCAACTCCCGTTAGTCATCCTGATCACGTTCTGCTGTCTTGTTGCGCGGTCGCTGATCTCATTGGCAGACAAGCGTGGTGCCTATCTGGTTGAAGGGGCCGTTACCGTTGACCGGCTGGTTTGACTGTGTGACGGAATATGCGAGGGTGTCTCCCTCTACCACGCCGAACTGACCGGTCGTGGTCGTGCATGTCGAAGCTGAACCGGTTTGGCTATCGGCTATGGTGACGGCGCACAACATAGACGTGTTGCTTCCGTTGTGCCGCACCGTTACCGTGATCGTGTTCGCGCCTGAAAAACCACTGTCAGTTACAAAGATTCCTGCCACGAAGAGGCTCTTGACGGTACACGTCTCGGGAACAAATGCATATCCGTCTTGAGGCCCAACCGCGCCGCCGGCATCGGATTGATTAGCCAAATTGAGCGGGTTCATGATGTCGGGTCCTGGGTCTGTACTATTGGCTCCGGCTGTAGACCATGTGAACCCTGTGCCACTTGAGGAGGCCGGGAAGTTGACATTAATGACAGGATTGGCCGGTGTTCCGGTAATGGATGCTGTTCCGGCTCCTGCCGCGGCGGTGTTCGCAACGCTTACGGAGATTCCCTGCACGACGCCTGGCGCGCCTTGAGGCCCCGTGGAACCAGTCGGACCTTGGACGCCTGGATTGCCCTGAATGCCTTGTGCGCCTTGGCTGCCCTGCGCTGCCAGAACCGCCCAATCGGTGGTGTCTGTTGCCGGATTAGTTGTGCTGGCATTCGCCTTGAGCGCAATGTAGCTGGAACTGTTGTAAGAGACCGCATCGCCGATCAGATAAGGGCCACCGCTCGTCCATGCGCCGATAAAGGTGACCGGCGGGCCTGTGAGGCCGATGGGTCCCTGCGGACCGGTGTTGCCAATTGGCCCTTGCGCGCCCGTGTTTCCGATTGGCCCTTGCGCACCTGTATTGCCGATCGGCCCCTGCGGGCCAGGGTTGCCAATTGGTCCCTGCGGGCCGGTGTTGCCGATAGGCCCCGGCGGGCCAATCGGTCCAGCATCTCCCGTGTTTCCCTTCAGCGCCAAGACCGCCCAATGGCCACCGGAGCCGGTAACGTCAGTCGCCGGATCGACGCCAGTATTCGCCTCCAGTGCAATGTAGCTGCTTCCGTTCTCGGTGACCGCATCGCCAATGGCGTAGGTCGCGCTGCCGCTCCATGTGCTTTTGAAAGTGGCGGGGGGACCGACCGGGCCGATTGGTCCGGCGACTCCGGGTGCGCCAGCAACTCCAGCAACGCCCTGAGGCCCTATTGGTCCAATAGGCCCTATCGGACCTTGAAGCCCTTGCGGCCCGGTGATGCTCCAGGAGATTGTTGTCTCGATGGGCAGGCAGGTTTCGCCCGTCGTAATGACGCGCGCGATTCCATTCACCTTGTTGTAACAGGCATTGACGGTCTGACCCATTGCGGTGGTCCCGACCAGAATTGAAGACACAAATACGGCGAAGCATTTTAGGGAAGACATGGGGATCTCCAGAGTTAGGGGGAACTCTACGACAGGGGACAGCATATGCGCCTAATGCTGGAAGATGCAAGATAAAATTATTCCAATGTCCGAAGACAAACCAAGCATTGACTTTGCAGGGAATGTTTCTTCACGCGGACCGCTTGTCGGGAGGATCTAGTCTGAAATAAACCAACGGAATCGCAGCTCAAGACTCCGCTGAGCACTTACCGCGCCGGCTCGTAAGGCTCCACGCGCAGCATATCGCCCAGGATGCCCCGCTCTTCGGGGTTGAAGACGCCCTGGTAGCGAGCGGAGTTGAGCACGGTCTGTCGCTGATCCAGAGGAACCGAGCGCAGATCGCGGAAGGCGTTCTTCATCAGCGCCTGACGGTCCGGTTGCAATTCGGCCCAGCGGTGCGCGGAGTTCGTGATCTGCATTCTGTCTTGTGGAGAAAGGTGCTCAATGATCTCGGCGCGAGCCAGACGGCGTTGACGCTGCTCTTCGGACAATTCATTGACTTGATGCAACTGCTGCACCACACGCTGCTGGGCGTTGGGGGGAAGCCGCTGAAAGTTCGGATCGCTACGCAGCATCCGCTCCTGGTCTTGAACCGGAAGATTGCGGTGCTGATAGAGCCAGGCGCCCAAATGTCCCGGAGGCAGTTCGGTTGGCGCCGCATATCCCCGAAAAGCGGGGCGCGACATCCCTTGCCCCATGTAAGGCGGACCAGGGTAGGCTGGAGGCCGCTGGCCGTTGGCACGTGGTCGAAAGGTGCGAAATGGAGCGTTGGCGCGTGGACCAGGACGAGGTGCGGGAACGCCTGGGCGCTGCCCGTAAGCCCAGATCGCCGGCATACAAAGTATCACGGCTGCCGCACTCAGCACTGCCCGCCTTAATCCCTCCGCATTGTCTGTTCCGTTCAACATCTTCCCCGGCCCACGCCGATCTTGCAGAAGTTAGTCCCCATTTTCATTGTTATTGGAGAGTGACTCCAATTGGTCAAGCAGTTGGGCGTTGCTATCCATTGTTTGCAAGTCATGCACAACTGCAGCCTGTGGAGAAGCGACTGGCTGTTGCTCCCAGTCGGTAATGCCCAAGTACGCTCCGCCGCCCACTAGAAGCACAAACGTCATCGCCATTGCCGCCAGAGGACGAACATGGCTTCCTGTTCCGTACGTTAACCCGGCACGCCACCGATTGAGCCAAGCGGCAAACCAGCCGGCAGGCTCGGACGAGCGCTCTTCCCGCATCCGAGCCTCAAGACGGCTCAAGAAATAAGGGCTCGGCTCGGGCGCTTCCCAGCTTTCCAGCAGAGCCATCGTCGCCCGCAATTCATCCAGCTCGTGGCGGCAGCTCTCGCAATGCTCAACATGCTTTCGAACCTTGGCAGGCGCGGCGGCTGGGTCAAGCAGCATCTCGGCCAGCTTGACGTCCATTCCCGCGCAATTCGATTTCATTTGTTTCATCATGACCACCCCATTTCCACGCCGGTCGCGCCCGGCTCATTCCATTCAAGCAAATTCCTTCAACGTCTCCCTCAATGTCTGGTAGGCGCGAAAAAGGAGGGACTTGATCGCCGACTCGCTCAGCTTCAGCACCTGACCAATCTCGCGATACTCCATCCCCTGGTACTTATGCATGACCACTGCCATCCGTTGCCGTTCAGGCAGCGCCATGACGTGCTTGCGAATCGCCTTGCTGCGCTCATCAATCAGCAACTGCTGCTCTGCCGAGGGATCATCATCGGCCACATCCGGCTTCGTGCCCGTCTCTTCGTCTGGCGAGTCAAGATAAACGGTCTGCACGGCTCGCTCGTTTTTGCTGTCGCGTGCGTGGTTCACGGCTAAATTCGTGGCAATCCGATAAAGCCATGTTGTGAATTTGGCTTCGGCCCGGTAGCTCGTTCTCGAACGATAAACACGCAGGAAAACCTCCTGCGCCATTTCTTCGGCAATTGCCTGATTGCGCACCATCCGAAAAAGAAAATGGATGATCGGCCGATGGTACTTTTGTGTCAGATAATTGAACGCTGCCTCGTCCCCCGCGGCCGCTCGCAGCATGATCGCCGCATCGCCGGCTGGTTCCATGCCGACGACCATTTTTTGCGGTCCATCCGGCCACGTAGCCGGAGCCGCTCCCAGGGACGAATTGTCCAGGACCAGGGTCGCCATGTCTTCTTTAACCCCAGTCGAGGCGGAAGGTTGCGCCGAAAACGACCGATCTGGCCGGAAATTTTCACTTGCGGGCGTGCCAAGGCGGGCTTTTTCCTGGCCGTCGTCCGATCTGGCCTCAAGGAAAGCAAATCCCAGTCCGGCCGGCACGGGACCAGCGAGTATCGGGTTGCCCAAACCTGGCGCCGGACGCAGCTCGCTTTCCCCATCGGACGATAAGCCAGCCGCACGTCGGATTGATCTAGTCTTCCAGCGCATCATTTGTTGGCTGCTGTTCATGCCCGGCCCATTCTCGCGGCCGGTTTGGCCGTAAAGCCCCGCTGGTGTTACTCTAACCCATAGGGGGTCTTGCTGGCGCGCCGGTTGCCAGACCTCGCAAGCCTTTGCAAAGGGGCGCTTAACTCAGCGGTAGAGTGCCACCTTCACACGGTGGAAGTCGCAGGTTCGAATCCTGCAGCGCCCACCATAGAATCAATAATTTACAGGCGGTTACTGAATAAAGTTTGTGGCGT
>Ga0116117_1000117_pt1 | contig 27592 bp, 29 predicted proteins | sample June2015DPH_11_1_FD_89790 | JGI IMG/M metagenome (GOLD analysis project Ga0116117, IMG submission 89790) | Peatland microbial communities from SPRUCE experiment site at the Marcell Experimental Forest, Minnesota, USA - June2015DPH_11_10 | ecosystem: Environmental > Terrestrial > Soil > Wetlands... | reverse complement strand
CTCGACCCCGAAACGGCGCGCTCTATGCACGACGAAACTCTGCCCGACGACTACTACAAAGAGGCAGCCTTCTGCTCCATGTGCGGCCCCAAATTCTGCTCGATGAACTATTCGTCGAAGGTGGACGAGTACAACAAGCAGGTGCACGGCATCGAGAAGAAGGATTATTCGCAGCTGGTGGAGAGGCTGGTGTCGCTGAAGTAAACCACGCACCCGTTCTACCCCAAGGCGAGGTCTATGGATCGCGAACGAGAGCAGTCCGGAAGTTTGAACCTTTGATGTTGAGGGGGGCCGATCACGCCCGCGAAGTAGCGGCAGAACTAGAGGCCTTGGCGCCGATCCTGACGACCGAGAACTCCCGGCAGCTCACACAATTGCAAATAAAAGCGAGCCACCAGCAAGCCAAAGAATTTTCGCGAATTGTTTGAGAACGCTAAAGAGAAACGGCGCTGGACGGGGCCCAAGTTCTGCTCGATGAATTATTCATTGAAGTTGGACGGGTAGAACCGGCAGGTGCATGGGATCGAAAAGAAGGATTATTCGGAGTTGGCGGAGAATTCGGTGTCTCTGAAATAGGCCAACCCAGACTTACTCTGGTCTCCGAGAAGAGGTTTCGCAGGCGGGAGCCCGTGCCACACTTTAGCTTTTGAAATCCGCCACGCCATTCCATACCAACTGCACCGCGATGGCGAGAATTAGAAAACCGAAAATCTTGTTGATGGCCCCAACCGCGCTTGGACCCAGACGCTTGACCAGCGGGCCGCCCATCCAAAAGAAGAGCGTGACGCTCAAGGCGACCGCCGCGATGCCGATCACCATGCCCAGATAGGACATTTCGGTATCTACGTGCGCGGCCAGCGCCATGACTACGCCGATCGCGCCAGGCCCGGACATCAGCGGCATCGCGAGAGGAGTTAACGAAATATCTTCTTTCACCTGAGCTTCGTGACTTTCTTCCGGCGTGATGCGAGCGTGCGAAGTAACCATGCCCCAGGCGGTGTTGGCCACGATAAGTCCGCCGGCGATTTTCAGCACTGGCAGCGAGATGCCGAAGAAAAAAAGCACGAAGCGCCCGAAAAAAAGAAACGTCACCAGGATTACGAAGACCCAAATCCCGGTCTTGAGCGCGGTGCGCTGGCGATCTTTCGCTTCCCAGTTCGCGGTCATGGTAAAGAAAATTGGGATTCCACCGAAGGGATCGACGATCGGAAAGAGCGCTAGGAATGTGGCGGCGGCCGAGTGCGGCAACGTGCGCAGGAATTGGGCGAGGGCGTGGTGGGCGTTCATGAGGTTAGTGAAATCTGAATGGATTGACGATTTCTACGCCAAGTCGTTTGAAGTCCTTTTCGTTTCGCGTGGCCACGGTTAATCCGTGAGCGCGCGCGGTGGCCGCGATCATAGCGTCATCCCGCATAGCGTCAGGTTTTCCGTTCATCAGCCGCGACCATTCCCGGAAACAGCGCGCATCATCGGCACAAAAACGAAGCACGTCTCCCCAGAAACTAAACAGGACTCAAGCGCGCGGGCCTCCTCGGGGTCTTGTTTGCGCGTCAGTTCAACGCCGGTCTGCAATTCCCCCATCGTCGCCGAGGAGATAAGAATCTGCTCAACCCGCAGGGTCTCGAGCCAGGCGACCACCGCACCGTGAGGCACTCTTTTCCGCAGTTCGTGGACCACGTTGGTTTCGAGCAGATACTGTGTCATTTGAAATCTGGGCCGCTGAAGTCAATGGGCTTGCGGCGCTTCCACTTCCGCCGCCTGGGAATAGGCAGCCCGAAACGAGGCCCAGGACCGAGGAGCAATTCTTTATTGCTCGGACGACTCGATTGCTGGATCCTCCGCCGGTCGTCAATCGGCACCAGCACCGCAGCCTCGACTCCCCGCCGAGTCACCACTTGCGGCCTCTTGGAGAGCGCTGCATCCAGAAACTCGCTGAAGCGCGCCGTCGCGTGTTGCAGTTGCCAGGAACTCATCGCCGCACCTCTACGCTCTACTATATGACTAGTCAATTTAGCGGTGGGCCTCGAGGGTCGCGGCCGCGCGCTCCAGTGCCACTGCCAGAACCGCCAACTGCTGGCGGGCCCGCTCGACATCGCCCTTGTCGAGAGCTTCATTCACCCCCGGAATCACCACTGCGGCATACCCCGTATACTCCCCCGGAGCATAGATGGCATGCCGAAACCAGGGGCGATGCGGCAATCCCTCTGGGACGAGCAGGGAGCGCTCGGCGGCGCGCAGCGCCTGATTCATGCCCGCCGGATCGCGCGGGGGATTTCTCTGCTTCGACAAAATCTTTGCGCCTGCTTCCTGAAAGTGTTTCGCGGCAGCGGTTACAGCGCCGAAATCGAGGGCATGATCGAATTTATTCGCCGCCCGCTTTTCGGCCGCTTCGAGGTAAGAGGCCACTTCCTTGCCGTACTCTTCGTAGTCGTAAGGCAGCACGTCGGCATCGGCCATGCGCAATAACTCCAGGCCGAAAATCCTCGCCATCTGCTGCTCGTAGAGGAAATCGGGATCGCCGAATTTCTTGAACCAGGCGAAATTGTCGAACACGGAATGATAGACGCCGTAGGGGCCGCTGGAGGTGACATCAGTCGAAGGCACGCCCAGATGCTGCTGAAACGAGCTGTAGTCGGAGCCGCTGCCCAAGTCCCCGACGGGAACGTCGCTCTGCGCAGCAGCGGGCGTGCGATGCGAATCGCCGATCGCTTCGGTGGGGGACTGCGTCGAGGCGGCGCCTGGCTGATCCGATTTTTGCCACACGTCGTAAACCGTGCCGCCCTTGGGGCTGGGCACGGCTTTCGAGATGTCCCGCAAAAATTGCTTCAGGCTGGGCACGGCCGAGGCTCCGAATTTCGGACCCGAGACGGCTACGTCCATGTTGAAATACGCCGGCGCATTCACCAGCGCGGCTTCGTGCTGCTCGGCCCATTCCGTCGAACCCATGAGCCCTTCTTCTTCGCCATCCCAACTGCAGAAAATCATGGTGCGCTTCGGCTTCCATCCAGACTTCAGTAACTCGCCGACGCCGTGCACGCTTTCGAGCATCGCGGCCGTGCCACTGTTGGGATCGACCGCGCCATACACCCAGGCGTCGCGATGGTTGCCGCCCACCACCCACTCGTCGGGCAAGTCACTGCCGCGCACGCGGCCGATCACGTCCCAAAGAGTGCGAAATTGATAATCCTGCTTGAGATGCATCTTCACCCGCACCGGTCCCGGACCAACGTGATAGGTGAAAGGCAGCGAGCCTTGCCATTCGCGCGGCGAATCCGGTCCACCCAGATTCTTCAAAATAGGCCAGGCATCGTGATAAGAAAGCGGCGTGACCGGAATCTTCGGCATCTGCGCAGACTTCTCCGGCGCGATGCGCTTGCTTTCGGGCAGCGTAGCCAGCGACGCAACGCCCGGAGTGGTCGGATCGCCGGGAAACTCGAACATGTAGCCGACAGAGCCGCGCTGCACGCCGGTATCGGGACGCCACGGGCCTGCGGGATATTTATCGCCGCGCCTCCAGCCGTCGTCGAAGGGGTCGGAATAGATCATCACCGCGGCAGCGCCATGCTCCTGCGCGACGAACTCCTTCACCCCGCGAAAATTCTGGCCGTAGCGCACCAGCACGATCTTGCCGCGCACATCGACTTTCAATTTCTCCAGTTTCTCGAAATCATCGGGCGTACCGTAGTTGGCGTAAACAACATCGGCCTCGACATCTCCGGAGGGCGACATGCCGTTGAAGGGCATCACGACCCGCGGGTCTTCGTCGAAAGGATCGCCATCCACGTGTTCGCGCGTGGGACCATGCATCTCGACTCCGGCGGGCGCGGTAATGTCGACGTTGATTTCCACCGGATAGTTGAACCAGGCTTTGTATTCGACGATTTCGGTGTCGAGTCCGGCCTCACGGAATTTCTGCGCGACGTAATCGGCGGTGGCTTTGTCTTCTGGCGTGCCCGCCATGTGCGGCGCCTGCGTCAGGGTGCGCAAATGCGCTTCCGCGAGTTTAGGGTCGGGCACCGCCAGGAAGCGGGCCTCGGCGGCATTCTGCGCGGTGGAGTCGCGGAAGCCGAAGATGCGAACCGCAGGAGCGGCAGTTTCCGACGCGCTCCCGCTGACGGTCGTGGGCAAGCTTGAAAACAAGACCACAGCGGCAAGAAGCGAAGCACACAATGGTTTCATGAACTCTCTCGGGTGAAAGTTAGTAAGGTAGCACAGCGACAGCCACTTCCATTTTGGACTGGTCTCGGAGATTTCGGCGCACCAACTTCACCAACTGGTGCTACAATGCGTTGATGAAACGAGCTACCGTGACTTTTCCCGACGATCTTAGGGAGGCGGTCGATGACTACGTTCAGGCCCAGGAAGTGCCGCCGGCGCTGACCGCTGTCGTCCAAGCTGCGCTGCGAGAGTATTTGCGCGAACGAGGCTTTCTGCGCGGACGCCGTCCTTTCAAAATTACGCCCAAAGGCAACAGCGGGCGCAGCGACGGAAGTGCGAATCACGATGCCTATCGGGCGGGCGCGAAGAAGTGAAGCACGCCGTTCTGGCCGATACCGGACCCTTGTATGCGGCCGACGACAAAGGCGAGACGCACCACCGGCGAGCGCTTAAACAAATAGAGGAGTTGGCGGACGATGGCTGGCATATTCTGCTTCCCTATCCGATGCTGCTGGAGGCCTATTCCCTGGTTCTGTCCCGGCCTGGCGGACAAGCGGCGTTAGCATGGCTCGACCAATCCAGCGCTGCATTTTTGGTAAATCCCCGAGCCGACGATTACGCTGAGCGTTCGCCATCGTACGAACGCTGGCTGATCAGGAAATTCGCCTACTCAACGCAACCGTCGCAGCTTGATCGATGCGCCTCAAGTTGAAGGTGTGGACTTACGATCACCACTTCGAAGTCATGCGGATTCCAGTCTGGCGCTGACCGGTCACAAATCATGCCTGGTTTCGCCAGCGGACGAGGCCGGCACGGCGCGCGTGCTGGCCCACTGGCGCAGGGCTTCGATTTCTTCCGCGCGTGTGGTGGAGAGCGGCACGGTCTGCCCCAGTGCTTCCACCAGAAGTTGCGTGGTTAGTTCTTTCTGCTGGGAGAATGCAGCATACAAAGCCGACCGTATGGCGGCGTCGATTTCCGCGCCGGAGTATCCTCGGGCGGCGCGTTCGACCTGATCGAGATCGAATTCGCCGGGATTACGCTTCCGCCGCGCCAACTGGATCGAGAAAATCTGCCGGCGCTCCGCCTGATTAGGCAGATCCACGAAGAAGAGTTCATCGAAGCGCCCCTTGCGAATCAACTCTGGAGGCAGAGCAGTCACAAGGTTGCAGGTGGCGGCCACGAACACGGGCGCCTTGCGATCCTGCATCCAAGAAAGAAACGAGGCCAGCAGGCGGGACGAAACTCCGGCATCGGCCGAGGCTGAATCGGGGCCGCTGCCGGCGAATATTTTTTCCAGCTCATCGATCCAGAGCACGCATGGAGCAAGTCCTTCGGCAACCTCGAAGACCTTGCGAATTCGCTTTTCGGTCTCGCCAATGTATTTGTCGTAGATGGCTGCGGTATCGAACTTCACCAGCGGCAGATTCCACTCGCCGGCGATGGTGCGGGCGCACAGCGATTTGCCGCAGCCCTGCACTCCCAGAATGATTACGCCGTGCGGTGGCTCCAGGCCGAAACCGCGCGCCGCATCTCCCCAGGAACCGCGGCGTTGCGCCAGCCAGCGCTTTAGATTTTCCATGCCGCCTGCGCTAGAAAAGGTTTCACTAGCCTCCACAAACTCGAGCATTTCACTGCGACGCAGCAGAGCTTTCTTGGCCTCGACCACATCGCCTGCAATTTCGGGGCACAGTGCATAACGCGCCACCAGCGCCTGGGAAAGCGCCCGCTCCGATTCTTCCTCGGTAAGGCCACGCAGGCTTTCGACGACGGCGTCATAGCCTTTGGCGTCAAGCTTGCGCTGCAGCGTGTGACTCTTGGAAATTCTGACGACGACCTCGTCGACGATCTGGCGCAAGCGCCGGCGGTCGGGCAAGGGTAACTCGAGAAATTCCACCAGCCCTCTTAGCTCTGGAGGAATCTCGATCTTCGGCGAAGTGAGAATGATCGTCCGCCGGTTCTCTGTAAACTTCTGCCCGACGTCACGCAAACGCCGGATCACAACCGGCTCATCCATGTGGCGATGCAGATCTTTCAGGATGAATGCCGCCCCGATGGAAATGCCTTCCAGGTTGCCCAGCATCTGCGCCGGTTCCTGGCTGTTGTAGATGGCTTTCGTGTTGGCCAGCGCTTGTTGCGCCGCGGCGCCATAAGCCGCACCGTGGCCCGAGCCCGACTCGCGAGGATCGGCTACGACTTCGCCGACTTCGCTGCCGCAGCGGACCAACCCGCTGGCGATGGTCCACTCAAACGCGGCGAGGTCCAAGGCCGTGCAAGCCGCGCGCACCAGGCGAACCGCGCGGACCTCCTCGACCGTCTCGATGGCGACGATGGGAGTCGAGGAATCGAGCAGCACCTTCAGCCGCGCCAGCGGATCGGGAGTCATAGGCCATGCCATGGGTTTGACCGGTCGAGAGTTGCCCCTTTATAATAAGCAATTCGGTACTCGCCGAATATCTCTCTGGACGCACAAAGGTAATCAAGCAGACATGGCCAATCATTTTTCGGCGCTCAAGCGCGCCCGTCAGACTACGAAGCGCACCGCCACCAATCGCGCCAACACCTCCCGCCTGCGCACCGCACTGCGTACCCTGCGCGAGACCATCGAAAAGGGCGACAAAACATCCGCCGAGAAGACCTATCGCGAAACTGTCTCTGCGCTCGATAAAGCCATTCAGAAGGGCACGCTGCATGGCAATACCGCCGCGCGCTATAAGTCCCGGCTGGGCAAGCGCGTCACGGCAATGAAGTAGCGGTTGCTGCTTTAGCCTTGAGTTTGAGCTGCGAACGGCGGACCTGTCGTGGTAATGGTCCGCCGTTGCATTTACTGAACCCATTGAGAATTGCTGAAACTTGCCGCCGTGCCGCTCGACATTCATCCCGCAGCACTCGAAGAATGGAAATCCGCGGTGGCTTGGTACCGGAGCGCAATGAGACCGCAGCGGTTAACTTTGTCGCAGAGCTGGACCAAGCAAAAGATCTGCTAGCATCGTCTCCCCAGCGTTGGCCAAGGGGCTTGGGGGCACCCGCAAGTTCGTCTTGCGGTGCTTCCCGTTCGCCCTTATTGATCGTGAGCGAGAAACTCCTTACTGTTGCCCATGGCCACCACAGACGACCGGGAAATTGGAAGGAGCGACTCTAACCCCCCTTCATTCGAGTTTCAAGCTTTCCTTATTATTACTTTTACCCCTTCCTGCACTCCCTGCACCCCCGATCTGGGTTACCTGATGCCGTTTTGGTAAGAGCCCGAAACGGGATCAGACTCGCTTTCGCGATAGAAATAAAGGTTCCTTCCACGGCGGCTATCCGCGCTTCGCAATTCTCACCTCAAGATCCGAAGAATGCAGGGCCGGGGCAGCGACCGCGGAGCAATTCAAAGCCGGCTTTGCGCCGATATGTAATTAGCAGCCTGGCCCAAACCACGAGTTGCAACTCCGGCTTGGCGGCGTGCGAATTCGGAAGAATGATTGAGGAGAGGATCGAGAATGCAGTCAAAAAAGGGTTTTTCTTTGATCGAGTTGCTGATCGTAGTGGCCATCATCCTGATTATCGCAGCCATTGCCATTCCAAACTTGTTACGCGCCCGCATGGCGGCCAATGAGTCCTCGGCCGCCGCCTCCATCCGCACCGTAGATACGGGGGAAGTCACTTATAACTCGACCTATCCCACCGTGGGTTTTGCCGCAGCTCTTGTGAACTTGGGCGGACCCCTGGGCGCGGCTTGCGTTCCCAGCGCGGTCACAGGTTGTCTGATTGACTCGGTGCTGGCCAACAACGGCAACCCCGCCGCCAGCGGCAAGAGTGGTTACATGTTCAGCACCGGCGTAGGCACGGTCTCCGGCGGCCTCAACGTCGGCTACGTCGTGGTCGGGGCGCCAATCACGATCAACCAAACCGGCATCCGGGCGTTTTGCGCCGAGGAGGATGCGGTCGTCCGGGTCGACCCGGCGGGCGTCTGCTCCACGACCGAGGCAGGCGTGCTCGTCTTCAGCCCGCTGAACCAGTAGCGGAAGCTGCCCACGCCTTTGATCCCACTTCTCGCAAAAGACGCGAGAGGCGCGCCCATTCTTTTGTGCTCCGGACCAGCCGTTGCCTTGAGCCCAAATTCTCGACCCTGCCCGTCCTCGTCGCGTTCTCTGCGACAGGGCGGAACTTTGACTTTCCCAAGAAAGAGAATGTCAGATCTCTGCCGACAGATCGAGGCGAACACGAGCTAGCAGCCAGAAGCTGGAAGCTGCCCGTCACACCGGCAACTGCTCCTGCATCCACCCTGGCGCCTCAAGCTTGAGTTCCGAAGTCAGATCGATCACGAGACGCTCCAGCACCATGCGCTTGCTTACAGGATTCGAGCGCAGAGCGAGATCGGCCTTGGCTACGAGGCGGATCGCGCGGGTTAACTCGCGGCGGGATTTGTAGCGGTGGGCCTGCTTGATGATATCGTCGGCGGCAAAAGGAGGCACGCGGAAGCCTTGCCACAGCGCCGCCCACAGCATGCGCTGGTCGCGCACGTTGCGCTCCAGAATCACCAGCATCTGGCGAAAGGTTTTGGCCAGCATGTAGATGTGGCCGATGGCGGCTTCTTCGCCTTCGCCGGAGGAGAGGATCGCATCCAGCACTTCGAGGGCGCGCACGCGATCTTTGGAAGAGATGGCATCGGTGAGTTCATATAACGAGCGCTGCTTGGCCGCGAGCACCATGGTTTCCACGTCGCCGAGGGTGATGCGATTGCGGGCGCCGACGTAGAGCATGAGCTTCTCCAGTTCGTTCGAGATCATCATCATGTCGCTGCCGAGCGCGTCGACCAGCTCGCGAGCGCCATCGGGATCAATTTTTACAGGCACGCTGCGGCTGGCGCAGTACTCCGAGATCCAGCGCACGGCTTCGCCATCTTCTACGCGCGCCAGTTCGACGATACCGCAGTACGGGCCCATGCTTTCGCGGATGCGCTGATAACGCTCTTTATCCTGCATCTCCATGCGGCGCACGTCGGCCGGAATGCTGATGTGGTCGGCGACAAAGACGATCATCGCATCCGGATTCGGGTTCTTGCAGTAGGCTTCGACGGCGGCAAGTTTTTCTTCATTCGAGCCGCGGCCGAACAGATTTTTTACGCCGCGCACGAAGAACACCTGAAATGGCGCCATCAGCGAAGGCGTGCGGGCACGGTCAAGAACTTCGGAGAGATCGTTTTCGCCAAGGTCGAACTCAAAGACGCTGAAGTCGCGCAGATCGGCGGGAACGAGATGTTCCAAAATCGCGTCTCTGAATCGCTTGCGGAAGAAGGCTTCGTGGCCCACAAACACGTAGGCGGGGCGCAGCTTGCGCGATTCAAGCTCGCTGACGAATCGATCGGCCTGGGCGAAGGCGCGCATTAGAAATCTTGTCGTTGGTCGTTGGTCGTTGGTCGCTGGTCAAAGCCCGGTGCACGCAGACCCAAGGGGCTAACGACCAAAGACCAAAGACCAAAGACCTTTTGAAACTCTACCATCTAAAATCCCTCCAGAATGTTGGAGACCAGGGTGCGGGCAAAGTCTTGCGAGAGCCTGCGGAACGCCGGCGTATCTTCCTCGAAGAAACTGGCCAAATCCTGCGAGACTTCATACTGCTCGCGAAACAAGTACGACGGATTCTGATATAGAACTTTACCCTCGCGGTCTGTGAGCGAGACCATCATGCTCACCACCACCAACACGCTGGCGGCCTGTCCGGTCGTGGTGTTGTAAGTGAGTGGCGAGGCCGAAGTGGAGAGCACGGTGCCTCGCAGCGTGGCGTCGGCGGCTTCGCTGGGGTCGTTCAGAATGCGATAGTGCGTGCGCGTGGTGAACTCACGCACCACCGACGCGGTCAGCATTTGTTCGATGCGGTAAGTGTTGGTGGTGTTGGTGAAGGCGGGGACGGCGATGGTCTTCACATTTTCTGGAAGCTGAACCGCGTGCCCGGCGGTGTGATATCCGCAGCCGGGGATCAGCATCAGCAAGGCAAGAACAGCAGGACCCATCTTCTCAAAACCACCCTTCATTGGATTTTTCCCAGCGGGCGGGTGGCGATCATGCTCTCGGCGCACTCCACCGCGGTGATGGCCGCGACGCGGAGATTATCGGCGGCCGCCCAGATCCAGATTGCGTTGGGCTGCTCGGGTTCGGCCTTGAGCGAGACCAGAATATTGCCTTGACCGGCCGTATTCACGTTGCTGGGCTGTGAATCTTCTTCTTCTCCGGCAATGCTTACGTGATCGCCGGCGAGCGCCTGCGAAAGTTGATCCTGATCGATGCGATGATCCATCCGCAGAAAGATTCCCAGGGCGAGGCCGTGGAACACGGGCGCTTGCAACGCCAGCAGAGCCGGTTGCGGAGCTTCAGCCCCCGCGATCTTCAGGTAGTGGCGGCGGACCAGCGCGTCCAAGGACTCGAGTGACAACTGAGATTTTGGTCCGTAGCGCGCCAGCATGTTGAATGCAACCTGCGCGTCGAACACATCTTTGGGCAAGGGCTGGAACGATAGGAGATTCACGGTTTGCTGGTGCAGTTCGTCCATGCCCTTTTGTCCCTGCTCAGAGGCGGGTTGGAAGATCGTCGTCGCTGCGCTGCGAATCGCGCCGGCCTTGCGCGCGCGCAGCAGCAGCAGCGCCAAAGTCACGGCCGCAGGATTCGCCACCACGCAAGGAGCCGGCTGCAACTCGGGTTGCCACATTTCTCCGCGCTCGCGCTCGAGCCAGACCGAACGCACGGTCGCGCCAGGTTCCTCTTCGAGCGCGCCGGAAAGATCGAGAATCGCACTGCCGGCATCGCGGGCGCGCTTCCAATTCTTGCGCGTGCACTGCGCATCCGCCGCGAAGAATGTGAAGTCGACATTCGTGAATTGTTCCGAGCGCACGCTCTGAATGAAGTTGATTTCGTCGCCCGTGGCCTCGAGTTGGCCGATGGATTCGTCGTCATCGAGCAGGCGGATATCCACGGCGGGAAAGTTGCGGTCGTTCAGCATCTCCGCAACTTCTTTCCCTTTGAGCGTGCCCGCGCCCACGATGGCCGCGCGGAACAATTGCCCGCGCGCAGGGGACCCGGGCGACAACCCGACGATCTTAGACGGACTACTCATGAAGTCTGTGAAGCCTCCTGGTAGGGCGGTGGCGGAGGCTGGCTGCGCCGGCGGAAGATCCACTGCAAGCGCCAGAATACCCCCGAGAATGTATACAGCAAAGCAACCGCGAACAGCACCTTCTGCGAGAAGAACCAGACCAGGGCAAACACCGCGGCCAGAAGAATGATCAGCCGAAAAGGATGACGCGAGCGGAAATCAATATCTTTAAAGCTGTAGAAGCGCCAGGTGCTCACCATCAGGTAGCCCACAACCGCAACCAGCGCCAGCCAGGTAATGGCTGAATACCATGATTCAATGGGCGCACCTCTGCGAAAATGGACCACCGCAGCGAGCACTCCCGCCCCGGCGGGAATGGGCATGCCGACAAAATACTTTTTGCCAGGGCGGCCGGGATTCGACGGCTGCGGGTTGGTCGTGATGTTGAAGCGCGCCAGGCGGCTGGCTCCGGCAATCAAAAACAAGAAGCAGAAAATCGCTCCCAGTTGAGTGAGCTTGATGTTCCACTCGACGTTCCATTCGCTGAGCGCGAGCTCGGGCATCAAGTGAAATCCCCACGTCCAGGCGAGCAGCGCGGGAGCCACGCCGAAGGTGATCACATCCGCTAGAGAGTCGAGTTCTTTGCCGAAGTCGCTGCTGGTGCCGGTCATGCGCGCTACACGGCCATCAAGACCATCGAAGAGAACCGCGAATCCGATGGCCATGGCGGCGTTGTCGAGGTGCCAGAAGGTTGCGGCGTTGGCGTGAACGACTTCGAGAATGGCGTAAAAACCCGCCGCCATATTTCCCACGGTGAAGAGCGAAGGCAGAATGTACATGCCTTTGCGCATGCGCCGCGGATGGCGGTCGCCTGCACGGCGGGTTTGGATGGCAGCATCCATCAGCGGGATCTTTCCTGTATTGAGTAACTCGCTACATCGGATTGCCTAACGTCTTCGGCGGGAGGCTTGCTCTCGCTCCTGGGTTGTAGGTAGGCCAGCACACTGGCGCCGCCGCGGACCCGATCACCGACCTTTACTTGCATCTTGGCACTGACATCGAGAAGAACGTCCACGCGCGACCCGAACTTGATCAGGCCGACGCGCTGGCCCCGCTCCAGGCGATCGCCCACTTTCGGAGTGAAAACGATTCTTCGCGCCAGCAATCCAGCGATCTGTTTGAATACGACCGTCTCGCCATCGCCTTGCACGCTAACGATATTCTGCTCATTCGACTCCGCCGACGCCCGGTTCATGGCGTTCAGAAACTTGCCGCGCTGGTAGCGCACCTCGCGCACGATTCCTGCGATTGGCGACCGATTTACGTGCACATCAAAGACGCTTAGGAAAATGCTGATGCGGATTTTATTTTCTCCGCTCGAGGTCAGTGTTAAAACATCCGTCACCTTGCCATCCCCGGGAGATACCACCGCGCCAGCCTGATCCGGAATGGTCCGCTCCGGATCGCGAAAGAACCAAAGAAAAAAAACCGCAAGCAGCAGCGGCAGGACGGCCCCGGCCGGCTGGACCAGCCAGCCGACGATGGCGCCTGCAACGATCAGCCCGAGCGCGTAGAAGTAGCCGTCACGAACCATGGAAGATGAGGGTAATTATAGTGCAGAGGCAGGCCGGAGTAGCGTCGGCTCTATGAGAAAATGCGGCGTTGCGAATCGTAACCTTAAAGATCGTAACCTTAAATAAAGAAAGGCGCCGACGAGCGCCGATGGGTAGATACAAAACAACCTTAGCGGCGAGGCCGCGGCTGGGTTGGACAAGAAACTTATGCTACGTGCGTGCCGTACTGCTGGCGATACTGGCGCTCAATCGACTGCATCTGGTCTTTGAGGCGCAGCTTGAGCTTCTTGAGCCGAACTTCCTCTAGTTTTTCGTCTTCGCTTAGATAACGCTTCTGGGTGAGAGAATCAAGGCGCGTGGAATATTGCATATGCTCTTGGGCTAACTTGCGAAATTCATCGTGGGTAGTCAGGAGAGCATCCTTCGAAGTCAGCATTCAGCAGACCTCCAACCGGGATTTATGGATTCAACCTACCACAGCCCAAAAAACGGTTCAATGCCAAATTATTGGTGCAGTCTCTTTCTGAGAAACCCCTTATTTTTAGCCAGTTCAAGGTATCTCAAGCCGGCAAATGACGGCGTTCTCCGAAGGACTGGCGTAATAATTGGAGCGCAGGTCTGACTCCTCGAAGCCCATCTTGTGATACAGGGCGCGGGCGCTTTGATTCGACTCCCTCACTTCCAGAAATATATCGGTGCCGCCTTGCGCGCGAACCTGGGCAATAAATCCGGCCATTAAGAGCGTCCCTAGCCCTCGGCGTTGAGAGGATGCGGCTACGAGAATGTTTTCCAGTTCCCACTCGCGATCGATCTGGTGCGCGACCAGAAATCCTACAATGTGTTGGATCGTTTCCGGCTGCGCCTGCTGCTCAACTACCCACGCGAAGCGCCGGGGTTGGTGCTCGGCATTCGGTAGAAAAATGGCGTCGTAGCGCTGGTGCGTCCAGTGCGCGGCGGTGGGATTCTCGCGCTCGAGTTTCATGATCGCGGGAACATCCGCGGGAGTGGCTGGCCGCAAGTGCCCGTGGGCCGCGCTTCCATCGATCACGGCCCGATTCTCTCCCGCATTTCAGCGTCGGTGCGGCGGATGTAGTTGGCTTCGAGTCGCTCCGGAGTAACGGTTTCGCCGGCTTGCAATTTCGCCCAGCCCAAAACCGCGACCATAGCGGCGGAGAGCGGCGCCAGCGCTACGACTTTGATCCCCTGCGCGGCTGCTGCCTCGGCGAGAACCAAATCTGGGGTTACGACTGTCCATCCCCTCGCTTGCGCGAAAAATTCGCTGCGGCTCAAGAGACGTTCTCTGGGAACTTTGCCGGATTCAACCGGGATTTCGTACTTCCCTACGTAGACATCGCTTCGGCCCGCATCGAGAGCGGCCATGACCTCCCCTTGCTCACGGCTCGAAAAAGCACAGACCTCCAGCAGCGACACTGCCGTGATCGGCTTCTGCAGGACTTCAGCCAAGGCCTTGACCGCGGTGAGTCCGATGCGCAATCCAGTGAACGACCCCGGACCCGAAGCGACCGCGAAAGCGCCGAGGTCGTTCTTGCTGAGGCCATGGCTGGCCAGAAGCGCGGCGATCTGGGGAACGAGTTGGGCAGAAAAAGTGCCGCCGCTTAGGGACACAAGTTCGACGATCTCAAGCTCTGGGCTTTGCGTGGAGATCTCCGGCGCGCGCGCCAACGCGATGCTGCCTTGCTTGCCTGAGGTATCGATGCCGAGAATGAGCATGAAAAGCCAGTCGAGTGGTCTTTCGTAAGAACCGGCTGCCGTTTTGATTATCCCTCGACCAATTCCAGCAGCACGCCGGCGGTGCTCGAGGGATGAACAAAAACGTATTTATGCCCGCCAGCGCCGATCTTGATTTCTTCCGAAACCAGGCGCACGCCGTCTTTCTTGAGCCGTTCGACGGCGGACGGCAAATTGGGAACTTTCAGGCAAACATGATGCAGGCCTTCGCCGCGCTTGGCGATGAACTTGGCGATGGTGGAATTCTCCGAGGTCGCCTCCAGCAATTCCAGCCGGCTCTCGCCCACTGGAACCATGACCAACCGCACCTGCTCCTGCCCCACGGTTTCTTCGGGAGAAATGTTCAAGCCAAGTTTTTCGTAGATTGACTTCGCCGAGGCCAGCGACTTTACAGCGATCCCGAGATGATCGATTTGAACCATTGGCGTTTCTCCATCAACTTCTGGTTGCGTTAGCGGCGATCTCTTCCACCACAGTATAAGGATCGCGTTTGTGCTCGGCCACTTCCGCCGCCAGCCGCGCCAGGTTGCCGTTGCCTAACTGCGCGCGGGACTTTTCTAAGAGAACATCACGCAGCATCTCTACCAACCGCTCCTGCCAGTTTTCGACGCTCTTATGTAGCGCCAGGTTTTCCTTTAGCAGGTACGCCTCATAGTCCGAGATGGCGGCGGCGAGTTCGTCGATTCCCTTCCCTTGGCTGGCGATGGTCTTCACGATGGGCGGAGTCCAGCCATCGTGGCGCATGGCCAGCGACTGTAGGCTGCGGATTTCGCGCTCCACGTTTTCCGCGCCCTCGCGATCGCTCTTGTTGATGACGAAGATGTCGGCGATCTCCATGATGCCGGCCTTGATGGTTTGCACATCGTCGCCCATGCCCGGGACGAGAATCACAATGGTGATATCGGCGAGGCGCACGATGTCGATCTCGTCCTGACCCACGCCGACGGTCTCGATCATGATGAGGTCGCGGCCGGCGGCATCGAGCACGGTAGTCACATCCGCCGTAGTGCGCGCCAACCCGCCGAGCGAGCCGCGAGTTGCCATGCTGCGAATGTAAATCCCGGGATCGGCAAAATGCTCCTGCATGCGGATGCGGTCGCCGAGAATCGCCCCGCCGGTATAGGGACTGGTCGGGTCGACGGCGATGATGCCGACGCTGCGATTTTGTTTGCGATAGCAGCGAGCTAGCTGATCGACGAGCGTGCTCTTGCCCGCCCCCGGCGGACCGGTCAGGCCTAGCACGCGCGCCCTTCCGCTATGCGGGAATAATGCCTTCAGCAATTCGGACCATCCGGGGGCGCGGTTCTCTACGCTCGAGATGGCGCGAGCCAGCGCACGGATGTCGCCTGCGCGAAGCTGGGAGATTGACTGCTGGAGGTCAGGCTTCAAACCAACAGTGTAAAGGAGCGCCGGAGAAACCGAAACTGAGGAAAGACACAAACCACGTGGCCCCGGACGCATTCGTGCGGGGCGGCCGTGAACGAGAAAGGCACAAAAGCGTTCGCGGCTCGGGGCGGCATCGTGCGTGCTAACGTGCTCATCGTCATACTTCCAGCAAACCTTTTTCTCCCTATTTTGCTGACGGTAGCGGCTATGGGAGCCATCGCGTGCGTTGCCGCGGACATGGTGCACGAAGCGCTCGGCCACGGAACCGCCTCCTGGCTACCGGCGACCGGATGCTGTCGTCCTCCACGGTTGCGATTCAGAACGTAACCAACAGCCGCTGGGTTTCCGCCGCCGGCACTTCGGCGAATTGCATCGTGGGCGCCGGCTCGCTGCTGGCGCTGCAGCACTTGAGCCGCTTCACTGCATGGGCCTGCTTTCTTTGGCTTTTCGGCGCTTACAACTTGTTGAACTCCGGCTATCTCGCCGCTTCGGCTGCATTGGACAGCGGCGATTGGGCAAACGTAATTGCTGGACTCGTTCCGCCATGGCTGTGGCGCTGCGTTCTTGGACTGGCGGGCGCGGCTCTGTATTACCTGGCGATTGCGCTGGACGGCAAGCTCCATGCGAGAGGTGCTGGACCGCGGCGGAGTCGCCCGGGCAGATATGGAGCGGCTGATTTGGCCGGCGTATCTTGCCGGTGGCACAGTGATGACCATCGCGTCCGTATTCAATCCGATTGGACCGAGTCTCATGCTGGTTTCGGGGGTGGGCGCTTCTTTCGGCTTGAATGCCGGTCTTTTATTTATCCCCGGCATCGTCGGCGCCCAGGCTCCCGGTCAGGCGCGGGCGGCGCGCCGGTTACCGGTCAGTTTTTTCTGGCTTGCGCTGGGGATTGTAATCTGGATTGTTCATCGTTGTGCTCGGCCCCGGCATACATTTTTCCAAGTGAGAACTGAAGCGCGCAACGAGACACGGCTGGCTGAGTTCGGCTTTCGCCAGTCAGCTTTCGCTACCCAGCTTTTTCCCGACGGACGAATGCGTCCGCCCCTAGGCGATTATTCTTTCAGCAACTGTCTGGCGATCACCAGCCGCTGGATTTCGCTGGTGCCCTCGCCGATGGTGCAGAGCTTTACGTCGCGATAATACTTTTCGGCGGGATAGTCTTTGATGAAGCCGTAGCCGCCGTGAATCTGCACGCCTTCGTTGGCGCATTTCACCGCGACTTCGCTGGCGTAGAGTTTTGCCATCGAGGATTCCAGCGTGGTCTTCATGCCCGCGTCTTTCATCGAGGCTGCGCGCATGGTGAGCAAGCGGGCGGCGTCGATTTCGGTGGCCATGTCCGCGAGCTTCCACTGGATCGCCTGAAATTCTCCGATGGCTTTGCCGAACTGGCGTCGTTCTTTGGCATAATTCAACGCGGCCTCGTAGGCGCCTTGCGCCATGCCGAGTGACAACGCTGCAATCGAGATGCGGCCGCCATCGAGCACTCGCATCGCGTCGATGAAGCCGTCGCCTTCCTTGCCCAGCAGGTTCTCCGCAGGGATCACGCAGTCTTCGAAGATCATCTCGGCGGTGTCGCTGGCCCGCAGGCCGAGCTTGTTTTCTTTTTTGCCGGGGCGAAATCCTTTGGTATCTTTCTCCACGATGAAGGCGGAAAGGCCGTGGGTGTTGGCAGCGCGGTCGGTTACCGCGATCACGACGATCACATCGGCATAGTGGCCGTTGGTGCAGAAAGTTTTGGTGCCGTTGAGAACCCAATTGCTGCCGCGGCGCTTGGCGGTCATGCGGGCGCTGCCCGCGTCTGATCCCGAGGAGGGCTCAGTCAAGCCCCATGCGCCGATCAATTCGCCTGTGGCGAGTTTGCTGACGTACTTCTTTCGTTGCGCCTCACAGCCGGCAAGAAAAATGTGATTGGAGCAGAGCGACGTGTGCGCCGCGACAATGATGCCAACCGAGCCATCGACGCGCGACAACTCCTCGATGGCGATCACATATTCCACGTAGCCCATGCCGGCGCCGCCGTACTCGGCGGGAAACACGGTTCCTAAAAGTCCGAGCTTGCCCAGATCCTTGATGGTGGCGAGAGGGAATTCGCAGGCCTCGTCCCACTTCATGACGTTGGGCGCGATCTCACGCTCGGCGAACTCGCGGACGCTTTTTTTTAGCTGCTGTTGCTCGTCGCTCAGTTGAAAATCCAAACCCTTCCTCCACCCGCTGCGGGGTCCGCTACGCGAAACTCTACACACGGATTTCCCGATTAGAACATAGCGGCAGGGCGGGGAAAAGTTACCTCGGAGAGGTTCGAGCGCGGCTGCGAAAAGGCATGCCAGCGTTGAGGATTTCGCTCGGGTGAAGCCGTCTCCCGACCGACCGTATGGTTTGGCTGAGAAAGAATTCTTGCCGTGCTCAGCCGGTCACTTTATCCCCCAGCATGAATTTTTCGAACACTTCATTGGATAACAGGCGTCCTCTTGGAGTTAGGCGGATGCGATCTTCCCGCGATTCCAGCAGACCATCCTGGATCAGTTCGCTTGCGATCGTGCGCGCGCACTCGGCTGCTTCGGAGCCGAATTCTTCGGCGATTTGGATCAAGCTGATGCCCCGGGCCAACCGCAGCCCGAGGAAAAAACTTTCTTCCAAAGCCGCTTGTTTCGAGACCGAGGTGCGCTGCAAGTTTGCTCCGGCCATATACTGCTCCAGAGCGTCTGGGGCCGCGAACCGGACGGAGACGATGTCGCAATCGCGCACTTGGCGATCGGCAAGCAGCATGGAGTGCGCGTCTACACCAAAGCCCAGGTAGGGCTGGCGCGTCCAATACTTCAGATTGTGCTGCGATTCCCACCCCGAACGGGCGAAGTTGGAAATCTCGTACTGCTCGATACCTGACGATTGCAGGCGCTCAATCGCGGCAAGATAAAAATCAGCCATGGTGTCTTCATCCGGGACTTGGTGGGCGTGATAGCGCACGCCGCCGGCCAGCAACTCACTGCCCAAGCGCGAATCTTCGTCGACTTCCAACATGTAGACGCTCACGTGCGGCACGCCGGTCGCGATGGTTTCCGCCAGGGAGAACTCCCAGCTTTCCGCCGTCTGGTGCGGCAACCCGGCGATGAGATCGATATTAATGTTGGCGATCCCGGCAGCCCGCAGGCGGACAATATCTTCGAGAATTACGCTGCGCTGGTGCAGACGCCCGACGGCAGCGGCTTCCCGATCTACAAACGATTGCACGCCCAAGCTGACCCGGTTCACGCCACAGCGCAGCAGACTCTCGATCACGGCGAGGGATAGAGTGCCAGGAGCGCACTCAACCGTGACCTCGGCCGACGCTGTGGCGTCGAACTCGTGCCGCAGCGTGGCGAAAATCCGCTCCAGTTGCGCCGCTTCAAGCAGCGTCGGCGTACCTCCACCGAGATAGATGGAATCCACGGCGGGCTCGAACTGGCCGCCCATCTCAACCGAGACCGCGCGCGCCTTCTTGAGATCTTCGCAGACGCGATCCACATAACGTTCGAAAAGCGCGCGCGAAAACACGTCGGAGGCGAAGTTGCAGTAGCTGCACTTGCTGCGGCAAAAGGGAACGGAACTGTAGATGCCGAGGGGCATTGCCTCCATTATTCCACGTCAAAGAGAAACAGGAACGCGATGGAAGCAGAGGCCGGACTGGGGATGGATCTAGATCGAAAAAATTTCGCTCGATGATTTCCCGACGGACTACGGCGCAGATCCCGCGGGATTGCTGGCGGTGGCATCCACCGGATTGGGCGCGCCAGCCAGGAAGAATTTATGATCGTAGAGACTGCGGTACATTACGCCGGCGATCTCCGCCGCCTTGGGACCAAAGGTAGGGCGGCCGCCCTCCAGGAAAACTACGACCACGATGCGCGCGGAGTTAGTGTTGGCATAGGAGGCAAACCAGCCGAAGCGCGTGCCGTCGTGCGAGCAGGTTCCGGTCTTGCCCAGAATTTCTTCTTCGCTAAAATTCAGGCCTAGGCGCCGAGCCGTGCCGTATTGCACCGCTCCGGCCATGCCCACGGCGATTTCCGGAATCAGCGGAGCGATATCCAGCTGCCGCTTGATGCGCGGTTGGAAATTGGTAATCTCTTCTGGCGTCGTGGGATGCTGCAAATAATACAGCGTGCCCCCGTTCGCAATGGCAGAAACCATTGCGCCCAACTGCAGCGGCGTCATCGAAATGCCTTCGCCGAAGGAGCACATCTTGCCTACGCCGCCAAGCTTCTGCGGAATCACTTCCTCGGGATAAGTTCCCGACTGCTCGCCTGGAATATCGTAGCCGGCCAACTCGCCCAAACCATATTGATGCGCGTAGTAAGCGACCTTCTCGAAGCCGAGCTTGCGCCCCAGCGCTTCAAAATAGGCGTTGTTGGAGTGCGCCAGAGCCTCGGTAAGATTCATGCGGCTGCGGCCGCCGAGCGGAACTTCAGTGTCTCTCGAAATCAAGCCCTCGTTCAACGCCGCCAAGGCGACCGAAAGCTTGATCGTAGAACAAGGTTGCGCGCCGCTGGAGAGCGCCAGCTTCTGGTTGACCATGGCGAGCACACGCCCGCTGGTGGGCTCGATCGCGACCACGGTGCCGTTCATGTTGCCGAGCGCATCGATCGCCGCCTGGCGCACTACCGGGTCCTCGCCTTCGGTGAGGTCGCCGGCGGCAATGCCCTCGGCAAACGAGCTCATGTAAAAGCGCTCGTGATAGCGGTGCTTGAATCTGGAACTACTGGCGCGAGAACTGCTAAGGGAAGAAGTGGTGCCCAGCGTGGAATTGTTCGTCGCGGTCTTAGTTAGGCTTGTGGTTGGGCTTGTGGTTAGGCTGGCGGTCAGGCTCGCGTGGGCCGTGCTGCGGCCCTTGGCCAGGTGGCGCATGCGCCGCCGGGTGCGCTGGCTCTCGCTCAATTTTGTCGTTTTCGTTTTGTTGGTATTAGGACGCGTGCTGATGTGCGCGGCAAAAATTCCCGGCGCCCACAGCAGGCCCGCCGCAACGACACATATTGTCGACTTCAGACGAAGATAGCGAATTTCCCACTTAAGCATTTCTGGCCTGTTCCCTGATTCTACTTTGATCCACTCCAGACGGCACTTACAGTTACGAAAGGCTGCCGTTTACGCCCGAGTGAAATTTCCTCGTCCGCTTGCGGCGTCTCCAACTGCGGGCAAATGCTGCACGATGCGTGCCAGCGGCCGCCTCTAAACCGGGTCTCCCCTGTAGGTGATAGTAAGGAACTTACTGTATAGAGGCAACAACAAAGTTTCCATTTGGGAAATCGCCCTTTTCGATTTAACCCATTGTGGGAAAAGTACTTAAACGGGAATAACTTCGGTTCCGCTGCCTCAGTAACTCCTCTCCTTCATTACTGAAAAGATACTACCGGACTGCGAAAAATTGTTCTCTTCCGCAGATGCCGCTCCAAGGATGCAAGCATTTGCACAGTTGGACTCGAACCCTGCACTGCTGACATTTATGACAGCGACTGATCGCCAGCTTTAGATCGTCGCAACTGCGCGACGCATCTCAACAATATCGACACAGCTACGCCCAGGCCGACCCACCAGAGATCCACCAGCCACCCAGCTTCCGTGGTGGAAACGGAAGGATCGGCCGGATCGTAGGTGATGTAGCATAAGCGCTTCCATCTCCGGAGCTCGCGGCTCTCTTCCTAGAAATTTGTCGCGGTAGTGCTGCGTCCATTCTTCAGGTGCTGCGCCAGCCTCGCCTCTGCACCATGTTCCCTTGTGAGCGGAAAGCCTACCAAGAGGGCCAGGCATAAAGCGCCGGCCGCCCACACGAATGTTCTTCGCAGAGGTCTCACCCCCGCCTCCGCTACATAACCTCGCCGCGCTTGCGCAGAAACGCCGGTACATCCAGATCGTCTTGCTCGAAGTTGGCCACCATCGCGCTGCGCATCGAGTCGAGCGAGATGACCTCACCTCCCGCATGAGCGGCGACAGGCGACGCTTCGACCCGTGCCTCTTCCATCATTAATTCGGTCTCAGAAAACGGCGGGGGCGCAGCCGGACTCAATTGCACCGGACCCAGCGGCTCAGGAAAATCCATAGCATCGTCATGCGACGCGGCAAAAGAATGATGCGTTTCCCCAGGCCGGTGATGCGCCCGGGTCGCGGTGCGGAAGCCGGTGGCGATCACCGTAATTTTCACCGTGTCTTTCATCTTCTCGTCCATCACTGCGCCGAAAATGATGTTGGCATCTTCGTGCGCCGCGCCCTGGATGATGCTGCATGCCTGCTGCACCTCGGCCAGCTTGAGCGAAGTCGAACCGGTGATGTTGATGAGGATGCCGCGCGCGCCGTCGATCGCTCCGGCCTCAAGCAGCGGAGAGGCAATCGCCCGCTGCGCCGCTTCCATGGTGCGATTGGCGCCGGCCGCCGTGGCCGTGCCCATCACGGCATAGCCCATGCCGGCCATGATCGTCTTCACGTCGGCGAAGTCGCGATTGATGATGCCAGGAATCGTAATGATGTCCGAGATTCCCTGCACGCCCTGGCGCAGAATGTCGTCGGCGATGCGGAAGGACTCGAAGAATCCGGCATTCTCCGCCACTGCGAGCAGCTTTTCGTTGGGGATGACGATGGTCGTGTCCACTGACTCCATCAACTCCGAGATGCCCTTCTCGGCCTGCGTCATGCGCCGTTTGCCTTCAAACGAAAACGGCTTGGTGACGACGGCGACCGTAAGCGCGCCCATCTCGCTGGCCAGCGACGCAATGATCGGCGCCGCGCCGGTGCCCGTGCCGCCGCCGAGGCCGGTGGTGACGAACACCATGTCGGCGCCCTCGAGCGCCTCGATAATTTTGTCGGAATCCTCGAGCGCAGCCTTGCGTCCCACCTCCGGATTCGCGCCCGCGCCCAGGCCGTTGGTGAGCTTGACGCCGAGCTGCAGCTTCACCGGTGCGCGCGACATGCGCAGCGCCTGCAGGTCCGTGTTGGCGGCGATGAACTCGATGCCCTCGACTCCGGCATCGATCATGCGGTTGACCGCGTTGCCGCCGCCGCCGCCCACACCGATGACCTTGATCTTGGCGTCGTTAAGCGGCTCTTCATTAAAGCTGATGCGAATGCTCGAATCGTTTGTCATAAAGCCTCCACCCGATCTGAACTAGGGTTCCACCGCGATCTCCGCGGCCTTTCTCTGCCAACTCGCAGAGAACATCCGCGAAGGGCACATAGGAACCTTGGCCCTTTCGATTGAACCTGCTTTTACTGACCAATGCACACCCCTGCTCCTTCATCCCACCAACATCGCTTTCAATCTTGATCCCCAATGATCGCTCTGAAATCCGCGCGCCACCCGCGCCCGTTGCCCATATGCGACCATGCCAAGCACGGTGGCGAATTCCGGCTCGGCTAGGGTGGCTGGCATCTTCGCTAATGGAGTAGGCCACGACAGCCGCACCGGCCTCCGCAGCACCGATTCCGACACGTCGAAAATTCCCGGCAGCCGCGAACCTCCTCCGCTGAGCACAATGCCCGCCAGGCACGCGTCGAACATGCCGCTCTGCCGCAGAGTTTCGCGCAGCATCTCAAATAGTTCGCGCGCCCGCGGCTCGAGAATTTCCGCCACGAGCCGTTGCGGCAGCAGGCGCGAAGGGCGGTCGCCCACCGAGGGCACTTCGACCTCGTTGCCTTCCGGAATCAGCGTGACAATGGCGTTGCCGTACACTTTCTTGATTTTTTCGGCCTCGGCCAACGCCGTGCACATGCCCACCGACAAGTCGCTGGTGAAATGGTCGCCGCCTACGGGAATCACTCCCGTATAAGCGACCGCGCCCTGGACGAAAACAATCAACTCGGTCGATCCCGCGCCGATATCGGCAAGGCAAACTCCCAGCTCGCGCTCGTCGGCACGGAGTACGGAGTCGGCCGCGCCCAGCGGCTCAAACACGGTGTCATCGACATGAACGCCCGCACGATTCACCGCCGTGATTACGTTTTGTGCCGCGCTCGCCGCGACCGTTACCAGATGCACGCGCACCTCTAGCCGCGCCGCCATCATGCCCAGCGGATCATGAACTCCCGCTTGATCGTCGAGAATAAATTCCTGCGGCAGCAGATGCAGCACTTCGCGATCGGCAGGCAGCGGAATCGCGCGCGCCCGCTCCACCGCCTGCTTGATCTCATCGCGCCCAATCTCGTGCGGACGCGTGCCCAGGCTGATGCCGCCGTGGCTGTTCACTCCACGCACATGAGCCCCACCGATGCCGACGATGGCATGCTCGACCGGCGCGCCAGCCACATCTTCGCAAGCCTCGACCGCCTTTTGAATCGCCGCGACCGCTTTATCCAAGTCGACGATCACGCCCTTGCGCGAGCCGCTCGACTCCGCCAAACCGTGCCCGCGATAGCGCAGGCCGCCCTCTGCCAACTCGGCCATGAGGGCGCAGGTCTTCGCGCTGCCCACGTCGATCGCCGTCAAAAAATTATTGTGCTGCTTCGCCATTCGTTATGAAAACTCCAATCAATTTGCCGACCAATTCACAGTTAACTTTTAAGCCATGATCTTGTAAGCCATCAGGACGTTGAAAATCTTCACTGCCTCGACTCCGCTTTCGCCTCGCTCTTCGCAATCGCCGGACTCGGCTTCGGAATCACTTTCTGTCCGGCGGAACTGGCCGGAAGTTTATTTCCCGGCTTTAAAGGCGAAGGTTGAGATGAAGAGGAAGATTGCGGAGATCTTTCTGCTGCCGCCTTAGGCTTCTTCGCCGCCTCTCTTCTCGCCCTCGAACCGGACTTCGCCTTAGCCACAATCTTCTTATTCTTCGTTCCCGGCGCAGCCGTTCCGGTTCCCCCGACATTCCCCTTGGGTTCAAGTTTCTTTGGGGTCAACTCAAAGGCCGGCTTCGGCAGCGGCTTGTCGTGCGGCCCCATGCGGGTGAGCAAAGCCGCCGGCTTCACTCCCGCAGCCGCCGCCGCTTTCGCGACCGCCGGACTCAACGCAGCCGCTTTCGCAAACCGCGGCATATCCGGATTCACAATGATCTGATTGTCATAGCGCAGATCCACCGACTCCAGCTTCTGAAACTGCAGCCGCCAGCCCTGCGCATGGGTCACGTAAGTCTTGTAGCGTCGCAGATAGTCCGACGAGCCCAGGTGCACCAGCACGTCGCCGGCCGGATCGTTCACCCGCACCTTCACGTCTTCGAGGTCGGTAAGATCGACTTCGCTCAAATCCTGCGAGTAGCGCGCCCCGCCCGCGTCCAGCTCTCGCACCATCGCAGCATACGCATTCATCCGGGGAGCGCGCGTCGAAAGCGGCTCGCCCGGATTCATCCCCAGAATCACTGGGAAGGAATATTTGTGCTTGGGCGTCAACTCCATCAAAGTGCCGCCCGCGTCGATCAACATCATGCGCGCTCCCACGCGCGCGAACGCCACCGGCGTGCGCTCCTGAATCTCGACCTTCAGGCGATTGGGCACGAAGCGCATCACGCTGGCCGCTTCCACCCAGGGAATCTGCTCCAGTTGCGCCTTTTGCTGAGCGAGGGGGATAAAGAAAATGTTGCGCCCGATGTCGGCGCCCAGGACTTCCATGATTTGTGCCTTGGAAACATTCTGCGTGCCCGCGATTTCGATGTTGTCGCTCGACTCCACGCGGAAACGCCAGGAGCGCTCGCCGTAGTGGTAGAGCCAGGCGGCAAACAATCCGGTGACGCAACACGCGGCGGCAGCCACGAGCGACCATAGCAATCGATTGGCAGTTTTCTTAGGCAGCGAACTGCGCCGGGCGGAGATCCGCTTTTGCCCGCGCAGAAAGGGAGATTCCTCGTCCGCATCCAGATCGAGCAGGCGCGCGTCATCCGTCCCCATGTCTTGATCCAAGTCATGGAAACCCGCGCGCGCCGCATCGGCGCTGGGTGGATACAACTCTTCCTGCAAGATGGTGGGGCCTGATTTCCGCGCCATCAATTCAGGTCAGTTGTCGTAGAGCAATCGCTGAGCCTTCAAACTATAACTTTATTTCGCGACGAGAGATAGAGAAAATCTTGGTTCTTTTTCGCAGGTGGAGCACGGGGTCATCAGGCAGAATCGATCGCCGGCAAGAACAGGCCCTCTGGCCGTGTGGAGACGGCCGCCTCGGCCGTCCGGCGAGGGTGAAGCCCAGCCGCTTCGGAGCTTTGCCGCGGTTGACATTCTGGCCCCCGCAGAAAAAACAACTGACGATCCGTCTCGACGCGGACAGACGTGCTCGATTGGCTCAAGGCTCACGGCAAGGGCTATCAGTACGCGCATCCACCGCATTCTGCGCGTGGTGATGGTTAATGAACATCTCGAGGTGTCCGCGATCCCAAGGACCACAAGTTCCTATCTCTCGCCATCGCGGGAAAAGCTGTTCGTATCATGACCGGAGACAGTGATCGATTGGATATGGTTGCTTACGAGGGTATTTCCATTTACCGCGCCTCTGAATTCCTCAGGCTATTCGCGGACTCGAAGACTTGAGCGCAAAACGAGAGCGCCAACCTGACGCAGAAAGATTACTACCGTGAAATATTCGCTTAGCTCGATCAAAAGAAAAATCTCCCGTGGCTTAAGCAAGACCCGATCCGACGCCCCGGAAGCCGCGCCTCTTAAGGATAATTTGTGGAAACGGGCCCGGGTGGTGATGCCGCAGGCGCAAAACTTCAGTGCATCTGCGCGTCGACCGCGATGTGTTCGAATGGTTTAAGAAACAGGGCTAAGGCCCCCTTAGCGCATGAACGCGGTTTTGCGCCCTTGCGTTGACGCGCAGAAACAGTGGCAATCGAGAATCTCTCCCGATAAGTCGCCGGCGACTTCTCTTTTCACTCCAGCCTTCGGCGCGATAGCAGAGCCGCCGTTTCCCACTGCGCCTCCAGGCGGGTGATGCGGCGATCCTGGTCGCGGATTTGCTCGGTGAGATCTTTCAGGGTGTCGCTGGCGCGGCGCACATCGTCTGCCAGTCGCATGGCGTCCTTGATCGCCTCGATGGTTTTGAGCGAGCAGGCTCACGCACTCTCCGCCGATCGGCGGCGCTCGCGTTGCGTTCTCAATTCCTCCAGCGTGGCATTCGCTTCCGCCAGACTTTTTCTAAGAGAGGACTGCGCCGCCCGCACCTGCTTGCGAAGTTCCGCGGCAAGCTCGGCCACCACTTGTTCCTCTTCGGCGGCGGAGCCTTCGCAACGCGTACGCACAAGCTCGGCCACGCTAACCCCGGCTTTTCTCGCCTCTTTGCGCAGCCGGTCCCGAAACGCGGGGGTGGTCAATATCTGCATGCGCGCGGTTTTCATCGCTGCTGCCTCCAACCCTTGCACATGAGCATATGCATACTCATATCGCAGTCTATCATCCCGCCGATCCTAGTCTACAAAAATCCAAACCGCTACTTGGCTTAGAGAATACGCCGGGCTCGGCTCGGCCGGACCGCCGGGGGCGGCGGTTCCCCATAGTTAATCCGGTCTCGTTTCCGGTAACCCCATGCGCGCGACCAGTTCCCGGTAGGCAGGCTCATCGCGCAGGCTATTGAAAAGAAGGCGGGCTCCGGCATGACGAGGTCGCCCTGGCATTGGCCGATGCTGGCCATAAGGGCTTCGCCGCCAACGGAGGCGAGGGTATGCTGCGGGCCCTGCTGCCACTGCAGAAGAAGCTGTTCGAGCAGGGTCGATTCT
>Ga0116117_1000108_pt1 | contig 29181 bp, 22 predicted proteins | sample June2015DPH_11_1_FD_89790 | JGI IMG/M metagenome (GOLD analysis project Ga0116117, IMG submission 89790) | Peatland microbial communities from SPRUCE experiment site at the Marcell Experimental Forest, Minnesota, USA - June2015DPH_11_10 | ecosystem: Environmental > Terrestrial > Soil > Wetlands... | reverse complement strand
GATTGAGGTGTTGGAGGGCGCAAGGGTGATTTGCGAAGTATCCGAGGTGGAAGCCGAATAGTAGTATTCGGCGAGGCCAGTGCCGGCGATCTCGGCGCTGTTAGAGCCGGTGGTGAAGATGGTAGTCGTTCCGCCTTCAAGCACCCACATCGGGTTATAGGTGGAGAGCGAGGTTCCGGAAGCTCCGGTAAAGCTGTCAGAGCAACTGCCGCTGCCGGAGGTGCAGCCGGTGGAAGGCTGAGAGATCGTGTAAATTGCTGAATTAATGGAGCTTTGTACGTTGCCGGCGGCTATGGCGATGGCTTCGATGGTTTCGGTTGAATTGACGGTGATTGCCGCGGTGTATTTTGTCGATGAGGCGGTGGGTGCTGTGCCGTTGGTGGTGTAGTAGACGGATGCGCTGGTGGTGGCTTCGGAAATGGTCACCTGCTGACCCGCGGCGTAGGTTCCGGCCACTGGTGAGAAGACAGGCGCGGCGACGACCAGCACCTGGACCAGAATCTGCATGGTATGCACGTGTCCGCCGCCCGAAGCGGTGATGGTCAGCGGATAGATTCCGGCAACCATGGAAGAGGCCACTTTGATGGTGAGCAGGTCGGTGATGGGCGCGCTGACGTTCGGGGTGGCCGTGGCTGGAGTCGCCGTGATGCCGGCGGGCGCGCTGACGGTGAGCGTAACGGTTCCGGTAAAGCCATTGATCGGCGAGAGCGCCAAGGCGCTGGTTTCTGAGCCGGAGGGCGAGATGGGCAGTTCGGCGGCCTGGGTGGTGAACGAGAAATCCGATTGGGCGCTGACGACATTGACGGCATTGGAAGCGGCGGCATCGTAGTTGGAGTCCCCTTGGTAGAGGGCGGTAAAGATGTTGGTTCCATTGGCGACTGCATAGCCGGGAACGACGAGGGTGGCCGTGCCATTGCTCAAAGCTGTGAACGAGCTGAAGCTTTGTCCGTCGGAGACAAAGGCTACGAATCCGGTGGGGGCTGGCTTGCCAGAGGTTCCAGTGACGGTGGCCGTGAGGGTAAAGGTCAGGCCGGGCGTCGGGTTGACGGAACTCGAAGTGAGTGTCACGGTCGGAGTGAATTTGCTGGCAAGAGCGATGACTGTTCCTCCATTGGCGGCACTGCCAAGCCAGTTGCTGTCACCGGCGTAAGAGGCATTGACGGGCAGAATTCCCGCAGCGACGTTCGTGAAGGTGACGAGCGCTTCGAGGCTGGCGTCGCCGGTGGGACCGAAAGGCTGCCAGGCGGCGGTTGCCGATCGTCCGCCCAGAGTCACGGTCACATTGCCGCTGGGCAGTGCTCCATAGAGGGAGAGGTAGCCGGTATTCAAAATTACATCTACGGTAACGCTCGCCCCGGCAGCGACGGTCGAGACCATTGGCGCGACGGTGAGGGTGGTGCTGCCCTGAATCACAACGAATGAGGCAGCGCTGGCGGCGGTAGAGGGATTGTAGCTGGGGTCGCCGGAGTAGGACTCGCTGACGGTATGGCTGCCCGGCGCAAAGACTCCGGTTGACCACTCTGCGATGCCGGATGCATTGAGCGGCAGCGTGGAAGTGACGGTGGTTGTTCCCAGTTTGTCAGAAAATGTGACGGTTCCGGTAGCCGGGGCGGGCTGGTTGGAGATGGTGGCGTTGCCGCTTACTGGCTGCGCGTCCAGGAAGATCTGGGCTCCATAGGGCAATGTGATGCCGGCGGAGAGCGGATAAAGAAGAAGATCGAAGGGATTCCATGCCGAGCCGGTGGCGGCCAGCGTATTGGATTCCGGCGTGATGGTGACCGTGACAGGCGCGGATTTGCTGGCAGCGAAAGTGCCGTCGCCCCCGTAGGCAGCGGTGAGTTGATAGGTGCCACCGGGCAGGTTGTCGATCAGAGCGTAGAAACTACCGGCCGTCAGGGCGGGGTCGTCGATGCTTGCATAGTGGGTAATGCCGTCGTTGCCGAGCAGGCTGACAGAACCGGTGGGTGTGCCCGATCCGCTGGTAGGCGCGACTGTGCCGGAAACAGCGGTTGTATTGCCATGGACAAAGCTGGACGGATTGACACTGAGCGTGCTGGTGGTGGGCTTGAATACAACTGAACCCCAATATTTGATCAGGTTCGCCACATCCACCGAGCCCAGGCCGGTGGCCAGGTCGTAGCCGGCGGCGGCGGCGTAGCCACTCTCGAAGTAGTAGCCGCTGGTGTTGGTATTGCAGTTGAGCGAACCGGGAGAGCAGACCACCTGGTTTCCGCCCACGGTCACATCATGAAACGCCGAAGGCTGTTTTGCGGCAAGCGGATAGTAGATGAAGTCGGCTTGCCCGGCCCAACTGGACGTGCTCTGGTTGACCAGCGCCTGGATGCCGGCCATGGCCGGGGAACTGGCGGAGGTGCCTCCAACGCCGGTGATGACGACCGATCCGCTGCTGGTGAGGTTGGCGGCGGAGCAATCACCGGGGCTGGCGCAGATGGGATAAAAGCTGTAGTTATAGCCATTGGCGGCAAAGAGGGAAACGTCAGGAAGATCGCGCTCATTGTCGGCTGGAACGCCAGTTCCTGTTTGCCAGGCGGGCTTGGCATAGCCCTGCACGCTCCCGGTTACAGGATTGAGGAGCGCTCGGTTACTGGCTCCGCCGCCGCCGGCCATGATGTTGCTGGACACATAGCTCGGATTGCCACCGTCATAGAGATTAAGGCCGAAGTAGTCGTTCCAGACCTGCTCGGGGATGGTCTGCTTGAGAGAGACTGCGGGCGCGGTGGTAGAACTGGTGGACCAGTAGGTGTTCAACTGGGTGTTGATGGCCGAGGAAGTGCCGGCATACTGGCTAAAATAAAAATCCGTGCCGCCGACCGAGACGTTGTAGGGCGTGGAGCCGAGGCCGTTGACCTGAAGTCCGCTGTAAGCGACCGTTTGCGAATCGAAGTTGTCGCAGCCAGCCGATCCGCCGTCGCCCGACGAGACGAAGACCGTTTGTCCTTGAGCGGCCGCCTGCTGCCAAAGTGCATTCCAGAAGGCGTTACCGTTCAGGCCGAGTTCCATTTCGCATTCGCCGTAACTCAAGCTGATGATGCCGGCCTGGTCGTCTTCCACGGCGCGCATCGCGGCCAGGGATAAGCCGGAAGTCAAGGTGGTGCCGCCTGAAGTGTAGAGGATGACGGTAGCGCCGGGAGCGACCGCGCCCGCGAGTTCGATGTCGAGATACGCCTCGGTAGCCGCGCCATTCTCGCCGGGGTCGGCGCCGTCCACGACCACCACGGGCAGGCTGGATGTCAGGTTGAAGAGGCTCTGATAGGCCTGAACCAGGCTCAGGTCAACGTTCGATTCGCTGAGGATGGCAATCGACTGCCCTTTGCCGGTGATGCCGGACGAATAAACCGAATTGATGTCATACTGGGTGGCAAAATCGCCCGGCGCCAGCACATAGAAGACTCCGCCACCCGACGGGTAAGACCATTGCGGAGTGGCCTGGTGGGTTTTGGAGTTGAACGTGGCTTGTCCGAGCACGGTCAGCAGGGGCTGCGGATGGAAGTCGCTCACTGGCGCAAGGCCGGCGATGACCGGGGCGAGCGCCGCGGGAACGGAGGGATCGATTGCGTTGGCCAGATGCGTTTGGCCATTGACATAATAGCGGTGAATTTGGGTTTGAAAGGCTTCGCCGACCTGGCCGGCGGTTCCCGAGAACTCTATCGCCACGCGCCCGGCATGTACGTGGTTCACAGTGAGGCCGTGCGATTCTAACCAGGCGGTCACCGCGGCCACATCCGAATCTGCCGGCCCGTACAGGGCGCCAAACTCTTTGGGCGTGAGCCACTTGTGAAAGGAAGGATTACCCGGCGTGTGCGCGGACTGGACAAAATCCCGAAGGGACGCCTCCTGTGCCGGGGAGCGCTGAAGCAGGAGCAGCATTCGTCCGGCGGGCATGGAATCTTCTACCGCTCCCTGGTCTGCTCCAGATTGGGCCATCGGATGTGCATTGCCCGCGAGAACCACACGCACGGCGGTATCGATGGAACCTTGAACCCGCGCCGCGACCTGCGACGGCACGGCTGGATTGGCGGGATTCGGCGATGCAGCCCATGCGGCTGAAGCGGCAAAGCTCAATGCGACGAAGAGCACAATGCGGACGATGGAACGTAGCGGATTCATGCTCAATTCATCGGCCAAGCCCTCGATCTGCATTAATCGCGGGATCCATCGGGAAAATGACCTGAGTGAGTGCCCTAAAGTCTAAAAGTGGTTCAAATTCGGATTGGAGTGATCGAAACTCACTTCTTGACTCGCTTATAAAAAGGTACAGGCACCTGTTTGGCCCGCACGCGATTTGTTCTCACCTGAACCAGCACATCCGCGCCGCTCTCAGCCACATCTGCAGGCACCAGCGCAAAAGCGATGTTAGATTTCAAAAACGGCGCGGGGGAGCCGGAGGTCACCACTCCAATCTCGTTGCCGTCCAAGTCCAGCACTGCGTACCCATCGCGGGCAATGCCGCGCTCCACCATCTCCAGCCCCACAATTTTGCGCTTCGCTCCACCGTCAGCCTGAATCGCCAGCAGAGCGTCCCGCCCAATGAAATCGCCCTTGTCCAGCTTGAGCCAGCGCCCATGACCACCCTCGAAGACGTTAATCGAATCGGAAATTTCGTGACCATAGAGCGGCATTCCAGCCTCGAGCCGCAAGGTATTGCGCGCACCCAGCCCGCAGGGACGAATATCAAACTCCGCGCCCGCCGCGAGTAACTCATTCCAAACTTTCTCTGTGGTTGCGATGTCCGAGGGCAGATAAAGCTCAAAACCATCCTCGCCCGAATAGCCGGTGCGAGCGATGAGCACTTGCGCCACGCCGCAAACTTCGCCAAAGGTAAACCAATAATTCCTGATCGCCGCCAAATTGACCTTGGTCAGCTTTTGCAGCGTTTCCTGTGCACGCGGCCCTTGCACAGCCAATTGCGAATAATCGCCAGAGTCGTCGCTAATCTGCACCAGGGGCTTCGCCGGCCATCTGTCCATCTGCCAGCGAATCCACGCGTAGTCTTTTTCCCTGGTGCCGGCATTCACCACCATCAGGTAGTCGCGCTCGCCAATCCGTTGAACCAGAATGTCGTCCACAAAAGTTCCTTGGGGAGTGAGCAGCGCCGAGTAGTGCGCCTGGCCGTCCTTCAGGCGCGAGGCGTCATTCATGGTGATGTACTGAATGGCGGCCAGCGCACCTGGCCCGCGAAAGCGAATCTCGCCCATGTGGCTCACGTCGAACAGACCCACGCGCGTTCGCACGGCCAGGTGTTCGGCCATCAGCCCGCCGCCCGCGCCGGGGTACTCGACCGGCATATCCCAACCGCCAAAATCCACCATCTTGGCCTTCAGCGCGCGGTGTACAGCATTGAGTGCGGTCTTTTTGGGCGCTGAGGCAATCGGCGTAGCGGAGTCGGGCTGGCTTGCGAGGGTCACGGAAAATCCTTTCGGGTGCCAAGCGGTACTCTCTTCACGATAGGGACTGGCGGCAACAGGGTCAAACCCACCCTTCCGCCGCCGTCACCGCCTCCAAGCCCGCCAGAACGAACTTACGCTCAGGTAAATAAAGACCGCCATCACCGCACCCGTAATCAAGAACATCCGGTGATCGGGCCCGTGCGCCCAGCTCGCCCTCGCGCTCCATAGCCTGGGAGCAAAGACAGCCACAGGCAGCAGAAAGAAGACGCCCGTCACCTCAAGCCACACAATGCCGCCCAGCCGCCGAAAGGGACGCAGAAATCCGCCTACCCCGCGCGCCACGCTTCCCGCCACGCGTCCGCCGCTCCGGCTCGCCGCCTGCCCACGCCCTTGTGCGCCGCCTGCCTCAGCGCCAACCACTCGTCCAGCAGGCGCAGAAGTCGCCGTCTGCTCGCCTGCGGCCATCCGCTGGCCGGCGATCCGTCCCGCAACTCGCAATCCGATTCCCAGGGCGCGCCCGATACTTTGAGGCTTCATTTCGTTATGATGGTATCAGCGGCGGTCAGCGAGCCGCTTTTTGCGGATTCCGCCGATTGCCCTTGCTCCCCGAACCGCGATGGAAGTAAGGTAGATGAAACCTAGCCGCCCCGCGCCTCTCCCTCGCGTCGGCCGCAGCCTCTGGAGGTACCTATGACATCCCGTCTGCGCGAACTCATTCAGCAACTGGGCGAGGCCATCCATGAGTCGGTCATCGAGAGCGAGCAGATTGCCGGCGTGGTGCAGGACATCCGTCAGCACGGCTTTGACGTGCTGCTGATGCTCGAGGCCACCATAGGCCTCAACGATGTCGCCGCCAAAGAGGCTCAGGAGAGTGAAGCTGACGCCGACGCCGACCACACCAACGCCGATCAGCCCTTCACCCAAAACGATCTCAGCTTCCTCCGCTCCCTGCGCATAGCCGTAGTAGGCGAGGAAGAGAACGCCTCCGACCACGATACCCCCTAGCTGGGCCTTGCGTCGCGAATTCAGATGAGTTTCACAAGCGGTTTGTGTGACTTGGTCGACTAGAAGGCCCCGCACAATACCTTATATCGGATCGCACAGGCGGCCGTTGTAAGTGCGCGGCACCGTGCAAGATCATTGATCGGAAGGCAAGGCTCTTCCGAAAGTTGTATCCTTAGCGATACTATGAGCGTCATTCACGTCGGCCACATCAAGAGCACGCTGCTCTCGCGCTTCGGCGGTTACGTCGATCTGAGCGATGCGGTAGCCGCCCCAGAAGATCAAAAGGAAAAGGTTCGACTCACACGCTCACTCGCTGCATTCTCGATTGCAGAGTTAGGAAATGTCGACGACCAGACTGCAGTCCAATGCGTTACTGACGGGACTGGGGATAACGGCATAAATTCTGTGTACTATGACGCGGCCGAACGGAATTGTTTGCTTGTTCAATCCAAGTGGGTATCCAGCGGCAACGGCAGCTTTGAAGTTGGAGATGTTCACAAATTCGTTCAAGGTGTACGAGATCTCCTTGAGGCAAGATTCGATCGCTTCAACGAGAAGATGCTTCGCCACAAGGACAAGGTCTTCACAGCCCTTTCCGACGCTGCGGCGAGGTTTACGATCATACTTGCATATACGGGCGAGCAACCTCTCTCGGACGAAGCTATGGTTCCGCTAAACGAACTTCTGAGCGAGATGAACAGTCCCTCCGAAGTCATGATTCTGCGAGCTTTGAACCAACGTGAATTGCATGGCATTGTGGCAGCCGGCGCCGCTGGGGAGGCGGTGGACCTTGAGGTCATGCTCCACCAGTGGGGAATGCTGCAAGCCCCATACCTTGCATATTATGGCCAAGTGGCGGTGACGGATATCGCCTCTTGGTCGCAATTCGGCACCCGCCTGACAGCCAAGAACCTGAGACAGTTCAAGGGACTAACAGAGGTCAATGAGTCGATTGCGAAAACATTAATCTCTAATTCCGAGCGGTTCTGGTACTTCAACAATGGAATAACCATTCTTTGCGAAAGCTTGCGCAAAAAGCCCCTAGGCGGCCCGAATAATGAGACAGGGACATTCGAATGTCATGGCGCCAGCGTCGTCAATGGTGCCCAAACTGTCGGAACAATTGGCGACGTGGCCAAGTCCAACAGTCTCGCAATGAGCGGCGGAAGAGTTCTCGTAAGGCTCGTGTCGCTAGAGGAATGCCCGCCTGGTTTTGGCGACGAACTGACTCGTGCAGCGAACACGCAGAATCGCATAGAAAAGCGCGATTTTGCAACACTCGACCCCAATCAAAAGCGGCTGAGAACAGAGCTTTTCTTGGAGCACCAAAAGGAATACGCCTACCAAACAGGCGAACAAGCTCCACAACAGGAAGCGGGATGCACGCTTGATGATGCTGCCGTTGCACTGGCGTGCTCGGTGCAAGACGTATCGCTTGCTGTCCAGGCGAAACGCGAGGTGGGTATGCTCTATGAGGACATTGCGAAGCCGCCATACACCTCTATCTTCAACCCGTCTACGACTGCAGTCGCCTTATGGAGAGCGGTGACGATTCTTCGACTCTGTGAAGCTCGGTTAAAAATTGAGCAGCAAGAGAAGAGTGGGAAGGAGCAGCTTATCGCGATTCACGGCAACCGCTTCGTGCTACATATCGTGTTTCATCGTCTAAGAACTAATGGGCCAACCGAATTCTCTGATGAAAATCAAAAGTCGGCTGTCGTCGAACGCCTCGTCACTGACTCTCTTGCCGCAACAATAAGCAATGTGTTGTTACATTTTCAGACTGCCTATCCAGCAAATTTGTTCAAGAATGTCTCGAAGTGCCGAGACCTCAAGACGTTGGTAATTGGGTCCCTCTAGCTTACTGATCCGATAACGCTATCTTGCTGATGAACCCCGGCATTTCTCTCTCCGCCATGCTCCCCTAAAGCGGGCAACCAAATCTACGAGAAAATAACCATTCCAACAGCCTTTCCGCCGAGCCGGAATCTTTCGCCCGACTCCCTAATCAAAGAAGTGCATTTCATCTCTGTTTACGGAGTTCACCCCATGACGTTATCTGCCATTGAAGTCAATCAGTTGAAGCAAGCGCCCGCCGTCGATGGCGTGTTGCCCGTGATCCTCGCTCGCTGGAGCGCGCGCTCCTTTACCGATCGCGAAGTCAGCCCCGCCATACTCAAGAAGGTCTTCGAGGCCGCCCGCTGGACCGCCTCTTCCTACAACGAGCAGCCCTGGCGCTTTCTGGTCGGAACCCGTAATTCGCTGACTTATAAAAAGATATTCGAGTCTCTCATCGAGCCGAATAAGATTTGGGCGGGCAAGGCCCCGGTGCTGATCCTGGGCGTCACAAAAACCAAATTCAGTCATAGCGACTCCCCTAACCGTGTTGCTCTCTATGACCTGGGGGCGGCAGCCTCGTATCTTACCCTGCAAGCCGCCGCGCTCGGCCTCACCAGCCACCAGATGGCCGGTTTCGATCAAGACGCGGCCCGAAAGGCCTTCGGAATTCCAGACGACTACCTGCTCGGCGCGGCAATTGCTCTGGGCTACCAGGGCGAACCCTCCGTTCTTGACGGTGCTCACTTTGAGCAGGAAATCGCACCACGCTCGCGCAAGCCCCTGAACGAGTTCGTCTTATCGGCTTGGGGTACGCCTGCCGACTTGGGTTAACCCCTCCGACGCGCTACATTTGAGGTTGGGGGTCGCAGTGACCAGCACGCGCCCAATCCGCAATTCGCCCGGCCGCCGGCTCAGCCATCGGCAAACAACCTCGCGGCGACGTTTAGGCTGGCGGGGCCGGCTGATTGCCCTCGCTGTCTTGCTGGTTCTCTGCCTTCTGGCGTGGGGCGTGATTGCGCGGCTGGTTGCGCCCACCTCCAACACTTCGCTCACACGCTTTGACGCCATCATCGTGCTGGGCAATCCGGCGGATAGTGACGGCAATCCCACGCCAGAGCAGTTGGCGCGTGTCACTGAAGCGGTGCATGAGTATGAGCGGGGCGTCGCACCCAGGCTGATTCTGACCGGAGGAGCAGCGCATAATCACTTTGTGGAAGCGCGGGTGATGGCGCAGGCAGCTCATGCGCAAGGCATTCCCCAATCGTCTCTCTTTCTTGAGTCCAAGGCCCAGGACACGATCGAGAACGCCTGCTACTCCGAACGGATCATGAAGGCGCATGGCTGGCGTTCGGCCGAGGTGGTTTCGAGCGCCAGTCATCTGCCCCGCGCCGGCATCATCTTCAGCGGCTTGCCTCTGCTGTGGCGCACACATGCCGCGCCGCCTCTCGAGCCCAAGTCGGCAGTTTACCGCGGGGCCGAGATCTCCGTTGAAGAGCTGAAGACTGTGCGCTATCTGATATGGGCGCGCTGGATGGAGAGCTGCGAGCCATAAACGAATTTGTGGCCCGGTTTGCGTTGTCTCTCGTCGGTATCGTCCTGTAAGCTTGAAGACGATGCATCTTTCCGTAAGATTATCCGCCGCTCTTGTCGCCGTAGCCGCTCTGGCTTTGTCTTTTGGAACCCGCGCCTCAGCGCAAAGCACCGCCGCTCCAACCACCGGCAATGGCACCTACATTGCCATCGATCCCTTGGCCAGCGTGCGCTACGATAACCGCTTCGATATCTCCCTGGGCGCTGCCTCTGACCACATGAAGGCTGGAGCCACAGTCTATCAAGGAGCTGATCTGGGCGGACTCGATCTTTCCGCCTCTTATTGGTTCAAAAAGCATTGGGCCGTGGAAGGTTCGGGCCGCGCCTATCTCGGCACCAGCGGCGACGGCACCACCAGCGCCGGCAGTGTCCGCGGGCCCTTCGTAAGCCAGTACTTGTTTGTCGCCGGACCTGAATGGCTGGGACCGCACAACAAGCATGGCGCGATCAGCGCTCACGTAATGGCGGGCGGAGCCTATTTTGATGCGCATCTGGGTACCTACCCGGCCGCGAGCGAGAATTTCTATTCCAACCAGATTGCCCCGGCGGCGATCATTGGCGGCCACATCGATCTGAACCGCTCGGCGCGCTGGGTCTTCCGTGTTACGCCTGATGCCGTGATGACTCACTACAGCATGGACGCCATCTCCACCACCCCAAAGTATTCCCAGTTCGATGTCAACTTCGCCATCTCGGTGGGCGTCGAATACAAGTTCAGCAAGAAGCGATAGCGGACAAACAGCGCATCAAATTGGCGCATCCAAAGGGCAGTCGTTCCAATTCGGCATCTGGCGATAGGTTTTGGATGCTCGGACGGGAAACCGGAGTTCCAGCGATGAGAACATATCTGCTGTGGCCTCCGGTTTTGTCATTAAGGCAAGCTTCTTCGATAAAGTAAGAGGCGAAGCCGAAGTCATCCGTATCGACCCTCCGGTCATCCGTGTGTAAAATGCAGCCGGAAGGTTATGCTGTATGAGAGAGTGGCGCTTCCTGCCGGTGGCGAAGAATTTCCAGGCAGGAATCAGCGCGAAGACAGGGTTCAACAGCCATGAGAGACACACTTGGAGTCTTGCTTGCGGGCGGAGCGGGAGAACGGCTCTTCCCCCTCACACGAGATCGCGCCAAACCGGCCGTGCCCTTTGGCGGGCACTATCGCATTATCGACATTACCCTCTCCAACTGCATCAACTCCGGCCTGCGCAAGGTTTTCATTCTCACGCAATACAAGGCGCTCTCGCTCAACCGGCACATTCGCGAAGGCTGGACAGGAATTGTGGCCCAGGAACTCGGCGAGTTCTTTGAGTTGCTGCCGCCCATGCAGCGTACCGGCGCAAACTGGTACATGGGAACCGCCGATGCTGTCTATCAGAATATTTATTCGATAGGCAGCGAGCAGCCCAAGTACATGATCATCCTCTCCGGCGACCACATCTACAAAATGGACTACAGCCGAATGCTGAAGTACCACAAGGAGACCAGGGCCGAAGTCACGCTTGCCACGCTGCCCATTTCGCCCGACGAAGTGAAGCACTTCGGTGTGGTCGAGGTAGGCAAAACGGGCGAGATTCAGGGCTTTCAAGAGAAGGTACCCACCACCACCTTTCGGTCGCCGTTCAATCCCAATGCGGTCGATGTCTCGATGGGCATTTACATCTTCAATACCGAGGTGTTGTTGAAGGCGCTCATCGCCGACGCCGAAGATCCAACCTCAAAGCACGACTTTGGCCACGACATTCTACCCAACATGCTGGGCAAGCGGAAGATGATGGCCTATAGCTTTGTCGACGAGAACAAACAGCAGGCGCTCTACTGGCGCGATGTCGGCACACTCGACGCCTACTACGACGCCAACATGGACCTCTGCTCGGTGTCGCCAGTCTTCAATCTCTACGACAAGAACTGGCCCATGCGCACCCGCGTCCGCCAGTATCCGCCGGCCAAGTTTGTTTTTGGCGAACCGGGCCGCTCCGGCATGGCGGTCAATTCGGTGATCACGGCCGGCGTTATTATCTCCGGCGCGTCGGTGGCAAACTGCGTAGTCTCGCAGGATGTGCGTGTCAATTCCTACTCCACCGTCGACGCCAGCATCGTTTTTTCGCACGTGAACATCGGCCGCCACTGCCGCATCCGCCGCGCCATCATCGATCGCCATGTGCACATTCCCGAGGGCACCATCATCGGCTACGATCCGGTCGAAGACAAGCGTCGATATTTCGTCACGCCCTCAGGCCTGACCATTGTCACCCGCGACGCCTCGCTCTTTGAGAATCCCGTGGAGCCGGAGTTCTCGCAGCCGTATTGATTTTTCTCGGATCAGAATGAACCTCCGTGCATCCATTTCACGTTCTTTGTGAAATGGATGGGGTGCGAATGAAATCCAGATCCACAAAATCCTAAAAAGTTTTGGCGTCAGGAAATCGAGATGAAGAATCCCATCCAGAAATTCACTGCGGAGATGATCGCTCTGCTGCAAGCTCGCATTCGAGAACTGGCCTCGCACGCGCCGTCTCTCAACTCGCTGCAAAAAGACATTGTCGAGGTCATCGCCGTCGAGCTTCCCCACTACAACTGGACCGGCTTTTACATGCTCGACCCAGACGATGCGGAAACTCTGCTCCTCGGTCCCTTCGTCGGCGAGCCAACCCCGCACGTGCGCATTTCCGTCACGCAAGGCATTTGCGGCGCGGCGGTTGCTTCCGGCGAAACGGTCATCGTGGAGGACGTGAATGCCGACCCGCGCTATCTTTCCTGCTCCCTCAAAACGAAATCCGAAATCGTTGTTCCCATTCATGTGCATGGAAATGTCGTAGGCGAAATCGACATTGACAGCCACACCCCAGCCGCCTTCACAGAAGTTGACCGAGTCTTTCTAGAAGAGGTGGCGCGCACAGTCGGGGCGTTTATCGAGGATCATTCATAGGTCCCGGCTCGTTGCTCGCGTCGGCGCTTCGTTCGAGCGATCAAAATCATTTTGCGCAAGCTTGTGGTCGTTGCTCCCTTGTGCATTCAGACAAATGCAAGGGGCTTTTTGATCATCAGAATTCTGGCGGATGATCGCTTTCCGTCCTACATATAGCCGTGCTCTTTCAAGATGTCAACTTAACAGGCTGCGGAAAAACCCGTTCGGGCGGTAGGCCGGGGATTTATCCCCGGCATAGAGCCAACAAAATCAGCGGGGGCTTTTAGCCCCTGAGGTATGCACTTCGGGCATTTCGCCCAAAATACAGCCTTATTCCGCAGCCTGATAACCAGAGGTTTCCACATTTACGTCAATAACTCGAAGATGGCTGCCGCACCCATGCCTCCACCGACGCACATGGTGACCATGCCGTAGTGGAGCTGGCGGCGGCGCATTTCGGCGAGCAGCGTGGCGGTGAGCTTGGCGCCCGTGCATCCTAGCGGATGACCGAGGGCGATGGCGCCTCCGTTGACGTTGATGCGGTCGGGATCGAGGTCGAGCGCGCGAATGATGGCCAGGACCTGAGAGGCAAACGCTTCGTTGAGTTCGATAAGATCGATCTCGGCGAGCGTGAGGCCGGCGTGGCTGAGAGCTTTGGGAATGGCTGTGATGGGGCCGATGCCCATCTCCTCTGGCAGACAGCCGGTGACGGCGTAGGCTACCAGGCGGCCGAGAGGTTGAACGCCTAACTCGCGAGCGCGTCCGGCTTCCATCAGAACAGTGGCCGCGGCCCCGTCAGAAGTCTGCGAAGAACTGCCGGCGGTGACCGTCCCTTGCGCGCTGAAGGCGGGCTTGAGCTTGGCGAGTGCTGCAAGCGAGGTGTCGGCACGTGGGCCTTCATCTGCGGCAAAGAGCGTTTCCGTCACAATAGATTTGCCGACTTTTGGACCGGGGACGGCCGAGGTGACGGCGACTGGGACCAACTCTTCGGCAAAGCGGCCGGCAGCCTGCGCGGCCAATGCCTTCTGATGACTGGTGAGAGCGAAGGCGTCTTGATCTTCGCGGGAAACTTTGTAGTGGCGGGCGACACGCTCGGCGGTGAGGCCCATGGTGAGCAGCGCGGCGGGATAGTGCTCGGCGAGCCACGGGTTGGGACTGGGCTTGAGGCCGCCGAAGGGAAGCAGGCTCATGGACTCTGCGCCGCCCGCTACGACGACGCGAGCGCTGCCAGTGCGGATGCGCAGATCGGCTTGGACGATGGCTTCAAGGCCAGAGGCGCAGAGCCGGTTGACGGTGACGCCGGGAATCTCGACGGGCAAGCCTGCGCGCAGAGCGGCCATGCGGGCGATGTTCCAGCCCTGCTCGCCCTCCGGCTGGGCGCAGCCGAGGATGACGTCGTCGATTTCGGTGCGGTCGAGGGCCGGGAGCCGCTGCAATGCGCCGTTCATCGCGGTTGCGGCGAGGTCGTCGGGGCGGGTGGTGGAGAGAGCGCCTTTGGGGGCGCGGCCTACCGGGGTGCGAACGGCGCTGACGATTACGGCTTCCGGCATGGGTTGCCTCCTTTGCGATTCTGATAGAGACGTCTCTCGCCCTTGTCTGCCTCTTTATTCCGACTCGCCTATAACTCGATATATCCGCGTAGTTCCATCTGGCAAGAGGAACTCGAACGTGATGTGATATTCATATCCGTTGTACGGCATATCGTCGCCCTTCGCTTTGTAGTCGCCGATCCGGAGCGCTGACTCTTGACCTTCTGAGCCAATTAACTCGTATTTCTTCCCGTTGACAAGTGCATTGAGGTGTTGCATCAGTACGCAATGGGCGGCATTCCCGGCTCCTCCAGGATTCCCCCATCCCCAGGAGTCTTGGCAGATGCTGATCAAGTTCGATGACTGCACATGCACTGCGACGGTGTAGTCGGCTGGGTTCGGCTTTGGCTTCTCTTTTCCCGCCCAAGAGAGAGCGGGCAATAAGATCATCATTGCAACGATTACTTTCTTCATTATTCCTCCCCAAAGAGGCATGATCGCAAATAGAAGATTGAGTTTGCAATTACTCGCCACTCGCCGGGCAAATAATCATTCCGGCATTTCCAGTACGATCCAGGCATTTTTCAAATAGAAGTGATAGATGGTGCGTCGATCGACAAGCGAATCTGCGAGCGCGTCGTGATCTACCAGCGCGGGACGATGCAGCAAACCGATCTGGGCCGTGCGAATCTGCTGGGGCGAGGCCGGATCGATGCCCCAATCAAAACCGAGAATGCCGCTTGGATCGTGGGCTTGCAGACGCTCCGTCTCCGGCGCGGCGGCAAGCACCAGCAGGGTTGTCGGGGCGCTCGAAAAGTAGACCAGCAGCGAGACTGTTCCCCGTTCTGAACAGAGAACCGCCCAATCGGAGGAGCCGGGGCGCTCGAGACTGGCGTGGATGACGTTCTCCGGGTGATGGGCCTCGTAGGTCTGCGGAATGAGGCAGCCGCGGCGATTGAGTTGGGCGGCAAACTCTGCTGGCAGGCTGGGAAACGAGTTTACCGGCAGATGGCGGATGAGGTACGGAGTGGAGTGGCCAGCGACGACGATCTGGCCAGATTCATTGAGCTGCACGGGGGTTGGCTCGGGCTTTTGAGCAGATAGTAGTGAGCAGGCGCAGAGCAGTGCGCTCAATAGCGATCCGATTTTTCTCACTCTTACGCGAACCATGGGAGCTCTTCCTCTGTTCATCATCGTTCATAACCGTCGGACTGCAAAATCAGTTGCGGAGGGGCTTGCCGGTTTTTAGCGTGAAGGCAATTCGCTCCTGGGTCTTGCGCTCGCCGCAGAGAGAAAGAAATGCCTCGCGTTCAAGGTCGAGCAGGTACTGTTCGCTGACCAGGGTTCCCGCTGTCACACGGCCACCGGCCAGAATGTAGGCGGCCCATCGGGCGACTTTCTGATCATGTTCAGAGGCGTAGCCGGCTTCGCTCATGAGAAAGACGCCAGATTCGAGCGTGGCAAGAGCCGCTGTGCCGGGCGCGGGAATTTGGGTGCGCGGCTGCGGGGGCAAATAACCAGCATCAGCCAGCGTGGCGGCCTGGGCTTTGGCGTCGAGCAGCAGGCGCTCGCGGTTGAGCGTGATGCGGTCGCATGGTGTGAGCAGACCAAGCGTGCGGGCTTCGGCGGCTGAGGTGGAGACCTTGGCCAGGGCGATGGTTTCAAATGAGCGGCGAAGCGCGGCGGATAGCTCGGCCGATTGAGCAAAGCGGGGAGGCGGGTCACGTGGATCAGGCGGCGCGAAAGCAGCGGCAGAGTCAATCGCGCGCAACAACATTTCTTTGGTGCCTCCTCCGGCGGGGATGAGGCCGACGCCGGCCTCGACCAGGCCGATGTAGGTTTCCGCGTGAGCCTGACGGCGAGCTGCGTGAAGGCAAATCTCCGCGCCTCCGCCGAAGGTCATGCCGAAGGGCGCTACGACCACCGGGCGGGGACAGTACTTGATGGCCGCGGTCATCTGCTGGAAGTTGTGGATGACAGCGGCTAGCTCCTCCCATTCGCCCTCTTGCGCCGCCAGCAGCAGTTGCATCAGGTTAGCGCCGACAGAGAAGTTTTCGCGGTCGCTCGCAATCACGAAGGCGGCAAAGTCGCGAACCGCATCGGAGGCGGGGTGGAGCGCCGAAGAGACCAGCGCCAGCACGTCGCCCCCTAGAGTGTTCTTGAGCGAATGCAGTTCGATGCAGCCGATGCCGTCCCCTAGATCGACGAGCGACGCTCCGGGGTTCGTACGGACGATGCCATTGGCGCGGCGGAAGTCTGCAATGCGGGCGTGGCCGGAGAAGGTGGCGATGGGCTCGAGCTGATTCTTCTCCGGCTGAAAAGAGAGCTGGACGCCACTGGGGCCTTGGCGCGTGTACCAGGAGGAGTGGCTGGCGGCGAGCAGAGCTTCGGCGCGCGGGCTCACCGGCAAGCCGAGAGTCTTCATGCGGCTGACGGTCGAAGCGACGCCGGCCGCGTCCCACATTTCAAAAGGCCCCAGCTCCCAATTGAATCCGGCGCGCAGGGCACTGTCGATCGAGGCCGCGTCGTCGGCAACTTCTCCGATGCGGTCGGCGGCATAGTTCCAGAGCGCGGCGAGAAACGGCCATAGGAAGGCGGCGGCTTTGTCTTTGGCGGGGTCGTTGCCGAGCAGCAGGCGGAGGCGCTCGGGCAATGTGGCTGCGTTCTTGGCCATCTCCAGGGCGGGCAACGCAGGCTTTGCGACGGGGCGATATTCGTAGGTGGCGAGATCGAGGACCATGCGAATATCTTTTCCGTCATCACCGCGGATTTTTTTGTAAAAACCCTGGCCTGCTTTGTCGCCAAGCCAGTTGCGCTTGAGCATTTCGTCGAGAATCTGCGAGAAACTGCTTTGCGTCACGCCCTGGGGGAAGTTGGCGGCTACGTGGGCGAAGATGTCGATGCCCACCAGGTCGGCGAGGCGGAAGGTTCCAGTGCGGGGCCAGCCAATGGCCTGTCCGGTGAGCGCGTCCACCTCTTCGATGGTGAGCCCCTGTGCGAGCATTAGCGCGGCCGCATTAAAGAAGGTGGCGATGCCGATGCGGTTGGCAATAAAGTTGGGAGTGTCGTGCGCGAAGACCACCTGCTTGCCGAGGTTGCGGTCGGCGAACGCGACAAATGCGGCCACGATAGCCGGATCGGTTTCAGCGGCGGGAATGACTTCAAGCAGGCGCATGTAGCGCGGCGGATTAAAAAAATGCGTTCCGAAAAAGCGACTGCGATGCGTGGTGAGTCCGGCGGCGATTTGCTTCACCGGCAGGCCGGAGGTGTTGGTGGTGAGCAGGGCGTCGGGGGACAAGTGAGGCAGGATGCGGTTGAGCAGCGCCGTTTTGATGGCCAGGTTTTCTGCTACGGCCTCGATCACCCAATCGCAGGCAGCTAATTTGGGCAGGTCGTCGTCAAAGTTGCCGGGAGTGATCAGAGCGGCGAGCGATGATTCATAGAATGCCGCAGGCTTGGACTTGGCCAAAGCATCGAGCGCGCCCTTGGCCAGTCGGTTGCGGTCGCCTTCACCAGCCGGAACCAGATCGAGCAGGATGGTGGGGATTCCGGAATTGGCCAGGTGCGCGGCGATGCGCGAGCCCATGGTTCCTGCGCCCAGCACGGCGGCGCGGCGAATGAGAAGCGGTGCGGCCTTGATGCCGGCAACCACAGTAGCGGACGGGGAAGTCGTGCTCATGCGAGTTCTCCTGTTTGGAAGGGACTTAGTCGCCATCCATCACACGGGATCCATCGAAGAATACGGCGATGCGCGGCAGACGGTCAAGATGGCAGAGACACTGCAACGACTACCCGTTTCCAGCCGATCACTCTCTTCAGCCGAGAGCAGATCGGGCATGAACTCCATCACCGCCCGGTCGCGATTGAGTTGCGCAAACGGTATACGGTCAGCCTTCCGCCAGCGGCGAAGCGTCAACCGGTTTGTGTCGAGATAGGTTGTGGGCGGATCTTCTTCGAACATCAATCATCTGATGCCGAAGAGAAGAGATCGGACGCGAGATTGTCAGTCTTAAGAGGCGTTCTCCAGCAACGCGCTCAAGCCCTTGATGTCCTTCACGACAATTCTTCGCGCATCTACTTCCAACAGCCCTTCGGCTTGCAGGCGCATCAGGTTGCGCGAGATGAGTTCGCGCACGGTTCCTAACTGGTTGGCTAACTCTTGATGGGTCGAAGGTAGCTGAAACTCAATGCCGCTCGATGTCTGCGTGCCCTCACTTTGCGCGAGCTTGAGCAGCGTTGCTACCAGGCGCTGACGAATAGTGGTGAACGATAACTCCTCAATGATGCCCACGAGGCGCCTGAGCCGTGCGCCGACAACCGAAAGTACTTTGAGCGCGACTTGGGGATGTTCGAGGCAATAGCTGTGAAAATCGCGCTGCGAGATGAATGCGATTTGCGTTTCTTCGATGGCGATTGCCGAGGCGGGATACTCTCCTCCATCAAAGACCGGCAGCTCCGCCACGGACTCGCCTGGTTGATTGACGGCCAGCACCTGCTCGCGGCCATTGACTGAAGTCTTGAAGATGCGCACTTTGCCGCAGGCGATGATATGCAAGCCATGGCAACGCTCGCCCTCGGAGAAGAGCAGGTCGCCCGACTTGAGCACCTTGCGCGTGGTGCGAGCCGCCAGGGTTTGCAGCTCCTCTGGCGACAGGCTGGTGAATAAAGCCGTGCCTTGCAAAACAGTAACTATATCGAAACGGGGAGTGCTCATGCGGGGATTTTATCAGTGCGCGCGTCCCACCCTAACCGCAAAAACAAAACCGCGGCGAGGGTGGGGCACCCAGTGAGTTAGAGAACGATCAAGCTAGCATCGCGGCTAGATCGTCTTCTGCTGTCGTGATTGCCATCAGGTTGAATTTCTCGTGGAGCAGCGCAATGACTCCGGGCGAAAGAAATGCCGGCAGCGTTGGGCCGATGCGAATGTTGCGCACGCCGAGGTGAAGCAGCGTCAGCAGCACCGCGACTGCCTTTTGCTCATACCACGACAGCACCAGCGAAAGAGGCAGATCGTTGACGCCGCACTCGAATGCTTTGGCCAGTGCCAATGCAATCTGCAACGCGGAGTACGTGTCGTTGCATTGACCGATGTCGAGCAGCCGCGGCAGGCCGCCGATTTCGCCAAAGTCGAGCTTGTTGAAGCGAAACTTTCCGCAAGCCAGCGTCATGATCAGGCAGTCGTTGGGAATCGATTCGGCCAGTTCGGTGTAATAGCTGCGGCCACTGCGCGCGCCGTCGCAACCACCGATCAGGAAGAAGTGGCGAATGGCGCCAGCCTTCACCGCATCGATCACTGTGCCCGCCACGCTCAGCACTGCATTGTGTCCGAAGCCGACAGTAATCTCTTCGTCGCTGCCATCTTCAGAGTAGCCGGGAGCAGCGAGTGCAGCGGCAATCACCGGGCTGAAGTCCTGGTCGGCAATGTGCAGCACTCCGGGCCATGCCACCATTCCCGCTGTAAAAATGCGCTGCTTATAAGCGAGCTTTGGTTCTTGAATGCAATTTGACGTCATGAGAATCGCGCCGGGAAATTCGTTGAACTCGGCAGCCTGGTCGGTCCATGCGCCGCCATAATTTCCGGCCAGATGTTCGTATGCTTTGAGCTTGGGATAGCCGTGCGCGGGCAGCATTTCGCCATGCGTGTAAACCTGAATGCCGAGGCCTTTGGTCTGCTCCAGCAGAGCATACAGATCATGCAGGTCGTGACCAGAAACCAGAATCGCTTTGCCTTTGCGCGCACCGAGCCGCACCTTCGCGGGTTGCGGGTGGCCGAAGGTTTCCGTATGGGCATGATCCAGAATTTCCATGACGCGATAGTTCAGTTCACCCACCGCCAGAGCCATGCCGAGAAGCTCATCAGCCGTGGGCGCCGGATGAGTGAGGAAGTCGAGAATCTCATGAATCTTCGCGAACGATACTGGATCGCCCGCGCCCAGCGCCAGAGCGTGCGCGGCATAAGCAGCGACACCTTTGATGCCGTAAAGCACCAGCTCTTGCAGGTTGGCAATCTCTTTGGTCTCGGTCAAAAAGCGCGCCGGCAAAAGCGCTTGCTTGCCCTGGACGAGCAGGCCCTCGAGCGTCAGCGCAGGCTTCCATGCCGCCGCGCCACCTAGCTCCGCCGGTACAATGCCGGCTGCGACACTGGCGCTTTCATAAAGCTTTTGCGCCGCGTTGCGCATCGTAATGGCCTGATGAATAAGTTCCACCAAGCGCTCAGGATCGAAGTTGACGTTGGTCAACGTGGCAAAGATGGCTTGAATCGTGAAGGCGTCAATCTCCGCGTCAGCCGCGCCTAAAGTCCGCGCCCGGTGCGCATAGATCGAAATGCCTTTGACCGCATGAAGCAGCAAATCCTGCAAAGCCGCCGTGGTTTCGTCTTTTCCGCAAACGCCAAGAGTCTGGCAGCCTTCGCCCTTCGAGGTCTGCTCGCATTGATAACAGAACATGATGAACCTTCCTGTCTGGTCTTTACCTGCAAGCTGAGCATAAGCGGTATTGAGGTCGGCATCAGCGACTAAAGTCACAGGCCGGCGAAATTGGATTGACAATATTTTCTCTTTCCGAAAGAGACTAAAGTCGCTGACGATTGGGAGGATATTCTTCCATGCTGCAAGAGAAGGAGAACAGAAATGACTGCAGCCGCAAAAACCGTCCGTGAAATTGCTCTTGAGCAGCCTTCCTCGATGCGCGTCTTCGAGGGCTTTGGCATCGACTATTGCTGCGGGGGGCGCAAGCCTCTTGCCGAAGCCTGCGTTGCCAGCGGCGTTGAAGTGGATGCTGTAATTGCCGCGCTGGAAGCAGCGGCTACGACTCTTGCGCCCGTCGCCGATGATTGGCAGCAACGGCCAATGGAAGAGCTGGTGGCGCACATTGTTGCGACGCATCATGCCTACGTGAAACGGGAGTTGCCGCGACTGGCTATGCTTGCGCAGAAAGTTGTGAATCGCCACGGCGCAAAGAGGGCCGAGTTGCCGGCAATTCAAACGGCGCTGTCAACGCTGGATGCGGAGCTGACCCAGCATCTGGCCAAGGAAGAAGGCGTTCTGTTTCCTTATATTGTGCGGATGGAACGCGCCTGCACAGAAGGAAGCGCGCTGCCAGACGCTTGCTTTGACACCGTTGCCAGTCCCATTGCAATGATGACTCAGGAGCACGATGCGGCTGGAGTGCTGCTGGCTGAGATGCGTCGTTTGAGCCAGAACTTTACAACGCCCGAAGATGCCTGCCCAACCTATCACGCATTCTATGACGGCTTAAGAGAGTTCGAGAAAGACCTTCACCAGCACATCCATTTGGAGAATAATATTCTCTTTCCCCGCGCGATTGAGATGGAATCGCAAGAACGCTAGAGTTTTTCGCGCAAATATTCAAAGACCAGATAGCCGATGAGCGCTGAGACCAGAGCAATTCCGAAGTTGGTGACGGTGAAGATGTCGATCAGAGCCGTCGCCAGCGTCTTGCCGTGACTGTTGGACGCGGTAAACTCGCCCATCAATAAGTTTGAATAAAAGAGAAAGACGATAAACGCAACTTCGATTACTGCCCGCCAAACGGCCGTAAGGCGCATTGAGCCCCAGGAACGATTCTTTGCCTGTGGGGTGATGGGTCGACTTGGTCGCTGGCTTTGCATCTTGCCTCCATGGTAACAAGAATTGAGTTTTAGCGGCGCGGCGGTTAGAAATATCTAAGGAACCTCTGATCAAGTCGTGTCTTGTGTCAGGGCATGACTTCAGAGGCTGCGGAAAAACGCGGACGGGTGGTAGGCCGGGGATTTATCCCCGGCATAAAGCCAATAAAATCAGCCGAGGGCTTTAGCCCCTGAGGTATGCTCTTCGGGCTTTTCGCCCAAAATACAGCCTCTTTCCGCAGCCTGTTTAGTCGTGCCGTAAATGCTCAGAAGTGAGCGGGGCTTCTGCTCCATGAGCCACATCCAAAATTCAAAGAGGAACGCAAGAAGCGTCAGGGCACGACTTTAGTCGTGCCGTAAGAGCTTTGAAATGACCGGGGCTTTAGCCCCTGAGGAATCGATGGCTTCGCCAAATACCTTGATCAGAGTTTCCCTAAGCTCCCCGTACATATATGGGCACAGGTCTTTTGCCATTCCAAGATGTGTAACTTCACATCGGCGTATTCTTCTGCGCGCAAATATTCCTGATTGCCCTGCCGAATTACGACGATACACAGATTGGGAGCTTTTGCTTTACTTACATCTTTGCTCACAACCTCCGCAGAGGAAGGAATCGGTTTTATGTCGATTATTCGCGATCTTCGCATCTCCCGCAAATTCACTTATGCATTTGGCGCGGTTTGCCTGGTGTGCGCGCTGCTGGGAACCGCCTCGGTGATTGGCCTGTTAAAGGTCAACACGGCAATCAACAGCGTGGTGAACAACTCGATGTCCTCAATGCGAGTGCTGGGAGATATTCGCTACTCTGTGGCTACCATTCGCCGCACAGACGCACTGCTTCTGTTATGCGACTCAGAAGCATGTACGAAACGCCTGACGGTCAAGCGCCAAAGTTATATTGCCTCATATAACAAGACGATCGCACAGTATGCGCTCGTAGACTTTCATCCGGGAGAACGGGAACTTTACGAAACCATCCGTCAGAACGCCGCAGCATACATTGCATTGAGCGATCAAAGCAGAGAGTTGGCCAACGCAAACAAGTCAGAAGATGCTTCAAAGCTGCTGCTTGCCGGAGACGCGGTCAAGGTTTATAACGCTGTGGCTGACGCGGTAGAAGCCGATGTTGCGCTGAACAACAAGTTAGGGACCGAGGAGGGAGCGCGCACAACCCAACTGGGAAGCAAGCTGCTGACTGCGATTTATATCCTGATGGCGATAGCGGTGTTGTTGTGCGCGGTAGTTGGCTTCAGTCTCACCCGCATGATTGTGCCTCCACTATTGCTGGTTACGGCGGCTTTGGAGAAGTTTGCCAACAAGGATCTGACCGCTTATGTGGAGTCAACAGGTAACGATGAGATTGGGCGGCTGTCGGTCGCGACCAACGCCAGCGTGGCTACGATGCGGAGTGTCCTGGTCACTTTAAATCGGAGCACGGAGATGCTCTCGGCGGCGGCTGTGGAGCTGAGCGCTCGCTCGGACGAGACATGCGAGAACTCAAGAACCCAGTCCGGCAAGGTTGACCAGGTGGCAGCAGCGGCACAAGAGATGACGGCCACCATCGGCGAGATCAGCCAGAGTGCCGGATACGCCGCGGTTGCCAGCCATAAATCGGCTGAAACAGCCAATGAGGGCGGCGTGGTGATGAAGCAGGCCTCTGAAACCATGGAGAACATCTCCACCGCCAACAACTCGGTGGCAGAGAAGATGACATCGCTCTCCCGCCGTTCGGAAGAGATTGGCAAAGTGGTGCGTGTCATCCAGGAGATCAGCGAGCAGACCAATCTTTTGGCGCTGAACGCGGCCATTGAGGCGGCGCGCGCCGGCGAGCATGGGCGCGGCTTTGCCGTCGTGGCTGGCGAGGTGCGACGACTGGCCGAGCGCACCAAGGGCGCCACGGAAGAGATCGGTGTCACGATTCGGAGCATTCAGACTGAAACACGTGAGACGCTTGATGTGGTGGCCAACAGCCGCGGCGCCGTCGAGACGGGCATCCACGAAACCGCGGAAGCATGCAACAGCCTGGAGGCTATGATCGAGGCCACCGATCAGGTTGACAAGCAGATTCAGATGATCGCTACAGCCGCCACCGAGCAAACCGCTGCCTCGGGCGAAATCGCCCAGGCATCCAGCCAGATTTCACACCTAACCACGGAAAATACTCAGGCCGCCGAGGAGACGGCTGAAGCTTGCAAGAACCTCTCCGTGCTGGCCAACGATCTTGACGGGATTGTTCGCCAATTCCGCGTCGAAGACGACGACCATCTCGGCAACAAGCTGCGAGTGCAACCGGCGAAGGCTCCCTCTTTCGCGCCGCATCGTGCTTCCCAGCACTAACCAATCAATCAGCATCGTCTGTTTCGGCTCGCAACACAAATTTAGGTGATTCAAATTGTTTTTCGGCTTCCAAATCCAATTGGCAACGCTGCTCGAAAGGAATGATGAGATGGCAACCAAAGATTTCAGACACGATTCAGTAGGAGCGACGGACGCGCGCCGGTGGCCGATCAGCCTTTCAGCGTTGGCGAGTTGCTTGCTTCTGGCTCATGGCGCGTTTGCTCAGCAGTCCGCGTTGAATAGTCAGGCGCTGGTCTACTCGGACTACCCACAACCCGCGGGCAAGGTGATGGCACTGCAAGTCAACAACTTTCCCAAGTGGGCAACTTTGGATATGCAATTGCGGGCGCGCGAGGAAAACCAGAGTTCCGACACCTACACTGCGGGCAACGATGCGGTGTATGTCCTGACGCGGATCTGGGGCGGGCTCGAACTTCGGCCAACCAAGTCGCTTACCGCGTATGTCCAGTTTGTTGACGCCCACGCGCTGGGGTTGCCGTTGTTCTACGTCGCGGCGAACCAACGGGATGTCTTCGATGGACGGCAAGCGTTCCTGGAGTTCCATACCAAGGATGTGAAGATTTTCGCGGGGCGCCAGGAGCTAAGATACGGCAACGAGCGATTGGTGGGCATCAGCAACTGGACGAATACCAGCAGAACCTGGGATGGATTTCTGGGGCGCATTGGAGACAAGAACCGGCTGGATTTGTTCAGCACGTCGGTGGTTGCGATTCATGCTTCGTCGTTGGACAAACATGGCGCGGGCTTGACTTTCCACGGCGCGGTGGGGACGATCACGACATGGGTTCCGCATACCGTCCTTCAGCCGTTTATGTATTTCAAGGCGTTTCCGCGGGTGCAGAACCAGCAGAAAACCTACGGCACCGAGACGGAAGTGACATCGGGCGCGGAGGTCTCAGGAAAGTATCCCGGCGGGTTCTACTTCGACACACTGGGAGCGATTCAACGCGGCACATACGCGAGCAATTCAATTAGCTCCGGCGCGGGTGTTGTGAAGGCGGGCATCTTCGAGCAGAAGGTTGGCTGGAAGCCTCGTTTAGGGGGCGAGTACGACTACGCATCCGGAAATCCGCTCACGAACCCGTATCGAATAGGCACTTTCGATCAGCTGTATCCAAGCAATCACAATGTCTTCGGACTGACCGATCTATTTGGCTTTCAGAATATCAAGCAAGAGAGAATCAATCTCGACCTGGCGCCGGCCAAGCATCTGGCATTGTTGATCCAGCAAGAGTGGCTGCGGGTCGCTACGGTCAAGGACAGCGTGTATAGCGGGTCGGGATCGGCGAAAGTAAAGCCGCCAACAAAAGGGTTCTTGAGCGACGATATTGGCAGGGAGTTTGACGTTTCAGGCCAGTACGCCTTTCTGCGCAACAACATGACGCTGAATGTCGGCATCGGTCACTTTTCACCAGGAACGCTGATGCAGAAGGCCTCTTCGCCGTCCGTGGGCAAAGAGTACGGATCTCCGTTGACGCTGGCGTATTTCGGTTTGACCTATCGCTTTAAGGTGAATGCAAAAGCAGCAGCCGGTCAATAATCTTTGCTGATGAGAGCTTCGTCTTTTCTTAAGACGAAGCTCCGGCAACGGAGGAATAACACGCGGTTGGGGCATCCGGTTTGACCCTGCCCGGTCGGGGGCAATACTTTGGAAGGGTGCGCAGGTTTTGTTGTTTCGCGCCCCTGGAGCAAAGAGACCCGATGCAAAAGAGAATTTATCCAAGGTTTTGGAGTGGGGCTCTGGCCCTGGTGCTGATTGCCCTTGTGGGTGCGCCGGCGTTGCAGTCTCAAGATCTGAAGAGTTTCGAGCAGCGAATCACAACCAAGGTGTTGCCAAACGGGCTGACGCTCATCATCTGCGAGCGGCCGGATGCGCCGGTCTTCAGCTACTCCACCTTTATCGATGCGGGCGACGTGAACGACCCCTCGGGCGAGAGCGGCTTGGCGCACATGTTCGAACACCTGGCCTTCAAGGGAACCAGCGAGATTGGCACGACTGACTACCCAGCAGAGAAGGTCGCTCTGGCCAAGGTGGAAGCGGCGAACAACGCCTACGAGACTGAGTACCTGAAGGTCGTAGGACGCGATGAAAAGAAACTGGCTGCTCTGAAAGAAGCTTTCATCAATGCGCAGACCGAGGCGCACAAATACGTCATCCCCAACCAATTTACCGATGTGGCTGAGCGCAATGGAGCCGAGGGCCTGAACGCGGAGACCGGGCTCGACGATACGATGTACTTCTGGTCGATGCCAGAGAACCGCCTTGAGCTATGGGCGTGGCTTGAGAGCGGAAGGCTCGCGGACGTGGTGCCGCGCGAGTTCTACAAGGAACGCGACGTCGTGGTCGAAGAACGGCGGATGCGCACCGATTCGAACCCCATTGGCAGGCTCTTCGAGCAGTTTGTGGCCACCGCATACGTGGCGCACAACTACGGCCGCAGCGGCATTGGCTGGCCCAGCGAAGTGCAGCAGATCAACGCGACCGAGGCGATGGAGTTCCACAAGAAATATTACGTAGGCGCTAACATTGTGATCGCCGTGGTGGGCGACGTGAAAGCCAGTGAGGCCCTGCCGGTGCTGGAAAAATATTTCAGCAAAGTTCCCGGCGGTCCCAAGCCCGAGGAGATGACCACCGTCGAGCCAAAGCAATTTGCTGAAAAGACGGTGGCGATTCGCGAGCAGACACAGCCGTTTTATGTCGAGGGCTACCACCGGCCTGACTTCCGCGATCCCGACGATGCGGTCTACGACGCCATCAGCGATATTCTCTCCAACGGACGTGTCTCACGGCTTTATCGCAGCCTGGTGCGCGACCAGCAGATTGCCGCGACGGCAGAGGGTGCGAGCCCTTATCCCGGAGACAAGTACCCGGGGCTATTTGTTTTCGATGCGGTTCCATTGCCAGGGCACACGCCTGCAGAAATGCGCGACGCCATTCATCGAGAAATTGACAAGCTCAAAACCACCGACGTGACCGACGACGAACTGGCCATGTATAAGACCCGCACACGCGCCGATCTGCTGCGCGGGCTGGCCGACAATCAGGGGCTTGCCAATTCGCTGGCCGAGTACCAGACTCGCTACGGCGACTGGCGCGAACTCTTTTTGGAATTGGCGAGGGTAGACAAGGTGACCAAGGCCGATATTCGCCGCGTAGCCAATCAGGTGTTCGTCAGCAGCAACCGCACCGAGGCATGGATTGAAACAGCCGCGGCCCCACAAGCCCCGACTGCGCAGCAAAATGGAGGCGCGCAATGAAGAGCGTATTCGCTAAAAGCATTTTTGGAATCTCGATGGTCGCAGCGATCGTTGCCGCGCTTCTTTTGCCTGCCTGTCTGAGCGCTCAGCAAGTAAAACAGTCCAAGCCTTGGGAAAAAATTCCCACGCCCAAGCTGCACGAGTTCAAGCCGCAACAACCCACGCGCATAGAACTCAAGAATGGCATCGTTCTTTTTCTGCAAGAGGATCACGAGCTGCCGTTTGTCTCGGGCTCGGTGCTGATTCCGGGCGGCGCGCGCGACGAAGAAGTAGCCAAGAGCGGGCTGGTGGAGTTGTACGGTCAGTCGTGGCGCACCAGCGGCACGGCCAAACTGACCGGCGACGCGCTGGACGACCTGCTCGAAGCCAAGGCCGCGCATATTGAGACTGCCGGTGGCGAGGATTCCACGTCACTCTCCTGGGACTCGCTCAAGGGCGACTCGGGCCAGGTGTTTGCGCTTGCCATGGAACTGCTCTTTCATCCCAATTTCAGCGCCGACAAACTCGAACTGGCGCAGCAGCAAATGGCCACCAGCATTGTGCGGCGCAACGACGACGAGAGTGAGATCGCCAGCCGCGAAGCGGCCAAGCTGGTTTACGGAGCCAATAGTCCGTATACCCGGCAGCCGGAGTTAGCGACGATTGGCGCGGTTGGTCTGGATGATTTGAAGGCTTGGCACGAGCGCACGATCGGCGGCAAATTGATTGTGGCTGTCAGCGGCGACTTTGACCCAGCGGCGATGGAAGCCAAGCTGCGCGCGGCCTTTGAAGGGCTGCCACCCGTGAAGGCTGCTCCCGCGCGGCACGATGTTTTTGCCGGACCCAAGCCCGGGCTCTATTTCATCGATAAAGAAGACGTGAATCAGTCGAATGTCGAGATTGTCGGAATGGGGACGGATCGGCGCAATCCCGACGTTCCTGCGCTCGCAATGATGAACGAGATATTGGGCGGCAGCTTTGCCAGCCGGCTCTTCCAGAAGATTCGAACCGAGCAGGGTCTGGCGTATGCGGTGGGCGGTGGCCTGAGTTTCGCCTATGACCATCCGGCCACCTTCCGCGTCATGGTGCTCACGCAGAGTGCGAATACGGTGAAAGCTACAGCGCTTGCGCTGGACGAGATCGCCGGGATGACCACTCGACCCTTTACGGATGAAGAACTGGCGCGAGCCAAAGACAACATTCTCACATCGTTCCTTTTCCGCTACGACACTCGCGAGAAAGTGCTTGCCGAACGGGTGCGGCTTGAGTTCTACGGCTATCCGGCCGACTATCTGGAGACTTATCGAGTGGCGCTGGAAAAAGTAACTCTCACCGATCTCGATCGCGTCGCCAAGAAATATATTCATCCCGACAGACTAGCCGTACTGGTGGTGGGTAATGGGCCGGAGATCAAGCCGCCGTTGGAAGAGTTAAAACTGGGTCCGGTGCAGTCGATAGACATTACCATTCCGATGCCGAAGCAGCCGGCGGCGGAGAAGCAGTAGTAAGCCAGGAATAATAGGGATTCCCCGGTCTCAAAATCGAGACCGGAGTACCCGGGGTGCCCCACCCTCGCCGCGTTTTTGTTTTTGCGGCTAGGGTGGGATAGTTCCATCGCTCTAAAGTTTTTTGTACAGGGTTCTATCTGCGGGATAAGAATGAGAATGGGGTGCCCCATCCTCGCCGCGT
>Ga0116117_1000101_pt1 | contig 31301 bp, 24 predicted proteins | sample June2015DPH_11_1_FD_89790 | JGI IMG/M metagenome (GOLD analysis project Ga0116117, IMG submission 89790) | Peatland microbial communities from SPRUCE experiment site at the Marcell Experimental Forest, Minnesota, USA - June2015DPH_11_10 | ecosystem: Environmental > Terrestrial > Soil > Wetlands... | reverse complement strand
TTTGTTTGTAGGGTAACTTAACCCCACCGAACCGCCGTATGCGGACCCGCATGTACGGTGGTGTGGCAGGGGCGAGCGGGCGACCGCTCCCCCTATGCCGATTATTTTGCCGAGTTCTTTCCCTGCATCTGTGTCTTGGCCTCCTCCGAGAGCAGTGGCTTGGAGATCCCTCGGTCCGCTCGAAAGCGCTGGCCTTCGGGATGACGCCCCGTCGGTTTTTGCGAGTTGATCTGTTTTGCGAGTTGATCTTGCCCTCACGCGGGTTTCGAAGTACCATTCACAGTTCAAAATCTGACGGAGGGTTCGATGACTTCGCCTACGTTTCGAAAATTCACTGCCATGATGATGTTTTTTGCATCGATGGTTCCGCCGGCGTTGCTCACCGCGCAGGCGCCGACGCTGCAGGAGCAACTGGTGGCGCAGTACAAGCCGGTCAAGATGGGATCGGACACCAGCGGATATTCGGTGGTCGAGGAGGGGACGCTGCTGGCGATCCAGAAGGGCGGGATCATCGGCATTCCTTACAAAGACACGGGGCTGTCGACGAACAAGTATGAAGGCGGAGTGGTGCATGCTCCCAGTCAGATGGCTCAGAAGGGCTTTGGCATGCTCAAGAAAAAGTTTGGGCAGGACGAGCCAACGACGAAGCTTTTCGCCAAGGGCGACAAAGTTTATCCCACGAAGATCGACGTGAGCCTGGACAAGGACACGGTGACGATGGGCATCGTGGCCTGCGACACCTGCAATAAGACCGACCCTCCGACCTACAACAAAGCGAACATCGTTTTTGTGTTTCCCAAAGGAACGCTGGCCAAGGCGAGCGCGGGCTCGGTCGAAGATACGATCGGAACGCTGCTGGCCATCAGCAGCAACGATCAGCAGCAAGACCAGGGCGCAGCCCAGCAAAGCGGCGATCAAGGCGGGCAGCAGCCGGCCCAGGGCCAAGCAGATTCTCAACAGCCTGCGGCGCCGGAGCAGCCGGCGGCCGAACCGCAGAGCATTGAAAAGGGAATGACCCCGGATCAGGTCGAAGCGGCGCTGGGGAAACCGGATAAGAAGGTGAATCTCGGGTCCAAAGTGATTTACGTATACAAGGACCTGAAAGTCACGTTTATTAACGGGAAAGTTTCTGATGTGCAGTGAAGCTCGTCTTCCGAGCGTCGATTGAATCGTCTGTGAGGCGGTTGATGCGGTGGGAGTCTAGGCCGCAGCCACCGATACCCGTTCCAAATACTTTGCTGGAGCCAACGCGAGTCAGGCTAGGGCGATGAGGATGAGCACAGCCACGCCCCACAACTCTCCCCGCTGGATGATATTGAGCAATGCCTGACCTGCCATGAGCCCGGCATAAACGAAGCTTGACCACCTGTGAAGGCGATCAGGCTGCGATGGCCGGCGGGGTTACGGCCGCCAGCAGCAGGAAAATGCCGAGCGTGACGCAAACACTCAGCATCATCGCCAGCGCAGCCTCTTGCCGCACAAACAGGGTGAGTGGAAGAACCAGAGCGGTAAAGAGTACTCCCACCAAGACCAAGACAATCTTCAGCGTCCTCGCGATTCATGATGCCCTCGCCGCCAAGAAAGTGAAATCGCAAGAATGCCGGATCGGCGCGACAATCTTAGGATTCGGGGTGCGGTGCGTCAATGTTTTGAAGGGCAGTGGATGGCGACGGCAAATGTGACGACAGCGGCTTCCGGATTAACGATGTGTGAGATGCAAGGCGCAATCGCCTTCCTTGTGATGCAAGAAAGCCGCCCGAACCGCGGGCGGCCCCTTGCAATGCATTCGGCAATGCTTAAACTATGGTTTGAAGAAGTCTGCGAATGCCTTGGGCTTGGGCACTCCAACTCCGGTGACATCGTCCCACCCAGATGCAGTTCGCAGATGAGTATCCGTGCCGAAGGTGACGAGCGACACGGTGCCCTCGTTCAGGGGTACATTCCAAAGCGCGTCGTAGAACACCGTTGTGCCGTCGAGCGGCTGAGCCAAATCGGAGGCGCTGTAGGATGTGATGCCGGACGCGTCGGTGATGGCGCCGGTCACATTCGTGCTCGAACCAACGGGAACGATATCGGTGATGGTTGAGGACGGCATGGAATACACAGACGCGGCGGCTTGGCCAAGTGGTTTGCCAGCCTCTTGGTTGGCAATCGCCCAGAGCGCCGAGAACATGGGACAGGCCACACTCGTGCCTCCGATAGCGAACCATTCCCGAGGCGGGTAGACCCCATTCTCTGTTAAGTCGATCACAACACCCGTGTAGGGATCAGCAATCCAGGAGATATCCGGCAGCAAACGAAAACTCCCGGGTAAATGGCTCTGGAAGCCCGGTTTCGAGAAAAACGCACTGGGACCTCCGCCCGAGCCGCCGAAGAAAGAGCCCACCGGGGGATCCGACACGAGGCCATCATCATCCAGAAGGTTGGTATTGGTACCCCATCCGGACTGCCACTGAATGGCATTGCTGCTGTTCAGCGCGAGAGAAATCCCACCTACCGCCGTCCCATATTGCGTCGCAGGGATTCCGAATTCTGTGTAATCGCCATCATCTCCGGAAGAGAAGTTTGCCGAAACACCGGAGATAGCTGCAATCTCGGTGAGAAGGTTTGTCTCATCGAGGTCGGCACGGAGGGGAATGTGTTTTTGGACATTGTTCCTCCAGATTTATGCGGCACTCGTGCGATTCGAGCAAAAATGTTTGACTCAACGAAAATGTGAGCCTAGCTGAAACGGTCCATGAGCAGCAGGAACTTCCTCTTTAACTACAAAAAACGGCGCAGTTGTACCTCAGTTGCGGCCGGTTAGGAATCAGGAAAATCCTCTGCCCGATTATTGTGCGCACGTTTTAAGGACTAGAGATGGGGCAGATCAATGGAATATTTGGAATCGTGCCACGCACAGAACCGTCCAGGGATAATAAAGTCGCGTTTGCCCGTATTGAGGTTCAACGGCCCAGCTTTGGTTTGGCTTGAATTCACGGGATCATGGACGAATGGTGGATGTCCTGACGTTGTCGTTGGATACCTAGTCCGAAAATTTTGATCCACAATTTCCTGCACGAGATCACCGTCGGCAAGGGATCACTAAACTCAGCCAGTGCAGCAACTTCAGCCGGCGATATAGTACTTCCGTACCGTCTCTAGTACTTCAGTTACCGGTACCCGTGGGACCGCGCACGGCTGCAGCGCTCACTACTTCTAATTGTGTTTGTCCTAGTAACATCCACAATATATAGGGATCGCTGCCAGCCCGACCTTTTGTCCATTCCAGAAAAACCGTAAAAAACCCAGCAAAACGCGGGAAATCGCTTGGAGGCAGGGTTTTTCAGGGCTGATATATGCTCTGGACACGGAACGCCCTCGCACAGGCATGGGGCACAGGTATAGAGGGCGACGAAAGCTTCCAGGCGGAGCGCAGACGAGAAGGCAGCGCGGTAAGGTTGCGGTGGAAACGGCAGGGAACAGGGCAAGGAAATATGGCCGACTCGCGGGAAGTGATGAACATTCGCCAGGCTTCGCAGTATCTGGGAGTGAGTCCGGACACGCTTTACAAGTACGTTGGGGAGCAGAAGATTCCGGCGTTCAAGCTGGGCAATCGTTGGCGCTTTAAGAAATCACGGCTGGATTTGTGGATGGAAGAGAAGTCGAGCCAGATGGAGCCGGGAGTGAAGAGGAAAGCGAAGGCGGCTTCGAAGGCGGCGGGGCAGAGTTAAAACCAAAACCTGCGCGGGCAAAGTGCCCGCGCCACACAAAAGGTGGGCACATGTTTGGATTGGGATCAAAAACGATAGTGGGTCTGGATGTGGGCTCTTCCAGTATCAAGGCCGTCGAACTCAAGAAGAAGGGTGGGCAGATTGAGGTGGCACACCTGGGGCTCGAACCGCTGTCTTCCGACATCGTGGTCGATTCCATGATCGTGGATTCGGGCACGGTGTCGAGCGCGATCGCCAAGCTCTTTACCGATTGCTTGATCAAGACCAAATCTGTGGCCACGGCGGTCAGCGGACACTCGGTGATCGTGAAGAAGATTTCGCTACCTTCCATGAGCGACCAGGAACTGGCCGAGACCATCGAGAAAGAAGCGGCGCAGCATATTCCCTTCGACCTTTCGGACGTTAGCCTCGACTATCAGATTCTTTCTGAAGAGGCGGGCAGCCCGCAGATGGACGTGTTGCTGGTCGCAGTCAAGAAGGACAAGATTTTGAACTACACCAACGTACTCTCGATGGCCGGGCGCACACCCGCTATCGTGGATATCGATGCGCTGGCCCTGCAGAACTGCTACGAGTACAACTACCAGCCGGCGCCGGGCCAGGTGGTGGCGCTGTTGAATCTGGGCGCCAGCGTCATGAACATCAACATTGTGAAGGGCACCACGCCGCTGTTCCCGCGCGACGTAAGCGTCGGCGGGCACCAGTACACGGACTCGCTGCAGAAGGAACTCGACCTGAACTTCGACGATGCCGAGAAGCTGAAGCTGGGCGAGAAAGTGGGAACGGTGAGCGAGGACGCGAAGGCGCCGATCCTGCAGCAGGTGACCGAAATCATCGTGCTCGAAATCCAGAAGACGTTCGACTTCTTCCGGGCGAGCGCGGCGGGCGAGCACATCGAGAAGATTTTTCTGGCCGGAGGATCGGCGAAAGTTCCGGGTTTGATGGAAGCGTTGCGCCAGGAATTCTCCATGCCGGTGGAGTTGTTGAATCCATTCCAGCGGGTGCTGCCGCCGAGCGATGGTCGCGGAGCGGAGCTGGTGGAGCAGAATCCGGGCCAGATGGCGGTGGCGGTGGGCCTGGCTTTGAGGAGCTTTGAATCCCTATGATCAAAATTAATCTGCTGGAAAATTCCAAAGGGAAGAACAGGCGCGGCGGTGGCGGCGGACCGCAGATGCCCAAGATGGAAATGGGCGACATGGGCTCGCCCAAGCTCAAGGTGCTGGTGGTGCTGTTGCTGGTAGGCGGTTTGAATTACGGCTACTGGTACCGGCTGGATCATACGGCGAAGGCGATCGACGGGCAGATGAAGGTCGCGCTCGAAAACAATCGCACCCTGGCCGACGTGAAAGCCCGCTACATGGAGCGGCAGACCGAAGCCAACGCCTACAAGCGCCGCGTGGATGTGATCGAGCAACTGCACGCCGGGCAGGTCAGCGGTCCCGTGGATTTGATGGCGATGCTGGGTGAGACCGTCAACGGAACCGAGGCGGTGTGGCTGAGCAAGATGGACGCCACGGGAAACAGCGTGAGCCTGGAAGGCACGGCGCTGAGCACCGACGCGGTGGCCAACTTGATGTCGAATCTGCAGAAGACCGGCTACTTCAAGAATATCGAGATCAAAGAAACCTACCAGGACGAGCAGATCAAAGATATGCAGGCCTTCCAGTTCACGCTGACCTGCGAGAAGGGGAAATCGTAAGGCGGACCTATGGCGATGAATTTTAGCGAACTGTCAGGCCTTAAGCAGTGGGGAGCGGTGATTGCCGGCGGAGCGGTGGTAACGGCGGCGCTGTTTTTCACCGTGTTCAAGAGCCAGAACGACAAGAATACCGCGGCGCAGCATGCCCTGCAGCAGAAGATTCAGGAGAACAACGAGCTGGAGTCCTACCGCCCCAAGCTGAAAGATATGGAGCGGCAACTGGCCAACCTGAAACAGCAACTGGAGATCGAGCGCCGCATCGTTCCCGACGAGAAGCAGGTGGATAGCTTCATCGAGACGCTGGATGGCGAAGCCCAGAAAGCCAACGTGGAGTTGCGGCGCTATACGGCGCAGCCGGTGAAAGTGAAAGAGTACTACTCGGAAGTTCCGTTCGACATGGAAGCGGACGGGCGTTACTACGACGTGCTGAATTTCTTTGACCGTGTGGGCAAGCTGGAGCGGCTGGTAAACATCAGCGGATTGCTGGTGGGGACGACGAAGAATCCCACCGCCGTGAAGGCGAAACATACTTACATTTACGCGCCCAATGAGAGCGTTGTGGCTACGTTTACCGCGACCACATTCTTCAGCCACGATCTGGAACCAGGCGGCCCCGGATCCACACCCTCCGGAGCCAAGCCCGCGACCCCGGCGGCAGCGGTGAGCAAATAGGAATCGCTATGAAGCTAACCACAAGCATACTGGCAGTGGCAATGATGACGGGGGCAGCCTGGGCGCAAAACCCGGACGCCATCGACAACGCGCGCAGCGTGGCGAAATCGCTGCAGCAGAAGCAAGCCAACGACAGCAATGCGGCGCTGGATGCGGCCGGGGTTCCGGCCACGCCCGACGCGGCCAAGCCCGCGCCGGCGGCACCGACCGCAAAGCCGGCACCGACAACGGCACCGGCGGCAAAGCCTGCAGCGGCGAAGCCCGCGCCCGCGCCGGCACAAGCGTCAAAGCCCGCAACGGCTAAGACTGCGCCCGCAACGGCACCAGCGGCCAAGTCCGGCGCTGTTTCCCGAGCGCCCACTCCCGCAGCGAAGAGCCCCGCTGCGCAGAGTGCTAAGGCTCCGGCGCCAGCTTCGAAGACCCATGCCCAGACCGCGGCCGTCGCCAGCCAACCTGCGAACGCGCATGCGGTTAAGTCCACCGCGGTTTCCACGCAGATCACTCTGGCAGTGAACCCCGCTGCGCCGGGTGCGCAAGCTTCGCCTTCCGCTCCGAAAGGAACGAAGGCTGCGGCGCTCGCCAAGAAGCCGGCGAAGGCGCGGGCGGTCATCGCCGCCCGGGAACCCTCGGCGGAGAAGAAGCCCGCCGATCCTTTCACCGTGAAGTCCGGCGCCGACGCCAAAGGCGGAGATGTCAAAGCCGAAGGCGCGGCCACGCCCAAGCCGGAAGCCAAGAAGTGGGCGATGACCGGGAAGCGCGATCCTTTCTTCAGTCCGGTGGTGCAGCAGGCCTCCGGATCGGGTTGCTCGACGGGCAAGAAATGCCTGGAGATCGGGCAGATCAATCTGCGGGGCGTGGTGAAGTCCGACGCCGGCTTTATCGCGGTGGTGACCAACAGCGCGAACAAGGCTTATTTCCTGCACGAGAGCGATCCGGTGTTTAACGGATATGTAATTCGCATCACCGGAGACTCGGTGGTGTTCCAGGAAACGGTGCAGGACAAACTGGGCAAACCGCTCACGCGGGAAGTGGTGAAGCGGCTGTTTACACCGGCGGTTTAGCAGGGGCAAAGACACGGCCGAAAACCGGAGTGCCAAGAAATCGAATTCTAGAGTAGGGACGCGCGAGCCCGGCTCGCGAGTTGGGGAGAGAAGAAATGCGAAAGCAACTGCGAAGTGCAATTCTAACGGGGCTGCTTCTGGGGACGGTGGCGTTGGCCGCCGAAACTCCGGCGACTCCGCGAACCGAACTGCAGCGCGTGAACGTGGTTCGCGGCGGCCATCAGATCCAGGTGGAGATCAACGCCCGCGGCGCGATAACGCCCAAACTGAGCACCGAGAGTTCGCCGGCGCGTCTGGTGCTGGACCTGCCGGGCACGGTGATGGCGACGGGGCAGCGCTATATTCCGGTGGATAGCGAGGGCGTGAAGCAGATACGCATCGGCATGGATGGCCGAACTCCTCCGACGACCCGGCTAGTGATCGATCTCGATCGTGTCTGCCGCTATGAGCTGAGCCCGGTGGCGGATGGAAGGCTGGTGCTGACGCTGCATACGCAGCCGACCGCGAGTGCCAGCGGCGCCAAGAGCGTTGCTCCGGCGCCTGCGACCGGCGGCAAGAGCGGGTCTCCGTTTGCGCCGCGAGTGGCAGAGGTTGCTCAAGACAAGATTGGCCAGGAAAAGATCGCGCAAGAAAAGATGGAAGCTGCGCCGAAGCCAACTCCGGCATTGGCTGCCGTCGCAGCCCCTTCGACCGCGCCTGCCGCGCCGAATGCCGCGTCCACAGATTTTGTTTTCGTGGAGCCGACTTACTCGGCCATAGCGGCGGCCAATGACACAACGGCCGCGAACACCAATATCGGACCCGCCGTCCGCGCGCAGGAAGCCGCCGCCAAATTTTCCGATAAGACGGCGGCGGAACTCTTGCCGGTGAGCATGAATGCAGCGCAAAGTTCGCCCAGCCCGGCTTCCAACACCGGCGGCGCCGGCATCCAGCCCGCGGTAAACCTTGCGGCCGAGCAAAAGGCGCAGGCGGGGCAGGCTCCGGTTACCGCCGGCCCCAAGTACACGGGCGAGCCGATTTCGGTGAACCTGAAGGATGTAGACTTGAAAGACTTCTTCCGCCTGATCCACGAGATCAGCGGATTGAACGTGGTGCTCGATCCCAATGTGCACGGGACTTTGACCGTAGTGCTCGATGATGTGCCGTGGGATCAGGCGCTGGACATCGTGCTCAAGAACAACGACCTGGCGCGGGAACTCGAAGGCAACGTCCTGCGCATCGCGACCGTGGATACGCTGAAGAAGGAAGCCGAAGGCCGCCGGGCGCAGATTGAAGCGGAAGCGCTGGCGGTGGAAAAAGTTTCGGTCACTCGCTTCCTGAGCTACGCGCACGCCAAGGATGTGATTCTCACGGTAAAGAAATTCCTCTCGCAGCGCGGCGATGTGGTGGCGGATGAGCGCACCAACGCCGTGATCGTCAACGATATTCCAAAGGTGATTCCGATCATCGATCGCCTGATTGCGCAGTTGGATCGCAAGACGCAGGAAGTGGAAATTGAAGCGCGCGTAGTGGCGGCGACGCGCAACTTCGCTCGCGACATCGGCACCCAGTTCGGTTTTGGGTGGGGCGATGGCCACAGCGCGATCGGGGGAGCCTCCGCGGTTGGCAGTTCTCCGACCACGGTCAGCGGCTTAAATCCCGGTTACATTACGGTGCCGGGTACCGGCACGTCGACCACCGGTTCGTCGATTCCCTTATTCTCAAGCTTGGGCTCGACCTCACCCACCAGCGGCTTGACCTTCCTGAACGCCAGCAACACGGTGCGCATCGACGCAGTGCTGACGCTGGCCGAATCGCGCGGGTTGCTGAAGGTTCTGTCGCGGCCGCGTGTGGTTACGCAGAATAATATTCAGGCCCTGGTGAAACAGGGCGTGCGCATCCCGATCGTGACCCAGGCGCAGTTGGGCGGTCCGCCGACGGTCACGTATGTGGACGCGTTCCTGCGCTTGACCGTGACTCCGCAGATCACCTCGGAGAACACGATCTTCCTGAATGTCGACGTGGAAAACACCACGCCGAACTTCGGCCAGGAAGTGCAGGGCAACCCGGAGTTGATCACGCAGCAGGCGACCACGCAGGTTCTGGTCACCGACGGCGGAACGGTGGTGATCGGAGGCGTGATCCAGACGCAGAACTCGATCAACATCGATCAGGTGCCGCTGCTGGGCAATCTGCCCATCCTGGGCAACCTGTTCAAACACGTGCAGGTGAGCACCTCCAACCAGGAATTAATCTTCTTCATCACGCCGCGAATTATTCAGACGTAGGGCGTCAGACCTAACAGCGTCAGACGCAGCAGCGCAGTTGAAGATTTAGACCGCCGGCCTGAAGAACCTGTCAGGCCGGCGGTTTTGTTTTTGGATACCCGGTACCTGGTATCGAGTACCGAGAACTGCCTCGCGGTATCGCTCACCGGGTACCAGTTGCTGGGTACTTCTCGCTTTTCCCCTGATAAACTCAGAACCGATGGACTTCCTAGCCCGCCAGAGAAGCTTGCAGAGGCAACTGGCCTCCAGCGCTATCGATACGCTACTCCTCAGCCACCTTCCCAACATCCACTATCTTTGCGGTTTTACCGGTAGCGCGGGCTTTTTCGTCGTTGAGGAGTCGGGCAGCGTTTTCTTCACCGACGTGCGCTACGATACGCAGGCACACGAAGAGGTGAAGGCGGCGAAAATCGTGATTGCGCGGAAGAGCGTGCTGGAGGCGCTGGCGGTGTGGTTTGGCAGCCGGCAGAAGAAGGCTAAGCGGCCGGCAATCGGCATTGAGGCCGATCACCTCACCGTGGGCGAGAGGAAGAAGCTCTTGGACCTGCTGCCCTCCGGCGTGCGCTTGAAAAATGCGCCGGCTCTGGTGGAGCAGGCGCGCCAGGTGAAAGAAGAGGACGAGTTGCGGTTGATCGGCGCGGCAGTAAAGTTGGGGGCGACTTTGTTCGACCGGGCGCTCGAAGTCCTGCGGCCGGGGGTGAAGGAAAGCGAAGTTGCGGCGGAGATGGAGTATGCTGCGCGCCGCGCCGGGGCCTCTGAAATGTCGTTCCCGACGATCGTCGCTTCGGGAGCGAGATCGGCTCTGCCCCATGGCCGGGCTTCGGAGCAGGAGATCGCGCCGGGCGGGTTCGTGGTCTGCGATTTCGGTGTTATACTCGCTGGTTATTGTTCGGACCAAACCCGCACTGTGTGGCTGGGTGCAGCCGGCCGAGAAGCGCGCTCCGCTTATGAGGCGGTGAAAGCAGCGCAACTGGCGGCCATTGCCGCGGTGCGGCCCGGGGCGACTGTGGGCGAAGTCGATGCGGCGGCGCGTAAAGTTTTGCGTAAAGAGGGGTTAGCCCGGTACTTTACGCACTCGACCGGGCACGGAGTGGGCCTGGAGGTTCACGAGGCCCCCCGGGTGGCGGCCGGCCAGAACGAAGTGCTGCAGCCCGGCATGGTCATCACCATTGAGCCGGGAGTGTACTTCCCCGGAAAATGGGGCATAAGAATCGAGGATATGGTGGCGGTGCGCGAGGGCGGCTGTGAGGTTTTAACGCCCACCGATAAGGATTTCCTGGCGGTTTAGGCCTTCTTAACTTGGACTAATAAATTCAGCTGACTCGGATTCGCGCACGCGTTCGGCGGACGCCACAAGCCGGCGCGGAGCCAATCGGTCCCCCGTATACGAATGAACTTAAAAGAGCTGAAGGAACTCATCGAGTTCTTAATCGAAAAAGACGTGGCCGAGTTCGAGTTGGAACGCGGCGATATCAAGGTCAAGATCAAGCGTGGCGGCGAGCACACCGTGGTGTACACCAACGGAGAGTTGCCCAAGGCCGCTGGATATGCTCCTGATGCGCGGCTGGCCGCCGTGGCACCGCCTGCCGCCGCTGCGACCCTCCCCACTGCGCCTGCGCCGGAAGAAAACCTGCACGTCGTGAAATCTCCCATCGTAGGAACTTTCTATGAGGCGCCTTCCCCGGGCGCGCCGCCTTTTGTCAAAGTGGGTGACATGGTGGAGGTGAATCAGGTGCTGTGCATCGTGGAAGCGATGAAGCTGTTGAATGAGATTGAGTCCGATGTGGCCGGAGAGATCGTTAAGAAGCTAGGGAGCAACGGGCAGCCGATTGAATATGGGCAGGAGTTGTTCGTGATCCGGCCGAAGAAGTGAGGGGCATTTGGTAATTTTGGTAATTTGGTAGTTTGAAGAGCGAAGCTTTTCATTGACCAAATTACCCGATTACCAAATTACAAAATTTCCCTGCTGGCTGTCCCCACACCTGAAATGTTTAAAAAGATTCTGATTGCGAATCGCGGAGAGATTGCGCTGCGCGTGATCTGTGCGTGCAAGGAGTTGGGCATCCGCACCGTAGCGATTTACAGCGAGGCCGACCGGCACTCGCTGCCGGTGCGTTTTGCCGACGAAGCCATCTGCATAGGGCCGCCGCAGCTGGCTTTGAGCTATCTGAACATTCCGGCGGTGATCAGCGCCGCGGAGATCGCCAACGTCGATGCGGTGCATCCCGGCTACGGTTTGCTGGCCGAGAACGCCAATTTTGCCGAAGTGTGCGAGACCAGCGGCATTAAGTTTATCGGGCCGCGGCCGGAAGTGACCCGGCTGATGGGAGAAAAGGAAAAAGCGCGCTCGGCCATGAAGCAAGCCGGGGTCCCGATTCTGCCGGGATCGGAGGGAATCGTCGCTTCCGAGGGCGAAGCCCTCGATTGGGCGCAGGAAGTGGGCTACCCGGTGATCGTGAAAGCGTCGGCCGGGGGTGGGGGACGCGGCATGCGCATCGTGCGCCGCGAAGAAGAGTTGCCAGCGCTTTTTATCGCCGCGCAATCGGAGGCCGCGGGCGCCTTCGGCAACGGCGACCTCTACATGGAAAAATATGTCGAGCACCCGCGGCACATCGAATTCCAGGTATTGGCCGATGAGCATGGAAATGTTGTTAGCCTCGGGGAGCGCGAGTGCTCCATCCAGCGGCGGCATCAGAAGTTGCTGGAAGAGTCGCCTTCCACGCAGGTCACGCCGCAGTTGCGCGATGAGATCGGCGCGGTTTTGTGCAAGTCGCTGGCGGATATCGGCTATACCAATGCCGGAACCATCGAATTTCTGATGGACCAGGACCGGCGGCTGCACTTCATCGAGATGAACACGCGCATTCAGGTCGAGCATCCGGTGACCGAGATGGTGACCGATGTCGATCTGGTGAAGAGCCAGATCATGATCGCCGCCGGGGCGAAGATGAGCGAGGTGCTGCAGGGGCCGATCGTGCATCGCGGGCATGCCATCGAGTGCCGCATCAATGCGGAGCATCCGGAGAAGTTCACGCCCTCGGCCGGGAAGATTACGGCGTTTCATCCTCCCGGCGGCACCGGCGTGCGCGTCGATACTGCGGCTTACGCCGAGGGCACGATCCCTCCTTATTACGATTCGCTGATCGCCAAGCTGATCGTGCGCGGTAAAGATCGCAACGAAGCCATCTCGCGCATGACGCGGGCGCTGGAGATGTTCATCGTCGAGGGCGTGTATACGACGATTCCGCTGCACCGCAAGATTCTGGCCGATTCGGACTTTCGGGCGGGGAAATTCGATACGGGATTCATTGAGCGATTTCTAGCGAAGAGCGGGAAAACGTAGGGGCGGACGCAATTCGTGGGCCCGCGCGAGCGTCTGCTGTTCTCGAAGGGGTCCCGGAAGAATGCGTCCGGGACTGCGCGAATCGAGGAGGAAACTGCCATGAATCTGCGCCCCCTTCCTCGTCTGTATGCCATCCTCGATGCCGGTTGTTTTCCCCATGCTCTCGGTCTGCTTGCTGCGGCCGCGGAACTCGCTTCTGCTGGGGTGAACCTGATTCAATACCGCAATAAATCCGGCAATGCCCGGCAAATGTTAGAAACCGCACGGGAATTGAAGAAGCGTCTCTTCGATATCGAACGTCGCGATCCCCATGCCTCGCAAAAGATGCCAGACATGGGCCGCCCAAGTGTAGAGAATTCCATCCGGCTGATCATGAACGACCGCGCAGACTTGGCTCTGGCGGCGGAGTTTGACGGGGTGCATGTGGGGCAGGACGACTTGTCTCCGGAATCTGTGCGCAAGCTCATCGGCGCGGAACGCTGGCTCGGAGTTTCTACTCACAATCCCGAGCAGTTGCGGGAGGCTGATCTTACTTCTGCGGATTACCTTGCCATCGGACCTGTATTTTGTACTTCCCGCAAAGCTAAGCCTGATCCGGTGGTGGGACTTGAGGGCGTGCGCCGGGCGCGGGCTTTAACCCGCAAGCCACTTGTCGCGATTGGCGGGGTTACACGGGCGAATGCGGCGAGTGTGATCGAGGCTGGGGCTGATTCGGTGGCGGTGATCTCCGATCTGTTAGGGGAGCCGGGAAAATCAGCAGAGGAATTTTTCCGCGTGTTGAGGTAAAGTCAGGGGACTCTGATACGAGTGGCGGCGAGGGCGGGGACGCCCTCGCGACAGCCGGCGGGACGCCGGCGCTGCTCGCTTCGGCGCTGCTTACTTTAGGAGGAGCCCTGGGCACATCGCCAACGGCCGCGGGCCGCGACTGGGAAATTCATAGCCGACAGGACCAGGAGTTGGTTAAGGGACTGGGCTTGCCCAGCGCTACCATGCTGGTGATGGGGTCGATGATCGGCTCCGGCATCTTCATTGTGTCGGCAGAGATTGCCCGCGAGGTCGATTCTCCGGCGCTGCTGATCGCGGCCTGGGCCGTCGCGGGTTTCATGACCATCGTGGCTGCGCTCAGCTATGGCGAGCTGGCCGCCATGATGCCGCGGGCTGGCGGGCAGTATGTTTATCTAAGGGAAGCGCTGGGGCCGCTGTGGGGCTTCTTGTATGGCTGGACATTATTTCTGGTCATTCAGACCGGGACGATTGCCGCGGTGGGCATGGCTTTTGGCAAGTTTCTCGGCGTGTTCTTTCCCGCCGTTTCTTCTTCCAACTGGATTCTGCATCTCTGGAAAGTCCCTCCCATTCGCGTCGGCCCTATGGTTCTAGGGAACATGGATGTGGGCATCAATACGCAGAATCTGGTGGCTATTCTGCTGGTGGTGGTGCTGTCGGTCATCAACATCTTCGGCGTGAAAACTGGGGCGCTCATCCAGAATGTGTTTACCGCGGCGAAAGTTTCGGCGCTGCTGGGGCTGGCGTTCTTCGGAATTGGGTTGGGCCGAAATGCACGGGCGCTGGCTACGAACTTCGCCGGGCATTTCTGGCACAACGCAGGGCTCGGCGCGCAGCATGCGGTACAAGTGGGAGGCGGCGGGCCGATTGTAATGGTGGGCACGCTGACGATCGTCGCGGTGGCGCAGGTGGGCTCTTTATTTTCCGCCGACGCCTGGAACAATGTTACTTTCACCGCGGGCGAAGTGAAGAATCCCGGCCGCAATCTGCCACTCTCCTTGGCGCTGGGCACGGGCGTGGTGATCGCGCTCTATATTGCCTGCAATTTTATTTATCTGATGACGCTGCCGCTCGATGGCACGGCAAGCGCCGCAACCATTCTTGGGCGCGGCATTCAGTTTGCCGCCGAAGATCGCGTGGGCACGGCCGTGATGACCCAGATGTTCGGCCCCGTCGGCGGATTGCTGATGGCTGGGGCTATTTTGATTTCTGCGTTCGGCTGCAATAACGGGCTGATTCTCTCCGGAGCGCGCGTTTATTACGCCATGGCGAAGGACGGGCTGTTCTTCCGCAATGTGGCTAAGCTTCATCCCAAGTACAAAACCCCCGCGGTTTCACTGATGGTGCAGATGGTTTGGACCTGCGTGCTGTGCATCTCGGGCAGCTACGGGCAGATTCTCGATTACGTGATTTTCGCCGTGCTGGTCTTTTATATTCTGACGATTGTGGGATTATTCGTGCTGCGGCGCACGCATCCCGACGCGCCGCGGCCGTATCGGGCCGCGGGGTACCCGAGCCTTCCGGCAATTTATATTGTGATGGCTTTGTTCATTGATGTCGTACTATTGCGCTACAAGCCGCAGTACACGTGGCCGGGCCTGATCGTCGTGCTGCTGGGGGTGCCGGTGTACTACGCGTGGTCAAGGAGTGCAAGGCGCGCTTCGTTGTAGCCGCCATGGAGAACCGAAAAACGCTCCGACGGTATATCGATTTTTCTTTATCGGTCGCAGGAGAAATGTGTTTCTGGGGAGGAGTCGTGTTCAGGCAAGAAAGGCATTCCCCGGGCGCCTCGGTGATCGACTAGAAGATTGCAATAGGTGGCTTTGCGCTGGTCGGTCTGTGTGTAGTCGCAGCGCGCCGTCGGCTCGGCGTTCTGGTCGGTTCGATTGGCTGGCCCTGTGCTTTCCTGTTCTTGAGGTACTGGTCTTCCGGAGAGGTGGAAGCATTCTGGGAGGGATCAAGTTTTCTGGCTCTAAGCTTCTCAGTGCTCGCGGTAGCTGCCATGATCATCCACTTGCGGGATCGGTGATGAAGGCGTGAAAACTAAGGAGAAAGCAAACGAATGGCGAACCTGTTCGCGACCAAGCCGCTGAACCTGCTGATGGAAGAAGCCCGCGAAACCGGCGAGCACAGCCTGAAACGCACTCTCGGAGTTTTTCAACTCACCGCACTGGGCGTGGGCGCGGTGATCGGGGCCGGCATCTTTGTGATGGTCGGGCTGGGCGCGCAGTATGCCGGGCCAGGACTGACGTTGTCGTTTGTCCTATCCGGGTTGGGATGCGCATTTGCCGGCTTGTGTTATGCCGAGTTCGCCGCCATGATTCCACTGGCTGGCAGCGCCTACACCTACGCCTACGCGACCTTGGGCGAGTTGATCGCGTGGATTATCGGCTGGGACCTTACGCTCGAATATGCCATGGGCGCGAGCACGGTGTCTTCGGGTTGGTCGAACCACTTCATCGAACTGCTGAATATTTTCCACATTCGAATGCCTCTTTGGCTGGCTTACGATCACTGGACGGCGCTGAAAACGGCCGAAACTATCGTGGCGCGGCAGATGGCTCAGGCCGCGGATTCGTCCCTGGTGCCCGGCTCGCAAAGCTTCCTCGATAAGGTCAGTTCGATCGTTAGCGCGCAATCTCCGGAGCTGTTGTGGCGGGCGCATGATCTACTGGGTGCGCCGCATCTGTTTGGAATGGATCTCGGGTTCAACCTCCCGGCCTTCCTGATCGCCCTGGTAATTACGGCCATTCTCGTGGTTGGCATCAAGGAGAGTGCCGAGTTCAATACCGGCATCGTTGTGATCAAAGTGTCGGTGGTGTTGTTCGTCATCGCGCTGGGCGCTCGCTACATCAACACCGCCAACTGGGGTACGGACTGGCATTCCTACGCGCCCAATGGCTTCGCCGGAATTGGCGCGGGAGCGGCGTACATATTCTTTGCCTACATCGGTTTCGACGCCGTCTCCACCACGGCGCAGGAGGCCAAGAATCCGCAGCGCGATTTACCCATCGGCATGATCGCTTCGCTCGCGATTTGTACCGTCTTGTACATTGCCGTGGCGGGCGTGCTGACTGGCATGGTGCACTGGCAACAAATCAACATCGAGGCGCCGGTCGCCGTGGCGTTCCTGGACCGCGGTCTGACCACGGCGGCGAACATCATTACTCTGGGCGCTTTAGCGGGATTGACCAGCGTGATGCTCGTAATGTTACTCGGCCAAACGCGAGTCCTTTATTCCATGGCCAATGACGGGCTTTTGCCCAAGAGGTTTTTTGCCGCGATCCATCCCAAATTCCGCACTCCGTGGAAGAATACGATCCTCGTGGGTCTGCTGGCGGCGGTGGTGGGCAGCCTGACCCCGATCGACCAGATCGGAAAGATGGTGAACATAGGAACGCTTCTCGCCTTCGTCATTGTCTCGCTCTCCGTGCTGGTGTTGCGCTATACGAATCCGTCGCAGCCGCGGCCGTTTCGAACTCCGTGGGTGCCGCTGGTTCCAGTTCTGGGCGTGATCTCGAACGGCTACATGATGTACAAGCTGGGCTGGGTCAACTGGGCACGGCTGATTATCTGGCTGTTCATCGGCTTGGTCGTTTATTTCACTTACAGCGTGAAGCACAGCCGCGTGCAAGCGCTGAAGGGCGGTGGGCAGTAAGCACGATCTGTGGTAAAGCGGGCAAATTGGGTCCTCCACAAATGGGAGGGCTTTTTTTGCTTTATAGTCAGTCGTTGGTCGTGAGTCGTGAGTCGTTGGCTTTTCTTTTTCCCGATGGGAGGGAAGAAAAGACGTTCGCTGACGGCAAACGGCAAACGGCAAACGACGCCTTATGAAGATTGTCTCCACCGAAGAAATGCGAGCCATTGATCGCGCTACCAGCAAGCGCTTTGGCGTGCCTTCGCTCACGCTGATGGAGGCTGCCGGGGCTGCCGTGGCGGAATACATTCTGCAGCAGCGTGCTTCGGCGGAGCACATCCTGGTGTTCTGCGGCAAGGGCAATAATGGCGGCGATGGCTTTGTGGCGGCGCGGCGACTGCATCAGCGCGGGAAGAAAGTTGACGTTATCCTATTGGCGAATCCCGACGAACTGCGCGGCGATGCGGCGGTCGCGTTCGGCCAGTGGCCGGGTGAGGTAATCGTGGTTCGGTCAGGCGAAGAGCTGAACAGTGAGCGCCTGCAGATTGCCGTAAAAGCTGACCTGTACGTCGATGCCGTGCTGGGCACTGGATTCAAGCCTCCGGTGAGCGGACTCTACGCCGAGGCGATTGCGCTCATGAATGCGAGCCACGTTCCCGTGATCGCGGTTGATATTCCTTCCGGGGCGGATGCCGACTCGAGGAATGCGGAGTCAGGGACGATGGCGCGCGCCGATGCCATTGTGACTTTCACCGCGCCGCGTCCGGCGCATGTGTTCGGCTTGCTGACTTCCGGGCCGACGATTGTGGCGGACATCGGTTCGCCGGCCTCGGCTGTCGTTTCGGAGCTGCAGCTGAATCTGATTACCGCCGGTGATATTGCGGCTACGGTTGCGCCGCGTCCAGCGGAATCGAATAAGGGCAGCTATGGGCACGTGCTGATCGTCGGAGGATCGTTTGGCAAAGCCGGATCGGTGGCGATGGCGGGGATGGCCGCCTTGCGCTCGGGAGCGGGCTTATCCACGGTGGCGACGGCGAAATCTGCGTTGCCGACTGTGGCGGGATTTCATCCCGAGTTGATGACGGAGCCTTTACCGGAGACCGATGCAGGCACAATCGCATCGAGCGCGAAGCATGGCGTTGCAGAGTTGGCCAAGGGCAAGAGCGTGGTCGCGATGGGGCCGGGGATTTCGCGCGAGGCTGAGACTTCGGCTCTGGTGCGGGCCCTGGTTGCGGAGTTGCGATTGCCGATGGTTGTGGACGCAGACGGATTGAATGCGTTTGAAGGCCGCTCCGGAGAGTTGAATGGCAAAGGGCGGGCTTTGGTGATCACGCCGCATCCGGGAGAGATGGCGCGGCTGCTGGGATATTCCATTCCTGAAGTGCAGAAAGATCGGCTGGGTGTGGCGCGAAAGTTTGCCCGCGAGCATGAGTTGATCGTGGTGCTGAAGGGGCATCGCACCCTGGTGGTCGCGCCGGATGGCGACGCGTGGGTGAATGCTACCGGCAATCCTGGCATGGCGACCGGAGGCACGGGAGATATCCTGACGGGCATGGTCGCGGGAATGTTGGCGCAGCATCCCAAGCAGGCTTTGATTGCGGTGATCGCCGCCGTGCATTTGCATGGACTGGCCGGCGATGTGATGCGTGAGACGGTGGGTGAGCATTCGCTGGTGGCGACCGATCTGCTGCGCGGCTTGCCGGAGGCGTTTCGGCGCACGCGGGAGGCTGCGCAGAAAAAGTTCGTGCGTTGGGGCGGCTAGCCGCGCGGTTATTGCGAGGCCGGGAGCTGAATCGTTTTTCCCGTTGCTGCGGAACGGCGCGCGGCGTCCAGGATTTCGGTCACGGTCACGTTGAGATCGAGCGACGATGGCCCATCGGGCTTCATTCCATTCAAAACTACCGCTCGCAAAAAAGAGAGCGAGTTGTCGTAGGGTGCAGGCACTGGTTTCGCCGCGATCGTTTCTTCGTTAACGCCGCTGCGGCGCACGCGGATGTCGTCGTGCTTCACCGTGATCGCATAACCTGTCTGTCCATAGACTTCCATGTCTTTGCGGTCGAAGGGCCAATTCCATGATGCCTGCACGATGGCCTGCGCTTTGGGATAGGTGAGGAGGATGGTGGCCTCGTCGTCGACGTGCGCATAAATCTCGGGCTTGATCTGTTGGGTTACGGCGGTCACGGTTTCGGGCCTTTGTCCATCCATGAGCCAGGTCATGAGGTCTGCGCCGTAACAGCCGAAGTCGAACAGAGCGCCTCCGCCGTTGAGTTTGGGGTCGGTGAGCCAAGCAAGGAACTCGGGGCCGACGCCGATTTCTTTGGGTCCGCTGTGACCGTCGTGGACGACGACCTTGCGCACTTCGCCGAGGGCATGGTCGTGCACCAAGTCGTAGGCGGCGAGGTTGCTGCGATACCAGGTGGTCTCGTAATTGACCAGAACCTGGATTTTTCCGGCGCGCGCGGCCTTCTCGATAGCGCGGGCCTCGCCGAAGCTTACCGCCAGGGGCTTTTCCATCATGACGTGTACGCTGTGCCGGGCGCAGATCTCGACGACTCGGCGATGATCGTAAGTATTCGAATAAACGAGTACGGCTTGAGGATGCGTCTTTTGCAGCATTTCTTCCAGATCGGCGAAGATCAGGCTGGGCGCGAAATTATAGCGAGTGGCGTAGCGCGAGGCGAGTTGGGCGTCCGGCTCGGCGATGCCTACGATCTCGATCTCTGGACTCTGCCGAGAATGCTCGAGAAATCCTGAGACGTGGCCGTGAACCAGGCCCACGATGCCAACCCGAAGCGGGGCGTCGGCGGTCGCGGTCTGGGCCGGGGAGTTTGTCGCCGCCGACAATGCCATCGCCAACAGCGAGAGCGCGGATAAAAGGAAACGCATAATATCCTCCTGGGAAATTGCCGTAGGCATATTCGCACAGAACGGGAGCCGACCACGAGCCGCAAATCTGCCAGCCGGAGCGTGGGTGGGAATTCCAAGGAAACGGGACATTATCCGATTGGTTAACGTCGCGTTAAGTCTCCGCCTTGCATGGACTTGGCTGGGCCGGAGCAGGCTAGCAGCGCGGGAATCCGGCCATCTGCTTCCGTCACCTATGAGTCACCCCACTTCAGTGCCATAGTGCCGTCAGCTTATGACCCACTTCCCCCAACCGCACCCTTCGAGGCGCGCCCCCCGGGTCCAGCTTGGCGACAGTTGCCTGGCTGCGATTCGTTTGGAAGACGGCCGGCGCACAAAAGCTAACCTCCAGACCATTTCCGTGACCGGCGGGCTCTTGCATCTGCAAGGTTCGCTGGGGGGCGGATCGTTCGTCGAACTGGCGTTTCAGACGCAGGCTGGGCCGGTGCACGGCATGGCCGAGATGCTTGCTCCTATGCGCAAGACTCTCGACGGCGTTTTGCAGCCTTTTCGTTTTGTCGCGATCGAGGATGACGACCATCGACGCCTGCGGACCTCTCTGGACCACGTGGCTGACCGGAGTTTGTTTGCGCTTAAGTCACGGGCTTTCGCGGAGCCTTCGCGGGCTTTTGGTGCGCTTGGATTCTTGCCTCCTGGCGAGAAGAGTTAAGATCAAACAGCTTTTTTGTCGCGCCGTGGGCGGAGAACTGCCGCGACTTTGGCATGGGGCTGCATTCTTCCCGCTATACTGGTCGTGGTCTGGCCACTATGGTGCTTCGCGAACGCACTCGCGAAATCACAACTCACTCGCCGGAGGAAACCATCGCCTTCGGGCGCTCGCTGGTGTTGTCGCTGGCTCCTCCCAAGCTTGTGCTTTTGCGCGGCGACCTTGGGGCGGGGAAGACCACGCTGGTGAAGGGAATCGCGGCGGGCTTCGAGGCGTCGGAGGAAGAGGACGTCACCAGTCCTACCTTTACTTTGGTGCACGAGTATCGCGGCCCGCGCGCCAAGCTTTATCACATCGATCTTTATCGCATCGATACCCCGCGTGAGTTGGAGACGCTGGGGCTGGACGATCTGCGAGCGGACGACAGCCTCTTGCTGATCGAGTGGGGAGATAAGTTTCCGCGCCTGCTGCGCGAGCGGGATGTGGAGATTTCTTTGGAGCGCGATGGGGAGAACGTGAGAAGGATCAGGATTGACGGCTGAAGGGCCGTCCCTCATAGATTTTTCCCAGGTGCAAGAAGGCAGCCAATCGTCTCCAGGGATTGCCCGGAGGAAGGCCTTGAGTAAGGCCGAAGTTAATGGCTTCTGCCCAGGACGCTGCACCCTCGAGAGAATCCTCTATCGACGTATTCTCCCAGCCACCTGCATCCGGGGCGCAGACTGCTCGGATTGTCCCTTTCCGCGACGGTATTTCGGCGGTCTTAGCAAGAGCCGCAATGAAGCAATGAAAGCTAGAAGCGATTGCTCGGAGTTGACTCCTTCAACCAGTACCTTCAATGATTCACCGGTCATCTAAAACCCCATGATGTTATACCCGCAGTCCACGTAAATCACTTCGCCGGTAATGCCCGAGCTGGCGTCGGAAGCTAAAAAAACTCCGGTCGAGCCGACCTCGGCGACTTCTACATTGCGGCCGAGCGGGGCGCGTTCGGCGTGGCTCTTGAGCATATCGCTGAGGCCTGAGATGCCGCGGGCGGCCAGGGTTTTGATCGGACCGGCCGAAATGGCGTTGACCCGAATCTTTCGCTTGCCGAGATCGCTGGCCAGGTAGCGCACGGAGCATTCCAGCGCCGCCTTGGCTACCGCCATCACGTTGTAATGGGGAACCACTTTTTCCGCGCCGTAGTAGGTCATCGTGATGATCGAGCCGCCATCTTGCATCAAGGGGGCGGCGGCGCGTGCGACCGCGATCAGCGAATACACGCTGACATCGTGCGCAACGCGAAAGCCCTCGCGCGTGGTGTTAAGGAATTCTCCTCTCAGTTCTTCGGCGGGCGCGTAGGCGACCGAGTGCACCAACGTGTGCAGTTTGCCATAGCGCTCTTTGAGTGTGGCAAAGAGGCGGTCGATTTCTTCATCTTTGCTTACGTCGCACAGGAAGCCTTCGGCGCCCGGCAGAGAAAGAATTAGATCGCGGGCTTCTTGCTCCAGGCGCTCGTTCTGGTAGGTGACGGCGAGTTTCATGCCGGCGCCGTGGAGTCCCTGGGCGATGGACCAGGCGATCGAACGTTTGTTGGCGACTCCGAAGACCACGCCGTTGCGGCCCTGCAGATCGGAAGACATCGAGTGCTCCTTGGCAGGGGAAAGAATAACAGCGGAAGGCGTTCTTGGCCACGAAGAGGGGGCCGGGGAGGGGGCGGAGAGTGGCTCGCGCTGAACTTCCCCTAGGGTGGCGTAATCCTGAGCGCAGCCCCTTCAGGCGGAGCGAAGGATCTCTCTTCGATGCTCCGTGCGATGAGAGATCCGTTCACCCGGCTGAAGTGCGCCGGGTTTCCGGATGACGCCGTCCAATGGAGAACAGTCAAGGCGACGGAAGAGGGCAGGTTTATTTTCCTGCGGCCTTCAGAGATTCCTGGGCCGGTTTGAAGTTGGGAGCGAGCTTGCGCGCCTCATTCCACTCGGCAACCGCCAGGTCTTTCTTGTTCTCTTTTTCGTAAACCTGGCCGAGACGCCAGTGCGCGTTGGCCAGGCTGGGCTCGTTTTCGTCGGGCCAGCGCGCCAGGTATTGCTTGAACAAGCGCTCGGCTTCGTCAAGGTTTTGTCCGCTCAGCAAATCGCTGCGGGCTACTCCGAAACACGCCGGGAGGTAGTTGGGGTCAAGCTCGAACGCGTGCTTGAAGGCGGGCTGGGCCTCGGAATTCTTCTTCTCTTGAATATAGAGAAAAGCAAGCTCCGAATAGGACTTCGCGCGCTTCGGGTTGGCATTGATCGCCGCTTTATATTCGTCCTCGCTCTGCGCGAACTTCTTTTGATCGAGATACAGCGCGGCCATCGCGTAGTGGCCCTCCAGCGGATCGAGAGCGCCGATTTGTTTGGCTTGATCGAACGCCTTATCGGGGCCTCCGCCCACCATCGACGGAGCCTGGGCATAGAACTCGAGCAGGGCGATGCGAGCCGGAATGCTCTTCGGATTCAGGGCTACTGCGCGCTCGAATTCCGCCTTCATCTGGCGGGCCAAAGACATTTTCTTGAACACTCCCGCGGAATCCACGAGCCCGCTGAGAGCGTTGCCGAGAAGAAGGTGATAATCGGACTTACTGTCGTCGAGCGCCACGGCCTCTTGCGCCTGCTCCGAGGCTTGTTGGTAATCGCCGAAGGCGTAGAGAATCTCGCCGAGAAGAAAATGCGCCTCGGCATTCTTCGGATCCGAGGCAATCGCTTGCGCCAGCAGCGACTTGGCCTCATCCGGGGAGGAACGTGCGGCAACCAGGGAGCGCGCCCGATCGAGAGGGCTGGTCTGGGCGCACAGGGGAGTGAGAAAAATCCAGAACGCAAAAACGAGCAAAACGCAGACTTGCTTCCGACCCCGCCGATCCAAGGAACATTCCTCCGCGCAGATAAAGCACTGGAACATTAGACGCATGAGAAGAAGAACGTTAGTCTAGGAATGGAATCTTAGGAACGGAAAAGCATAACACCTGCTGGTGATTGTTCACCGCGGAGACAGCGAGAGGAAGTTGACTGAGCTTGTTGTCACTCCGATTCAAGCCAGCGCACGAAAATACCAATCGCTTCCGACAGGTTTTTGGGTTCGCAAGCAAATTCGAACTCCTGTTTTTCGACCCAGTAAGATACCCAGTCATCATGACTTCGGGTGAATTGGACCATCGCCAACGTTGCCTCCTGCCTTTTTGTTTCCCGGAGTGAGATGTGAACGCGCCAGCCAGGATTGTCCAGCGTGTCGATCTGCACCTCGTAGGCGTGCTCCCATTTACCATTGCATGGACTTGAGTGCCAATTTTCAAGGCTGATAAGCTCATCTCGAACTCCCGACTTTTCATTTGTTCGCTAAACTGGCTTCTTCCTCTGGAACTCCCACCGGCCAACTGGCGGCCACGAATGAGAATCCGTACACGCTCGCCAAGATCGCGAAGGCTACGACCAGGCTGACCTTGTGAGCGACTGCGCCGACGGCGAGCGCGAGCACGAGCTGTAGGAAGGTTCCGAAAAAGTAGAACGTGTTTTGCACGCGTCCCATCAAGTGTTGCGGAACCATTTCCATCAGGCTGGTGTTCATGGCGATGCCACCGACGCCGCGAGCGGATCCCATGAGGAAATAGACAGTTATGGCCGCGGCCAGCCAGTGCGAGACTGGCGCGCAAACCATGCACACGGCCAGCACCGACATGGAGAACGCAACCGAACGGCGCCCACCCAGAGTGGCGATCAGAGCCGGAGCGTACGCAGCGCTGAGAAACGCGCCGCTGCCCCAGCCGGCGTTCAGCCATCCGTAGCCCACGGCTCCGGCGTGGAAGATGCGCTCGCTCAGCGAGGGCGTGACCACGACTCCGGTGACCATGGCTCCGAGAAAAAGCGCCCAACTGATGCCGAGGAGGATAACGGGGCGACGGTCGCGAAGAAAATGCAGGCCTTCGCGCAGTTCGCGCCAGAAGCGCTCGAACTGATTTTCGGCGGCGACGATATCGCGACGCAACTCCGCCGGCCGCAAGACCACGTGGCGTCCCCGGCGCACCGCGAAGTAACAGCAAAACGAAAGCACATAGGTGGAGACGTCAACCAGCAGCACGCCGCCGAGGCCGATGTGGTTGTACATGAAGCCCACGATCGCGCCGGCGATCAGAAATCCTCCCTGCACTCCGGCCAGCAGAAAAGTGTTGGACTGCACGAATTGACCCTCGGGCGTAAGTTCCTGAATGAGGGCGGTGAGGGTCGGCCAGAACATCCAGAAACCGGCGGCGACCAGAGTGTTCATCAGGTAGAGTTGCCAAACCTGCACGCGATGGCGAAAAGCGAGAATGGCCACGATCGCGATGATGACGGCGCGCAGGCCGTCGAGCCACATCACCAAAAGGCGGCGATCTTCGCGGTCGATGATAACGCCGGTGAAGGGCAGCATCAGCATGGCGGGAAGAGTCTGCAACACCGCAAAGGTGCCCAGCGCGACTTCGGAGTGGGTGGCCTGGAGGATGTACCAGGCGACGGCAGCGGCGTTCATGCCGCTGCCCAGCATCGAGATGACGTTGGCTGCGAAGACAAAACGCAGCGGACGCCGGGAGAGGATGTCGCGCATCCGTTTAATGTAGCTGAAGCCTGGGGAAGATTCATGGTTGAATCGATCGTCGTGCGGTGGAACGACGGCCGTGTTGTTGCGCGGAGATCCCTCGCCCCGCTGGATAAAACGCGGGCTGCGGGATGACTCAAAGGAATTTATATGGACAAAGATGCGGGGTGGTTTTTGCCCGTTCTGAGAACTGAGAACTGCTTTACGGTTTGATCAATTCTTCGGAGAGCAGATGGGCCTTGATGGCGAGATTGTGGCCGCGGTCGGGGTCTCCAGCGGCGATGGCGCTTTTCGACTGATCGAGGAATTGGCGGATTTGCGTTACCAACTCCTGCTGGCCCGGGGTGAGAGTCTGGCCTGCGATCTTATTCAGATTTTCTTCGGTGGAACCGGTGAGTTGTTCGGTGGAGCGCTGATTGGAGGCTTGTTCGGCGGAGGTCTTTCCTTTTAGTTCGACCGTAGGTTCGGAGGTCCCGCCGTTGCGGACGATTACTTTCGGCGGAGGACAGGGGTTCTGGGCGGTCGAGCCAGTGGTACCGGGAGCGGCGCCGCAATTTTGTTTGGACGATTTCTTATGACGGCGCTGGGGAGGCTTCGCGGTGGTCGGCGCGGCCGGGTTAACTACGGGCGGAGTTTGCGACGGCGTCTGGGTTTGCGGGGGTGAAGTTGGAGTTTGGCTTTGCGCGGCCGCTGGTTCGGACGACGTTGCCGGCTGCCAGCCAAAAGCTAAGCAGACGACGGCGAGGATTGTGGCCAGAGTCATATTCCAATCCCGTCGGGGCGGACGAGCGCTTATATTCTACGCTGAATTCAGCGGGCGCGCCGTTCTTCGGGGCTAAAGAAGGCTAAAGCGGCTAAAGCAAATTAGAGCGCATTTTCCAGTTGGGAACTGGCTACGGACTCCGAGTTCAGGCTTGCACTGGCTAGCGGGACACGGAAGCGGAACGTAGTTCCTTCGTTTTCTCTGGACTCGAATTCCACTGAGCCGTAGTGCCATTGCAGAATTTGATAGGTCTGCGCCAGTCCGATTCCGTTGCCCTCTTTTTTTGTGGTGAAGTAAAGCTCGAAGATTTTGTCCTGCACGTCGCGGGGAATGCCTGCGCCGTGATCGCGAACTTCGGCGAGGGCGGAGTCGTCGTCGCGGCGCGCGGAAATGTTGAGCACTCCGCCTTCGGGCATGGCCTGCACTCCGTTGATCACCACGTTGAGCAGTGCCTGCTTCATGAAATCGAGGTCGGCTTTGATGAGCAGCGGCTGGGTGCACAGATCGCGCTCGATGCTGACACCGTGTTGCTCGGCCTCGGGGGCGGCCAGTTGGGCGACTTCGTCCAGCAGCCGGCGGAAGTCGATTTCCACCAGATGGAGTTCGCGGGCGCGCATGAAGTCGACCAGGGTTTGAACCACCCGGTCGAGGCGGTGGATTTCGCTGCCGATGATATCCATGTGGCGGCGGGTGTCGGGATCGAGTTGCGAGAGCTTGTTCTGCAGCAGCTGCAGGTGGAGCACGATGGCGTTGATGGGATTCTTGACTTCGTGGGCGACTCCGCCGGTGACGCGGCCGCTGGCCGAGAGGCGGCGGGACATCTCGATTTCGTCGCCGATACGGCGCACCGACTCGGCGTCGCGCAAAATGAGGAGAGCGCCGATGGGATTATTTTTTTCCTGAACGAAATCCAAAGAAACCTGGACGTGCCGGCCGGCCGCGGCGACGAACTCGCGCTGCGGCAGCGGACGCTTGCGCTCGAAAGCGTCGAGCACGAGAATTCCCAGAGGCGAGTCGCGGAAGAAAATCTCTTGCGCAGTTTTCCCCAGCAGTTCGGCGCGCGGCCGTCCGAGGAAGCGCTCGACCGGCGCGCTGACCAGAACCACGCGGGAGTCGCGAGTGAAGAGCATCAGTCCATCCTGCAGCGTGGACATGAGCTGATCAACGTTGTCCTTTAAGGCGGAAAAAATCTCGCGGCTGTCGCGCATCTGGCGGCCGAGGTTGGCGATCTTGAGCGTGACGAGGCCGAACTCATCGTGCTCCGACTCTTTGCCGGAGAACTCTTCGGGGGCGCCCAGGCTGACGTTGTCGAGGGTGAGGTTGATTTGTTTGAGAGGTCCCAGGGCTAGATTGGAGATTCCGGCCGCGAGCAGAAGCGAAGCGAAAATAGAAATGAGCGAGAAATAAAGCGCGTGCCGGAGAGGCTGGTTGATCTCGCTTTTGAGCAGAGTGGTGGAAACTCCGATGCGGACCGTGCCGAAAGGAACTTCGTACAGCCAGAGCGGAGAACTCACTTCGTAGATCGTTCCTGAGCTGTAAACCACGCGCAATTGCTCGCGAAAGTGAGCTGCCTTTACTTGATCGAACTTTGGCCGCTGTGGGGCCGTCTTGCCCACAGAAGAAGCGGAGTTATGCAACAGTATCTTACCGTTGGCGTCGACGATGGAGGCGTCGTAAACATAAGGCCAAAGCGCCACGGCTGAGGACAGATTGTTGAGCAGGTTAGTGTCAGTGGCGAGGTTTTCGGCAATGGCGCGCCGCATGGCGACGGGATCGTTCGTGTCGACGCGGGTGCTGGTGAAATCGGGAGCATCGTTGTCGGCAAGATAAATAAAGTGCTGATTGAGGCGGAGTGCGTCTTCGTAGGCATACGTGATCCGAGCGCGAAGGATTTGCGAGATGTAGAGATACGACGAGGCGGTCGCCATCACGGTCACCATGAAGGTGATGGCCAGCACGATGATGGTTTTGCGTCGCATAGAAAAACGTTGGCCAGTGGCGAGTATTCAGCGAAGCGGGCGCGTTCGATGGCGAGCGATAAAACCGTTGGGAGATTCTATACCTATTCTTGGGCGGCAACGAGGGCTAAAGCCGTATCGATTTTGAAGGCCTCAGGCGGCGCTCAATCGCCGCTATTCCACTCGGCGGCCTCGCCTTGCATAAACCACCGACCATACCGCTGAGAAGCCATCTCATATTGGACCTCAACGAGTAAACGACCGCTCCCTCGGGGCGAAAGCCCATGTCTTTGCTGGCCTTGGGCGGCACGGCTCGAAGCCTTGCCCCACCCGATTCGACTCGTACCATCGGGTTCCATCTCGCTCACTGGCTGTGCTCGTCCTTGACGGCTTCCGCTTTGACGGCTTCCGCCGCGCTACTGCCGTATTCCTTCAGCTTATTATGCAGTGTTTTCAGGCTGATGCCGAGAATTTCCGCGGCGCGGGTCTTGTTGTTGCTGGTGGATTCCAGGGTCTTGAGGATGAGCAATTTTTCCGCCTCTCCAACCGTGGTTCCAATGCCAAGCCGGACCGAGTCGGGGTCGTTGGCCCCAGTGCGCACGGTGGTGTGGCCGAATCCGGGGGGGAGATGTTTGGTCTCGATCATGCCGCTGTCGCAAACGATCACGGCGCGCTCTAGGGTGTTGCGCAGCTCGCGAACGTTGCCCGGCCAGGAATAGCTGTGGAACAAATTCAGCACGGCTTCGCTGACCGCGGCAACTTTGCGGTTGTGTTTGGCGCTCATCTCCGTGACCAGGACCTGCACCAGGTCGGCAATATCTTCTTTATGCTCGCGCAGCGGCGGCATGTGGATGTTGAAGACGTTGAGCCGGTAATAGAGATCGCTGCGCAGTTCGCCGGAGGCGACGGCGTCGTCCGGAACTTTGTTGGTGGCGGCGAGCACGCGCACGTCGACCGAGGTTTCGACTTTGCTGCCGAGGCGGCGCAGCTTGTGATCCTCGAGGACGCGCAGCAATTTCGCTTGCGTGCCGACGGGCATCTCGCCGATCTCGTCGAGCAAAATTGTGCCGCCTTCGGCTAGTTCGAAGCAGCCGGTGCGGCGTTCCAGGGCGCCGGTGAATGCCCCTTTTTCGTGGCCGAAGATTTCGCTTTCGATCAGAGTCTCGGGAATCGCGGCGCAGTTGATGGCGACGAAAGGCCGCTCCCGGCGCGGGCTTAAAGAATGAATGGTGCGGGCGACCAACTCTTTGCCGGTGCCGCTGCCACCCGTGATCAGAACTGAGGCGGTGCTGGGTGCGACCATCTCGATGAGGCGGAAAATCTCCTGCATCTTGCGCGAGGATCCGCGCAACTGGCCGAGAGAGCCGGAATCGCGCAGCTTGCGGCGGGTGCTCTCCAACTCCGCGCGAGTGCCCACCAATGCCGACGCATTTTGCAGCATGGTGCGCAGCCGGTTAGTGTCGATGGGCTTGGTGATGTAGTCGTAAGCGCCCAGGCGCATGGCCTGCACTGCGCTATCGATGGTGCCCTGCGCGGTAACGAGTATCACCGCCATCGCCTGGGTTTGCTCGGCCAGCCGCTCCAGCAGTTCGAGGCCTCCCATGCGGGGCATCTTCAAATCGGTAATCACAATCGAAGGCGTATATTGCGCTGCCTTCTCCAGGCCTTCCTGGCCGTCGCGCGCGGTTTCCGCCCGATATCCCCAGGAGGACACTAACTCGGCCAGGCCGGTGCGCTCGTTCTCTTCATCTTCTACGATCAGTACTTTTTCCTGGCTCATCCCATACTCTCGTCGGACTTGATTTCGCCCGGTCCATCAGGATAAATTCTCTTCGCCCATCAGCCTGCCGGCAACTAAGAGTACAACAGATGCGGCGAATTTCCTGAGGGCAAGGTTGAAAGGCCCGGTGGCGGTGATGGATTCGTCGCGAGGGCGTAACCCTTGGCTGTATGTCAATTTGAGACGAAAATCAAATCCATCAATTTTTGAAAATTGGTCTTTCGCTTTAAGATTACACTGCGTTAGAATTGCGGGTCCCGGTTACAGAGCTATTTAATTACAGATGTTGTAGCGCGGCCCGTGCATGGAAGCCGGGGTAAACCGCGTATCTTTTGGAGGACGGAATGTCACTTTGTTCTGATTCAAAAAAAGGCCGTGCGGCAGTAATCGGTCTGATGATCGCATTTGCAGTATCGCTTCTGTCGAGCCCCGCGCCGGCGCAAAACGAGCCAACCCCGCAGTGGGACGTTTTTGTGGGCTATCAATGGCTGCATCCCGGCGGCATGGTTCCGTCGCCCTACGGCAACTATAACGCTCCTACAGCTTTCACCATCCCTGACATGTCGAGGGGTTTAGGGGGTACGGCGACTTACAACTTCAATGCGCATTGGGGTCTCTCGGGCGACATCGGGCACAACTGGGCGGATAACAGCGTTTACGAATCCACTTTCTCGATCGGCCCCCGGTTTATGTGGCGCACGGATCAAGCGAACTATTTCGCGGTCGCGATGGCCAGCTTGAACCGAGTCAACGTTCCCGGACTGAATCAGTGGGATGCTGCCGGCGCGGTTGCCGGCGGTGGTATGGATTTGCCGATCCGCAAATGGCTCGCCTTGCGTCTGTTTGAAGCGGACTATGTTTGGGCGCAGCACAACTACGTGCACTACGCGACGGGCCTGGATGGAAATCTCAGCCGCCCGGTCTTTCAGGGAGTGCGGCTGCGCACCGGCTTGGTGTTTAGCTGGGGCGGCGCTCCGGAGCTAACTCCGGCTGCAAGCTGCTCGGTGCAGCCGAGCGAAGTCATGGTGGGTGAGCCCATCACGGCGACCGTGACGACGAGCAACTTCAATCCCAAGCACACCGTGACCTACGCCTGGACGGGCAATGGCGGCCAGATCACGGGCAAAGATACCACCGCGCAGATTGACACCACCAACGCGGCGCCGGGCAGCTATGTGGTTACGGCGCACGTGACCGATGCGAAGATGAAGAATAACAATGAGGCCAGTTGCTCCGCCAACTACACGGTGAAGCCGCTGCCTCCGAAGAATCCTCCGACCATCAGCTGCTCGGCGAGTCCGTCGAGCGTGCAGGCAGGCGCGAGCGTGACGGTGACCTGCACCTGCAGCAGTCCGGATAATGTTTCGACTTCCGTGGCCAGCTACACCGCCAGCAGCGGCAGCATCTCGGGCAGCGGCACTACGGCGAACTTGAATACCAGCGGAGCCTCGCCTGGCACCATCACGGTGGGCG
>Ga0116117_1000098_pt1 | contig 32185 bp, 23 predicted proteins | sample June2015DPH_11_1_FD_89790 | JGI IMG/M metagenome (GOLD analysis project Ga0116117, IMG submission 89790) | Peatland microbial communities from SPRUCE experiment site at the Marcell Experimental Forest, Minnesota, USA - June2015DPH_11_10 | ecosystem: Environmental > Terrestrial > Soil > Wetlands... | reverse complement strand
GATGACCAGTCGATTTCGGATGCGCAATCGACCGGGACGAAGGTCTGGAAGGATCTCGAAGAGCAGCGGAAGCTTGACGCAAGAAAGGAAGCGCAGAATCAGGCTCAGCCCGCATCGAGTACGCCGGACCTGATACAGGACCATGTTCAAAGCGCCGGGGTTCCGTCTGATCTTGTAGCTTCTTCCCAGTACACGAAAGATGCGCTCGTTCCTCCTCTTGAAGCTCGTCAGATTGCTGCCTCTGGGCGACCTTCACTGGCAAGGCCCACGAACACGAGCGGCAGGGTCGCGCTGAATCAGCAGCAGGTGGGCACTCAAGCTGAAGCGCCTCAAGGACGGAGCGCGGCGGACGAATTGCGCGAGGAGATGTACAAAAGCGATCTTGAAGCGCGCACGGCGGGTACTTCGATTTCGAGCGGGATGAATAGCGGCAAGGGGTTGGGTGCTCTGAGTGAACTGGGGGCCGCGCCTGTCGAGGGCGTGAGTTCGCTGCTTCAACAGCTCGCCGGCGCATATCCGAAATCCGTTTCCGCTGGGAATGCTGGAGTACCAAGTCCGTCTTCATTGTCCGCAAATGCAGGCTCTGGAGATCAGAGCGATGCCAACCTTCAGGAGCATAAGGAGAGCTTCATCGAAAAGGCAAGGCAGGCTAGGAATGAGCGGGACTATTCCTCCGCGACGCGAGAGCCCGCTCTGTCGAAGTATGAAATCAAATCTGGCTGGGACATTCCTGCGACGCTGGAGAGTGAAGTGAACACCGATCTGCCCGGCGAAGTGAAGGCCGTTGTGCGCGAGAATGTGTACGACACGGCGTCTGGCCAGTATCTGTTAATCCCCCAAGGATCGCGCCTGGTCGGTCAATACGACAATCGGGTCTCGTATGGTCAGAGCCGCGCAGTCGTTGTTTGGACGCGGCTGATCTTCCCGGACGGGTCTAGCGTGGACCTCGACGGCATGGTGGGGCACGACGCCTCTGGAGCGGCCGGATTTCACGATCAGGTAGACAATCACTTCGTGCGGCTTGTCTCGATGGCTTTGATGCTGAGTGCGTTTACGGCCGGAGTTGAAATGTCGCAGCCACAATCGTCGTCAGCGTCCGGTGTTTTGTCGCCGAGCGCGGCTGCAACTCAAGCACTCGGTCAGCAGTTCGGGCAGTTGGGTACGGAGGTGACGCGGAAGAATCTGAATATCCAGCCGACGGTAAAGATTCGACCTGGCTATCGCTTCAATGTGCGTGTGAATCGCGACATTGCGTTCACAGAACCGTACGGAGATTTGAGGGCGGGAGAATAGGAGCCGACGATGCAGATTGTGTACCGCAACATTCGTTTCAGTGCAAAGGTTGATCGTTGCCTGCGCCGGCGCTGGAGAATGCACGGCGATTTGTCGATTCGTGTCCGTGAGGCTCTGGACGGCGTGAACCTGCACGATGTGGAGCTGCTCGAAGTGGATTCGCGCCGGGTCCACGCAACACAGGTTGGTGTATTCGAGTCTGCGTGGCTCGCCGCCCATGAGGCGGCTCGCGTGCGCGGGTGTTCTTTGAATACACTGGTGAATAGCGCGGTTTGGGCAGCTTTTGGTCAACAGAGGTCAAGCTTGCGTGGTCGGCCTCGCGGCCGGAATATTGGAGGGGCGTCGGTCGCCGAAGTGTGTTTGGATCAGGCGTAAGGTAGTAGGCACCCGAGTGCCTGGATAATGTTCGACCCAGAAATTGACCGACCGCTGGCCGACTTGCCGGGAGTATTATTTCTCCGACGGTCGATTCTGCATTTCCCTGGTCTCAGAATTGAGACTTGGGTCACCCCACCCGGCATCCACCATCCGGACCGCGAATTGCGTGAGAGCATGACAGACTGCTGGTTCAAGGCCGACGTAGTTTTCGATTGTCCCAACTGTGGCAAGCGCAGCATCGAAACGTTGATCGCGAATGCTTCGCGGCACAATCCTGGCGGTGTCGCGGAGGGGGTGCGCAAGACCGTCGCCCCGCTGACCTGCCGCGTATGCAACAAGCCGGCCCCAGAGGGGCAGCCATTCCAGATCGGTATGAACGACTTGAAGCCAGAAGATGTATCAAAACTCAACCTCAAAATGCCCGAGATACCGCCGTTTCCCGCTGAGAAGCCGTGCCCATGCGGGCTCCACGGAAAGACCTACGGAGAGTGTTGCAGCGGTAAGGGACGCCACGCTATGGGAAACGCGATGTTGCTTGGGTCTACTCCAATTATTGTTCCCGGTGCACGGACCCATATTTCTTCGAGCGTCGTCATGGGTGACACGCGATTTCGCCCCCTCTGGAACAGGCTCTTCTACAGTCCTCAAGAGCAGCCATTCCATCAGTTCCTCGACGGACTGGTCGTCGACACGATGGGCAAGGACTGGTTTGAGCAACAGCTGACGCTTCCGTATGACAAGCAGAACGCAATCGTCCGTTGGCGCTCCTCCACGATCTCCCTTCTGAAGAAACCGGGGGATGCAAATGACGCCATCAGCATGGGCCATACACTCACTGGTCCCGCTAAAGCATACCTGTGCTTTGGCTACGACCTCTACTGGCTGCAATTGGTCCATAAACTTCCTGAATCGCTGGTCAAGAGGCTGAAGGAATTCCAGCCCTTCCAGGGAGCACGCTATGAGATTCTGATCGCCGCAGTTTTCGCTCGCGCCGGCTTTGATATTGATTGGATCGACGACACCAAGGCGACGGGCAAACATCCTGAGTTCATTGCGACCCATCGGCTAACCAACAAGAGAGTGGGAGTTGAGACCAAGAGTCGGAAGCGGCAGGGGTCGTATAACTTTGCTGGAACCGTTTCGCCCCAGACGCACCTCAAGGGCGACGTTTTTGGCCTGTACGACACTGCGATTAAGCAGTTCCCTCAAGCTGGCCTGCCGTTCCTCATTTTCATTGATGCCAATGTGCCTGACACCATTCCCGCCGGTACACCTGGTTACTCCGACTTCCCAGTCGATACAGTTCCATGGATGAAAGAAATTCGAGACGGTCTCGTCGCCATCTGGCAGGCTTCACCGCAGCCGTCTTCGGAAAGCGGGGTCTTCATCACCAACCTCGCTTTCTACTATGGCAGCGATGATGAGCCGTCACCCGCCGGCATGGGCAGTTTCTTCCCTTCGTTGAAGCCGCACGTACCGATTGTGAACGAGCCGATGATTCAGGATTTGATTTACTGTCTGAAATTCTACGCAGAAGTGCCACGACAGATCTGAATCCACAATTCGATTCAGGGGATCTCGGAAAATGGAGGGCGGCAGACGTGGAGTTTCGCTTTTATTGTGACGAGAGCCATGACGGTAATCCCAAGAATCCCGAAGCACTGACGATCAGTGGCTTCTTTTCAGATCAAATCACCTGGAAGGAAATCGAGAAATCGTGGTTGCAGATTAACTCCCGATATGCGGTATCCCGTTTTCATGCCGCAGCCTTGAACCACGGCAAAGAGCAGTATCTGGGATGGTCTAAAGAGCAGCGAATAAAGTACAGCTCAGAATTACTCGAAGTCGTGGAATGTCAGAAGGCGCGCCTCGTTGCTTATAACTGTGGAATACGTGCGGACGCATACCGGCGCATCATCAGCGAGGCCGGACAAACGAAACTAGGACATCCATGGTTCGCCTGCTTCAAGAGTTGCATCGCGATGATCACCGCGCACATGGAAACGCTACCTCTCGATTACTCCCTTTTAGTGACAGTCGAAAAAGGGTCCGGTTTCGACGAGTTGGCACTCAGCTTCTTTGAACAGTTGGCGGCAAACGTCAGTTTTCCCCATCGTCATAGGCTCAAGGCCTGCGAGATTGCGACTCCGAGCCAAACTGTGGGACTGCAACTCGCCGACCTTATGGCTTACGAATATTTCCGTCGGCTCCGCGATCAGGATTCGATCATGCGAGTTCCGCTGCAAAGAATTCGCAGTAGCAGCAACTATGTTGAAGGCTTCTTTGGGGAAGATACGCTGAAGCGGCTCAAAGAGGGCATTGAGTCGGCGGCTTGCGGCCCTGGTGAGCTTGTGATCATTCCTGCTCTGTATTGATTCGTCTGCGCCTAATAGGTGGCGCGTGTACACCCTTGAATTTCACTATAAATCCGCCTCTCGTCTGCGGTTTTGCTCTTCGTCTTCCGCTTTATGCTGCTCCACGAGTGCGGCGGCTTCCTCCCAAGTCCGAGAGTATCTACGATTCAGAATCGGATCGAAGTCTCGTTCGTACAAGATAAAGCGGTTCAGGAACTGAGGCAACGACGAGTCTCGTTCATACACCGCACCAATCTTCGAAGGATAAAACTTGTACCAGCGGCGATAATGAACGCTGGCTAACCGCTTTGAGATTAGTACCGCGATTGTATTGCGGGACTCGTCGAGCTCGTGATTGACCATTCTTGCCAGGCGCTCAATATCCCCGAGTTCGAGATCCCACTGAACTTCGATAAAAATGATCCGGCCGTATATTCCTGCGTTGCTCTTGGTTTGATGTCTCTTCTTTTTGATCTTGTTGAGAATTCGACCATACGGATCGAAAGCGGGACGATTCCGATCCCACGAGATGAATACACGGGCATACTCGTCTCGATCAAAATCTTCTCCCGCTCGATACATCGCAGCGGCTTCGTCGCCATCTTTTGCATTGACGTAAGACAGCGAGTGGGCAGTAACCCACTCCGTTCCAAGAACGTCTTGAACCCGGCCGTCAATGTATCGGAATGGGATTCGCTCACTGCCTACCGTGAGGGCTTCGAGCTCGACCTTTGCGCCCTCGACCTCTGTGCTTACACGGCCAGCTGAACCGAATCGAGAGAAGGCAGTCTTTATAGCTCGTGTCGCGGCGGTGAATGATGTGGAAACTAATGGTCCTCCTACCCGAATTTTTAGGCAACATCGCTGATTCGCCTTCTTGATCTGCTTATCGGCATATTGGTACAGATCTCCTACCAAGCGATACTGTTCCTCTTCCTCGTCACCGAAAGCCAAGCGGGCGCATTCACAGGCAATTAGCCCATGTTTCCAATTAATTACGAAGTCGCCTATTGCTGTATTCGTTTCGGGGCTTAGGAAGACGGCTTCATCCGCGCCGAGGGTTCTTTTCGCCCGCAGCGCCATCGCCATCTCGAATTGCGAAGGCCAGAATGAGTTGCGCTTCAGTCTGTCGACTTTGTCGCCGAGGGATGGATCAGCCGCAAACTCTCTCATTGTTGCAACGAGATCCATGACTTGAATCACGTGGTCATCCACACTGGCACCGCCCCGAAGCCAACGAGCAAGTTCCTGCTCCCTGAGACCGAGCAGATGAAGTTCTTCCGTCGCCTCGAAGATTCTAGCTAAATAATCTTCTCCGAGTAGAGCTTTCAAGCACCACAGACTCTCCTCGATCAGGCCCGGAGGAAATCCATATCGCTCCGCACGCTCGTTCGCGACGGATATCCAGTGGTAAAGGTGATGATCTAGGCTATCCTTCTGCATAAAATTCCATATTGTTCAGCATACGTCGTGGGCACTCTGTTGGTGGACGAACTATATCACCTGCTGGAATCAAAGCGGAACTGCGCTTTCCAGTCTGTTTCCTCGCCCAGAGCCAAGTACGCCTCGAAGGGTTTGCCCTGTTTGGAAATGAAGCCCTTGAGCAAAGCCGTCTTGCCTTTTGTGCAGAGCGCCTCGATCTGTTTCGGGGTGAGGGTCTTCTTCGCAATGGTTTCGCTGATGCTGAAGTTGCAGCCCTCGCGGTAACGGCTGCAACCGTAGAAATTCTGTCCATTGGGTTTCTTGACGGTGCCTTGCTTGCATTTTGGGCACAGAAGCGATCCGGGCGGCGGGGCTGCGCCAATCTTTGCCGGCGCTGAAACGTTCGACGCCAGGGCAGACTGCGGCGCGATGTGCAGCAGCGCCAGTTCCTTCTTTAGCTGGCCGTCTATGCTGGAAACCACGTTCAAATACTGGGCCTTGCCCTCGGCAATATCGTCGAGCTGCTGCTCAAGCGAGCGCGTGTAGTCGTACTCAAGAAAGGCGAAGTGGCCTTTGAGCGCGTCGATGAGCAGGATGCCGAGGTCCGTGGCCCGCAATATCTTCTTTGAATCGTCGATGTAGTTGCGGGTGATGATGTTCTTGAGGATGGCCGGGTAGGTGGAGGGCCGTCCAATTCCTTCATGCTCCAGCTTCTTTATCAGGCTAGCCTGGGTGTAGCCGTTCGGCGGGCGCGTCTGTTTGTTCAACACGCGGGCGGTGTCGGCATGAAGCTGGGTGCCACGCCCCAGCGCGGGAACGCGGCCATTCTCGTCCGATTGTTTCTCCGAGTCTTCCGTGTCGTTCGGATCGGGTTCTTCTGCGGCATCCTTGGCCGTTAGAGTGCGCCAACCCGGCTTGATTAGGGTTCGGCCCATCGCCTTGAAGACGAAGGGCTGCGAGCCATCCTGGGCAGCGAGCGTGAGGGTGTTCACGCTGTATTCGGCATCAGCAAGTTGGGAAGCGACAGCGCGGGTCCAGATAAGGTCGTATAGCTTCTTCTGGTCGTCGTCCGCCCCGGCATTGCGTTGTCCCAAGTGGGTGGGGCGGATTGCTTCGTGAGCCTCTTGCGCGCTCTCTTTGGACTTCCAAGTGCGCACCTTGGGGGGCAACGGCAGGTTATTGCTGGCCGCATAGGCCCTGATTTCGGCCAACGCCTCAGCGGAGAAGTTCTGGCTGTCGGTGCGGTGGTAGGTAATCAACCCCTCTTCAAATAACCGTTGGGCAATCTGGGCGGTCTGCTCCGGCTTGTATCCGAGCGTTACGCTTGCCGCTTGAAGCAACGTGGCCGTTGTGAAGGGCGGTGGCGGAGCCTTTGTAGTCGGCTTGGTGGCCGCAGCGGTGACCGCAAAGAGCCTGCACTTCGCTGCCACTTCCGCCAGTGCCGCGTCCAGAATGTATTCCTCGCCTTCTTTGAGGAACGGGGCCGTGTCCCACTGGGCGCGCCACTTTCCTCCATCGAAAACCGCTTCGGCGCCGAAATGCTTGGTCTCCTTGAATGCCTCGATCTCGCGTTGCCGATCGACAACCAAGCGGAGAGCAACACTTTGAACGCGACCGGCACTGAGGCGCGCTATACCCGTCTGGTGCGAGAGTGCGGGCGACACTTGGTAGCCAACAAGCCGATCTGCGCCGCGCCTGGCCTCCTGCGCATGAACAAGGTTGGTGTTGAGTTGTCGCGGTGTTTTGAGAGCGGCGCGAATCACGTTTTCGGTGATCGCATCGAAGGTGACGCGCTCGTACCGGCGAAGCTTGAGAACCTGTTGCAGGTGCCATGCAATGGCCTCGCCCTCACGGTCGGGGTCCGTAGCAAGAAAGACCTGTTCGGACCGAGCAGCACGTTGTCGCAACTGGGCAACAACGGATTCGCTCCGTTCGAGTATCTGGTATTCGAGTCGATATGTGTTCGGCTCGACCCCCAGGTTCTTCACCGGGAGATCGCGAATATGCCCGACGCTTGCTGCAACATCCCAACCACCGCCGAGAATCGCCTTGATCTTTTTGATCTTGTTTGGACTCTCGACGATCATCAGCTTCATGCGGCTGCCTCTTGTCCAGCGATCTTCCGAAAGAGCTATGCGAAGGTTTGCGTCGGAGTCTTCAGCTTGTGAACGGAGGCAAAGTAGGCGACCATCACACGAAATGTCTTTGAGCGATTCACGCCGCCAAGAATCTCTCCGCCTACTCTCTCCAACTCATCCGCAATCTCGTGGGTCAACGGAAACACGAAGGCGGTGTCGATCGTTTGGAAAGGAATATTCAGCCACGGGCCGTTGTAGAACCCCACAAGTTGCGCCTGAGCGGCCTTCGTCTTGAAATTCATGATGATGTGCTCGGCGAGGGCGTTCTTGTTACGAATCTTCAGCACGGCAAACAGTTGGGTGAAATGTGTCTTGGTAAATTTGGAATCGACGGTGAGACGGATCTGGGTTCGCTTCTCTGCGGGAGCAACAACTCTGCGCTTTGTCTGGATTGCTGCCTTCTTCGGAGTGGTCATGCCGCCACCTTTCTGTGATGTATTATACAGCATACATGTACGTTATTGAAAAGATATTTCTGCTAACCAACGGCAATTAAAGGGATTTTGATAAAGTGATCAGGGATGGCTACAGTGGGTTTATTGCACAGGGAAGCACTTTCGGCGCTTCCCTGCGCTGGCTAATTACAGGTGGCCTTCGGAGACCGGAGCGGTGTTGAGCGAAGTCGCGTTTTGAGAATCCGGCAGCCGCGGCGTCGATGCTGGCTTTTTCGGGTGGTATGCGGAGCATATCTCGGTTAGCCGATTCACGATGCCCTTTGGACCCAACTCGCTTGAGTCTGCCTGTGCGCGGCGTACCGATTGGTGGATTTGATGCAATCCAACGATATTACCCAGTTGCAGAGCCGTCCGGATGGCGACGTTGCACTCGCAGGAGAATGTACTGTTGTCCATGCCAAGGAGGCATTCGGCGGTTTCCGTGAATTCACGGCATTTGAAACCAGCAGGCCGAGTGCTGTCAGTCGGGGTCTCCCGAATGGCAGCGGGAACCGCAATGGCCAATTGCTCGATGGAGGCGCAGCGAATGAGATGTGCTGCGGTAATGAGTGCGGCATTCTGATTCTGATCGAAAACCGTGTCGGCGGCCATGCCGAGCAGCGTTTCTGCAAAGGAAGCCAACGACCTGTGTGCTTTCTGCCTTGCTCTTTGAATGAATCGGTGGCAGCGAGCGGCTTGTATCTCATACCTTTGCCGCTGGGAGAGTGAAATCTCGCTGGTCGCAAGGTTTCGTGTGAGTGTTTCAAGTTTCTCTTCAGCTTCTGCGACTGTCATCCCTTACCCTTTCCAAATCGATTGATCTCACTGAACAAGACATTGCCGGTTCACTCGGTTAGACCCAAGTTCTGCATCTTCGTTACTAATGTGCCGGTGCGTCTGCTCAAAATTGCAAAAAAACTTAGATCTTCAGCGGCTCTCGCTCGTTTTTACATTTTTGCTGTAGAAGCTGTAAATGGAAGCGAAAGGTAATTGTGCATCACCTATACTTCGTGTTCGGATCGTCTATCGTACAATAACCGCTTTAGGATCATGCGCTTCCGTAGGTGTTACCCGATGGAAAGGAACATTTTGCGCATTTACGTTCAATGGCAAGGCAATGCTCACCGGCACGCGAGAGCTTTAGCACCTTGTTCTGTGAGCTAGATCACGGTCAACGCGCCAAGTGGTTACCAAAGAGCGCAAGCTCTCTGCGTTGTCTGCGCTAACAGGCAGAACTGTCTGGCATCGTCGAGTTCAGAATAGGCGTTGGTGTCTACGATTTCCGTGGCTTCCCTGCCGAACAGGCCCGCTGCTGTGTTGCAGGCCAGGAACGTCAGGCGGCACGATAGTGTGCTGCTGCTCAATTGCTTCGGATCTGGTGCGCAATCCAGAGGCCGCATCTTCATGAGGGCCACAAACATGCAATAATCCCCAACATTGACACCTCATTGTCGTGGCCTCTATTGTCAACAATGAGCAATAATGATAAATTATAGAGTCTATCTGAGACGTTCTGAATTGAGTTCCTCGGTGACCGGAGAGGTGTGTTTTATGGTTGAAAACTCAGGCGATGTCCTGACCATCGAAGAGCTGTCGGCCTATCTGAAAATCCCGAAGTCTACACTCTATAAGCTCGTTCGGGAAGGTAAAATCCCCTCCCAAAAAATCGGTCGTCACTGGCGATTCCGGAAGGCAGCCATCGACATTTGGCTTGAGGAGACACGGGCGAGCGATACGAGACCTGGAGGAGATCGCTGATGTCCGAGCCGCTTGCCGATACGATTCTCCAAAGAATCGCTGATGCCTCTGAGCAGTACCATCGCCTGGTTCTGCTGGTGGCTCCCTCAGGCGCAGGCAAAACTGCTGCGCTCCACGAAGTCCATGAACGGATTGCAGCTCCACTTGTCAATGTCAACCTCGAACTCTCTCGCCGAATGCTTGACTGTAACGAGCGCCAACGAGCTTTGCAGGCGTCCCGTCTTCTCACAGAAATTGTGGGCGTTGCTGCTGGAGATGTAGTTCTTCTGGACAACATCGAGATACTATTTGATGTCTCGCTCAAGCAGGACCCTCTGAGGCTCTTGCAGGGAATCTCACGAAACAAAACGGTGGTTGCGGCCTTGAGCGGAGTTGTCAAAGACGAGCACATGGTCTATGCAGCACCGGGGCACCCTGAATTCAAACGATATTCTCTACGCGACTGTCTCGTTGTGAATCCGGTGGCCGCTGCATGAAGACCTGGCATGAATACGCATGGGGGCGTACACGATGAAATACGGAGACCTAATCCAATTTGAGCCCATCGAGTCCGTGGTGCAGCTACGAGACGCCGACGAGGCCGCTGCCGCTCGGCAGCTTGTTGAGACCTATGTGATTTCCGAGGAGATGGCGGAACGTCTAGTTCACCTCGTCATTCCTCAGCTTCAATTCGATCAGCCTATGGACAACAAGGGACTGCTAGTTGTCGGCAACTACGGCACAGGAAAGTCGCACCTCATGTCCGTGATCTCTTCTTTGGCGGAAAATGGTGAACTTGCTGCTTATCTGAATGACAAGAGTGTTGCAAGCGCTGTAGGCAAGATCGGTGGACGATTTAAGGTGGTCAGAACCGAGATCGGTTCCACCACCATGTCCTTGCGCGATATTCTAGTGGCTGAACTAGAAGAGCACTTAGCCTCGATCGGTGTGTCATATACCTTCCCGTCTGCTGACAAGGTATCTAACAGCAAGCGCAGCTTTGAAGAAATGATGACCGCTTTCCACCAGGAATATCCCGACCACGGGCTTCTTTTGGTGGTTGATGAACTGCTTGACTACCTCCGTACCCGCAAGGACCAGGATCTGATCCTCGACCTGAATTTCCTTCGCGAGATCGGCGAGGTATGTAAAGACCTGAAGTTGCGCTTTATCGCCGGTCTTCAAGAAGCCATCTTTGATAGTCCTCGATTTTCCTTCGTGGCGGATAGCATCCGGCGTGTTAAAGATCGCTTCGAGCAGGTTCTCATCGCCCGCAAGGATGTCAAATTTGTAGTGGCTGAACGGTTACTGAAGAAGACAGCTGACCAGCAGGTGAAAATCCGGGAGTATCTGACTCCTTTCGCTAAATTCTATGGCCATATGAATGAGCGCATGGATGAATTCGTGCGCCTTTTCCCCGTTCACCCCGACTACATTGACACATTTGAGCGGGTCACCGCCGTAGAGAAGCGGGAGGTTTTGAAGACCATTTCTCGTGCCATGAAGCGGCTGATTGGCCAAAGCGTCCCGAACGACCGGCCTGGAGTTATTGCATACGACGGTTACTGGACGACGTTGCGTGAGGACCCTTCTTTTCGTGCCGTCCCGGATATCCGATCCGTCATTGACTGTAGCTCGGTGCTTGAGGCGCGCATCCAGCAGGCGTTTACCCGCCCAGCATACAGACCGATGGCAACGCAGCTCATCCATGCGCTATCTGTGCATAGGCTGACGACGGGTGACATTCACGCTCCCTTGGGCGCAACGCCAGAGGAACTGCGGGATAGCCTCTGCCTTTTCCAACCTGGCATCGAAGATCTTGGCGGCGACCCGGCCGACGATCTTCTCTCACAGGTCGAGACCGTTTTGCGTGAAATCCATAAGACAGTCAGCGGTCAGTTCATTTCCTCCAATCCAGACAACCGCCAATACTATCTGGACCTTAAGAAGACTGACGACTTTGATGCCCTGATCGAGAGACGCGCCGAAAGCCTCGATTCATCGCAGCTCGACCGCTACTACTACGAGGCACTGCGAAGGGTCATGGAGTGTACCGACCAGACCTATGTCACGGGCTACAAGATTTGGCAGCATGAGCTCGAATGGTTGGAGCATAAGGCCGCACGTATTGGATACCTCTTTTTCGGCGCCCCCAACGAACGTTCGACTGCGGTGCCGTCACGCGACTTCTACATCTACTTCATCCAACCATTCGAAGCGCCGCACTTCAAGGACGAAAAGAAACCAGACGAACTGTTCCTGCGTCTTGACAATGAAAATGCAGACGAGAAGTTTCACACGGCACTTCGGAATTACGCTGCGGCCCTGGACCTTACTTCTACGGCCTCGGGCCATGCAAAGTCCACTTACGAATCCAAGGGGTCCAACTTTCTTCGCGACCTCGTGCAGTGGCTCCAGAAGAACATGACGACTGCCTTCAATGTCACCTACCAAGGACGATCTAAGCCTCTGACCGAGTGGGTCAAGGGCAAGTCCATCCGCGAACTCTCTGGCATCAGCTCGCATGAGCGCATCAATTTCCGTGATCTGGTGAACATCGTTGCTGGTATTTGTCTTGGGGCGCAGTTCCAGGACCAGGCTCCAGAATATCCGTTCTTCTCTGTTCTTATCACCGGGCAAAACCGGGCCCAGGCCGCGCAGGATGCTCTGCGGGCCATCGCAGGGCAATACCGTACCAAGCAAGCTACCGGAGTGCTCGATGCATTGGAACTCCTGGATGGTGAGCGTCTTGATCCCTACCGGTCCAAGTATGCCAAGCATGTTCTCGGTATCGCCAAGAAGAAGGGCCACGGGCAGGTGGTCAACCGCTCTGAGTTGATCCAGGATGTTCTCGGTGTGGATTACCTCGCTCCGCAATCGTTTCGGCTTGAACCAGAGTGGGCCGTGGTGTTGCTGGCCTCTCTTGTATATGCAGGAGAAGTCGTCCTTTCAATTCCGGGGAACAAGTTCGACGCTACGGGGCTGGTGCAACTGGCCGGGACCGGCATGGATGAATTGATCCAGTTCAAACACATCGAGAGGCCCAAAGATTGGAACGTCCCGGCGCTCAAAGCAGTTTTCGAGCTGCTTGGACTGACGCCGGGAATGGCCCAACTCATCACGCAAGGCAAGGATGAACCTGTTCAGGAACTGCAAAAGGCTGTTGCCAACGTGGTACAGCAGGTCGTACTCACACAACAGAGCCTTCAAAACGGACTGTCCTTCTGGGGCAGGAACCTCCTGGCCGAGGACGAACTCCAGAAATTGCGCGCCAAGTTGGACAAGACCAAAGGCTTTCTTGAGTCTCTGCAACCTTTTACAACGACAGGCAAGCTCAAGAACTTTCCTTATGATGCTCCCCAAGTCTCTGGACATCGGGATGGCATCGATTCGCTTGCCACGGTCAAAGCCCTTGAGGAACTTGTCAGCGACCTAGGGGCTACGGCATCGTACCTTTCAACTGCCGAAGCGGTGCTACCAAATGGTCACGATTGGACCGAGAAGATGAAGTCCGAGCGGGACGACATTCTCGTCCAGATCGGTGACCCTGCTAAGCGAAATGCCTCGACATTTCGCCAGCAGGCGCAGCGAAAGCTCACGGACCTGAAGAAGGCTTACATTCTGGCTTATCTCACAATGCACGTCAAGGCGAGGCTGGGCGTGAGTGAGGATAAGCGCAAGGCGCAGCTACTGAATGACCGTCGGCTCAAGGATCTGCAACGGCTTTCCATCATTGAACTGATGCCTGTCCAGCAGCTTGTGGACTTGCAGAATCGGCTGGCAGGATTGAAGAGTTGCTTTGCGCTCACCGAACAGGAACTAGGAACATCCGCTGTTTGCCCCCATTGCAACTTCAAGCCGGGGATTGAGACAACAGGCGCACCAGCAGCAACGGTGCTCAACACTCTCGATGGCGAACTTGACAAGCTGGTTGAGAACTGGACGCGGGCGCTTCTTGCAGACTTGGATGATCCAACAACCAAGAGCAACTTGAGTCTTCTGAAGCCCGGACCACGCAAGTTGGTTGACGGCTTCCTCAAGGAAGGGGCCTTGCCAGACAGCTTAGAGAACGACTTCATTCAAGCGTTGAAGGAAGCGCTCTCTGGGCTCACCAGGGTTCCGGTCAAGATTGCGGAACTGCGCGACGCGCTGCTCGCTGGGGGTTCACCAGTCACCCCAACAGAGATGACCAAGCGGTTCGGGGAATTCCTGGATCAGATAACCAAGGGCAAAGAACCCGGCAAAGTCCGGATCATACTCGACTAGGATCGTCTGATGGCTAAGAGCACGCAAGATCAAACCAGCTTCGACTTGCAAACTGTAGCAACTGCGCAGGGACCAGTCGAGTGCCTCGGAATGAAGTTTGAGAACGACGAGAAGCGCCGTGAATACTTCATGGAGCAACTGCGTCAGAAGCTGAAAGACCCGGAGTTCCGCAAGATCGAAGGATTCCCCATTGGCTCAGACGAAGACATTCTGGCGCTGTCGGACCCGCCGTACTACACAGCGTGCCCGAATCCATTCATCGCAGAGTTCATCCAGCACTATGGAAAACCTTACGATTCGACCATTCCCTATTCGACGAGACCCTATGGGGGCGAACTGGCTTCTACTCGTAACAACCCCTTCATCAATGCACATTCCTATGCAACAAAAGTTCCGCATGAAATTATTATGAACTTGATTCTCCACTACACGGACCCAGGAGACATCGTTCTTGATGCCTTCGGAGGCACGGGCATGACTGCGGTGGCAGCGCAGCTTTGCGGGGATATTTCTAAGTTAGCTGTAAGTGCCACTGCTTCTGTTGAAGGCCGAGAGTCCTCCCCGGAAAGTGCTTCTCGTATCCCCGGAGCTAGGCGTGTGATTACTGGTGATCTTTCACCGGCTGCTACATTCCTTGCCGCAAATTTCAACCTACCTTTCGTGTCTAATGAATTTGAGAGAGAGGTAGAGCTACTACTAAAAGCGTTGAATGACGAATGCAGTTGGATGTATGAAACGAAGCATGGTCCAGGGCAACGCGGACGTCTGTTTTGTACCCTTTGGTCAGATGTTTTCATATGCTCTGATTGCGGTCGTGAGGTCGTGTTCTGGGAGTCTGCTCTAGATTTGGAGAATAGCAAGATCAGCGACGATATTGTCTGTCGCCATTGCGGTGCCAACTCGACAAAGCGTCTTCTAGACCGCGCATGGGTGACCGTCTATGATCGGGTTTTACGATGCCCGGTGAAACAGTTCAAACAAGTTCCAGTACTCATTCTCTACGAGTATGACGGGCAAAGATTTGAGAAAGTCCCAGACAAGGATGATATAGAAGTCCTCAAGAAGATTGACGAGTGGGAGATCACTCACTGGTTTCCCACTGACAGGATGCCAGAGGGAGAAGAGACACGACGCAACGACGATATTGGCCTGACGCATATTCATCACTTCTTTACACGTCGTAATCTTGCGGCTCTGGCATGTGCGTGGGCGCACGCCAAATCACTGAGAGCAAAATTCATGCTTACAAGCATGATGTATAAATCCTCTTTGCTGTGCGCCCCCTTAATGAGCAACTATTTCGCAGCAAAGAAGGGACAGGCTGGTGGTGGGTGGGTTGGAAAGGAGCGCTCTGGAACTCTTTACTGCCCTTCGATTCATAGTGAAGTATCCGTCTGGTCGCAAGTTAAATCGCGACGTGTAGCAGTTCGAGTAACGGCCGCCTCAAAGTTCTTACCCGCAATTACTACAGGATCAGCTACCAATATTCAGATTCCATGCAATTCCATCGACTACATCTTTACTGACCCTCCGTTTGGTGGAAACAAGATGTATTCCGAGTTGAATTTTCTATGGGAATCGTGGCTTAGGGTCCGTACAGATAACGAGCTTGAAGCGATAAGTAATGGGGTACAACGAAAGGGCCTCTTCGAATATGAGGCTTTAATGAAGCAGGGTTTCTCTGAATACTACCGCGTCTTAAAACCCGGTCGATGGATTACGGTTGAGTTTTCTAACACAAGCAACGCTGTCTGGAATGCGCTTCAGAATGCATTGGGCGCGGCTAGATTTGTGGTCGCAGATGTTCGGACATTAGACAAGAAACAAGGGTCGCTTTTGGGCTATACCACGGCGACTGCTGCCCGACAGGATCTTGCCATTTCTGCTTACAAGCCAAACGGGGGGCTTGAATCACGATTTGCACTCGAGGCTGGATCTGCGGATGGAGTATGGGATTTTCTACGCACACATTTGAAGCAGCTTCCGATATTCGCATCCACTGAGGGAAAGGCAGAGCCTATAGCTGAGAGAAAGAGCTACCTGCTTTTTGATCGAATGGTCGCCTTCCATGTCCAGCGAGGTGCGGCGGTTCCATTATCTGCTTCGGAGTTCAATGCAGGACTTGTTCAGCGCTTCTCAGAACGGGACAATATGTTCTTTCTTCCGGAGCAGGTCGCTGAATACGAGAAGAAGCGCATGACCGTTCGCGAGATGCTCCAGCTTCAACTGTTTGTCATCGATGAGGCGTCGGCCATTCAGTGGCTTAAACAGCAACTCCTCACAAAGCCCCAAACATTCCAAGACATCCATCCGCAATTCCTCAAGGAGCTTGGCGGCTGGCAGAAGCACGAGAAGCCTCTGGAGCTATCTGATTTACTGGAGCAGAGCTTCCTGCGGTACGATGGCAATGGATTGGTCCCAGAACAAATTCACTCCTATCTTTCCAGCAATTGGTCTGAGATGCGCAAGAAGCCGAAAGACGATCCGGCACTTCGCGCCAAGGCCAAGGATCGTTGGTATGTTCCTGACCCGAACAAAGCAGGCGACTTGGAAAAGCTGAGAGAGCGGTCCCTTCTCAAGGAGTTCTGGGAGTACCTTCCTGCCGGCTACAAACCGGCGAAGCCCGATTCCCAAGAGGGATTCATTCCTGGCCTGGAGCCGAAGCCCGCGCCAATACCTAGCGGTAAGAAGATGAAGATAATCCGGCTGGAAGCGGTTCGCTGTGGATTCAAGCACTGCTGGCAAAACCGCGACTATCGCACGATCATTGCCGTTGCCCAGCGCATCCCCGAGGACATTCTCCAGGAAGACCCGAAACTCCTCATGTGGTACGACCAGGCGCTCACGCGTCAAGGAGTGAATGAATGATTAGCAAATGGACGGTCTCCAATTTCAAATCGATTGCCAAGGAGACTCCGCTTGTTTTCGCGCCGCTTACCATCTTCGCCGGCCCGAACAGCAGCGGAAAGAGCACTGTTCTTCAATCTCTGCTTCTTGTGAGTCAAACTCTCTCAAACAAAGTCGGGAGTCGCTCTGTGGTCCTGAACGGCGCGTTGGCACGGCTCGGGCAGTTCGACGATTTGCGGTCTCATAATGGAGATTTTGATCAGATCACTATAGCGTGGGAATGCGATCCAATAGAGGATGCGCTGGCTGGCCCCGTAGAGAATGTGCGACTACCCGGAGCGATGGTAGGGTTCGGTCGGTTCGCGGATTCTTTGAAAGGAATCTCTTGCAGTCTTTCCTTTGACGCAAATCAAGCAAGCTCAGATCGTGATCTGTTTCAGCTTCAGCCGCAACTGTTTCTGTTTAACATGTCTATTCTTGCAGTCAGCGAAGACAACACAGACAGGCGATATGAATTGACGGTGTCAAGATGTCCTGCGATCACAACCAAAGCTGCCAACCTTCAGGTAGATGACCTTGACAGCGAACTTGCGCGTGCGAGCCTGGACTATGATATTGAACTCGACAAGGATTCCATGGACGATCTCCGGGAAGAACTTGTGACTGCTGAGCCTGTCGGCTGCATCCTACGGCACTTCCTGTTGGAGCGTCTTTTCGTTCGTATCAATCTAGTCGAAGAGATTGCTCATTGGATTCAGATGGTACTCCTTGACGACGTGCCGCGGTATCGCCGAGTTCCTTTTTCGGATAGAGACCTCGTTATTCCACGAACTCTGATTGCGCAATTGCAGACAAGACTTGGGGACAGCCACAGCCTTTTGTTCGAGCGACAGCATGAACTCTTCGATCTGGGAGAAGGGATTCCTCTGCGCGAATGGATTGATCGTACGCGCAGACTGTCGGTGGAGAAGAGACGCGAGCTGAGTCGCTGCTTTGCAGATTGGACTGAACTTCCCTCTGCGATTTTGCAATCACTTCGGTCGGAACGTAAGGAGGGAGAATCGGAATTCCAGTTGATTCCGTATCGCCCTCCTGCCGAAATCAGAAATGCATCTTCCTACTTAACGATGTTCTTTTCTAACTCGGTAAAGTACCTCGGACCGTTGCGAGATGAACCGAAGCCTCTCTATCCGCTTGCGGCACATGCGGACCCAACTGATGTTGGGCTGCGAGGGGAGATGACGGCGGCTGTACTGAACCTACACCGCGAACGGAAAATTCGATATATTCCTGCCGCAGCGTTCGAGAAGAAACCGTTTCAACCGGTCTCGGTTGCTCGCTCGCTCGAAGCGGCAGTAACCGACTGGCTCAAGTATCTTGGTGTTGCGGAGACGGCCCATAGCGTGGATAAAGGAAAGCTAGGTCATGAACTAAAGGTCTCCTTGGAACAAGGCGGACAAGATCAGGATCTGACACACGTTGGAGTTGGAGTAAGCCAGGTTCTCCCGATCCTCGTCATGTCTCTGTTGGCTGATTCGGATACGACTCTCATTTTCGAACAGCCGGAACTGCATCTTCATCCGAAAGTGCAAACTAGGCTTGCAGACTTTTTCCTATCTATCGTCTTGACTGGAAAACAGTGTCTCATCGAGACGCACAGTGAGTACCTCATTAACCGTCTTCGCTACAGAGCGGCATCAGAAGATGATCGCAACAAAGTGACCGACAACCTTAAATTGTACTTCGTGGAGAAAGAATCAGGATTATCCAATTTTCGAGAAGTCAAGGTCAACGACTACGGTGCAATCGTGGACTGGCCTGACGGCTTCTTTGATCAGGGCCAGTTCGAGGCAGAAGCTATTCTTCGCGCCGCCTCAATCAAGATGAAGAGGCGGAGGGAGAAATAGACCATGCCGAGCGTAACGATCGACGCGGGAATATTGGCCGTCCCACAGGGCGAGAGTTCGTCAGCCGATGCTAAGAGCTATGTGGAAACACTGTTGGATTGGAGCCTGCTGCTCCGGGAGCCATGGGTCGGGATCTATATGAGCGAACGGGCATCGACAGTGCTTTTCGAGGATGGCCTATTCCCCTCTCGCGATCAAATCAAAGGCCTTTTCACCGCGAACGGGATCGTTGAATTCGATTTTAATACTACTGTCCAGGTTGTAGACTTGCTGCTCAAGCTCACACCGTCCTTCGAGACATACTTTTCGATCCGTGATGTCCTTCCTGATCAGCTTGGAATCGAGCCAGACATCTTGAATATCTGCTCAGGTGTGAGCCTTCAGTCAGATCTGACGCGGTGCGTTGTCTTGATCGCCATTCTGGGTAAGCATTGCCAAGAACCAATCAATGACCACTTTCTGATTCTGCGAAAGGCTCCCGGCAAGACCGTGCGAGTGCGAGCCCAAATCCATGAATTGGAACATGATCGTACTGATCTTGCAGCGGTACCCAAACCACCAGAGTTTTTTGAGGGCGACGTATTGGTTTGCGACGACCTGAGAGGACTTATCGAGTGCTTGGATGAGGCCGGAATCCTGATTGACGCGACCGATGATGTTTGTATTGAGACGGCAATCCGAATCGCTGTTTACAGGTTCCGATTGAGAAACGGAATGGATCCGAAGTGGGAGGATGTCCCTGCACATCAAGTTGGATCATTTTTTAGGAAATCCTTGGAGAGATTGCATCTGACGCACAAACAGGCGAGCAAGATATTGTTTTCAATTGCGGAGTCACTGGAGCAGATAAGGATGAGTGATACTCACGCGCTTAGAACGGGAGCTGGCGGCGGAAATCCCCAACTCTTGAGACGAATCGATCAAGCAGGGGCTTGGCGTCGTGATATTGACGATGAGCATCATCTGCACTATTGGCAATGTGAGGGCGGCAGAATTGAGTTTGCCTGGCTGAGTTTTCCTCATGCCGACATGACAATACCAGAGTGAGAGACATGACTTTCGAGTGGGCATACAGTGAGGATCACTGCCAAATTTGCCAGGTTATCGAGACTCAGGCGATTTGGGGACAAACGACCTGTCGTGTGTGGCTGCCAGGCCGCGACTCAGTTGTCCGTATTCCCGCATCTAGGCTCAAGTCAGTTGAGTATATGGGCGCTGGCTCGCCGGACAATATTGCCTACATCGCGGCCGCTGCGCGGGTGGCCGACGCTCTTACACAAGATGTTTTGCTCGCGCCTATCGAGTCTACGGTTATCCCGCTTCCGCATCAGCTTCGTGCGTTGTCTCGTGCCATCGCGAATGATCGCGTGCGCTATCTCTTGGCAGATGAGGTTGGGTTGGGCAAAACCATTGAGGCCGGCCTGATCCTGCGAGAACTGAAGCTCCGCGGACTGGTTAAACGAACACTGGTGATTGCGCCGAAGGGGCTGGTGAGCCAGTGGGTCAGCGAGATGCGCTTCCACTTTGGTGAAGACTTTCAACTCGTGCTACCGGAGGACATAAAGACGCTGAAGCGGATCACCCCGGCACCAGGCTTGGGAAATGGCGAGCAGGGCAATCACGGCCAAGAGGCTCTTCCTGCCAATGCTTGGCAATTGTTTTCACAGGTGGTCGTACCGATCGATTCGGTTAAGCCGCTGGAAAAGCGCCGGGGATGGACATCTACCCAGGTAAGTGAGCACAACCGCGAGCGGTTTGAGGATTTGATCTCCGCTGGTTGGGATCTGGTGATTGTCGACGAAGCGCACCGGCTTGGAGGCAGCACTGACCAAGTGGCCCGATTCAAGTTGGGGCAGGGGCTCGCTGAGGCCGCGCCCTACTTGTTGCTGCTTTCTGCAACCCCGCACCAAGGCAAGACGGACGCCTTTCACCGTCTCGTATCCCTAATTGATGCGAAGGTGTTTCCGGACATCAGCAGCGTTACCCGCGAGCGAGTTCAGCCGTATGTCATCCGTACCGAAAAGCGGAGGGCTATTGATGCTGAAGGCAAGCCTTTGTTCAAGCCACGGCGCACGCAACTGATTCCAGTCTCATGGGAAAATCGCCACCGCAATCAGCAAATTCTCTATGAGGCCGTCACCGAATACGTCCGGGATGGTTACAACCAGGCCATGCAGGAGAAGAGGAGCTATATCGGCTTCTTAATGATCCTAATGCAGCGCTTGGTGGTCTCAAGCACAAGCGCCATTCGCACTACGCTCGAACGGCGGCTCGAAGCGCTTGCAACTCCTCAACAGCAACTGACGCTGTTTCCGCTGGCCTCCGAGGAGGAGTGGTCAGACCTGGACGGCCAGGAGCAGATCGAGGTGCTGATTCGCACTCGCCTCAAAGCGCTCAAGAACGAGCGAGCCGAGGTGAAGCTGCTTTTGGATGCTGCCGCTCGATGCGAGCAGATTGGTCCAGATGCCAAGGCCGAAGCACTGCTCGATTGGCTCTACCGTCTCCAATCTGAAGAGAACGATCCAGAGCTCAAGGCGTTGGTGTTTACAGAGTTTGTACCCACCCAGGAGATGCTGGGACGATTCTTGACTGAGCGAGGGTTCTCCGTGGTCTGTCTGAACGGCTCCATGGAGATGGACGACCGCAAGAGAGTCCAGGATGCCTTCGCAAAGAATGTCCGTATTCTCATCTCCACCGATGCCGGCGGGGAGGGCTTAAACCTTCAGTTTTGCCATGTGGTGATCAACTTTGACATCCCATGGAATCCTATGCGTCTTGAACAGCGGATCGGCAGGGTTGATCGTATTGGTCAGGCCCATGTAGTCCGCGCCATCAACTTCGTCTTTGAAGGCTCGGTCGAGCACCGAGTTCGTGAGGTCTTGGAGCAGAAGCTCGCCGTCATTTTCGAGGAATTTGGCATCGACAAAACCGGCGACGTTCTCGACTCAGCCCAAGCCAGCCAGATGTTCGACGAGATGTATGTCGAAGCAATCCTCAACCCTGACAAGGTGGAAGAGTCTGTTGAGTGTATGGTCGCCCGCTTGGAAGAACAGGCACGAGAGGCTCAGATGACCGCATCTGTGCTCGGCGCAACCGAGGACCTGGAGACAGGTGAAGCCCAACGACTGCTGACTCACCCTTTGCCTCATTGGGTAGAGCGCATGACCGTGAGTTACCTAAGAGCGCATGGCGGTCAAGCTGAGAAACTAATCCAGAGCTGGAACCTCACTTGGCCCGATGGTGAGACCTACGAGAACGTCGTCTTTACAGGAAAGGAGGCCGAGAGACTTCCGGCAGCCAGACATCTTACTCTAGAGGACCCGAAACTCAGAGGCTTGACCATGAGGCTTCCTCGATTTGCTCCCGGCCAGCCGATTCCCGTGGTGTCGATACCTGGCCTTTCCGAGGAAGTGCATGGTGTTTGGTCCTTATGGCGCATTGCGATTTCCAGCACACAGTGGAACCGGCGAAGGATATTGCCTCTTTTTCTGGCCGACAACGGCACTGTCTACATGCAAACGGCCAAACACATCTGGGACCAGTTACTCGCTACGGATATTCATGTTAGGTCCGTCTTAAATGCACGGTTATCCGAAACCGCCTTCGCAGGCGTTGAAAATGCCGCAGAGGAACAGGGCAAGCCGGTCTACAATGCGCTGGTGCATGAGCACCATGCACTCATAGCACGCGAGCGAGAAAAAGCTGAGTATGCGTTTGCCGCGCGCAGAAAAACCGTGAATCGTATTGGTCTGGCTCAGGTCCGCAACTATCGAATGAGCCTTCTCGCTCAGGAGGAGATGAACCTCTTTAAGCAGCTTGACCAAAAGGCACATGCCTATCCTGAAATGGTGCCATTGCTGATGATTCGTGTGGATGGCGGTGGTCATGAATAACTGGCGCGATCAAATCCTGAAGGAGTTCACTCCGAAAGTCGCACGACTCACACTGGTGGCCGACCCGGATGGACTGCTCCTTGAAGAAGGGATTCTCGAAGGAATCCGAAAGCGAGGATTTGAGCTGATCCCGTTTGAAGACCCCATCGCGTTCCGCTACGCCTATGAATCGAAGTTCCGCTCCCATTGGGATCGGGGAGAGCAAACTGATCTTGTAGTCATACTACATTCTCATGCAAGTGACATTAGTAGCTTGCCCTACGACCTTCTCTTGGCCGGGCGCAAACTGTCGTTCAGCCTCGGTGAGATTTTTCCGAAGCTTAGTTACCCTGTCGTGACAGCTCTTGATCGAGGGGATCTCGGCGCTTTATATGAGGCGCAGGGACGGTATGCTCCTGGTCAACTGGGGGACAATGCCACAAAGGAGTTCGCGCTCAGGCACGTTTTTGAAATCGCCATTGAGCTAATCAAACAGCCGTCCGACCTATTGCGTGTGCTGTTGCGCCGACATTACAGTGGCCAGAGAATTCCTCGCATCCTTGACGAACGATTCGTCCAGTTGCTGCGTCAAAGTGCGATCTTCAGCGACTGGCCGCTTGAGATGCTCATCTCGGACCGAGAAGCATTCTTTGCTTTCCTACAAGAGCGCTGGCCGATCTTTCTTGACCGTGAGTCAGCAATAAGTGAATCCGAAGCTCATGGCGGCGAGAGTCCACACATTCTCTCTATCAAGGGACCCGCGGATCTTCCTTTTGAGCATCACGACATCCGAGTCTACATCGACAATCTATTTGTCGAAGGATTGTTGCGCCCAGTGGCGCGCCGCAAGGAAGATATTCCGGCAGGCAGTTGGGCGACCATCGGCGTTTTGACAGCCGCAATAGAGGACAAGCCTCGCCGTCTTCGCAAGCTCATTGATAGCCTACACAAATCGATCCCTGCTGATGATGCTAAACATACTGACTGGCTGCATTTTGCGCGCGCCTGGGCAGAGCTAATTCTGCTTATGGCGGAACAATGCAATGATGCATGTGCGGAAAGACTAGAGGCTACCAAGAGCTTGCAGACAAGGGTGGATGCGGGCTTTACAGCGTGGCTCTTCAAACGATACGCAGGGCTTGCCAACCTGCCGCCAGTACCTCCAGTCATGCTGCATCATCTTCCGCGGTTCTTAGCTCGTCAAGCGAGCGAAGATCGTAAAGCAAAGCTTGCCCTGATTGTGATGGATGGCCTTGCGATGGATCAATGGTTGGTGGTTCGTGATGAGCTTTCCATGCGGCAGCCCAACTTTCGATTCAGAGAAGAAGCGGTTTTTGCTTGGATTCCTTCCCTAACATCGGTATCGCGACAAGCGGTTTTCGCCGGGAAGGCTCCTATATTTTTTCCAAATAGTATTTGGACGACGGACAAGGAACCTGCGTTATGGTCACAGTTCTGGGCGGATCAGGGTTTCACGCCAAACGAGGTCGTATACATGAAGGGGCTTGGAGACGGAAATCTTGAGACCGTTTCCGAGATGATTTCTCATACCAAGTCAAGGATCGTCGGTCTTGTTGTGGACAAGGTTGATAGGATCATGCATGGAATGGAGATGGGCACCGCTGGGATGCACAATCAGGTGTGCCAATGGGCCAAAGGGCCTTACCTGAATGCACTCTTGAATCTACTTTTTAATAGGGGCTTTCGAGTCTATCTGACGTCTGACCACGGCAACGTCGAGGCGGTCGGTTGTGGCCGTCCGTCGGAAGGGTCTGTAGCCGACTTACGAGGCGAACGCGTTCGCGTGTATTCGGATGCGAGCCTTCGAGACAATGTGAAGAATAGATTCCCCGCCGCCCTGGAGTGGCCCCCCGTGGGTCTCCCGGAGGAATACCTGCCTCTTTTGGCACCTGATCGCCAAGCGTTTATTCAGGAAGGCCAGTGCATCGTGAGCCACGGTGGCATTTCAATTGAGGAACTCATCGTCCCTCTGATTCAAATAGAGAGAAGGGACGAATGATCGATCGGACTAATCAAATCGGCTTCAGTCAACGTGTTCGTCTGGAGTGGCTTGAGCATACAGCCTCCCTGATCTTGGAAGGTAACGACAGGCCTGCGGTCAATGTGGCCTTGCAGGAGCTACTGAGAGACAGAGTGTCTGTTGGCGGCAAAGCCCAGCGCGGCAATCGAGAGAAGATTGTTACAATACTTCTCAAAACATGGCTAACAGTGCCTTCCGAGCTTGAGCCTTTTCGTACTGAAGGTCTAGAGCTGCTCAAGAGTGTTCCTCTTCAAGATCACTTAATCATTCATTGGGGCATGGTAATGGCAGCCTATCCATTTTGGTCAGGTGTGGCGGCACAGGTAGGTCGGCTTTTGAGACTTCAGGGGTCCGCTACTGCGGCTCAGATTCAGCGTCGAGTCAAAGAGCAATACGGCGAGCGGGAGACCGTTTCCCGAGCAGCTCGCCGCGTACTGCGCTCTTACTTAGACTGGGGAGTGCTTCGGGAGAGTGGCACAACAGGCATCTACACCACCGGCACGACACTTGCAGTTGATGATTCTCGGCAGATTGTGTGGCTTGCCGAGGCGTTTCTCCATGCGAGAGGTAATTGCTCGACCCCGTTAAACGAACTGGTCGGAAGCCCCAGTTTCTTTCCGCTTCGGATAAAGCAAGTGTACGCTGGGAGTCTTGTGGCAGCTTCGCCCCGGCTCAAATTCATTCGCCATGGGTTGGACGACGATCTAGTCATGTTGGAGAAACCACCGGAGCATGGTGGCTCACGATGACCGATTCGGAAATGAGAAGATCTCCGCATCAATGAGTGCAATAACCTCTTTCAGAGCCATGCCGGAATTATATCTCTGAGGAGCCGCGCCGCCCCAAGCCAGGTCTTTTCCCCCCACACACCCGCACGGTTAGGCTTTGCAAAATTCGAAGCCGCGCGCAGCGCGCCTATCAATCTGAGTGGGGGCGTTGCGGGGTCTCCTTCCCGCTGGGGTGGGTAGCGGAGGACGCCGCGCGGCTGGAGCGAGGGAGGGAGCGCCCTCCCAACAAAGCAGGAAGCTCGTTTGACGAAGCAACCGAAAAACTGATCTGGAAGAGCTGAAACGGCGCGAAGGGAAGGGCCAGATTCGAGGCATCTGTGAATTGATCGACGATGTTCAACTGCTCAAGGCGCTGAACAAGATTCTGCGCGAAGAGAGGCGAAAGAACTGCATGGTCGGTATATTTGTCGTTCACATACGCACCTACATGAAGCTGTTGAACATGGCCAAGGAGCGAATCAGAATTCCCAAAAAGATCAGGACTCCCCCGGTAATAACCATAACGATTGGGCAAAAGATCGCAGGATAAGACCACAGAATTCCTATGATCGTGACGCTGGAAGCGAGCAAGAAGAGAAAGCCCGGAAGGTAGCGCGTTTGGACGAAGTAAGCGATCAGGCCGATGGCGATAAGAGCGATGGCCAGTATTTCTGGCCGATCCCCGTTAATCATGGGATGGTTGCTATAGTGGACAGCGATCCCGATGCCGGTCGATGTAAGGATTAGGAAGAAAGCACCAAAGCCTCTCCGCAGGTGTTGATAGAAGAAGAAGCTAGAGAGGACCAGGGCCGCGCCAACGGTCCTCGTCAGGGTCTTGTCTTGCAAAGTAGTGTCTCGCCAGAGCCACATCCAGAGTCCGAGGGCTACCGAGATGATTCCGCAATAGGCAGTGAATCCGGCAGCGGCCGTCTGGCGTTTGAGACTTTGGAAGATGCCGCCAGCCGAGTTGGTCAACGACAAAACGCCGAGCAGGTTTTTCGATTGTGGCGTGAACATTGATTCCTCCTTCATGGCTGTGCATTTTTCAACACAGTGGCGACATAGCCATTGTCAAATCCAAGATCGTAGGTTCCGCTGTTGTAAATCGACAGCGCGCGCAACAGCGCATCTGGATCATTCGGAACGAGTCGCTTTTCGGCTGCATACGCTCGGGCGAGAAGCGCGCTGCCGACAGCGATATTGGTGCAAGGCTCGAAGAGTTGTTCGGGACGCAGGTGAAAGAGTCCGGCGTTTTCCGTATTGACCTGGAGGAGACCGATTGAGATGGTGATTCCGTGACCAAGCAGCCAGCGCATCCATTGGACTGCTTCCTGTTTGGAGCGAGGCTGGCGGGCAAGTTGAATTTCGAGGTTTGATAAACCGACAGCTCTCGAAACTTGTTTGGGCCGGTTGATGCTGATCGCATAAGGATGAAGCGCAGACTCGGTTCTTGCGACGGCAAGCATGGTGCTTGGTGCCGCTTGAGGAGCGCAGCTTTGAATGAGCGCGATCATCTTTGGATCTGAGTAACGCAGGTTGGCGTCTTGGGATATGGCCGCTAGGATCTGTGCTTGGACAGAGGCTACGGCCACTCCGAGGAGAATCGTTGAGATGAATAATCTGTATGTCATTTGTTTTTTGCCGTCACCAAGGGAATCCAGAAGAGGCGAGACCATGCTGTGATTGCCGCGTCTTGGATTTCTGGGATGTAGGTGCCAGCGGCCCAGTAGTCGTTGGCGATTCCGAGCAGCACATCTGGCTTTTCTCGAATGGACATGAGTACCGGAGCAACCAGCAGTTGCTCATAACAGATGATGGGCGCCACGCGCCGTGGACCAATTGCGAGCGTGGCGGGGCCGAAATAGTGGATGGGGACGCCGATGTGGTCCCACGGTCTCCACATGGCGTATGGGATCGGAATTCGCTGTTGGAATGTTGCTGTGTACTGGCCACGCAAGAGAAGTTCGTTGCGATATTGACCGCCGTGAGGTCCGTACTCTTCCGCTCCGAAGAGTATCGACTGGTGGTTCTGCCGCAATTCAGAATAGGTCGATTGCCAGAAGCCTTCGGCGGCGGGAGTCCAGTGATTGATGACTCCTTCGGGAAAGACTTGGATTTGGGAATTTGAATCGAATGCAGTCTCCTGAACGTAAACGACGGCCTTATAGAGCGCCATTGGCGTTTGTCTGGATAGTTCGGAACCTCCAAGCTCGGTGTCGTGGCCTTGCCATGTTGGCGGTATGATGGGCATTCCCGGATGAGAGACATAGCATATTGCCGAGAGCATCGCCGTCAGCGCGACGGAGAACAAGCGGAATCGCGCGAGCGCGCCGAAGAGGATGATGGCAGCAACCAGTCCAGCCCATCCCAAGCCTGGAAAGAGAACACCGGCGACGGTGAGCGGATTGACGACGCCAGTAGGCAGTAGTGCGGTGATCGAGAGGCCAATAGGCAAAGCCCATTCCGCCTTGCATCGTGGCGTAGCCAGCAGCCATATCCACGGAAGCGTGAGAACCGCTGTGGATGTGATCCACAGAATCATGATAGACAAGGGATGCAGTAGCGCCTCATTGCCGAAGAATTGAGCGGCACCAGGCATGACCGGCCATATTGATCCGGCGTAGTAGCAGGCAAGCGTTGTGATGCGCTGCGGGCTTCCCTTGGCGCTTTTGAAAACAATGGGCAGGGCAAGCAATCCAAGAAGCGTAAAGAAGTGGCCGGACCAAGCCACAGCGCCGACCGCGAATGCGGCGAAGGCGGTAACAGCAGTGCTCTTAAAAGAGCCAGAGTGGATTTGCATAGAGCACCCTTTCATCGAGTGGAACCGGGCCGAAGTAGCGGCTGTCGAAGCTGAAGCGGTTGTAAGAAGAGATCACCCAGACGGTCCCTGGCAGAACGGGGTACGTTCCTGCCGGTATTTGAGGCAGTGGCCGGCCGAGTGCGTCCTTTGCATATTGTTTTGAGTTGGAGAGTACGCGGCCATTGATGGCAATGCCGGCACTGGAGACAGTTACGGTATCGCCGTATCGCGCTGAGATCGGCTTGAGCAGCGGCGCGTATCCATCGCCACAGCCCGCGCCTTTCGGCCTGTATCCTCTGCCGATGGAGACCGACTCGGCAATGCCTGTTGGACAGATGAGAAGATCGCGACCTTTACCAGGTGGCACGATCCTATAAAACCCTGGCGGCAAGGAGTTCGACGCAATGTTGAGCCGTACTCCGGCGATTGCGCCGAGTGCGAATACTGCGGCGAAGACAGCGGATGTCGAGATTGCAATCCGAACAATGATGCGGCGCTTAGCGGTCATTTGTCATGGCTCCGTTTTGCTTTGTCTGTTGGTAGAGTTGAATGTCTCTGTCCATCTCTTCCATGCCGACTTCAAGCTGCTCAAATACTTCTTTCATCTCGTCTGTCGAAGTTGTGTCCTTGTCGTCGCCGATTGTGGTTTTCGCAGGTTCGATCACGCCGTCGTCCGATAGTGCGAATGTCCCTGGAGCGTTGAGCCGTTGTCTTTCGTCCGAATTCACGCGCGATGAACCGGAGGTTGCGGATGGAGCAGATGCAGGATCAGCGTTTGTTGCGGATTCTTCAGTCAGCCTGGGCGTATCAGCCTGTTTGGGTCCTTGGATGATTCCTCGTGTCGAGGTGGTCTCGCTGGCGTAGTGCAGCGTTCCCGGCGAGAGGATGTTCCCGTGATGCTCAATGGTGAAGTGCTTATCGGGCGGTCTGATGGCGGAGCGTTTGCTTAGAGTGGCGTCCTGGAAGTAGAGAAGCTGTTTGCCGAAGATTGGCGACTGGCCCGCGATGAAGATCAGCATTGCGCCGGGAGAGACAATGCGTTGCGCCTCGCCCTGACCTTCCTTGACTGGCCCCGGCAATCGCATGAGTTCATCGATTGTGATGAGCGGTCTGGAGATGTGATCGACGTTGGTCGAGACATTGGTAGCCAATGGGCTTGAACGCGATCCGCTGTAGCTGACGGCCGCTCGAAGGATGGTCGTTGTTCCCGCCATCTTCGAGAGGGCTTCGGCGGTCTCCGTTTTGTTCGGTGCGTATGCGATCCTTATGTGGCAGTTGGATATGATGCTCTCGTGGTTTCCATAGGCATCCTTGATTTGCTCGATGTCCTGAGTGATGAGGTACGCCTTTATCCCGTATCCGGCGATGTAGGCGAAAGCCGTCTCGAAGATGGGCATCTTCCCCAGGCTTGGGAACTCATCGATCAGGAGCAATAAGCGATGGTCGGGACGCGGCGAGAACTTCTCGTCCTTCTTGATCGCCTGCTTGATCCTGGAGTTTCTTACTTCCTCCAGTTCTTCCGTCAGTCTGTTGACGGCCATTGTGAAGATCAGCCGCAACAGCGGTTTCAGTCGTTCGATGTCGCTCGGAGGCACAACCAGATAGAGGCTCACCGGATACTTGAAATGTTTAAGATCGTTGATTGTGAAATCGCTCTCCTCGATGCTTCGCTGGACAAGTGGATCGCTATAGAGGATGAGCGTGGTCTTCGCCGTCGATAAGACGCCGGAGAATTCCTTGTCTTCCCGGTTGAGCATCTCCTGCATCTTTTCAAGCACGACGGGATGCACTAGCGTTTTCTGGCCGTCTCGCAGATGCCAGTAGCTGGTGGACTCGACGTGTGGTGTCCGCATGATCTGGGAGAAGTATTCGCGCGCGACGTTGACCTGCTGTTCGTCCATTCCTTCAAGATCGAGCGGCATGGTCAGGTCGGACATCAGCGGCGTGAGGGCATTGGACAATTCAGCAAGTGTGGCGAAGCTATTCGTGCGTTTGGCGACATAGCATAGATGCAGAATCAGGCCGGTAATGAGGCTGGTTGCCGATTTGATCCAGTGCTCGTCGTGAGAGCTTTCCTTTCCGCTTCTGCACAGCATCTCCGCGATGTTCTGCGCATCGGAAACCTCGCGCAGAGTTCCGATGCGCACCTCGGCCAACGGATTGAATCGTGCGCTGTGCTCTTCCACCGGCGCAAAGCGAAAGCAGACATGGCCTGCTGCAACGCGATAGCCCGCGGTCCGGTCCCAGTTCTCACCCTTGATGTCGAAGATCACTGCGCTTTCTTCCCATCCCAAAAGAGTCGGAATCACGAGGCCGACGCCTTTACCTGAACGTGTCGGCGCGAAGGCGAGAATATGCTCGGGGCCTGCGTGTTTCAGGTATTCAAGCCGATCAGCCTTTTCATCGTGCCAGGCGCCGATATAAACGCCGTGCTTTTGGTCGGTCAAACCGGACTGGCGTATGTCTTCTTCGTTCGCCCATCGGGCGCTGCCGTGAAGGTCTTCAGTGTTCTCGGTCAGCTTTCTGTTTTGGTGAATGTTGAGGAGGGCAACGACAAAGAGCGCGGCTGCAAACCCGATTGCCGTTATCAGAGTCGAGTACAAGAGGGGCTGCCGGATGAGTGGATTCGGCGAGCTTCCGAAATGCAGTATCCAAACAAACCATTTGTAGGGCGCATAGATTCTGATGGACGACACCTGGAAGAGAGGCTCGCCCAAGGCAGGCTGGTAGTCGAAATGTGCCGCAATGTGTTGCGTGGTGATGATGTTGGTCGTGAGGATGAGAAGCAGCCCGAGTAGGGTTGACCGCCAGTTGTAAGTTCCCAAGTACCCAGGCGTCATCGGCTTCCGATAAAGAGGCGCAGTTTTGCTCATGGTTTAACGCTCCAGTTGGACAGGATGGCGGGTTGACGGTGGGATCTGCCGGGAGTGTGCTCCGGCGCGTTCGATGCTGTATGCAGCGGTCGTCTTGAGTAGGTTTGCTGTCTCGATCTCCCTGCCGGGAAGCGGAAGGAGAGTGTACGTGAGAGTCTGGTCATACTCCGAACACGCCGCAGTCATCCTGAAGAGTCCACGGACTGTCTGAGACCGTTCCTCTCCTGGGAGCAACCCTGCCGACAGTGCCAAGACGGATTGCTTCCCCGCTGGGTATCCATAGACGGAGTTCATCAGCGTAGTCGCGAGCGTGATGTCGTTGGTTGAGATAGGATCGGGACCGCCGTGTTTTTGTTGGTGTTGCGGCGTCATCGAAAGCTCAATGTGCCTGGCCATCTGCTGAAAGCGTCGAGCGTGTCCGTTGTAGACTTCAGCGTGCTGCATATCGGTCCTCCAGTTGCTTCTGCTCCCAATCTGAGCGGGATATATCTGTCGTTGGGTGAAATGATGCTGGGATGCCGGCACCTCGTTTGTGCCAACATCCCAGCTCGTCGATGGTGATTGCCGTCTTGTGTAACCCGGCAATCAGCGTTCAAGTTCCTGCGTGGTCTTGGTGCGCGCGGCGCGCCGCTGTTCCCGCTCCTCCGGCGTTCTGCCGGACTGGTTGGAGTGATACCAAGCGCACTTCCCAAAGATGGCCGCCAGTTCTTGGCGCTTTTCTGGAAGTGGCTCGGCGGCAATGCGTAAGTTTTGGCTTGGAGCGCCGATGGGCGGCCGCTCAATGGACAGCGCGAACGTGTTATTGAACTCCTTGGTTGCGGACCCTCCGGTTTCGACGCTTGCCGCGAGCACGGAGAACTCCCTCAAAGCCGCCTTCTTCGAGGCCGCAAACACGTCCTTGTCGAAGGCCGTGAGCCCCTTTGCTGTCGCGGCGTTGTGGTAGAACGCCGTGGCAAGGAACTCCTTGGCAACGTCGGGGTTCTTCAACGAAAACGAGTTCCTTGGATACTCCGAGTTGAGGCAGTTGATCTTTGAGGCCAGCATCGTTTTGGCCAT
>Ga0116117_1000095_pt1 | contig 33213 bp, 26 predicted proteins | sample June2015DPH_11_1_FD_89790 | JGI IMG/M metagenome (GOLD analysis project Ga0116117, IMG submission 89790) | Peatland microbial communities from SPRUCE experiment site at the Marcell Experimental Forest, Minnesota, USA - June2015DPH_11_10 | ecosystem: Environmental > Terrestrial > Soil > Wetlands... | reverse complement strand
CGGTGAAGCCACCTTTGCAGTCGCCGTGGTAAAGCAGGCTTGGAGAGGAATCGTTGGCCACGTACAAATCTTCGCAGCCATCCAAGTCGTAATCCAGCCACAACACACCTAGCCCGTAATACGAATCGGGATCGATGTTGAATTTTTCCGTGACGCCGGTAAATGTCCCGTCGCCATTGTTGTGATAGAGACGGTCGCGCCCGCCTTTTAATCCCCGCGGCCCGCAGGAAACCGGAATGCCGCGATACTGGCAGAAAGGCCCTTGCCCGAACTCCGGCAAGTGCTTGAGATCGAGATCCACATAGTTGGCCACATAGAGATCGAGGTAGCCATCGTTGTCGTAATCGCCAAAGGCCGCGCTGGTGCCCCAGCGTCCGGTGTTGCCCACTCCCGCTTTCGCCGTGACGTCGGTGAAAGTTCCGTCGCCATTGTTGTGATAGAGCACGGCTCCATCGAGATAAGTGACGTACAAATCTTCCCAGCCATTGTTGTCATAGTCGCCCACGGCCACGCCGAATCCCCAGCCGCAGTGCGCGAGCCCAGACTTCGCGGTTACATCGGTGAAGGTTCCGTCGTGATTATTGTGGTAGAGCTTGCTGGGATGACATTTCTTGTTTTGCAAATCCTCAAGCGTGGAGCCATTCACCAGAAAGATGTCCATCCAGCCGTCGTTGTCATAGTCGAAAACCGCGATGCCCCCGCACATTGAATCCATGATGTAACGTTTCTCGCGGCTACCGCAGGTGAGGTGAAAATCGATGCCGGCCGAACGCGTGACGTCGACGAAGGAAACCTGCGGCGCAGAGGGTGAAACGCCGAGTTTGGATTTACCAGGCGGCTTCGACCCCGAAGCCGCCTGCTGGGAAAACGAAAGCTGAGAAAAAGCGGCGACTAAAAACAAGGCCCCAGCGATGGAACCGACCAAAACTACTTTCAACGACCTGAGCTTGCCCATTACTGGATCGGCCCCGTGGCCATGCCCCCGGTCACCGGCTGCTGCTTCTTCATTGCGGCAAAAGTCTGGAACTCCCGCTGCGCCTCGTCCTTTCGCCCGGCTTTTTCGAGAGCCCGCGCCAACTGATAGTGCACGCCAGGGTCGCCCGCCCGCAACGCGATGGCTCGTTGCAAAGCCGCAACAGCCCTTTCGGCCTCCCCTCGCATCAGTAGCGCTTTGCCCAGGTCGTAGGCGGCGTCGGCATTCTGCGGATCAATCTCGCTGGCTCGCTGTAAATGCTCGATCGCGGATTCATAGTCTCCCGCCGCCAGCAAACAATGGCCGAGTTGATAGAGCGTGGAAAAATCATGAGGCGAACGCTTGAGCTCGATCTCGTATTCCGCGATCGCCTCCTGATTCCTGCCAAGGCTGGCGTAGGCGAAGCCGAGATGGTAGTGCCCCAGCGGGAGCTCGGGGGCCAGCCGCAAAGCCAGCTTGAACTGCTCGACTGCCTGCTCGCTGCGATTTGTATTTTGATAAGCCCGCCCCAGCAATACGTGAGCCAAAGGTGTCTTTGGGTCAAGCTGAACCGCTTTCTCTAACTCAATCGCCGCTGCGGAATACTGATTGTCTGAGAGCAGCACCAGAGCGGTATCGAAGTGAATGTCCGGCTGGGAACCCTCGATTTTCTCCGCCTGCCGCAACGTTTCCAGAGCCTCCGCGTTGCGCCCTCGCTTGAAACAAACCAGCCCGAACCAGTGCAGCAACTGAGGGTCCTGCGGGAATCGCGCGATAGCGGATCGCCCAATGTTCTCCGCTTCGTCCAGACGATTCTGCTGCAGATAGCTGAGCAAGAGGCCTCGATTGACTTCGAGGTTATCCGGAGCCATTTGCCGCGCTCGTTCAAAGTCGCCTGCCGCCCGGGAAAAATCACCGGCATCCAGCGCGCTCTGTCCTTTGCGGATCAGTCCGGTCGTCGATTCATCGGCAGATTGCGCCGCCGCACTCCAAGCCAGCGTCAACAAAAAAACGGGCATCATCCGGAAGGAGATTCGATATCCGAGATTCGACATACCGAGAAGGAGGAGATCGTATCCGCGCAGTATACATCAGCGTCTCGGCCGGCTTCTGACGCCGGCTAATTAGGGAGTATGATGTGAAGGCTAAGAGATCGGCGAGGAGAATTCGATGACCACCTGCCCGATTCGATCGCGCCTTCTGTTTCCAACCTTAACGCTTGCCCTCGCAGCGACTGCTTTCACCGCCTTCGCTCAAGCCCCAGCGCCATCCACCGAACCGCCCCCGCCCAGCATCCGCGTCGTCACTCACATGGTCCTGGTCGATGTCGTGGTCACAGACAAGCAAGGCAAAGCCGTGCCCGGGCTTCATCCCGAAGACTTCATGGTGGAAGAAAACGGCAAAGCCCAAAAAATTGCCAACTTGATCACGCCTGCGGGAAACGCGCCTCATGCGCCGGCGCAATTGCCTCCTGGAATCTATTCGAATCGGCCTCAGTATCTTTCCACCGGCGGTCCGATTACTGTCATGCTGCTGGACGCCGTCAACACTCCGTTTACCGATCAAGCCTATGCTCGCAGTCAGATGCTCCGTTTTCTGCAAGAGCAATACAAGCCCGGCGAGCGCATGGCGGTTTTTACATTCACCGGCTCGTTGAACCAGCTGCAGGACTTTACCAGCGACCCGCAAATTCTCTACCAGGCTTTGCTGAGTTACAAGCCGCAGCAGCAGCAACTCGCCAATTCCCCTCTGCGAACGGGTACTGGCGAAGGACCAACCACCGCCAGAGAAGCTGTAACCAATCTCGACGCGAGTACCCTTCCCGCGGGTGGCGGCGGTGGTTCCGGTCTCGGACCCGGAGTCTCCATCGCACTGGACAATGCGGCGGCAGCTCTCCGTTCTTTTGAATCAATCGATGCCGGATACGATAAGGATCGGCGTGCCGTAATGACCCTCGAGGCGTTGAACAGCCTTTCGCGCATTCTGGGAGGCCTTCCCGGTCGCAAGAATCTCATTTGGGTAACGGGAGACCTGCCATTCACCCTTGTTCCTGAGGACCGTACCGTAACCAAAGCAGAACTCGAAGAGGATTTGCCCAGCCTGAATACACGCCGGGTCAGCGAGCACGCAGCGGGGAATTATGCCGCTACTTTTCGCGAGTCGCACGGAGAGGAAATCCGGGAAGTCGAAACCAGGCTGGCGAGCGCGCAGGTTGCTGTCTATCCCGTGGATGCACGTGGGCTCTCCATCTCGCTCGCCACCGACTCCCAGGAAACCATGCGGGAAGTAGCCCGCGAGACCGGGGGGCGCGCCTATGTTAACCAGAATGAAATCAAAGTGGGAGTCGAGCGCGCTTTCCAGGACGATCTCGCCGCATACACCATCGGCTACTATCCAGACAACAAGAAATACGACGGAAAGTACCGGCAAATTAAAGTGAAAGTAAAGCGTGACGGCCTGGACGTACAGAGCCGCCGCGGCTACTACGCCATCGACCCCACGCAGACCAAGGGCTACAACCCGCAAGCCGAAGTAGTCTCTGCACTGGGAGAGGATGTTGCTTCGACTCTGGTCGCCTTCAGCGCGCAGGTAAAACCTCCATCCGCCAACTCGGCAAAAGACAAGATCGGAGTTACCTTCCTGGTGGATGCCAACACTCTTTCCGCGGAAGATGCAAACGGCGGCAAACACCTGAATGTCGCCATGTACGCGACTCTCTATTCGCCCGCAGGTAAGATTTTGGCCAATCGAAGTCAGAAGGTAGACCAATCCTTCGATGCAGCCACGTATCAAAAAATTTTGCAGCAAGGTCTGATGCTGCACATGGATCTGGATCCGCAGCCCGGGAATAATCAATTGCGCCTGGCCGTGCAAGATGGCCGCACCGGCCTTGTGGGAACGATCGACGCGCCCGCGCCTCAATAGTTACTGAAACTTGTATCCCGGCTTAAGCTCGCACCGAAAAACCCGGGTCTGATCCGGATTCGCGCGCGCGTTGCAATCCGCCCAACTCAACAACACGCTCGGCCCCAAGGGAAAAATCACCATCTGCCCGTCGAGATCGGCTTCCAGACTCACGCCCTCCGCCGACGCCGGCAAGGTAAAGTTCAAGCCATCGCCAAAGATCACCGGATAGGACTCGTGCACGATCTGGCTGATCATGGGATGAAATACTTCGGCTTCCAATAAAAAGGTAGCCGTGTCGGACCAGTCGCGCGCCGCCACCATGATCACCTGCCCGCCCTGCGAAAACCTGTCAGATTCGATTCGCGTAAAGGGACAAGGCCCGGCGATGCAGGAGGCGCGCGCGTTGCGGTAGGTATTGCCCGCCCCCGCATCCAGAGACACCGCACCAATCGCCGCCTTCCACTTCCCATCCGGCGAGCACGGCCGCTGCTTTTTGCAGGGCACGTTTCCCTTGTTTTCGATTTGAAAGGCCTTCGCTACGCTGCCCACGCTGGCATCGGTTTGCGCCTTCACCGAATACCGCACCCGAACATTGCCGACCTTCACTTCCGCACGATGCCCAGTCGCAGCAGTCTCACTCAATGGAATCATATGGACCACATAAAGCTTGTCGCCCACATAATCCTTCCACTCGAGATCCTGATATTGCGGATGATGAAAGAGCAATGTAATCGGAGTTCCACGGCGCACAAACCGCTGCAGTTGAATGGTAAAGAATCCCGACGAATCGGACTTTACCTCCACCGTAGCCGCGAGATTCTCCGGCGCATACACTTCCACATCGGCGATGGGCCGTTCATTTCGCGGATCGGAAGCCTCCACCGTAATCGCCCCGTTCAGCGAAATGGGCTTTTGCACCCGCCAGCCCACCAGCAACACTGCCGCAGCCATGAGCACCAGCGTGAAAAATGCCGCAGCCAAAACCTGCAGTCGATGGATCGATGTCATGCCCATTCTCTGCCAGCAATCATACGATGACCGCCCCGCCGAGGGTGTTGCGCCCAGAAGTACGCTTTCCAAACTTTCCAAACCAGGCGCTTTGTCCTCACCCCAAATTTGTTTAAGATCAAAGAGGATGAACCATGAAAGGACGAGCAAGCTCTCGCGCCGCGAAGCCCTGCGGCAACTGCTGGGAACAACTCTCAGCCTCCCGTTCGCCGGACTTCTCACCCCACGGCAAACTCAAGCTTCAACGCAAGCTTCCACCGCTGCTTCGCCACTTCCTTCTTTATCTCCCGAAGACGATCAGTTTCTCAACGAAGTCGAAAATGCCAGCTTCCTCTTTTTTTGGGAACAAGCCAGCGACAAGACCGGCCTCATTAAAGATCGTTGCAACGTCCGCGTCAACGATCAGGGAATTGTAGCCAGCATCGCGGCCACCGGCTTTGGCCTTACCGCAATCGCTATCGCCGACCAGCGCGGCTTCATTCCCAGCAGCGATGCCATCGAACGCGTGGTCACCACTCTCCACTTCCTCTCGAAGAAGCTTCCCAATCATCGCGGATTTTTCTATCACTTCGCCAACATCAACACCGGCGAGCGCGTGTGGGATTCCGAGGTCTCTTCCGTCGACACCGCGATTTTGCTCTGCGGCATCCTCACCTGCCGCGAACATTTCCATCATCCCGGCATCTCGCAACTCGCGGACCTCATCTTTAGCCGCGTCGATTGGAGTTGGCTTTCGGAAGATACTTCCTTACTGCCTCACGGCTGGACTCCGGAATTTGGTTTTCTGGCTTCGCGCTGGGACTATTACAGCGAGTTGATGATGATGTACCTTCTCGGCCTGGGCTCTTCGGCTTATCCCTTGAAAGAAGACGTTTGGAACGCCTGGAAGCGCCTGACCTTCGAATACGAAGGCCTGCGCTACATTGGATCGTTCGCGCCGCTCTTCGTGCATCAGTATTCGCAGGCCTGGTTCGACTTCCGCGGGAAGCGCGACAAGTTCGCCGACTACTTTCAGAACTCCGTCGTCGCCACCGAAGTGCATCGCCGCTTCTGCCTCGAACTCGGCAAGCAATTCCCCGATTACAGCGAGGACCTCTGGGGTATCACGGCCTCGGACTCCGAACACGGCTACGTCATCTGGGGCGGCCCCCCGGCTATGGGCCCGATCGACGGCTCGGTCGTACCCAGCGCGGCGGGCGGATCTTTACCTTTCCTGCCCCGCGAAACTTTGCGCGTTCTGAAAACCATGCGAAGTCGTTACCCATCGTCGTGGACGAAGTACGGTTTTGTGAACGCCTTCAATCCGCTGAAGAATTGGTATGACTCCGATGTAATCGGCATCGATACCGGCATTATCATGATTATGGCGGAGAACCTGCGAACCAACTTTGTGTGGAACACATTTATGAAGGCTCCCGAAGCCCAGCGCGGCATGCAGCGGGCTGGCTTCAGGAAGTACTAGACTGTTAATATTCAGCTCACTGGGGCGGCGGCTCGCTTTCTTTGACCGGGGTAACAACCGGGCGGCGGGTTTCCTTCATCCAAGACTTGCTCGAGGCGACGCGGTTGAGTGCAGGATGACGGAGTCGGGGAGCCGGCGTCGCTCGTCGGATGCTGCTTCCAGTTGCTCGCGTTTCGTCCGGCTGTTGATACGGAAACGGTTCGACTTTCAGCGAATCCCGGGCGACAGGACCGTTGAGCCATGGCCATAACGAAGCAACAGGACTTCTGGGGCGGTTGGAAGGAACGCTTCTCTGCCCTGCGCAACGTGCCTGCGGTCTTGCGCATCGTGTGGGAATCCGGCCACACCGTGGTCACCGCCAGCGTGATTCTGCGCGTGTTCGTCTCGCTGCTGCCGGTCGCGCTTCTCTGGATCACCAAGCTCATCATCGACGGCATCGTGCATGCCCGGTCAACCCACCAGCCCGTTCCCACTCATCTGTGGTATCTGGTCGCCGCTGAATTTGCCGTCGCCCTGCTCAGCAGCATTCTGACTCGCGGCCTGGATTTTCTCGACTCCCTGCTGGCCGACAAATACACCCGCTACGTCAGCGTATTAGTGATGAAGCACGCCGCCGGCCTCGATCTCGTCGCCTACGAGAAACCGGAATTCTACGACCGCATGGAACGCGCCCGCGTACAGGCCACCGACCGCCTCGGGATGATTCAATCCATCGGGCGCCTGATCCAGCAAGTCATCACGACAATTTCTCTTTCGGTTTCGATCGTCCTTTTCTCTCCCTGGCTCTTGTTGCTTCTGGTGGCGGGCGTGGTTCCGGCCTTCCTGGGCGAGAGCCATTTTGCATTCCTGGGCTACGCCAAAAACTTCCGCCAGACTCCGATCCGCCGCCAGCTCGATTACCTGCGCGTCGCCGGCGGCAGCAAAGAAGCCGCCAAGGAGCTCAAGCTCTTTGGCCTGGCGAAGTTTTTCACAGATCGCTTCACCCGCCTCTCCGACGAGATCTATAAAGAGGACGTCGCTCTGGCGCGACGCAAGCTCTTCGCCGGCTCTCTGCTCTCGATCATCGGCACCGCCGGATACTACTCCGCGTATGTGCTGGTCATCTGGCGCACGGTGATGGGCCTTCTCAGCATTGGCACCCTCACTTTTCTAGCGGGTGCGATTCAAGGGGCGAGCAGCAATATCCAGCAGATTTTTTCCACCGTAGCCGGCATCGCCGATCAGGCTCTTTTCCTCACCGACCTGGTCGCCTTCTTCGAGATGAAGCCGACCATTCGATCGAAGCCCAACGCGTTGCCCATGCCGCGGCCCATTCAGAGCGGCTTTGAGTTTCGCAACGTCTCCTTCCACTATCCCGGCAGTTCCCGTCTGATTCTCGACGGCCTCAACTTTCACCTCTTTCCTCGAGAAAGAGTCGCGGTAGTCGGGGAAAACGGCCAGGGCAAAACCACCATCGTAAAATTATTGACGCGACTTTATGATCCGGTCGAAGGGCAAGTGCTTCTCGACGGCGTCGATTTGCGCGAGTATGACCTGGAAGACTTGTACCGCAACATCGGCATCATCTTCCAGGATTTCATGCGCTATGAAATGACCGCCCGTGAAAACATCGCGGTGGGCCGCATCGAGGAAATCGACAACCTTCCCCTTCTGCAACATGCCGCCGAAAAAAGCATGGCGGACGAAGTCATCGCCAAACTCTCGAGCCGCTACGATCAAATGCTAGGCCGCCGCTTTGATGGCGGCGTGGATCTTTCCGGGGGCGAATGGCAGAAGGTCGCGCTCGCCCGCGCCTACCTGCGCGAGGCGCAGTTACTGGTTCTTGACGAGCCCACCGCCGCGCTCGACGCCCGCAGCGAGTTCCAGGTTTTTCAAAGATTCGCCGAGTTGACCGCGGGCAAGATGGCTCTGTTTATTTCGCATCGCTTCTCGACCGTGCGCATGGCCGATCGGATTGTGGTAATCGAGGGCGGCCGTGTCGCCGAAGATGGCGATCACGAACAACTCACTCATCTCGGCGGGCGCTATGCGGAGATGTTCGAATTGCAGGCGGGTAGCTACCGCTGACAGCAATAGTCCTTAATAGAAATGGTGCGCAACATCCAAATCGAGAACGACGCAGAGGCCGAACGCAGGCCGGAGTCCGCGCAGAGCGTTCCCGCTACCGACAGCCCGCGCTCGGCGGCCATGAAGTTCGCCTCCACGCTGGCGTGGTTGCCGGGGACTACTTCTTCCGAGACCTTCGCCGAGCGCAGCGCCCGCGCCCAAGTCGAATTCGCTCCCGTCTTCGCGGCTCTGCGCGCGGGAAACAATTCTGTCCCGACGCAACTGCGCACCGTCGGCGACAACTTCACTTTGATAAGCGCAGAACTGCGCAGCGTTCCCACCGAACTCGCCCCGCGCAAACGCCTCGTCCACGTGCGCACCGGGAATAACGACGTCGTACCCAGAGTCCTGGTATTCGCTGAAGGTTTTCTCGATATCGCCGCTAACCGCTTCACTGAGGCGGAATTCACGGCCTACGCTCTGGCTTTCCAGGAGGTCGCGGTTCTCGATCTTTCCGAAGTGTTGTCTCTGGTGCCAGCGCTCAAACTGGCTTTGCTGGAGCGCATCGGGGCCCGCGCGCGCGCCGTGACCGTTGGCTCTTCCCCCGAACCCAACGATCTCGAAGCTTGCGTAAAAAGCCTGCGCGACGTGGTGCAGACTTCCTGGAACGAACTGCTCGAACCTTTGATCATGTTCGACCGCGTGCTGCGCCGCGACCCCGCCCAGGCCTACGCGGCCATGGACTTCGAAAGCCGTGCGCTCTATCGCGACAAGCTCGCCAAAATCGCTGGCCGATCCGATATGTCGGAGATGGAAGTCGCCAACGAAACTCTTGCCTTGGCGCAACTCGCGCAGTCGCGCACTTACCAGAATCCGAGGGTAAAGTTACGCGAATCCCACGTCGGCTATTACCTCATCGCCGAAGGCGCAAGCGCGCTATATCGCCGAGTCGGCTTCAATCCCGGCTTAGGCCGGCGGGTGCGCGACTTGCTCCGCCGCCATCCCGACGAATTCTTTCTGCCCGGAATCGCAATTCTGACCCTCGCCATCATCACCGCGATCTTGCTGATCATCACCGCGAACAGCAACTCCCCCGCGCTGATGCTGCTCTCCATGTTGATTTTGCTGCTTCCCGCCTCGCAGGCGGCGGTCCAGGTGATGAATTACCTGATCACTTCCCTGCTCGCCGCCGAAATTCTGCCCAAGCTCGACTTCTCCGAATCGATTCCCGCCGACTGTGCCACCATGGTCGCGGTTCCCACGCTTCTGCTCAATGAAGCGCAAGTGCGCCGCCTGGTGGAGAATCTCGAAGTGCGTTTTCTCGGCAACCACGATCCCAACATGCACTTCGCTCTGGTTTCCGATCTGCCCGATTCCGACCACGCCGCCAGCGAAGATAATCGCCTGATCGATCTGGCTTCATCCCTGATCGCCCAATTGAACGACCAATATGCGGCGCAGAACATGGGATCGTTTTTTCTCTTCCATCGCCATCGCGTCTACAACCCGCGCGAAAAAGGATGGATGGGCTGGGAGCGCAAGCGCGGCAAACTTCTCGACCTGAACAAGCTGCTGCGCGCCGAATTTGACAGCTTCCCGGTCAAGGTCGGAAATCTCTCCCTGCTTCCCGAGATTCGTTTCGTAATTACGCTCGACTCCGACACCGAGCTTCCGCGCGGCTCCGCGCACCGCATGGTGGGCACGTTGGCCCATCCGCTGAACCAAGCCATCATCGATCCCGAGAAAAATATTGTCGTCGCCGGCTTCGGCATCCTGCAGCCGCGAGTCGGGGTGAGCGTGCAAAGCACCGGCCGCTCGCGCCTTGCCGCGATTTATGCGGGCGAAACCGGCTTTGACATTTACACCCGTGCCATCTCCGACGCCTATCAAGATTTATATGGCGAAGGCAGTTACAGCGGCAAAGGCATTTACGAAGTCAACGCCGTGCAGCAAGTGCTCAACCGCCGCTTCCCGCGCAACGCCCTGCTCAGCCACGATTTGATCGAGGGAGCCTACGCGCGCGCCGGCCTGGTCACCGATGTCGAAGTCATCGAGGATTATCCCTCGCACTACAGCGCCTACAACCGCCGCAAGCATCGCTGGATGCGCGGCGATTGGCAAATTGTGGAATGGCTGACCGGCCAGGTGCAGGACGAATCCGGCGCCCGCGTGCCCAACCCCATCTCGCTGGTTTCGCGCTGGAAGATTCTCGACAACCTACGCCGCAGCCTGGTCGAGCCCGCCACTCTTCTTTTATTTTTCTATGGCTGGCTCTTGCCGGGTGCGAACCATCTCTACTGGACCGTCGCCACCGCCTGCATCCTATTTCTTCCCTCGTGGTTCGAATTGGCTTTCCGCATGGTTCGCGCCATTTTCGATCGCAGCCCAACCACGGCGGGCGAGGCCCTGCGCGGCTTCTACGCGACCAATGTCAGCGTCTTGCTCACCGTGGTGTTCCTCGCCCATCAAACTCTGCTCTCGCTCGACGCAGTGGTGCGAACCTTCATCCGCCGCACGCTCACGCACGAAAGACTGTTGGAATGGGAAACCGCCGAAGAAACGGAATTGGGCTCGCGCCGCCGCACCCCGGTCGACCGCTATCTCGATTGGATGCCCATCGTCGCCCTCGCGATGGCCGGGCTGCTCTGGCTTCTGCAGCCCAAGTCCTTATTAACGGCCCTGCCTTTTTTGTGCTTGTGGGGCGGCAGCAAACTCGTGGCGCTTTGGCTCAATCAATCTCCGGTCGTCACTTGCTTGGAAGTTTCGCGCCGCGACGTGCTCTTCTTGCGACGCGCCGCTCTTTACACTTGGCGTTACTTCGCGGAGTTTTCGACCGCGGAACACAACTGGCTTATTCCCGATAACGTTCAGGAAGATCCTCTCGTCATTGCGGCACGAGTCTCGCCCACGAACCTTGGACTCCTACTGAACGCTCGCCAGGCCGCCGCGGAATTCGGTTATCTCACAGTCCCCGAGATGACCGAGTTAACCTGCCTCACTCTCTCGACCGTCTCCCGCCTTCCCAAATATCGCGGCCACTTGCTGAATTGGTACGACACGCGCACGCTGCAGCCTCTGGCTCCGCGCTTTATCTCTTCCGTAGACAATGGCAATCTGGTGGCTTCGCTTTGGACCCTGCAACAGGGCTGTCTCGACCACTTGAACCGGCCGCTCGTGCATTCGGGATTGACCGATGGCTTTCTCGACTACCTTCGCATTCTGGCCGCTCGCCGCGTGCTTTCGCGAAAAACTCTCTCCCGCTGCGAGTCGCACCTGCAAGGCGAAGATCAAAAGCGCGAAGCTGATCACAATGGTCGGCACAAATCTCGCGGCAATAAAGATCAAAGCGACAAGAATCAGAGCAATCGGGAAGCACTCAAGCTGAACGCACTGCTCTCGTTCCCGGAGGCTCTACTCGACGAAGCCAACCCGCCCGCGAACTCTCGCGATGCCGCTGATATCGAATGGTTTCGCTCCCAGGCACGCCTGCGATTGCGCAGCATTCATCAACTGGCGCGATCCTACATGCCCTGGTTTCTGCCGGAATTCGCGGCGCTGAGAACCGATTCGGCGATCGCCGGGGAACTTACGCGGCACGTGCCGCTGAGCGATCTTCCCGGCTTGATTGCCGACTTGCAGGTGGCCGTCGAGCGCGCAATTCCTTCCGCCACCGATTCGAACCTCGCGCTTTACCAACAGCTCCAGCCGCTGCTGGCGGAGGCTCACGCCAATGCCATCGCCACCATCCTAGACCTGCGCAAGATGAGCGCTCTCGCCGGCCGTCTGGCCAACGAAATGGATTTCAGCTTCCTGCTCGAGCCCCGGCGCAAATTGCTATCGATCGGCTTCGACACCGAAACCGGGCAGCTGCAGCCCGCCTGCTACGACTTGCTGGCCAGCGAAGCTCGCATCGCCACTTTCGTCGCCATCGCTAAGGAAGATATTCCGCAGGAGTCCTGGTTCCGCATGGGCCGGGTGCAGACCTTCGATAAGCGCGAACCCGTGCTTCTCTCTTGGAGCGGAACTATGTTCGAATACTTAATGCCGGGACTCTGGATGCGCTCCTATCCCAACACGCTCCTCGACCGCAGCCGCGCCGCCGCGGTCCATGCCCAGCAAGAGTATGCGGCGAAGAAAGGCGTGCCTTGGGGAATTTCCGAATCGGCGTTCGCCACGCGCGACGCTGCTGGAAATTATGGCTATATGGCCTTTGGCCTTCCCCGACTCTCGCTCATGAGGCGCGAGTCGAATACGCTCGTGATTTCGCCTTACTCCACTTTTCTGGCGTTGGCCGTGGATCGCCCCGCCGCGCTGAAAAACCTGCGCCGCATGGGCGCCATGGGCTGGTGCGGGCCCTACGGTTTCTACGAGGCCGCCGACTACAGCGCCGCGCAGGGACGCATTCGGCCATCGCACTGTGAACTCACCCGCTGCTGGATGGCTCACCACCAGGGCATGAGCCTGCTATCGCTGGCTAACGTTCTTTTCGACAACATCGTGCAACGGTGGTTCCACAGCGGTCGCCGCGTCCAGGCTACGGAACTGGTTTTACACGAAAAGCCCGCTGCTCGGGCCTTTCCGCTTCCCTATGGCAGGGCCGCGTGATTCCCGCGGCGAATTGTTGAGAACATTTTCGAGGCGTTTTCATGCAAACAATCGGGCGCATTCCCTTCGCGGTTGCAATTCTTCTGCTTCTGTATTCCGCGGCGCTTTCCACTCACGCTCAATCCTCCACGGAGGGGATCATCGTCGATGCCGCCGCGCCGGCTCATCCCTTCCCTCATTATTGGGAACACATGTTCGGCTCCGGCCGCGCCATTCTCAGCCTGCGCGAGAGTTATCGCCAGGATTTGCGCGCGGTCCGGCAAATCACCGATTTCAAGTATGTCCGCTTCCATGCCATCCTCAACGATGAAGCCGGCCTCTACGACGAAGACGCCCAAGGCCATCCCGTTTATAACTTTTCCTACGTGGATCAAATCTACGATGGCTTGCTGGCCAACGGAGTCAAGCCCTTCATCGAACTCAGTTTCATGCCCAACAAGCTTGCCGCCTCGCCCGTGTTTCAGGCTTTCTGGTACAAGCCGGATGTATCTCCTCCCAAAGATTGGCAGCGCTGGGAAGAACTGATTCAAGCATTCGCACGCCATCTGGTGAAGCGCTACGGCATCGATGAAGTTTCCACCTGGTACTTTGAAGTTTGGAATGAACCGAACATCGATTTCTGGGCGGGCAAGCCGGCCCAGTCCACTTATTGGCAACTCTACGATCACGCCGCATTCGCGATTAAGAAGATAGATCCCCGCCTTCGCATCGGTGGCCCCGCCACCGCGCAAGCCGCGTGGGTGGACGCTTTCATCGAACACTGCACTCAGCAGAAAATGCCCGTAGATTTTGTCTCGACCCACGTTTACGGAAACGACGGCGCAAAAGACGTTTTCGGAACCAACGAAGATATTCCCCGTGACCAGATGGTCTGCCGCGCCGTCGGAAAAGTTCACGATCAGATCCGCGCCTCCAGCCAGCCCCACCTGCCGCTGATCTGGAGCGAGTTCAACGCCAGTTACAAGAACGAAACCGAAGTTACCGATTCGCTGTATATGGGCCCGTGGCTTGCCGGCACCGTGCGCCAGTGTGACGGCCTCGTGGACATCATGTCCTATTGGACCTTTTCCGATGTCTTTGAAGAACAGGGCGTAGTGAAAACGCCATTTTACGGCGGCTTTGGGCTATTGGCCGAAGACGGCATCCCGAAGCCCGCTTATTGGGCCTTCGCTCTTCTCCATAAGCTGGGAAACCAGCGTCTGGATCTGAACTCGAACTCCGCTCTGCTCACTCGCACTCCGAACGGTTCGCTGGTCATGGCGGTGTGGAACTATGCCCCGCCCGGTCAATCCGGCCCGGCAAAAACCTTCACCGTGCACTTTCAGCACATCGGTGCGAAGAGCGTGACCCTGTGGCGTCTCGATTCCGATCACGGAGACTATCATCGCACCTACGAACAAATGGGATCGCCCGCCTATCCAACTTCGACCCAGGTACAGCAACTGCGCGAGGCAGCCGCGGACTCTACTCCCGAAACTCTTCCCTTAAACAACGGCGAGCTCAGTATCACGGTTCCTGCTCCGGCCTTAATCGTCATGGAATTGAAGTGAGACTCAGAACCTCCAATTGTGTTCTCGATTGTGATTGACTCACAAATTTAAGGCTGCTACATTGGCAGAAATCTTCCGTATCTGGCGGGAGTCCAGGCGGGCTTCGATGAGTCGCCGGTTCTTCCGCATTACTTTTCCCATAGCTTTGCGCGAAGCTAGTAAGTTCACTCTCCGCAAACTTACCTCGGGCCCCCTCATGCTTTAGGAGGCGCTATGCTTTGGACTCAGGCCGACGACCGGCGCGTGGCCGCGCTCGATCCTCTTGGCGTGGATTCCATGATGTCCAAAGTTCCCCTGTGGAACGCCGCCGGGGACATTCATCAGATCGTCCGCGCCACTCAGCATACTTGCCGGTCAGCCTCTCTCGAACATAGGAACTACCACGAGTTACTCGCGATCATAAGAGACATAGGGATCCTTGTAGGCTCCCTCAAAAAGCACGGCGAGGAACCTGCCGCCGCAATACCGGAACTCGAAGCTACTCTGCTGCGCGCCGGCGCTCTCACCGATCTGATTCCGCGCGACACCGTGATGCACTACACCATCTGGAACCCGTCAGGAGCGAGGCTTCGCTGCTATAGCGACGAACCCCAGGAACCTCATCTCATCGAAAGCGTAAGAATTTCGCTTCCCGCGATCCGAGACGCTACCCGCTGCCTCTTTGAGCTACGGGACTATCCCCTGCACACGTCGGAAGCTGTTCGCTGGGCCGACCAGATCGCTTTGCACTTGAAGAATTTTGTGCTCGGTCTCCATTACGCCATGCGCCGAGTTGACGCCACTGTGTTCATCGAGAAGATCCGTCCCTTCTACGAGCCCATCAAGATCGACGGCCGCGAACTTCGCGGGCCCGGCGCCGTGATGATGCCACTGCATATCTTTGACTACTTACTCTGGGGTAGCTCAGAACCCAACCCCCTATATCAGAGATTCACCTGGGACTATATCGCCTATAACACCGCCGAATTTCGCGAATACTACTTTCGCGCCCGGAATACTCCGAGCCTTCTCGACCGACTGGAATCTTGTCTATTGGATCTTGAGGCGGATACACATATTCAAGCCTTGGTACCTCTGGTAACCACGTGGACGAAAAGAGTTCAGTCCTTTCGCCGGGCTCACCTGAAGTTCGCGATCTCTGCCTATCAAGGCAAGGCAAAACACAACTTCGCCAGCGGCAGCGGGGGCCATACTACCAGCGACCTAGAATGGCTCTCGAGCCTCATCGATAAGCACGCGTTGCGCCTGGACAAGATGCAGGCAGGAAAGGTAAGGATGGCGGAGAGAGCGGTAGTCTAATGGACCCGTTATTGCAAAGGCCCATCCGCGTTGTACAGCGGCGCGAGATAAATTCCATGCCGCGCAGCAATGCTCTCCATCGCTTGCACTCGCTCCGGAGTAATGAATCCTCTACCCCGCGAGAAAGGTTCGAAGCGTCTCTCAAGCGCGAGAGCCATGCCTTCGAGCAAACATCCGTGGACCACGTCAGGAAACGGATGACGGTTCAAGATGCCACCAAGATCCGGCGCAAACTTCATGCCCCCTGGAATCTGCCCGAGTCCTCCGAAGAATACCTTGGCCCCCGGCATCTGCGCGCTTGGAGAAAGATTCTTCGGATAGCCCGCATCGCAAACAATGGCGTCGCGCCCTGCCCGGCCCAACAGCAACGAGGGCGATGCCAGACTCGCCGCGCAGATCACAACCTCAGCCTCCGCGGGGAACTGCGGCGCGCTATTTTCCGCCGTGGTGAGATCGGTAGCGATTTCCACATCGACTCCAGCAGCTCTCAATTCAGCAGCCAGTCGGCGAAGCCGCTCCAGGTTGCGGGCGCTGAGCAGCACGCGCTTCGCCAGCGGCCCCAGGCATCGCGCACAACCGGAACCCACATCCCCGGTGGCTCCAACGATCAGCAGCGTCGAGTCGCTCAAGTCGCGCCCTTCGAACGCGCACATTTTCTTGATGCCCTGAACGATGAAGGCGACGGTCAAGGTATTTCCCGTCGTAAAAACCGTATCGTGGCGGTTGGGGAGTTGATCGAAGTTGCCCTCAATCAATATGGAACTGAATCCGCCGAGGCTCACGATCTTCGCTCCGGCGTTAATCGCGCAGGCCGCCGCCGCCCGAACCCGGGCGATGTTCTCGAGCACGTGCGCGGCCTGCAGACGATCGGGAGGAATGAAGGAATCGATGTAGACACCGCGAGCTTTTGCTCCGCCTGTCAGATCGCCGGCTGACCCCACCGCAACATGGCAAACCGCTCGTGGCGGAATCCAGGGGAGAATCTCCCTGATCTCATCGTCAGGCAGAGGAGCAAGCTCGCTCCCGCGCAGCACAGCCAGAACATCTGCCGCCGCTCGCCAACTCTCCAGATGCCCAATCAAAGCGAAATCGACTCCGCCGCCCCGCTCGACATTTCGTTCTTCCGCAGCTAAACCGGCAACTGAGCAACCCATTGCAGTGTGACCTCCCCGGGCAATCCCAGCGAGTCCAGCGTCCTCAGATACTGCTCGAGCGACGCGCCGCGAAGCTGCGCGGCACTCAAGCCAACATCGAAGAGCGCCGGCTTCACGCAGCTGCCGTGGCACACTTCGCAGTGCCCGTCCTTGCATTCCTTCGCCAGCATCTGCGAAAGAGTGGTCATTACCTCCAGATGCAGCCCGTGCACTTTGTCGTCGAAGCTCGGCGCGTTCAAGGCTCGCTCCGCTTTCAGAGTCGCCATGGCGTGATCCACGTGGCCTTCTTCCTCGGCGGCAATGGCGGCAAAGGTCTCGCCGAGAGTTCCCGGCGCGACTTTCCCCACCCGCGCATAGCTCGCGACTGCGAACGATTCCAGCATGATCTCCTGCACGATCAGGCAACCGGTAAAATCGCGCAGCGCGATTCGCCGCTGAAACGCCTCGCGCAGCCGCTTCCAGTATTTCGCGTCGACGTTATTGAGCACCTCGAATCCAATCTTTCGGCCCTCGGCGGCGAAGCGAGCCGCATGTCCGCGTTCCCCCGCGGCGTGTTCCAGTGCATCGGCGACTTCTTCGGGATCATCCCATATCTCCGCCAACGACGTGTAGTTCATCGCGGCGATAAGTTCGCCGGTCATCGCCTGAGAAAGGACGTCTTGCCAGATTGCGGCGTCAGAGGAGTTCAAAGCACATGCAGTCGCGGGCGAGCAGTGAACGGAAACCAGAGGTCCCATACTGCCTCCTGACATCAAAGTAAAAGTTACGGCCAAGCGCGATTCGTTTGCGCGCTCACTTATCGGTACGCATGTTCCTACGCGCCGGTTCCATGTTTTTGCGACGACTCGATCGACTCTTTCGGGAAGGCTGGCCCGTGGATTGCCGGTGCCATGATGCGGTGGCGCCGCATCGCTTCGATGAGGCCAAACAACTAACATTTGTCTGGCTACGCAACCCAGGTGTGCTGACAGGATTTCCAACTACCACAATCGGGGGACTGCGCCGCCAACCTTTCGCGGTAGAAAAAAAACCCTGTATCTCGTGATGTTTTCCGCCGCGCAATCCATCAGAGTGTGGGGCCAGAATCGAACTGCCCAAAGAGTCGCAAATGGCAAACAACGAGGCCGCGATGACCCAAGCCGGTGTTACGCAACCAGGCAGCAACCACCCCGATGATAAGAATGTGATTCGTCCGCTTCATGTGAACGTTCCAGAAGCGGACTTAACCGAGTTGCGCAGGCGCATCAACGCGACAAAGTGGCCGGAACGAGAAACGGTCACGGATGCGACGCAAGGCGTGCAGCTCGCGACCACTCAGGCGCTCGCGTGCTATTGGGCAACCGAGTATGACTGGCGCAAGATCGAGGCAAAAATGAACGCCCTGCCGCAGTTCATCACCGCGATCGACGGGCTCGACATTCACTTCATCCACGTCCGTTCGAAACATGAAAATGCATTGCCGCTCATCGTTACGCACGGATGGCCCGGCTCAATCATCGAACAGATGAAAATCATTGATCCGCTGACCAATCCCACCGCACATGGCGGGAGCGCATCGGACGCTTTTGACGTGGTGATTCCGTCGATGCCGGGCTACGGCTACTCCGGAAAACCGACCGCCACCGGGTGGGATCCCGCCCACATCGCACGCGCCTGGGTCGTGCTGATGAAGCGCCTCGGGTACGCGAAATTCGTGGCGCAAGGCGGCGACTGGGGTGCGATCGTCACCGAACGAATGGGCGCGCAGGCGCCACCGGAATTGCTGGGCATTCACACGAACATGCCGAACGTGATTCCACTCGACATCGACAAGCTGGCCTTTTCCGGCGCCCCGGCACCGGCAAATCTCTCGGCCGACGAGAAGCTCGCTTACGAGCGGCTGAGCTTCGTCTATGCCAAGGGCATCGGCTACGGCTTCCAGATGGGGTTGAGACCGCAGACATTGTACGGAATCGCGGATTCACCCGTCGGCTTGGCGGCTTATTTCCTCGATCACGACGCGCTCAGCTACGAACTCATCGCACGTGTCTTTGCCGGAGGGACCGAAGGGCTCACCCGAGACGACGTACTCGACAACATCACGCTCACCTGGTTGACGAATACGGCGATCTCAGGGGCCCGTCTGTATTGGGAGAACAAGGGAGCGTCGTTCTTCGCCGTCAAAAACGTCGTTGTCCCGACGGCCGTGAGTGTGTTCCCTGACGAGCTTTATCCCGCTCCACAGAGCTGGGCAGAGCTCGCATACCCCAAACTCATCCACTACAACCGGATCGACAAAGGGGGCCACTTCGCGGCATTTGAGCAGCCCCAACTTCTTTCCGAAGAAATTCGCGTGGGCTTCCGCTCGCTGCGCTCAGGCGCAAAGTTGGATGTGACCTTGGCCAAAGCTAGCTAATTTAACTGTCCGCTCATCCGCAGGAGAGCCTCGATGTTAGAGGCTCTGCTAAGAGCCGCTACCGACGTATGGATCGATACTATCGTCCAATTGCGCACGCTGCCCTGCCGATATTAGTGTTTTCGCGTTCGACCCTCTGCATCCTCAAAAGGGCGCGAGGCATACTGCGCGCAGCTGCTCAGACTGGAGGCTTCCGATGCTCAACTTATCCAAAATCGTGACCGTCGGCCTCGTCGGCACTGCGCCCGCGTTGCACGTTCTCTCGGCCTCAGCACAAGATTCGTGGCCGCACGCGCGGCGTCGGTAACGAGTTCGTGCTGGCCTGCGACACGCGCTGCGCCAGCCGGTTCGGGACAGGAGAAGTAGACGTGAAACCCTGGAAAGCGGTTTCGCTGATTGTGTTTGCTCTTGCGGTTGCAGCCTCGGTATACGGGCTGATTCTCGTGCGACGAGGCTTCAGCGCACTTGCGACACCGTCGGCAATTGAGGAGTTCGCGGCCACAACGGCACGCAAAATGGCCGTGCCATCCGCGTATCGCCAACTTCGCAATCCCATCACGCCTTCAACGGAGAACATTCGGGCAGGCATGGAGCATTTCGCCGATCATTGCGCCACGTGCCATTCGAATGACGGAGGGGGGCAGAGTTTTTTCGGCAAGGGCCTCTATCCGAAACCGCCCGACATGCGTGCAGCTGGGACGCAGAACAAAAGCGATGGCGAGCTCTACTACACAATCGAAAATGGAGTTCGTTTGAGCGGCATGCCTGCCTTCAGCGAAGTGCACACTGCCGCGAAAACCTGGCGCCTGGTTTTGTTCATCCGGCACTTGCCTCAGATCACACCCGAGGAGCTCAATGAGATGAAGGGGCTGAATCCGAAGAGGCAGGCGAATCCAGCGAATTGGTGAAGGGCGGGAGCCGCCCCAGAATCCTGCGGGAAAGACAGACCGCCACTAAAAGTCGGAGTAGGGACCATGATCGCTCATGATCCCCTCCACAGATCCGGACAGGCGGAGTTACCGCATCCGGCTCCCACCTTGGGTGAAGACGCCCAAGCGCACGAGAGGATAAGGATGACAAACACGAGCCGGTGGAAACCATCGCGCAATATAGCGCCTCAGGCGGCGCCACGGCAGGTGGTTACCCTGGCTGCGACGGCGCAACACCGTCCGCCACAGGTAGCCCACTGCCTTGCGAAAAGCGCCCAGCGCCGGGCCGTTCATGGGCACCCCGTAATAGCGGAAGTGGCCCAGCAGGACCGAGCGCAAGTACGCTCCCTGTTCCCGAAGGGGCGAGTGCAGGCGTCGCCGCAGTTCTTCTTTCAAAGCCCGCAGCTGAGCTTGCCACCTCTGGCGCATCGTCTGGCGCAGTACCGTGAAGTGTCCCTTCCGCGTTTTTCCGCAACTGTGCGTAAAACCCAAGAAGTTGAACGTCTCCGGTTTGCCGTCGCCCCGGTTTCGTCGGTTCTGTTCGGCATACCGGCCGAACTCGACGATTCGCGTTTTGTCGGCATGCAGTTGGAGCCCGAACCGCGCGAAGCGTTCGCGCAGGTCTGCCAGAAACCGCTCTGCTTCGTAACGATGTTGGAATCCGGCCACGAAGTCGTCGGCGAAACGCACGAAAATTACCTCCCCGTGCGCCTGCTTCTGTCTCCATCGCTGGACCCAGAGATCGAGTACGTAGTGCAGATAGAGGTTCGACAACAGAGGGCTGATACTGCCCCCCTGCACCGTCCCTACCTCACTCTGTACTCGCTTGCCCTCTTCCAGCACGCCTGCCTTGAGCCATTTCTGGATCAAGCGCACCACGCGCCGGTCGGCTATGCGGTGCTCGACAAACTTCACCAGCCATCCCTGATCGAGAGTGTCATAAAACTTCCGGATGTCGGCATCGAGCACCCAGCTCACTTTCCTCGTACCGATCCCCACCGCCAGCGCGTCCAGCGCTTGGTGCGGGCTGCGCCCCGGTCTGAATCCATACGAAAATCCCAGGAAGTCCTGTTCGTAGATCGGGTTCATCACCTCGACCGTGGCACGCTGGACGATCTTGTCTTCCAGTGCGGGAACGCCGAGGGGCCGAAGCTCACCCGGTTTACCCACCTTCGGGATGTACACTCTACGCACCGGCCTTGCTCTGTAGGCTCCCCGCTTGAGCCTATGGGAGAGGTCCTGGAGGTTTGCCTCGAGGGCCTCGCCGTAGTGCTCCCACGTCTCCCCATCGACGCCCGCGGCGGCATCCTTCTTCGTTGTCAGGTACGCTGTCCGCAGTCGTTCGACGTCGTAGATGTGGTGGTAGAGCGCAGTGAACCGTTGTTTCTTGTCCTTAGCTGCTGCTTGCCGTACCCGCTCCAGCGCGCTTGGCGCGCCTTCCCGGCTCTGCGTCCGGGGCGCGTTACGCTCGAGCGAGTTCCCCTTGGCCAGCTCCCTTCCCTCCCTCACCTCCGCCGCCGGTCCCTCGGCTTGGTTCAGCGAGTTCGCAGGTACAGTGAAGCTGTCCGACTTCCCACGTTCGTTCATCATCGGTGTTCGTCCTTTGACTTCCCGACACGGTCTGCAGTTCTCTCTTCTGCAGACAAACGCGGGATCTCCCGGTTCCCAGACAAAGTGCTTGCGTACATGCACAGGGTCTCTGACCGCGCGGGATCCCGGCGCACCTCGCGAGAGCGGTGCACCCGGTGTTGCCTTCCGACATTCCCCAACGCGTCGGCATCCCGGAGTACCTGCCGCTTGCGCGGCAGGGCATGTATTTCGCGGCTCAATACCCGACCTGTACGTCCCCCTGTCAACGCTTCGACGCCGCCCTCGCGGGCGGCTCCGCATGACTCGGGGCCGTTGTGGTTCGCTAGTCCTTCAACGTATGAACCTTCCATTCACTACACCTTGCCGGTTTAACCGGCGCACGAAGAACACCATGAAAGCACGTCCCAACGCCCACGGCGAAAATTCATCCGATGCTTTCCATGTCGTGCCGTGACAACACGATGACCACACGGCCCAAAAACCGAGAACTACTCGAAAGGAGAAAGGAGCATCCCTCATGAAAGAACAAGACGACAGATCGCGCCGTTGCTTTCTCAAGGCGAGCTCGATGTTGGGCCTGGGAGTCGCGTTCAGAGCAGCAACCATCGGTGAGGCATTGGCAGATTCCAGAATCGCTGGAAAGGAGGACGCCATGACCCGAAGGAGTGCTCCACAACGAGGCAGCGAGCGGGCAGCCGACGAGACTACGATTCGTCCGTTTCAGGTGAATATTCCAGACGCGGAGCTTGCCGAATTGCGCCGGCGCATCAACTCGACAAGGTGGCCTGATCGGGAGACGGTCACGGATGAATCGCAAGGTGTGCCGCTTGCGACAATTCAGGAACTTGCCCGCTATTGGGCGACAGACTACGATTGGCGCAAGTGCGAGGCGAAGCTGAACGCCCGGCCACAGTTCATCACCGAGATCGATGGGCTGGACATTCATTTCATTCACGTTCGTTCGAAACATGAAAATGCGTTGCCGCTGATCGTCACGCACGGATGGCCCGGCTCGGTCATCGAGCAGCTGAAGATTATCGATCCCCTTACCAATCCTACGGCACATGGCGGGAGCGCATCGGACGCCTTCCATCTGGTGATTCCGTCGCTACCGGGGTTCGGCTTTTCAGCCAGGCCCACCGCTTCCGGCTGGGGTCCGGAGCGCACCGCAAGTGCCTGGGTCGTGCTGATGAAGCGCCTTGGATACGCACAATTTGTGGCGCAAGGCGGCGATTTGGGCGCGGGGATCTGCACTGTGATGGCCAAACACGCACCTCCAGAATTGCTGGGAATTCACACCAATTTCCCTGGGACAATTCCATCCGACATCGCGAGGGCGCTCCAGTGTGGCGATGCCCCGCCATCCGGCCTATCCGCCGACGAAAGACGTGCTTACGAGCAGCTGACCAATCTATTTACGAAGAAGCGTGCCTACGCACAAATGATGGCGACTCGCCCGCAAACGCTGTACGGATTGGCGGATTCGCCCGTCTGCCTGGCCGCTTGGCTCTTTGACCACGGTGACGGTTACGGCCAGCCGGCAGCGCCGATCACCTCGGCAGTGCTCGGGCGCACGGTTCATGGGTACTCCGCCGGTGACCTTACACGAGACGATGTACTCGACGACTTCACACTGTACTGGGCGACGAACACGGCGATTTCTGCGGCTCGTTTCTATTGGGAACTTCACCTCAATCTTTATAACGCGGCTAATGTCTCCATCCCGGCTGCGGTGAGCGTCTTTCCCGGCGAGAACTATCAAGCCCCGCGAAGTTGGACGGAGCGGGCCTACCACAAACTCATTTATTACAACCAGGTCGACACAGGCGGGCACTACGCGGCATGGGAACAGCCGAAGCTGTTTTCAGAAGAGGTTCGCGCGGGCTTGAGATCGCTGCGGTCAAATGTGGCGAGGTCGGATGTAAACCGGGCAAAAGCTAGCTAACTGTTTGTAAAGCAGGAGGGGACCTTCGACGGCAGAGGCTCTCCGATTACGACTCTGGACGGATACTCATCACAGCTCAGGAGGATTAGACATGGCAAATCTGACGATCGAAATTCGCAGTAATGCCCCCACTCGCGCCGCGAGCGTCGCGAAAGTCGATATGAAGCTCGAGGTGGTCGTCATCCCGGTTTCGGATGTCGAGCGCGCGAAGGAGTTCTACGAGAAGCTCGGGTGGAGGCTCGACCAGACACCGCCCATCGTGGTTCAGCTGACGCCGCCGGGCTCCTGGTGCTCGGTGCAATTCGGCAAGAACCTTGCGTCGGCTGCGCCCGGGTCAGCCAAAAGCTACCTGATCGTTTCCGACATCGTGGCCGCACGGGAGCAACTGGTCGCTGCCGGCATCGAAGTGGGTGAGTTCTTCCACATCGGTTCGGAGGGCCGAGCGAGCGGTCTCGATCCCGAGCGTCGCACCTACGGTTCGCGCGCCTCGTTCAGCGACCCGGACGGCAACGTCTGGCTGCTGCAGGAAGTTACTAGCCGGCTCCCCGGGCGCGTCGATTCCGGCGTGACTTCTTTCACTTCGGCCAGCGACCTGGCGAGCGCGCTTCGGCGCGCGGCGGCCGCCCACGGACAGCACGAGAAGCGCATCGGCCAGGCAGACCCGAACTGGCCCGACTGGTACGCCAAGTACATGGTCGCAGAGCAGACCGGCGAAGAGCTGCCGCAATGAACACCCACGCGTGAAGAAAAAAGAGAAAAAAGAAAAGAGACAAGAGAATCGATGTTCGAACCAGCCAAATTGGATCGACGCAGCTTTCTGGGAAATGTGGCCCTGGCGGCTGCAGCCGTGCAGTTCGGCATGGCCCGTTCTGCGGCGGCGAAGCCCAGCAAGGCGATGCGCTCTCTCGACGTCGCTACCCTGTGGCTCAACTCGCGGCCACTGAGCGCGCATGACTTGCTGGGAAAAGTCGTTCTCATCGACTTCTGGACCTACACCTGCATCAACTGGCGGCGCCAGCTTCCTTACGTTCGGGCGTGGGCAGAAAAGTACAAAGACCACGGATTCGTGGTGATCGGCGTGCACGCGCCCGAGTTTTCGTTTGAGAAAAACGTCGACAATGTTCGCTGGGCGGTGAAGGACATGCGCATCGAGTATCCGATCGTGATCGATAACGATCACGCGATATGGCGCGCCTTCACCAATGAATATTGGCCGGCACTTTATTTCGCCGACGGGCAGGGAGGCATCCGGCATCATGTTTTCGGCGAAGGCCAATACGATCGGTCCGAGGCTGTCATCCAACGGCTGCTGGCCGAAGCCGGCAGTCGAGGCATTCCAACCGGGCTGGTTTCAGTCGATGCTCGTGGCGCCGAAGCCGCTGCCGACTGGAACGATTTGGAGTCCGGGGAAAATTATGTCGGCTATGCGCGCACCGAGAATTTTGCCTCGCCCGGCGCCATAAAAACCGACATCGCCCACGTCTATGCAGTAGCCGCTCAGATCGAACGCAATCAGTGGGCCCTCTCCGGCGAGTGGAAAATGGGCAAAGAATCTATTGTGCTGAACGAGCCGAACGGGCGAATCGCATATCGTTTTCACGCCCGCGACCTTCATCTGGTAATGGGACCTGGAGAGTCAAGAGCTCCCGCAAGATTTCGAGTTCTAATCGATGGACAGGAGCCTCGGAGCGCTCACGGCGTCGATGTGGACGACAAGGGCAACGGGACTGTTACGGAGGCTCGGATGTATCAGCTGATCCGCCAACCGCAACCCATCTCTGACCGGCAATTTGAAATTCAGTTTGTGGACGCGGGCGTGGAAGCGTTTTCGTTCACCTTTGGCTGATCCACTGAGGAAATGAAAAATCCGACCGCAGACGGAGAACGAACCTTGGAGCCGGAGTGATGATCGACGATCTATGATCTGCATCGCTCGGCGACAGGTCAGGCCTTGTAGTTCCTTGGAAGCGAAAGTAATTTTAGATTGCTGATAGGAGGACCGATGAATGCTGCAACCACCACTTTTCCCGGCCAACGCGAGCCGGAACTCCTCGGGCAAACCGTCGTTGTGATCGGCGGTAGCGCCGGCATCGGGCTGGAAACCGCTCGACGAGCGCGCTCTGAGGGGGCCAAGGTGATCCTCACCGGTCGCAGTCCCGAACCGCTCCAGCGCGCCGCGAACGAAGTTGGCGCGCTGAGCACCGCGGCCTTCGACGCCACGGATTCCACTTCCCTGGAACGGTTCTTTCGTGACCTGCCGGCCACGATCGACCATGTGATGGTGACCGCGGGCGGGCCGCACTACGCACGCCTCCTCGAGATGGACGTCGAGCAGGCGCGGCGCGCACTCGACGCACACCCCTTGCTGATGCTCCAAGTCGCCCGCAACGCCGCCCATAAGGTAAGACCGGGAGGCACGCTGGTGTTCATGGGCGGCACCGGCGGCCGGCGCCCCAGCATCGGACTGGGCATCGTGCCGACCGTTACCGCCGCCCTCCCCGCGCTCACCGCCAGCCTGGCGCTCGAGCTCGCGCCCATCCGCGTCAACCTCATCGCCGCCGGCTTTGTCGACACACCGTTGTCGGCTTCGCTCCTCGGCGACGACCTAGAAAAGCGCCGCCATCAGCTTCGCGCCACGTTACCCATCCACCGCGTCGTCGGCCCGAAAGACGTCGCTGCGCTCGCCGTACACATCATGACCAACACCGCCCTCACGGGCGCAACCTATGACATTGACGGCGGGCAACAGTTCGTCGCCGCCTAGCGAAGGAGCATGCATGCCTACGTTCCATCTCCACCAGACAACCCGCTTGACGCCCGAGCAGTACATCGCCGGGCTGACCGACTTCGGGCCCGGCCGTTCCAAGCTCTTTGGCAACAGCGCCGACGAGTACCTCAAGGTCCATGACCGGGGCCCCTCGCAGGCCGACGTCACGGAAGGGTCGGGCGGCATCTGGGAGCGCCTGCACTACGACTGGTCCGATCCCAACCACGTCGTCCTCACGACGACCGACTCCAACACGTGGGGAGGCGCGTCGGGCCACACCTACAACTTCACGCTGCGGCCCGACGGCATGACCGACATCGACGTGAGCGTCGTGCGCGAGGGCAAGAACCTCAAGGGATGGTTGCTCGGCTTCGTGGTCGGGACCATCGGCCGGGGCGTTTTGGAAAAGGCGTTTGCCAACTCCGTCAAGGCCATCGAAGCCCGGAACAGCGCGGGGGAGGCACGCGCATCGTGAATCGGGTGAAGAATCTGTTTCAAGCTGGCGGGAAGGGCACGAGTTCCACTCGTGCCATTAGGTCGTTCAAGAGGAATTCGCGCTTTAGCGCCCGAGTTGAGCCTGCGCCGGGCTGCGCGCTTTTCCTGCAGTCAGTTGGAGCGAAAGTAATTTCAGACTGTTGCAGAGAGGAGCCTTATGAAACGGATCGCTTTCTTGTTCGTTGCGGTTGCGACGGTGGCCGGTATTTTCGCCTTTACCGCTCCCGCGTCTGGGCGCGCCGATGAAGATGCCTCCCCGATCTACGGAGTACGGGTTCCCTCCGGATACCGTGATTGGAGTTTGATCTCCGTAGCCCCCGTCGGAGTCCCACTCAACGATCTTCGCGCGAAACTGGGCAACGATCTCGTCGTGAAAGCCTATCGGGAAGGAAAGCTACCGTTCCCGGACGGCATAATCATTGCCCGGCTAGCCAGGCAACAAGTTACGTCAGAGGAAAATAACAACGCCATTTGCCTGCGCGGTGGGAAAAGAGACGCACCTTTCTTCGGAGCAAGTCAAGAAACTGTTGGACGAATCTTTCGTGGCGGGACCCCCGACCAACGTCCAGTTCACGGTCAAGGATTCCACGAAATACGCTTCGACCGGCGGCTGGGGTTTCGCCCAATTCAACGATGGCAAACCTGCCGACGAGGCGACCCTCAAAACCTGTTTTCCCTGTCATGAGCCTGCGAAAGATCGCGACTATGTCTTCACCCGTTACGCACCTTAGTCTCGTTACACCGGCTACTCGCTGGCGCTTCCAAAACGGTGCTGTTCCCCGTGCCCGAACCGACGCCGCACAGTTCGTTTAGCAGGCTGCTGAAAGAGTCGAATTCGAGCAAGGCGGGAAGAGGCGGGAAGGGCACGACGTTGGTCGTGCCGTTAGGTCCTAGAATGGGTGCGCGCTTTAGCGCCCGAGGTTAGCTTTCACTTGCGGCGCAGTCTTTCAGAAGCCGCTTGGAAAGGGACAACGCCTTCCGAGGTATCTGATAGGAGATTCAATCCATGAACGAGCTGAAATCGACCGCGATATCGCGTCGTCGTCTCTTGGCTATAGCTGGCGTCTCCGCTGGGGCCGCATTGATTGCGCAACCCCCACTCTTCGCAGATTCAGGCGGAGATTCGCCGGCGGTCAACGCGACCGCCAGCCCTAAGACACATCGTTCGCCTCACTGAAGCAGATCGATGCCGGCCTTCTCAACGTTGGCTATGCGGAAGCCGGTCCTGCCAATGGGCCAGTGGTAATTCTTCTGCAGGGCTGGCCCTACGACATTTACAGCTACGTCGATGTCGCCCCTTTGTTGGCAGCGGCGGGATACCGGGTGATTGTGCCGTATACGCGCGGCTATGGACCGACCCGCTTTCTTTCCGGTGAAACATTCCGCAACGGCCAACAATCGGTGGTTGCTCTTGACACCATCGCCTTGATGGACGCTCTTAAGATCGACAAGGCAATCCTCGCCGGCTTCGATTGGGGAGGGCGTACGGCCGACATCATCGCGGTGCTCTGGCCGGAGCGCTGCACGGCGCTGGTCTCGGTCAGCGGTTATCTGATCCCCAGTCAGGCAGCGAACCGGGCGCCGTTGCCGCCGAAGGCTGAGCTGCAATGGTGGTATCAATTTTACTTCGCCACGGAACGCGGCCGCGCAGGCTACGACAAATACCGGCGCGACTTCGCCAGGCTGATTTGGCAGATCGCCTCGCCGAAGTGGAATTTCGATGATGCCACGTTCGACCGCACAGCAGCGTCGTTCGACAATCCGGATCATGTCGCTATCGTGATCCATAGTTACCGCTGGCGGCTCGGCTTGGTGGAAGGAGAGCCGAAATACGACGATCTGGAAAAGCGGCTTGCGGTAGGTCCCGTCATCACCGTGCCGACCATCACTCTTGAAGGCGACGCCAACGGGGCGCCACACTATCCCGACCCCAGTGCCTTTGCCAAGAAATTCTCCGGCAAATATGCGCACCGCACCATTATCGGCGGCATCGGGCACAATCTGCCCCAGGAAGCTCGCGAAGCTTTCGCCAAGGCGGTTGTCGATGTCGACGGTTTCTGATACAACTCAACCCCATGAAGAAAGGATCGCACCATCAATAATGCACTGCTTCATGAAGCATATGGAAAGGAGGACATCGCATGAAATCGATCGCTTTCCTGCCGCTTGCAGTTGCAACGCTGGCCGCCGTTGTCGCTTTCACGGCCACCGCACCAGGACACGCCGATGAGGAGGCCCCCTTCGTTTTCGGAGGCAAGCTTCCTCCCGGGTACCGCGATTGGAAGCTGATCTCCGTGGCTCACGAGGCAGGCAACCTCAACGATATTCGCGCGATTCTGGGCAACGACGCCGCGATCAAAGCCTATCGCAAAGGGAAACTTCCGTTTCCGGACGGAACGATTATTGCCCGAGTTGCCTGGAGCTACGTTCCCTCGGAGGAAAACAACAAAGTTTTTGGCCGCGACCAATCTTTCGTGGCCGGGGAGGCCACCAACGTTCAGTTTATGGTCAAAGACTCAAGAGAATACGCCGCGACCGGCGGCTGGGGCTTCGCTCAATTCAAAGACGGCAAACCTGACGCCACGGCGTCGCTCCAAACCTGCTTCCCCTGCCACGAGCCCGTCAAAGCGCGCGACTTTGTCTTCACCCGCTACGCACCTTAATCCCGAGAATCTATAAGTACAAATGGTGGGTGCAGCCTAAATAAAATCCTCGAAACACTTGGGAAATCCTTTGTTTGGCGCTGGCTGTGGGCTGATTGATTTTCCCGTGGGTCCCAGTCCAATCCTGCCTCAACCAGCGTTATCATACCGAAATTGTTCACAACTCGGTATTAGGGGGGGGAATGAAGACCAGAATCCTTGAAGCAGCGAAACTCCTCACCGCTCACGAAGTTGCAACCCTGCTCCAGTGCCATCTGGAAACACTTTACATTTGGGTCAAGCGAGGCAAAATCGGATGCATCCGCATCGGTCGAAATCTGGAGTTCCAGCCTCAACATTTTGCAGAAATACCTCGACCGTCAAAAGCCGACCCTGAGGCTTCGAGATCAACGTGTCGGGTCCTCATCTCCGACTAACCACCCATTATTGAGTCACGCATCCTTAGCGCCATGCTTCCCACCACCGATCCACCGACGAGCGATTCCTCTCGACATACGTCGGCAGAATAAAAAACAGCAGCACGGGCATGAGTCGCCCTCCCGCGAGAGGCCAGTTCTGCGCCAAGCAAGTTCCGATCTGTAACATGAGCAGGAGCAGGCTGCCTGCTATCAAAGCACCGGCTGTCGGAAGTCCAAGAATCATGAACAGACCCACAGTTCCCTCGCACCACGGCAAAACGGCCGCCACGTTATGCATGAGGAATCCCGGCAAGGGAGTATTGTGCATCTCGTTTTCAATGTGGGTGGTAAAGGCAGCATGGTTTCCAATTAGCCGGCAAAGTGATCGGCACATTGCTGCCCTGTCCGGGAATTGCTTTCACAACTTGCCTTGGTGTCTCCGGCCCCAGTTAGGTTTGAATTCAGTAAGGAGTGCCGGAAAATCTTCGCCACTCTGCCGCAAATCTCGTCGGAGCGCCCGCATGGTTTGAAATCATCGCCCGGAGCAAATCCCAGCCCAAGATCGATTCGCCCCGGATCGATCGCCTCCAAGGTTTCAAACTGTTCCGCGACGACTAAAAGGGTGCATGATTCGACAGCATCACTCCACCACTGCCAACTCGAATCGTCTTCGTCGCTGCCGCCACATGCCAATCAGCACCGCTGTGGCCGAGCAAGCCAGTCCTGAAATCGAGTGATGTTCGGCTAGCCACTGGCGTTTGTATCCCACTGCTCGACGTGCTGCGCCAAATCTACCGACCGTGCGATGGCGCTGCCCGCGGGTTCGCCTGCCCGCATGGCCACCAGATCAACAACTGAAACCGCTGATTCCTAGAAGCACTCAAATAGCCGTCGTTCGCGCCATCCCGATGTTCTAGCCGAAGTGTGAAGGGAGTTCGGAGTTGCGCCCAATATTCCCAGCGTTCATACTCCGACCATGACCCTAAAAAATGCGGCGCTGCTGGCTCTCATCGGGACGGTCGTGATGACAGCTCTTTTGTTGTGGAACTTCGTCCTCGCTTTCCTCCACGTGGTGCGGGACTTGGTTCCTGCGGTCACGCTGTTCTCCTCGCTCCTTTATGCGTTTGGTTGCTTCACTGTGATGGTGTTCTTTTTCGTGTTCCACCGAAGGCAGTCGTGATTTTGGCTTGCTTTTTCTCACCGGCGGCTCAGGCTAGCCATGATCCTTCAGGAGGCAGTTCTAAGGGATTTGGCGGCTGGGAGGGAGTTCGGGTCGCATTGAGCGTCTCAACCACCGTTGCCGGGCTTTGTGGCCAAGTGGAGACCCCTTTGGGGGAGGCATGGCGAACGCACGTTGCAACTCAAGTCATTTATATACTCTGCCGCGAACGGCGAGGTGACTCTCGATGCACAGGTTTTGCTATAGATGCGGAACTCCTCTGCTGAAAGGGGAGCAGCCATGCTCGGCTTGCGGAACCTCGATTCATACCTACGTTCCTCCCTCCGAGCTTGGCAATTGCGGTTCAGGGTCGGGTGAGATTGAGGCTGACCGGCGACGGCGAGTTCGTTTGATTCTTACAGGAGGGGCTGCCATTGTCGTGCTCCTGCTCGGAATCCTAGCAATCCTCCCAAACAGGAGTTCGCCACCAAAGAATGACCGTCCAACCGATGCTCGGCAGGACGCGAAGCCGATGATCTCACATGGCGAGAAGCCATCCGCCGCTATAGCTCAGAGGTCCGAAGTAGTGACGCCCATCGCAAGTCCTCGTAACGAATCTCAGGATCGCATCGCCCGCCAGGCTCCGCCTGCAAACGAGGAGGCAAACAAAGGCGCGGGAAGAGCGGACGGCTCACAATCCAACCGCATAACGCAATCTGCGGATCACTTTCCGCGTCTCCAGTTTGCGACCGGCGACTGCCTGTGGATTCGAGTGAACTCAATCAACCGTCAACCCAGCGGGAGCTTTGATTTCCGCGGAGCTCTGTTGCACCCGATCACCCTTTCGGGTTCTGTTTCACTCGATCAGAGCACGGAACTGGTCGGATCGGGCACCATGGACGGTGGGCACATTACGGTTTCGGTGACAGAATTCAACATCAGAGGAGAAGATTACGGACTGAAGGCTGCGGGCCGAACAAACAGGAAACCGGGAAGCGGACCCGCGCTTGAACTTAATCTCGGCAAAATACTGGAGATGTGGTTTGCCTCCGCATCAGTTTATGAGAAGACTCGGTGACTCCGGGTAGTGCTGCAGTTTGAATCTAGGAAGTTTTGGGGTTGGCAAGGGAGTTGCCTTTGGTCAAGTGCTTGGCATGGACGGCACGGCCTTGTTCGTCAGCACACGTATGGCTCGTGAGCGAAACAGGTTTATTGCAGAGATGGCAAGACCTACGTTGCGGTCCCTCGATTCCCTCGCGGAGATGTGGTATGCGTGTACGACAGTCCACGGGCGTGCATCGCCTGTGCAGAGAATAACCATGCCGGGCTCGGGAATGCAAAACCAAAGCGCCCCAAACCCGTTAGAGTCGGGACGCTTGGTCGATCAGCCCTCCCCCGAAAGCTGCTCAACAGCACCTTACAATCGGACAGTCGCGGTTGGGAATGGCTCGGATGTGCTAAGGGTTGCTCTGATGGGCCACGACGACTTTCGCGGATTTGTGCTCCGATCACGATCTGACTTCGCTCATTCCTTTGACGCAAGTAGATAGCTGGAATGAGGATATTTGATATTTCAGCGCCGCCTGCGCCAGCCTAGAAACATGCCGAGACCTATTCCCGCGAGAACAAACCCAGCCAATCTCTTGCGGTCGGTAATCGGAACGAAACGGGTCTGGCTGATCGCTTACTTCGACGACTCCCACAGGAATAGCCCATGCTCCGAAGTGATCCCACCATTCCCTCGCCTCCCCCGTGAATTCAGTTGGAACGGCAAGGGTACTGGGCTCGTATGAATGTACAGCGGCCAAAACTCCTGGCCGGAAGGAAGAAGCCGGCATGCGACTCTCGCCTTTGTTGATCATTCATATCTGCGGCGGGAGCGTGGGGCT
>Ga0116117_1000085_pt1 | contig 36345 bp, 36 predicted proteins | sample June2015DPH_11_1_FD_89790 | JGI IMG/M metagenome (GOLD analysis project Ga0116117, IMG submission 89790) | Peatland microbial communities from SPRUCE experiment site at the Marcell Experimental Forest, Minnesota, USA - June2015DPH_11_10 | ecosystem: Environmental > Terrestrial > Soil > Wetlands... | reverse complement strand
GGCACCGGAGACGGCATCCCCCAAGCCGCCAAGCCCGAATACCTGGACCAATCCACCGCCAACAAATTCCGCACCGCACCGCTCTGGGGCCTACGATTCCGCCAAGACCTAATGCACGACGGAAACTCTCCCGGCACCGAAGCAGCCATCGCCCGCCACGGCGGCGAGGCAACTAAAGTCCGCCAGCGCTACGACCACCTGACACCCGCTGAGAAACACCAACTGCAGCAGTTCCTGAAATCACTGTGACAGTTGTTAAATTCGCAAATTGGGTGCGTTTCAATGAAAAGTAGGGCACGTCAGTTCTGAGATACGGGTCCACAACGGGAGTAATGGATTTGATTCGTCAAGCATGTACTTGCCCTCCCGCTATGGGGCTTGCGTTTTCGCAGCGCCTGATGCACGACTAAGGCTCGCCTGATATACAAGCCGAGATCAAACGCCACGCAAGTGAGACGACTATAGTCTGAGATCGCTATGAACGCTTGACAGCATAAGAAAAACACCAACTGCTGCAATTCCGCAATTCCTGAATCCATTGTGACGAAATCCGATGCGTCGCGCTCAAAGGTATTAAGGCGCCCAAGTGTGGCATACAAATTGCCAATACTTTCACGCGCCACCTTGGAACGGAGCGCCACAGTGTACTTCGACGTTGAAACACGTCTTCTCCGAGCGGTCATCACCTTGGCCGAGGAGTTGAGTTTTACGCGAGCTGCTCACAAGCTGAACATCAGCCAACCTGCGCTCACAAAACAGATCATTGAAATCGAAAGACAGCATAGAGTTCACCTATTCACGCGCAGGAATAAGAAGAGGGTGGAACCTACAGACGTCGGCCTCATTTTCGTCGAGGAGTCTCGTGGGGCGCTCTTGCATATAGATCGTGCGGTTCAGTTCGCCTGTGCTACTCGCGACGGAAGTGGTCGCATTTTGACTATGGGGCATTCGCCCGAGGCCGACCTAGGTTGGATTTCCTCCATTCTCGCAATCCGTCTGCCCCTGTACCCGAAACTCCGCATCCAGCTCATCAGCGAATTTTCAAGCGAGTTGGTCCGAAGCGTGATGGCAGGTGATCTGGATCTCGCGTTGGTAACGGCACCGCCGGAAAACTCTCGCATCACGGCTGCAGCATTTGCCCGCACGCATCTCTACGTGGCACTCGCGGAGAACCACCCGGCCGCTCAAAAGGAAAACATTGGACTACAAGATTTGGCAGGAGACGAATGGATTCTGTTGGCTCGGAGGGCTCATCCCCTCGTTCATGACGCGATCATCGACGCGGCAAAGCGGGATGGAATTGCTCTGGGACAAACGCATGAGGTTCATACGGCCCAACAGGCGTTTCACCTAGTACGCGAACGGGTTGGGGTGGCCATTCTCACGAAATGCGCCGTCGACGTTAGCGTCCGAGGTGTAGTGGTGAAGTCGCTCTCAGATACCTCATTGCGTTTCGAAACGTGTGTGATTATCAGAGCCGACAACGACTCACGATTGACGAACGAATTCGCTCGCTCGTTTCTCCGCAGGCATCAGCCCCGAATTCTGCAGTCAAAGCAAATGGAGTTATCGCTTTCTGCTTGAACCGCATTTTGACAACTGAGTGGTGGCTCCGCAACGCCGCTCCACTATATCCGACTGCACAACGGTCGTCGTTGACAAGTACGAGAACCGCACATCCTGGTGGACGTTCGCTGGGGTGAGGGCGAACGCAATGCTCGCACACTCCCTTTGTGAGAGGTTCGGAATTCCTAGCGCCGTTGACAACCTCACGATCAAGCTCGATCGGCCAGTCAATCAAGAAGGCTTCGAGAGCGTCATCGAGCAGGTGCGGGCGGACCCGCCGAATGTCGTCAATGCTGGAGACATTGGCAAAGCGATCAAAGAACTCAAGTTTTCCACCTGCCTGCCGGTCTCAATGGCTGAAAACATGATGCGGACGCGGCTGGCTGACATAGAGGGTGTCTGGAACTCTCAGGCGGAAAATTCGACGTGTCGACGTGTCCTCAGCTGAACCGACATGAAGGATGATGAAATACTGCCCACAAACATCTATTTTCGGGCAGCCGAGACGCCCTTCCGATGATTTCGTAGATTCAAGTAGCGGACTAAGCAAGCTACTTCTGCTTTTTCGGGGAGGCTCATGGCGATCCGTGGTGGCCCGCTTCTTTTACTACGTGTTCCTCTTCGACGGAACGTTCGGATGGTTCGTGTTTCGCGACGATCCAGATTTAAAAGGATGGGGGAACCGGCTTGGAGTGTCACGTGCCTGCCTCGTGGTGGCGGAGGTTCTGAGGGCCGACCTTCTTCTACGCCGCGGATTGAGAGTTGCAAGCGGCCTCAATCCTGTTCCTCCCGCGTAGATTGGCACCTAGAACACACCAGTCTGTGCGGGTGAACCTTACTTAGCGGCACCCTATTAGGCACGCCCTGCCGAGAATGTTGGGGCGATATCGTCGGCTCTAACCCTTACGAAGCCGGCGGGACGTTCTCGGGCGCGCCTGCGGGCGCGGACGGGCCCGCAGGCGGGCGCTGCCCGCAGACGGCTTCACAGCGCTTTCGCACGCCCGCGCATCGCGCGGAGGAGCTCGCAATGGTCCTCTGCTCCGCCCGGTCGTCGTAGGTAAGGCCGAGAGGTCCCGCTCCACTTCAAACAACAGGTTTCTCGCACGCGCACAGAACTTCCGCTTATCCAACGACTCGCCAGGACTGGCCTGTTCTGCCGCGCCGGCTTGGACGATCTGCGCTTCGGCCGCGTCAAGAAGACGGCGCACGAGGGCTTGCATGCGGAAATCGACGGTCCTCGCGAGGTTCACGGATATGCGCAACTGCTCGATCCCCTTATCGAGGTCGAATTCGATGAGGCCGGAATCGCAATAGATTTCGCTGGCCTGGTACGCAGCATTGCTGTGCGGTTGCGCGGCGGCGAACGATTTCAGAGCGTCGGGGAACTCGCGAACCGCCACATGGGCGTGCAGCCGTCCCATCTCATAGTTTGCCTGGCGGTTGTCTGGCTGGAGGTCCAGAGCCTGTTTCAAGTGGGCCTTTGCCTTGACGAGCCAGTCGGCTGTGACCGTGGACCCGGCATGGCGGTATAGGCGTCCCAGGTTGATGTGAGGGGCAACGAAGCTTGGGTCCTGCGCGACGGCAGCCTCAAACTGCTCCCGGGCGTGCCGGTAATCGCCGGTATTTTCCACGATGTAGCCGTACGCGTTCAGGGCCACCGCACGGGCGACCGCCAAGACTCGGGTATTGCCAGCCTCAGCGAGAGCATTAAGCTCTTTCACGCACCGCTCTACCTCCTCGCGCACCTCTCTTTCGCGTGCCGCAGCTCCTGACTCTCGGAAGCGCTCGAACTGGAACAGCAGCGCCGCTGCCCGCGCGCTTGTCGCTAGCGGCATCAACACAGGATTGCCCTCTGCGATAATCTCCTCGAGCAAGCGAATGGCCTCTTTATTGCAGTGCCAGTCATCCTGCTTGGCGAGCGCCAGAGCGTGGTTATAGCGGATGGAGCCGGCGAACGTGGGATGGCTTTCCAGAAAATTGCTGAGGGATCGGGATCGGGGCTGCCGCTGGAGAATGCTCTCGAGCGCGAGGCAATGCTGAATGGCGGTGTCGTAATCCCCGAGCTGCCGCTCGAGGACGGTGAGGTTGGAGAGTGCCAGCCAGTTCTCGGGATCGTGTGCCACGGCGCTCTGAAAGGCATTCCTGGCAGCTTTCAGCGCATCGACGGACGGGGTGACGGCACCGGACGCCTTCAGGCGGTCGATTCCCTCCAAGGTGCATTCGAGACTCTGGGGGACCTGTGTTACACCAGTGCCGTCAGCGAGAGCAATGGCCACGCCCGCAGCAATGCGGCGCAGGACGGTGCGCCGGGCGTCTGGGCTATCGTCGACCGCATGCCACCCTGTATTCCCCGAGGAAGAGCCGTGCTTCGACAAAATCTGCGCGGTCAGGACCGTGCGCGGCGACTGCTGGAGCAGCGTGCCCGAGAGGATCTGTTTATACCGCGGTGCCCGCAACGATCGTCCGAAGGCCAGGAGGCTGGCTGGCGTCACCTGAAGAGGGCCGAGCGTGACGGCGTTGGTGGCGAGCATGGACGGATCGAGCCCCGGCATCTGGACCATGGGCTTGATGCTGGCGAGGCTGCCACCCTCGAAATCTGTCATTGATTCGAAGATCATTTCGCCGCCTCCCGATTGCGGGGGTGAGAGCAAGTATTGAAACTCGCGCGAGAGCAGGGCAGAGGCGTTGTCACGGTCGGTGGCCGAAACATCCTGGAGGTTGATGAGGAGGGCGTTGCCGGCCGGTAGCAGATACCGGATAAACAAGACAACGAACAGGACGACGATCCAGAAGAGGATGGTGCCGAAGGCCGTCAGCGAAGCGTTCCAGCCCGTTGCGACAGAATGCCATACGGCGGCGGCGCCGGTGGGGTTCTCAGTGGCTGCCTTTGCCAAGGCAGCTTTGGCCTTGCTCAGCCGAGCCTGGTTCAATAGTTTCGGATCGGCGCCGCTGGAAGCCAATGCTTCCGTATACCCGGCGATGGCATCGGCGTAGCGCTTCTCCTGGAAGGCTGTGTCTGCATCCGTCAGGATCGCTTGCACGGCCTTGTTCAAGTCGCCGGGAGGCATGGGCGTGGGGGTCACCGCTGCATCTGCCGCAGCTTTACCGATCTGGGCTTGGGCAAGGCCGAGGCGAGCCGCGTTCAGCAGCTTCGGGTCGGCGTTCGAGAAGGCGAGAACCTCTGTGTAGCCGGCAGCAGCTTCGGCGAAGTGGTGCCCCTGCAACAGGGCATCGCACTGCTGGAGAATTTTCTGTACGGTCGCGTTCAGATCCGTTTGATCGCCAACTGAGTGGCCCGTCGGATCGAGGGCGGCGGCCAATGTACAGGCCAGGAGCAGCAACAGCAAGCGCGCGCAACGCATAGGGAGTCCTACTTCGTAACGGGTGCCGGGACCGGACGTCTGGTGTCGACAAGCAGGGTAGTGGAAAACTTATTACCCACCTACTAGGGCCGGTATTCCGCCGCCAGGTGGGCTGAATGCCGAGTAAAACGACAGCGGCGAGGTAGCGAGCATCCGCGATTTCGGGCCACGAACAATGCCGATGATCGCGCGTTGGGCCGGTAGCTCCTTCGGCAGATCTTTCGAATTCCGGTTTAACGCCGAACTGCTCGGAGCTGTCGACCGGCATCGCCTTACCTCTTGATTCTGCCAGTTAGGACGCCACAACGCTTCTCATTTTTGGGAACCTTGGCCACTGCCCGTCAGTAAGAGGTCGAAATTGTATGAAAGGCCGATTTGTGCTCGAAACTCGGGTTTCGTGATCAGCTCCGTGCGGTTGGAATAACTAACCGCGATCGGGAACTTCAGGTTCGAGCCGCTGCCGATTTCGAGTCTTAACTGCCCGATATTAATATCTCCCGCAGCCGCGAACACCTGGGTGGCGGTTGAGGGAAGCCCCCTAATAGTGATCCCAGTCAATGGCGTTCCTGGAGTGACGTTCAAAGTCGCGGGGCTATTCTGATGCTGGAAATAATAGGTTGCGCTCAACGCGGCGGCGCCCAGCGCTTGCCCGAGTACGTTCAGATTTCCCAGCGTGCGCTTCACCTCCAGCCCTGCCTGCGCATCGCGGTACGTGCTCGACCCAGGAACCGAGGAATAAGTGACCACGTTCAATGCTACGGCTCCATTGGAGGTGGCCGTCCACCCCGCGTCCTTACCCCAGCTCTTCTCAAGAATCATCCTCAAAGTCACGTAGGAATTCTGGTTCTGCGGACGATCGTCCTCACCTTCGACAGTGAGGATCGGTTTATCCGCAATCGAATGGATCAAGAGCGCATTCATGAAGAGGCTGACCTCCGCGGTTCTAACCAAGTTGGCGGCCCGCTGCGTAATCTGTTCCCCGAGTGTACCGTTTTCCGGCAGATGATCGGCCAGCTCGGCGATCGCATCGTAGAAGTCTTGCGTGAATTTGGCTTGGTCCCCGCTGGCTTTGTCGGACTCCAGCTCTTTCTGTGTATCGGACCACCATGAGGGCGGCGCTTCTTCCCCCGGCTTGCCCGGTTTCCCTAGATAATACTGCAGGAATGCCTTTGTCGGGTCGTCATCCGGGAGCTGACCAGCGACCGTTGGATTTGCCGGAAGCCCGAGCGTCTTGAGAAATGCCACGAGCACGTTCGACTGTACCTTCAGAGCTGTCAGTAAGTCCTGGTCTGTTACGGTCTGCCCGGCCAGCGATTTGCATTGAGCGGACGAGGCGTCTGGCGTGCTAGCGGCTTTCAGTGCTGCGGCGGTGCCATCCTGCGAGGTATTAGGGGAGTGCGCCGCTGTCGGTGTGCCCTTGGAGGGGCTGGCCGTTGAATCCTTAAACAAGCAATTCCACGCCTTCTTAAATTCGGTGGAGGTCGTATCGCCCAGCGAGTTCCACGAGTATTGCCCCGTTATGGAAGCGATCTGCCGCCCCGAGGCCGTAAACGTCGCCTGCTGCGTGCTCCCTGACGCCGCTGGCGTCGTTGTACTGCCCGAAACCGTCTGCGAGCTGGCGCTGGTGTTGAAAGTCACCCCATAAGAAAAGCGACTTAGAACGTTGTCAGCCTTTGGACTGATGCAATAGGGATCTACGGCTTTTCCCTCGCAGTAACCGATCAGGTATTGGCGCCGAGCAGCTTGAAAAGGACCGTCGAGCGTTCCCTGAAAGGTCACCGTCTGGTTGCTCTTCGATTCGGTCAATGCGCCGTATTCGCTGGCAAGGGAAACGATCTGAGCCGTTGTGCCTTTCGTGACTAGATTCGTCGACCCGCCGGACGCACTGCTCGAACCGGTTTGTGCTTTGCTCTTCGAAATTGACTTGAGGACCGGTTGAAGGTCTGCGAAGACTCTTCTGAAAACCTCGATTCGCTTCGCAGTCGGCAAATGCAGCAGCACATATTGAGTGAAACAAGGATAGCTTTGTTGTAGGTCGACAAGATCTCTGACTTCAGTGCCGGCTCCCCCGGGGGGATTGAAGACCTCGTTGATCGCAGCATCGTACGGTCGCTGGTCAGCATTCGTAACTTGGGGGCAGTTGGCCGAACCAAAGGCCATCCCAGCAAACAGAAGCAGAATACCAACTATCTTCCACATATTGTCAGGCACATACGCTATAGGGAACGACCTGCATGGTTGAGTTGACATTATTGTCCCAAACAGTTTGGTTATCGCAGTTCTCGACTAGTTTCGCGCGTGCGTTAAGCGGCGCAAAGACGTATGAAACCACCAGATCCTGCACTCCGGCCTGAACTTTGAAGCTGATGGAATTGGACGTAAACGTCACCGCAGTACCCGACGGGTACTCGGCATTAACGATGCTCACGGTGCCCATGGTTCGAAGAGATTGAAGCGATAGAGTGATGTCGCCCACCGCGCAGTCCATGCGACAACCCGGTGTGGTTGAGATCTTGGATTTGCACGCGCCTGGCGACATATGAATCCTCATTTCGGTTTCGTCAACGTTTGCTCCTAGCGCTTACCGGAGACCGGCGCCACCGCCGGAAGACTACTCCCGTGAACTCCCGTAGCCTTTCACGCTCTCGGGAGCGTTGCAGCGGCATAAAACAGTGCAACGCAAGGGCCAAGTCGAAGCGGGGAGGGATCAATGCACTTTTCCCGCACTTGCAATGACATACCAGCGCAGAAAATCAATAAGGATCGATACCTTACTCGTGCTCACCTGATGGGACTATCCGAATGGATATTGGCGCCTATCCGTTCAGCTACTGAGACCCGCAATCGCTTCGCAAAAACGAGTTCGCTAGCTTTGAGTCGGTCCATTCGCGGTCCGAAACGATCGGTGCATCTCCAGAACCGTGGACATGGCCGGTTTAGATATCGATTCGTGGACGAGGTGGGCCGCAAGGTTGGAAAAGAGTAGGTCCGCGGTGATTTCGATAATCTGGATTTGGCCCCGCCTTACCGAAAACCGTATACCGTAGACTCTGCTTCGAGCTTCTAGCCGCCCCAAAGGAGGACTGGTGGACAGGAGAGCTAAAGTGCAGCCATACGAGCAGATTCGACGAGATACGAGCACGGTGGTGGAACGAGGAATCGCCAGGAAGTTGGGGATTCACCGGCGGATGGTGCGAGGCGGTGGTGAGCACAGTACCGGTGAAAAGCAAAACACCGGAGAGAGAAAGTGCTTATTGGGGCAAAATCGCCTCATTGACCGCATCGTGTGCGCAACGACCCTAGTGCGCGCTTGAGATAGTCAGGAAGCAGCGTTTCCTGGTCGATGCATGCGGACTGGACCTGTTCGCGAGTGAGGCTACGGTTGATGAATGCCCCAGCCGAGCTCAGAAGTCTTCAAGATTGCGCCGTCGTAACCGACGCCATAGGCGATCATCCGATGTAGCAATTCAACGGTACTGCAATAACGAAACCATCCAGATTCTTGAGCCAACCTTTCCCCATGAGCCTTCGGATGGCGGAGCTTCTTCCATGCGTCCACCAACTTCTTGCTCGATTACTGAGTTTTCGGCAGCGCACGTTTTTCTTCATGTGCGGGATTCTCGATTAGTCCGCTATCCGGACACCTGTTATGGAACTGCAAGTTGTCCTTTACGTTCGCTCCGCAATTCTGATTTTGTGCCGCGCCACTCGGGACGTTCTGAATTTGGAAGTCGCCACCGATTGTAGTGGTCGCAATTGAGGAGGTGCCCCCGCCACTGATTTCCAGTTTGCCTCCGATGGTTGCGTTTCGGGTAACCAGCTTTCCGCCAGTCTGTGTCACGTTCCCGGTTATGCCACCGCCAATGAAAGTACAACTCTGGCCATTCGAGACAATAATGTTTCCTCGAAACGTCCCATTGAATACTCCATTGCACTCGTTGCCTGAAGCGGGAACCGTACCTGCCATCTCGACGAGTTCATACGCGCCGACGTCACAGCCACTTCCTTGGGGCCGGGAAACGCCGCGCTGGTCGGTCGTAACCGGATTTCCGCTCGTATCGGTACAGGAGCTCAGGGGAATGTAGTTCACCGCTGGGCTGTTGGCCTGCAGGGCGACTGTCAAGGTTTGGCCGCCATTAAACTGCAGACCGCTGGGATCGAACCTCGGATTTAATACAGGGTTGCTGAAATCGCCCGGTGCGGTGAAGAAGAAGCCGCAAGTGACGTCGTCGGAAAGGTTATAGCCATCCGAAGTGGATGAGGAAAACGAGGAATCAGAAGCGCAATTTCCTTCACCATTCTCTGCCAGGATGGAATTCTTCAGGGTGAGGCCGCCAGCGTCGATTCCGCCGCCCTTCACTCCTGCCGCATTGCTAACGAAGGTGCTGAAGCTTACGTTCAGGGGCCCCGGATAAACGCTATAAATACCGCCGCCATCATCGCCGGCGATGTTGCCAAAGAACGTGCTATTGGTCACAGTCGCCGTGCCCGATTTGATATAGATTCCGCCGCCAAAGTCGGCGGAGTTTCCCGAGATGGTGCTGTCCGTCACGTTCACTGTGCCGCCGTCGTTCATGATGCCGCCGCCGTCGCCGACGTAGTTGTTCGCCGGGCCGTTTAAGGTATTGTTAGTGATAAGGCTGTTGACGAGTGTCACCTGGCCTTTATCGTTATAGATTGCCCCGCCGCTTGGATAACCGGTCAGGCCTTGATTAGCGGAGTTGCCAGAGACGCTGCTGCCGTTGATCAGTGTCAGCTTGCCGCCACCCCCCTCGCCATAGTTGTAGATGCCGCCGCCAAAGCCAGTCTCGCCGCTCATTGAAGCCACTCCAAACCCGGCGGAGTTGCCATAGACGCTGCAAAAGCTCAGGATGAGCGCGCCACTGTTAAAGATGCCGCCACCCAACTGCGTGCCTTGCGTGTTGAAGGATACCGTGACGTCAGTCAGCGTCAGGGTGCCACCGTTCGAGATACCTCCGCCCAGCAGGGAACTGCCATGCTCTATGGTCAGGTTGGAAATGGCCACTGTGGCTCCTGTATTGACGATCAAGACACCGACCGAGTCTCCACCGCTGATCGCTAAGGTCGTTCCCGGTCCGGCGATAGTCACACTTGTACCAATCGTGATAGGGGTGCTGAGTACGATGACGGTCGGGAGAGTGAGGCTAAAGTTAATCGTGTCGCCGTTCGCTGCGCTTGCGATGGCTGCCCGCAGTGATCCCGGACCACTATCGCCGGTGGTGGTAACAGTGATGGTGGCTCCAAAAATTCTGACACTTAAAAGGAGCAGCATGGCCACTCCGGACCATGTCCACATCGATGCCTTGATTCTCGTCCTGGTTCTCATGGATCCTCCTTTCGCTGGTAGGCGGCCTCCGCCTCACCTAACGTTTATTGGCTCGATCTGCCTGCGGCCTACTGAACTCGGAAAGAGTGTGCTCGTTCGCTGCGATTGTCAAGAGAAGGACGAGGAGGGTGAGGAAATCATGATAAGCTGCGAGCGCTCTCGGCTTGCCGTTCGTGAGTTCGTAGGCAGCTGAGTAAGTAAACTGACGCAAGGCTGACTGCGGCTAATGCTCGCCCAGCTAAACGACTGGTGTAACATCTTAGGGCCCTATCGACAAGTGCGCCGGCGCGAGAGCTTCGCGGGGATACCAAGTGTTTCCCGCCGGGGCACTTGCGATAGGGGGATGTGGAGGAAGCCGCTGGCGCGGCGGACGCGGGGGAGCTATGGGGTTTGCTTGAGCGATTCGAGATTTGTTCTCCCGTTCCGGTCATTAACCGAGAGGGTAACCGAGGTCGACATGGGGCTGAACATCGGCTGGCAAGCTTGAGGACGGGGGATTTTGAGTGTGGTGAGCGCTGAACAGCGACGAATCGAGACAAGCAAACACACGACCGGCGAAAGAGCAGGGACTCTTGAAGTGTGGAGCGGAATGGGCGGACGATCAGGAAGAGTCAAAGGTTGGAGTCCTTACTGTGAGTGTCCAGAGAGTAAGTGCCGACAGTCTTTCGACAAGGATCATGGGTGTGGCGCATTTTGGACAACGGAAACAGGAGAGCCGGGTGGAGGAAGAACCGGTGGCGTGGAACTGAGGTTGTGGGTCGTCTAACAGGAGTCGTTGGCAGAGGGGCAAGAGTGTGGCGCACCGGCGATTGGCCAGGAAACCGAAAGAGCGGATGCGGACAAAGCCGCGGGGCAGGACGTGGGGCAGGAAACAGCGCAGGAACTCTTGCGCATCGAGCGTCATCATTCTCTTCTTATTGCCGTGGGCATAATCCTTCCAGCGGAAACTAACCTGATCGTGCTCGAAAGCTACGAGGCGGTGGTTGGTGATGGCCACGCGATGGGTGTAGCGGGCGAGATAGCCGAGCACATGATGAGGACCACCGAAGGGTGGCTTGGCATAGACGACCCAGTTCTCGCGGAAGAGGGGACGCAAGAAGGAGCGGAAAGCCTTCTCGTTTTCGAGCGGCTTGAGAGTTCCAGCGAAGGTGAGCTGGTGCTGCTGGAATCGTCGCTTTAAGCCGGCAACGAACTTTCCGCGGAAGACGCGACTGAGTACACTTTGCAACCTTATCTATAGCCAACAGGGCGAAGTGGGCGCATCCTGGGCGTTCTCTCCCTCGCCAAAAAGTACGGCACCGGGAGCGGCAAAAGCCATCTGGCACAGGCCATCGGCCAGGCCGCCATCCAACAAGGCTATCGTGTGCTCTACAGCGAGACCCATACCTTGCTCGAGGAACTTGCCGAAGCCTCGATCGACGGCACCCGCAAACAGCACATCGAGTCTCTGGTCACTGTACCTTTGTTGATCATCGATGACTTGGGCATGCGGAAGTTATCCCTCACCGCCGCCGAAGAACTCCTGGAGATCATCATGCGACGCTATGAGCGCGCTAGCACAATGATTACCTCCAACCGACCGGTGGATGACTGGGGGAAACTGATGGGCGACAGCGCAGCGGTTACCGCCATGCTCGATCCCTTGCTGCATCATGGCCACGTTCTGAAATGCGGCCCACGCAGTTGGCGCACAAAAACTGCCTTGCCTCCGCAGCAGGCGGTAGGATAGAACAACCTATGTCTTGGACGGCTTCCAAAGTATGGCCGGTTTTGAACTGATCATTTATGGACCGCTTTTCAGGTGATCACTGAGGGCGAAGGTAGCGGAATAGGGGACAGGCTGGAACAGCCAACTAGAGTTTAGGCATCGCTCGTGGCCGTAAGTAATCTCTACGAGTCAGAAGGAGAAAAAACCATGACAAAAAAGCAGACTGATACGAAAACTACCGCCCACATCACCGCCCAACCCGCTTTCACCAGAGAGACCTCCTCGGTGCTGAAGTTCAGACGAAGGAAAGACGGCCTTCGCGACACCGCGTATCTGAAAGACCATTTTCTAAGAAGTTGATTATGAAGCAACGAAGGACGAGATTTACGCGTCTAACTTGATCGGTGATTAGCAAGATGCTTTTTTAAGCCGTCGCGAAGAGTTCGGGCATGCTCGTGGCCTGGGACGAGTTGCAACAAACTGTCCAATTCCTGAAGAGCCCGTTGATACTGTGCCTTTTCTTGATTGCCGTCGCTCAGATCCCCGAGCTCGATGTGGGTAATAGCCTTGTCATAGTGAAGCTGAACGTTGTCTGGTTGTCTCGTCAACAAAGAGGAGAAATCATCAATAGCTGTCTTCAAGCTGTCCCCCGCCTCCCTTAAACTTCCCAATGTCTTCAGCACTGATCCGAGGTGTGAGCACGTTGTTGCTCTAGAACTTAGGAGCAGGAGATCGTCGGGGGCAAGTTCTAGGGCATGACTCAAGACCTGCTCGGCGGCTCGATAATGCTGGGCCGCTGCGTCGTATTGGCCTTGACGTGCTTCCAAACCACCCAAATTGCGCAAAACAAGTTGCTTATTAATTAGTCCCATAACATCTTCTTGGGAATTCTGCAGCGAGTCCTCGAGAACCATCAAAGCGTTACGGTAGCTGTTGGCTGCAGAGTCGAAGTGGCCTAAGTGCTGATGCATCTGACCTTGCTGCATAAGTGCTCTTGCTTTGATAGTGAGGGATTCATTGCCTTCTGGCGCATGTTGCAAAGCCCGTTGGCACGCATCAAGAGCCTTTCTCAAACAACTCGTGGCTTGTTCGATTTGCTCGAGATTAGCGTAAACACTACCCAAGATGACATACGAGCCCGCCAGATTGTTCAGCGCATCGACGTCATTTGGCGCGAGCTTAACTGCCTTTAGAAATGCAGATATTGCTTTGCCGTAAGTCTGCTCCGCTTCCTGCGATTGGTTGGTTGTCCACAACAGATCGGCTAAGCCGCGGAAAGCAAGCCCGAGATTATTGTGGGCGCCGACATCATCCTCAGAGAGTTTTACTGCCTCCGTCAGCGTGGTAATTGCCTGCTGGAGACAACCTGTGGCGCTTTCGTGTTGGCGCAACTGTCTATACGCCCGGGCCAATCCCACCAATGCCATGCCCTTGTTATTACGAGCAGCGACATTGTCCGGTTGAGCGCCAAGGACTGCTTGCGCCGCAGCAACACTTTGACAATAGTCCTGGGCCGCCTTCTCGTATTGGGATAGTTCCACTTCTAAGTCACCGAGCCTGCGTTGGATAAATGCCTTGTTCCAGTTTGCTGGGACCGAATCATTCGCACGTTCCAGAATCGTGTCCAGCGGAGCGATTGCCTGTCTGTATAACGCCTCCGCTTCCTTGTGGTGGCTCGAGGCAAATGCGATGTCGGCAAGCCCCTTCAGTGCGAGGGACTTGTTTGTACACACTGGTATCAGTCCCGGTTCTTTTCCCAGTATCACATCGAACGTTACTACGGCCCGTCGATAGTATTCGCCTGCTGTCAGGTGTCGCGCCACCTTCGACTGAAGATCACCGAACGTAAGCAGCGAAAGGCCCAGTTGATTCTGGATGTCCATATCTTCCGGTGAGAGCTGCAATGCCTGCTCGAGCTCTTTGGTCGCCAACAAGTATTCCTGTTCCGCTTCCTCATACCGAGCCAGTGCGGAAAAGTAGTCTCCTTGGACCTTGGCTGCTAAACCGCGCTCGTGGGGTTCCGAAATCCGCAATTCGCCACGCAACGCAAGGAGAGCGCGACAGATTTCGTATTTGCTCTCTTGTATTGCGTTGCCAAACTCAGTGGCCCATTCGCGTATTCCGTTCTTCCAATCCAGTTGGCAAGCATGATAGATCGACTCCGCCTTAGCCGACGGGTCCCCGGTCATCGCAAGCGTCCGATAATAGTTTTCCAAAGTTTCGTCAGCTCGCCTGACAGATTCGTTCGCCTCGTCCCGCAGGATTTTCCGCAACAGATCGTGAATCCGATATTGACCCTCACCATTTTGGTAAATACGCCAGACGAAAGAAAATGCAGTCAGGGTTCGAAATGCTGCTTCAGTGGCCTGGAAATGTAAAGCCCTACCGAGTGCCAGATACACTTTAAAGTCGAACGCTCTGCATGCGCTCAGTGAATACACAGCGGTCTTAGGTTCCTGGTCTACGTAGCGCAAGAGACGCTGCGTAAGTCCAGCATCCGCACTCTCCATATTCCTAGTCAGATCGGAAGATTCGAGCGTTTGTCCGGCCTGCGATGCCGCCAGCGCCACATCTGCGCACAAACCAAGATAGAGGGGGTGAACCTCGTTAGCTCTAACCGTAGCCAGGCAAATTAAGCGTTCACGTACACTCGGTTGCTCTACTCCAGCAGCGTTAAGGTAGTGGTGCGCATCGCTGTCCGAAAGATGCCCGATGTGGTAATGCTGCAAACATTCGCTTGCGACAGGCTCTTTGGCAGCATGGCTCCAGCGGGGCGGTTCTCGCCCGGCCATCACGACGACAATCCCACTACCCAGGTCCAAGTTCCGAAGCAGGCATCGAACCCACTCATCGCGTTGAAAGTACTCATAGTCCGAGAGATCTCTCCTGCCGCCCCAGAAAGCCTCATGCGTATCAAAAAAGAGAATGATTCGTCTATCAGTCCCTTTCCCTGTTGCGACATTAAGATCTTCGGCAAAAAAACGAGGGAAATTGTCGAACAGTTCGGACTCTGGCTCCATTTCTTGGATGCGTTCTATTGCGCTCGTTTCTATATTTCGCCGACTGAGATAAAGCGTGAACCGCTGGCGTAGCTTCCCGGTGACCAAATTGAAGATAGCCTTGCCCAACTCGACGCCTGGAACCTCCTTAATGAGCTTTAGCAACTCTGTTGCAACATCCAAATCCTCAGATGGGAATAAGGTTTTCAGCCGCTCCGGCTCCAGCTGATTAGTTTGGTGCAGATACCAAATTGAAGCGAAATCGAAGATGGGGAAGCGCACCTCTCTCTTCCCAAGTGCACGCCGCAACATTAAAAGCGCGGAGAAAGCCTCCTGTGGTCGATCATGGCCACGCGGCGGCATACCAAAATCGAGAATTGCCTGCGCCGAAACGGCAGCCTGCGTAGCGTTTACAACGTTTACCATGAACTCGTCGTTCGGCTTATCCTTGACCCAGGCCCAATTGTCAGGAAGGAACTGACGTGAGCAATATTTTTGTAGATACCGCAGTAGCAGCGACTTGCCATTCCCGCCATCACCATGGAGAAAAAGGATTTGATTCTTGGGCTCGTCATTCAGATAAGTCAGAAACAGGCGTACAACATCGTACCGGTCGCAAAACAGTCTCAGGGCCGGGGCACTCTCGGTGATGCTCGCCGGCCCCTCCACTTTGTGGCGAATGTTCACATTGACCACCCTTAATCCCTCGAAAGTGCCGGAGTTCGACCGTCACTGTCAATGAAATCGGAAATATTTTTTGATACATCCATGTTCTCACACTACGAACTCATTTGGTTTTGGTTGCCTGCGAAGCGGTGGGAAGGATGATCTTACCCGCCTTTAAGTCGTAAGCAAAGTGCTGATCGGCATCGTTTGTGTAAAGGTAGGTCGCAATCCCAGCTTGCTGCATCATCGCAATAAGTCTCTGGTTCGCCACTTGCATGTGAAAGCGCATCTCAGTGGCGCGTTCGCTATGGACGAGCAATTTGTCGCCTGAAATCTCGGCGTAACCTGCTACACCCTCTCTTGCAAACGATGCATTAAACGTCTTCAAGAGCATCTCTCGCGCAGCCGACTGATTCGAGGAGTTGGCAGATGGCTCCGCTGTCGTTTGGCTCGGGGCTGGTTCCAGTTGTGGCCCACCAATGCCAAAATCAAACCCCTGCGGATTCACGCCCGTTGTAATTAAGTATTCTCCGTCCTTCAAATCCTGCGTAGGAACTACGTCCCAACCGCCAATGTTGCGCTTGACGATTGTAGTGGTCACGGTTTTCTTGGCGTCAAATCCGCTGTGCCCGCCGAACATTCCTGCGGAAGCCATTCTGGATTCTCGATGATCCGATTTTTCATCTAGTCGGACCATTATCAAATCGCCGGGCTGTCCTGTTCCGAGGCCACACAACATCGCAAGGGCAGGTGCTCCGAGTCCACAAACAAGAACGAAACGGGGGCGGTTTGACGACAGTTGTAGCGGCGAATGAGCACCACGAAATGTCCATGCCACATTCGCTTTCACCACATTGTTCGATTGCTGCGAACCCGAGTAAGCGGCGGGACTTAGTGCTTGCGGTGTGCCGTTCTGATCGGCGTAAATTCCCGCTGCCTGTGGAGTAACTTGTCCAAATGTGGGGATGCACGCAAGCACAAAAAAAACGACAGTTGTTCCTGCCAAACGACGTAGCGCCAGTGCCTTCATAGCGTTGGAGGGTACACCCGAAACACTCAATAGGCAAATAACAGACCAGCCCTTGCTCGAATTCGAGAGCCCCAGAACACTCCTAACCGTCTGGACAAGACAGGTATACAATGTGTGCCGTTTAAGGGAGTTGTCTTGGTTCAGCGTGAAATGCTGAACCAAGACAGTGCTGCCACTCAACATCGGCCTGAACCACGAATATCTGGCAGCAGGCTTGTTCGGCCTCCTTGTTTTTCTCGCACTTCTGTTCCGTCCTCGCAGCGTTCCAAGCCACTTTGGAACTTGGCTGCTGATGCTCGGCGGAGCCTATATTCCCGGCTTCTTGATGGCCATTCTCCCCCTCTGGTTTTTCCGGGGCGAGACACGTGCAGGCGATATCGCTCTGGCCGTTGAGTGTTGGCTGCTCGGCGAAACGGGATTGCTTCTGCTTATGAAGCGCTATGACACCGTTCGGCGCGGCGCCTTTCGCACCGCCCTGGGTTTGGGGATCGCCTGCGCCGCTTTGTACTTCAGCTTTCTCTCACGGTTGCTCGCAACAAACACACCCATCCCTGCCGAACAAGCGAGCTTTTGGACGATGGAGGTCATTTTCTCCGCATTGTCTCTCTGCTGGGTGTTCATGCTCGTTCTCGCTGCGGGCACATGGGTCCTGCATGCGAGGTGCCTGGCGCCGTTGCACCTAGCATCAAACAAGTCTCAGAAAGCCGAGCCCGAAGCGAGCACTCCTCAATTCGCAAAATATGCGCGGGCCCGCGCTGCATTCTGCACCGCAAGGCTCTCGCTGGCGGTCTCGGCGTCCATGATCAGCTTGGTCACCGTGTTTCTCTGGGCGGGAGCTTTCTCCTTCGCCAACAAATCGTTCAATCTCCTTGCAGGCGTCAATATCAGTTACCCCCCGCCGCCGTTCTACTCCATCACCCGGTTGATTGTGCCTAGCGCCAAGCAAGCTCGCTACCTTGTGAGTAAAGCCGACAAGAATAAAGCCAATTGCGGCAAAGACAGCGATGAAGACAACTCCTGCGAGGCCGGCAGCGATGCTCCCGCCGAAGGTCCCCCGTGTGCCGCCCTTTCGCCTACTGACCAGGACACTCTTCAAAAACGCCCCAATAAAGTGGAGCAGGTCCTGGTTGCGAACGGCGGCTTTACCCCTTTGCCTGTCGAAGATTTGCAGTCACGCATCGAAAAACTTAATAAAGCCGCGGGAATCAAGCCTCGCCCTGGATATGGCTGCGTAATTCGCGTTTATCTGCTGGAGAACAAGGCCGGCATTGCAGAACACACCGAGTTCCACGTGCTGGCCCGTGCCTTGCTCCTTGCACGACGGCCCACCCCAAAACGATCATCGCCAGTGATGGTTGGGAAATGAAGGTGCTGGGACCGAACGGATTTGAGAGGACATACACATAGGTGGGAAGCGCGGGGGCAGCACCAGGCGTTGGTGATCGCTAACGTCCCGCTGAGATTGCTGCTGGCGAAGGTGGTGCAGCGGTGTACCGCAGGGCGTCAGTGAAGGGGCTGATCCCCCACGATTCAGCCCCGAACCCACTTGTCATGTTTTGGTAGCAATTTGGTAGCAAATTGCGCCGAGTATTACGGTTTTGCCGGTTCCTCCGGTTATTAACTCCTTTAAAGTCAATGGCCGGCTGCCATGCTGCTACCTTGACACGGTAGAGGTCAGGAGTTCGAGTCTCCTCGTGCCTACCATATTTTCAATCACTTCCGGCGCTGGTATACCCGTCACCACCTGATCTGTGTCGTGGTTTGTGTCGTAACCCTCGCTTTTGCTCCCCTTGAGTGTGCTTCCCATCGGTTTCGCGGAGAGGGCCATCACCGCTTGCCGCCGAGCTTCCGAGCGCACGTGCGAGTAGCGAGCGAGCATCTTCTGGCTGACGTGGCCAGCAATCGCCATGATGGTTTGATCGGAAACCTGTGATTCGGCCAGTTCAGTAATGGCGTGATGCCGAAGGTCATGGAACCGCAGCCCAGCGAGGCCAGCGGCCTTTGTGAGCCTACGCCATGCCGTTCTAAAGCTGGTCTGGTTGCGCTTAGGGTCAACGTGGCCGTGCTCGCAGGCGGGGAAGACGTAATGCTGCGGTTCGATACCGTTGAGTCCCCTGGCGCGTTCCCGCAGTCTCATGACGATTTCCAGTGTTTCGTCATTCATTGGAATCAGTCGCTCTCCCGCGTCCGTCTTGCTCGTGCGAACGAGAATTGCACGGTTGAGAAAGTCGATGTCCCGCCACTGTAGCCGCTTGATTTCGCAACCGCGCATGGTAGTGCAGAGCGCAAGGGACATTGCGGCCTGAGCGCGTTGCCATTCCTCATTCTGTCCGGCGGCGCGGACCAGTCGGAGCTTTTCCTCATAGGTCAGCGCCCTTCCGATAGAGCGCGGCTCTTTCAGCGGACGGATGTCTGCTCCGAGTTGGTGCCAGCGCCTCGCCCGTTTCAGCATGCGGCGAATGACGCCCACTTCCATATTGATGATTGCGGGGCCTACACCGCTTTCGCTTCGCCACTCCCTGAAGCGCAGGACATCTTCCGTCGAGATCTTCGTGAGGCACTTTTCTTGAAAGAACTCACGTGGCTTGACCAAGAGTTGCCGTTCCTTCTTCTGGCTAGATTCGCTCAACTCCAACTTGCGCCCGTTGAAATAACTCGTGGCGGCCTGCGAAAACGGGAGCTTGGCGAAACCCTGATGCGAAGCGGCAATATTGCCTTGAGTCGCTTGCGTTATTAGTTCCTTCTCTTTGGCTTGTGCCTCGCGCCAGTCGCTCGTCCCTAACGATTGCCGGACTCGCTGGCCATCCACGAAGAAATGGGTGTGCCATGTCTTACCGCGCTTTACGAGTGACATTGATTGCTCCTTCTCGCTTCTGTTTACGTTCTGCCAGCAGCCTCCTCTTGTTGCGCTCCCAATATTCCAGCTTCAGCTTTCGCTTGCCCCAGTCGATGCACTCTTTGTTGCCGCAGAATGTTTGCTTAAGGTGGTGAGCGACGAAGTACGGTCTTTTGCAACCGGGTGCAGGGCAAAACCGCCGTCGATCCACCGGGATCGCTGCAAAACACACGTCAATCAATGTGGAGAGTTGCTCCGCCTGAAGGACAACACCCCTCCTTGAAAATCGGAGGAAATTTCCTCCCTCCAAGGCCACCATTCTCCCCAGGTTTTTCAGATCTAACCCTTCCAACTCGCTGTGTTTCTGCAATTCGGTGGGCGTCGATTGCTTCCATTGCCACTGAAATCTCTTGCGCGATTGACGCCACTCTGAGAGCGCAAAATCGAACGGTTCTCCAGGGGCAGCAATCACGCGAAGTGGCGCATATCGTCGCGTGAAACTTAAGATTCCGGCTCCGCTTTCAGGGCAATTCGCGAAGGCTTCGCAAGTTCGAGCTACATCGACGATGACGAGACGGTGTGACCGAGCAAAAATGCCAACCACCCTTTCCCCTTCCAGCTGTGCAGTTTCAGTCTTGACTAGAGTTTCAAGCCCCATGATCGTTGGATGTATGTCTAGACTCATAAATACTAATTGAATACTACCACAACAACAGGTAGAACAACAATTAGATTTCTAGGAAGGGAGAAAACATGAAAAGTCCCCACACGCTCGGTATTCCGGCAACCGCGAGACGGCTCGGAGTCACGCTGAAGTACGTTTACGACTTGGTTTACTCGGGAAAGCTGAAGGCCGAAAAGATTGCAGGACGATGGCACATTGACGCGCACGCCGTCGAGGCGCGCCTGAGGCAGCGAGGTGAGCGATGACGGATTCCGTCCCTCAACTGCTCACCTTGCTTGAGGTCGCAGACAAGCTCAGAGTTTCGTCTCACAGCGTCAGGTCTTGGGTCCGCCAAGGCAGGCTCTGCCCGACGAGAATTTGCCGCCGACTCCTGTTCACGTCCGATGAAGTGACGCGGTTTCTGAAGGAGGCGGGAAACCGCCCAAACCACGACACTGGAGGGTGTGGTTTTGAGCAGAAACCGGATGCGCTTTAAGTCGGCTCGCGAAATCTTGTCGCCTGAGTCGAGGGTAGAAGTGAAATGGATCGCGAAACCGTGGCTCGCACAAAGCGCGATTACCGACCTTGTTGGGAAGGCAAAAGTTGCAGGAAAAACCACCTGGGCGCTCAGTCTTTGTGCTGCCGTTCTCGATGGGCGCGACTTTATGGATAGCCCCACCACTAAAAGCGGGATTGTCTACCTTACCGAAGAATCAGAGGTCACATTCCGATTGGCGCTAGAGCGTGCCAACATCGGACCGCGAGATGACTTTCACGCGTTGTTCTGGCGCGAAACTCTTGGTACGGAGTGGAAAGATGCAATGGAGGAAGCGGTAGGAGTTGCCATCAAAAATAATGCGGGGGTGCTTGTGGTTGATACACTGGCGCAGTTTGCCCAACTCACAGGGGATCGGGAGAACAACTCTGGAGACGCTCTGGGGGCTGTTCTCCCTCTCCAGATCGCTCGTGATCGCGGCCTTGGAATCCTCATGCTCAGGCATGAACGTAAGCAAGGCGGCGCGCTCGGGGACTCTGGAAGGGGCAGTTCAGCATTTGCGGGTGCTGTAGACATCATTCTCAATCTGGGGCGGCCTAAAGGCAACACCGACGAGAACATCCGCACAATCGACGGGGTGTCTCGTCTGGGCGATGAAGGTCTGAAGCTCACCATCAAACTTACAACTGAAGGGTATCAGTCCTGCGGGGTGACCACTCGACCCATCGCGGACGCTGCCGAAGAATCAATTATGAAATATTTGCCCGATAGCGCAGAAAAAGCGGTTGATCTGAAGCAGATTATCAGCGCCACCGGAGAGACACGGGCAACCATCCAAAGAACCTTAGCTGAACTGAAAAAGCAAGGGCGGGTGTTTGAGGAAGGGACGGGTGTTAGGAGCAATCCAAAACGCTACTATAGCGGCATGAATTCCGCCCAAAATCGAAGCCCAGGAGTATGAAATGAGCAGAAACCAATATGATTGTGCTGCCGGGCTTGCTCTCTGTCTCATTGGCCGCAAGGCCTGAAAAAAGCATACCCTTCCATAGAACTATGGGCGATGCCGCTACGACGTTTTCGTACCCTCCTACTCCGCCTTGGCGCATTCAGCTCAGAGGGGAAGAAAGAGACTTACAGGAGCTTGTGGCTGAGCACCCTTCGGGACGAACCCGAGTCATACATTTTCAGGGGGAATACTTCCTCGAAGCCGACTCTCTGAATGCGCTGTCTGATCCGACGCGGGCTTCCGAGAGTGCACAAGTGATTCTTAACATCATCTGCGGTCTAGCAAAGATTCGGAGATTGTCGGCCTTGCCGGTTAAAGCGGCCTCCGTTGTATGGACAGACGAAAACGGCAATTGGATAGGCCGACTCCCATTGCCGTCTGTGCATTACCGGATTGTGCTTGGAACCAGATACCTAGAGGGAGCGAATGTTTCACAACAAGTTCTAGCACTGGCGGAAACAGATGAAGTAGTCCGAATTAATTTGATTGATTTTCTTGGAGAACGAGACTTTTCTCGCCTGTGGAGGATTGCCCGCGCCATTCTGATGGACCTCGGAAGAGGAGACATTAAGAGCGGAGTAAACGAAGTGGTTCAACGTGGTTGGGCAACGCCGGCTGAATGCGCACACCTTGTTGAGAGTATGAATTTTGGCAACGACTTCTATCTAGGCGCACATGCGCGACAGGAACGCGCTTTCGATCAGAATCAAAATCCTTTAAGCCTCGCGATGACTGAGGAGTTCGTGCGCCAGTTGCTCGCCCGATGGATCGACTCGAAAATACGAAAAGCCAATATCTAGGCCTGATCCGTTCCCTACTCCGCTGCTCCGAGCACCAGCGTGGTCTCGTTAATACTCGAATAGCGCCGATAACGTATCGTAACCTTCGCTCCCGGCCCGTAGCGACGAATCTCATTTGTTAAGTCCTCGACCGTAAACAGGTAGTGATTTTCTATAGCGAGAATCGTATCCCCGATTTTTATTCCGGCCCGATCCGCTGGTCCGTTTGGAAGGACGCGGGAGAGCAGAATCCCGTCGCGTCGGAGCGTAGGCTCCTGATCAGAAAATGCACCGATTGATCCATTCGGGACATCTTGCGACTGATGAGCTAGCGCCTCCCCAGCTGATGCACTGAGGTCTTGCTTCTTGGAAGAAACCGATGATGGCTCAGACCGACTACCCTCAAGAATCCCGAAGGTATACATCTTCCCGTTCGAAGCGATGCTCGCTGAGGAGACTCCCGGCGGAAGAAAGCCGTACTCACCGACTTTCAAATCCCCAAGTCGAATCCTCCAGGTGCGATTCGCAATTTTTTCAGGACGAAAAACCAAGTCGTTCCTCTCGGCCCCTCCAGACGCATGAAAAACCCCACCCGTTATGGCACGAAACTCGCGTCGGTTGTCTTTCTTGTAGAGATGTAGCAATTGGTATTCAGTGACCGACGTGCCCTCCGATGCTTTAATCACGAACACAACCGGACTGGGAATTTGCAACGAGCTCTCCGACTTCATGATCTTTCCGTTCACATGCCCCTTATCGAGTCCCAACGTTACTCTTGACTTGACCACTCCCCCGGTCTGCCAGCCGACAATTTCAGGCTCGACCTCGCTCAGCTTCCCACTTAGTTCTACATACACCCCGACCTCCTCAGGAAGTCCATCGTCTTTAACTGCCGGAGGCGAAGGCCGCGCATTGTCTACGGCGCTGATCGCTGGGTGAGGGTTGATCATAGCTCGAATGACAGCATCCGAGACCTTCGCCGCCTTGAGCGATTTCAACGCCCCAACGCTGGTGTCGAAATCAGTTCCTTCCGTGGAGTGGATCTTGTCGATAATCACCTCGTCAGACAGGCCTACCGTGGCCATGTCGATCACGTCCTGATTTGTCAATCGTTTGCTGAGTTGCTGAGCACTACATGCTAATGCGAACAGTAACAATAAAATCTCGCACCGAGACTTAACGAAACGCATTTTGAGCGCACCTCTATTGGCGAAAGCTGAATACGCTGGGGAAGGAGACCGCGACGCGAGACGCAGTTTAGATCACCTCGCTTGTACGCGCAAGGCCATGATTCTCCAGGCCATGATTCTCCAGGTGAGAAGAATGAGGCTTACTCCAAGACGGTTGTTCCCAAGCAGCGGATGAACAAGCAGGGACAACCACACCGAGCCGGGAGCGTCGCAGCGCCAGTCGCGGCAACCGAATTCAAACCACGCCCCGAATTCCTACTGGGCTGCGTTTGCCAGGCTTCCGCTCAATTGGGAGAGTGGGTTGTTGCGCTGCCCGAGAATCTAAAGCGCAATCGGAATGGTGCCGATGGGAATTTAAGTCCGCTTCAGCTCGTCGAAAAACTCCGAGATTATGTACTTGACTCAAAAGCGTACCTCTGTTATTGTTTGGTTGTGGCCTTACTTTTCTTAGCTTTCGGCGCATTATGCTCTTCCAGAATTGCCCTTACGTGCTTCACGATCTTCGGGTGGAATACGTGCTCGATTAGCTCATCGCTGGTCATCTTGCTCGGGTGCTTCTTGGCCTTCCGCTGTTTCATGGTGATCCTATGACTCCGAATGTAAACCTCTGCCAGCTAATCGAGCAGTTTGGGAACGATGAAAAATGCCGCAAGGCGCTCGAAACCTTGCGCTGGCCCGATGGCCCGAAGTGCTTGCGATGCAACGGCGAGGCCACGCCTGTAAAAGACCGGGATACGTTCGATTGTGACTCATGCCATTACCAGTTCACCGTCACCACGGCCACTATATTCCACGATACACATTTGGACCTGTGGAAATGGTTTCTTTGCACCTACCTGCTTTGTGAGAGCCGCAAAGGTATGTCTGCGAACCAACTCAAACGCACGCTGGGCGTGAGCTACAAGACGGCTTGGTACCTCTGCCATCGAATCCGCAAGGCAATGGAAGAAGCGGAACATAAACTCTCCGGCACGGTCGAAGTGGATGAAATGTACATCGGCGGACATACAAAGAACGCCGAGAAGTGGAAAAAACACACCCCTGTAATCGGCATCCGCGAGCGCGGCGGGCACCTCCACTTCATCAAGGCCGATGCTCCGCTGAATCAGGCTAAGGTCTACGAGATTATCGCTCGGAACGTGGATAAGACTGTCCATGTCATCATGACCGACGAATCGAGACTTTATAACTTCTCTACCACGGCGCACCACAAAGCACAGCACAAGAGCGTCAACCACCACGCCGATGAATATGTCCGGTACGAAGGCGGAATGACTGTAACCACCAATGCGATTGAGTCGGCATTCTCGCTCTTCAAGCGCGGCGTTGTGGGCGCGTGGCATAAGGTCTCTGTAAAACATCTTCCAGCTTACCTGCAAGAAATGACGTGGCGTTTCAACAATCGGAAGAATCAATACCTCTTCCGCGATACGCTCATCCAAATGCTGCGATCTGACAATCTCGAATACAAAGAACTAACCAAAGCGGCGGCCTAACCAAGAACTGCGTGGCAGTTTTAGCTTCTCAGGTTTTTGCGGAGGTCGCTGCGTATAAGGTACGGCGGTTGGATACAAATGGGACGACGCAATCTCGAACGCCAGTCTCACGGTATCCTGCATCGCAGACTCGCCTGCATCCCTGAAGTCAATCGTAGTGTCATACCACACGAAGACAGACCCGTCTGGATTATCGTGAAGGAACCTCCATGCCAATTCCCCCTTATCTGTCTCTGTTGGACTGTCATCTACGGCAAAGTTTATATAGCGGTGCTGTCCTGGCTCCAGTGAAACAACAGTCTGGAAGCGTATGTGGTAGTTACCCAATGTAGATTCGAAAGGTTTTATCGTCACAAATCTTGCCGTTCTCTGTCCGCAGTTATGCAGGCCGAACTCGGGAGCGTCGTATTTCGATTCCGGCGGGCCATCGAGTTTTGCGATGCTCGGTTGGGCGTTAACTTCTAGCACAATGATCGGACGGCCATCGTAAACCTTAGCTTTTGCTTCTTCGGCGACCCGGTATTGTTTGCGCCACGCCCCGAACTCCGAGATCACAAAGCCGACGATCAGGAGGACTATGTAAAAGCGTTTTCCGGGAGATTCCCACCAGTTCATGCTCTGGCCGAATCCTACCAAACCAACCGTTGCCGATGCGCCTACCCACCCATACCATGCGCTAACCACGGCACCCGCCCAACGCACTATATCTCCCATTAACTTCATGGCCGATATTGTACCCTATTTTTGAGTGAGGTACATAATCTCGAAAAACTCGTCCGACCCCCGGTAGCGGCTTGAATTTGGGAATGGTGGTTCGCTTGGTTGGCAAGATAATTGCCGTTGGTCAGTTAATAGGGCGCTTGAATAGGACATAAATCATCTGTCCAGCTGACGAGGTTGGCCACGCCGCCACGGCTTCCCAACCATCCTCTCCGACAGTAGCCAGTGTCTCGCGCCAGACTGTTCCCTCTGGGTCCAACGTAGGATTCTCCATCAGTAACGATTCAACGTGGTATTCCCATTTCGTCATGCCTGATCGCGGTCCCCTTTTTCGATGTACTTGCCAATCCAACTAAGCTCGTTCACGATCCGTGCCAGATTCTCGTTGATGTACCAGAGCATAATCACGCCGCCGAGTGAGCATAGAGCCATCAGCCCGATGAGCACGATAAGCATATCTATCCTCCATCCTTGACAGCCGTGATTTAATCACAAAAGGAAAAGGCCCCGCGCTAACGGGGCAGTCGTGCCTTTGCTCTCTCTTACGCGGAGGCTAACATAACTCCATCATCGGTATCCATCATTTTTAATTAGGCCGAGATGTGGGCGATTCGCCGCCTTTAGTCGGGGTCTTTCTCGTATAGCGATCTACAGGTTGGAATGTTCCTGTCCTTCCATTCGGGATGGTCAATGTCGATTTTGAACTCGTAGGTCACGCAAAGCCTCCCAGTTTTCGCATCCAGTGCAAGGGCGGCATACTTTGGCAATCCCCCCGCTGTTTGAGAAATCTCTCCGCCTGCATTACCGATGAGAACAAACCGCTGATACGGCTGCACGCGATGGTCCCCGCATCCGTCAAGAAAACATATTGCAGCGAACAAGACAGTAGCGTAACGATTCACAAGGCAATTCTCTCATCCAAGTCAAGAGACGCCAGCAGCAGAATTAGGTCGCTGCCGAACTTGAAAACAGCTTTCAACACGCGCTTCGCGAAGTTCATAATTTTAACCTTCCAAAAGTTCTTCGCCTCAGCCTAGTCCCCTGAAGAGTTGTGAAATGGTCGTGTCCAGCGTCTTGGCAAGCGAGTGCAATGGCGATGTTACGCCAGTAAAGAATCGGACCAACACAGGCTAGCGTGTTCGCCGTTTGTTCGCTATGAAAATTTGGGTGGAAAAATTAAAAAAACTGAAAAAATCGGAAATCTGTGTGCGAAAGTCTAGGCAACCGCGTGAGGGTACGTTGGGATAGCCTCCCACCCCCTTGACCGAGGCCCCCCGCGAGGGCGAGTTTTTGTGTTGTGACTTCTGTAGTAACCTCGCATCCCTGCTCGCATCGGGCGTGGTTAGCGGAGTAGACTTGACGCTCCAATTAGTTGCATCGTCAGTTCACGGCCCAGCAAGTGACGGCCGCTTCGTTCAGACGACAACTCCATCTCCATTCCGGTCTTTCCTCCGCGTGCGAGCGCGTGACCTTACCCCAGAAAGTGATACTGAGGTAGTGCGGAGTCACGAGACCGAGGTCGGCTTTCGCGTGGCCCTCGGCATCGCAGGACAAAAAGCCTCCGAAGATGCCTACAAATGGCTTGAGTCTTCCCTCCCTTGTTGGGACAGCAATGCAATCGCGGTACTCGCCTGTAATCCAGCCGTTTTGCCCGATGTATGTGGCAGTGACATCGTGATGTGGAATCCAGCCTAGTGCGTCTAATATCTCCCAACCCTTGATTCCGCCAGCGAGCAGGGTGAAAATCACAAGTGTCGAAACCAGTCGAACCCAAGCGTCACGGAGACGATTTCCGGCTATCTTCCCCATAGAAACCAAGATTCTGAGCGCCAAGCGTCTCCATGTCAATGTTGCACCATCGGCCAAAAGACGGTACTCCCTACCACCCCCCTTACCTTCTAGTGAGCGTGCAACACATGTATCATCTCCCTTTAGAGGGGTGAAAGATTCCCATGCCGACGACTATCAACTTACGCAATTTGCCGGATCACTTGGTCCGCTCGGCTAAAGCGACCGCTGCACAACACGGTATCACCCTCAAAGAGTTTGCCATCAGGGCGATGTCCGAGAAGATCGCCGGAAAGTCTGCGGCGCTGCTAACGTTGGACCCGCCCGCGCGGGAAGCACCCGGCCGGGACTGCGAATTCTTTGCCCCTCCAGGGCGCACGAGTGCTCACGTTGATACAGCCCCTGTGTATCATCCTCCACCTTTGCCGGCGTATTGCGTGCATGGGCGCGAGTATTGCCTCGACTGCGGGGGATTCGCGAGAACACCGGGTATGTGATTTGCGCTCACACCAAAAGGTAACGCTGCAAAAATTCCGAACCGCAAAAAAAATTGCTCTGGTCGAAATTGTCGCCGTACTCGCGCCTCGGCGCACTTCGGACAACGTTCGGCGGTTCGCCCCAAAGATGCCAAGCGCCTCTGTGTCGTGCCTTGTGTCGTAACCCTCGCATCCCTGCCCGTCTCGGGTGCTGTCCGGTGTTGTCGCTCGGATACACACGAGGGGCAGCGAAGATGCGTCGGGCCCGCATGGACACTGCTTAGAATTATCATTTACACTTCTTCAGTGTCGCGTCATGTCGGACGGGTTCCAGATTTGACACGGTAGAGGTCAGGAGTTCGAGTCTCCTCGTGCCTACCATTTCTTTCAATCATTTGCAGGCGTTGCGGTTTTGCTCACAACATCCAACTCCCGATTCGGCTCCCGAACAAGTTTTTCCAGCACAGCGCCCTGAGCTTCAAGTTTGTCTGCCTTGAAGCCGTGCGTGTAGTGGCTGAGCATGTTGAGGTTTGTCCACCGAAGCATCGCACGAACGATCTGCGGATTCTCATCGTTAGCCATGAGCCACGACGTGAGCGAATGTCTGAACGTGTGGAACCCGAATCGCTTTGCTAGTTCGTCGCCAATGTACATCTTGCCGTTCTGACCTCAATCACTCCGGCTCTGGCCGCAGCGGGTTTGAGATGACCGCCACAACCATAGCTAGATCCCTTCTGCAAGCCACGGTCGCCCAGCCTTAGAAAAATCCGGCCACTCTGGCGCGGAAGTCATTCATGTCAAAATTTGGGTCGATCTTGCGAGCTGTCCATTCCTTGTGGCCGATCACCCGGGTCTCATTCCAGCAGTGAAGTTGACAAAGGGCGGCGGCGGCACGGGCCATAGCATCCAGCTGAGCGTCGGGCCAAGGGTCTGAGCCGTCGCCCAGGTTTTCATTCTCGAATCCGTAGAAGAAGCTATTTCCGCCCGGGCTGTCGGGGAGTCCGCGCGCGGCTGCAGTTCCCGTGGGCGCGATGCCGCGCTTCACCTCGTCAAGAACTACTTGTGCGCCGCGGCCGGCATGATTCGCCGGGCCTGCCGATACCAGATTGATCAGGCCACTTTTTTCGATATGAAAATTGGCGAGCGGGCCGGAGAGATCTGAACGGCCGTTGGTTACAACGCCGAGAGAACTGCTACCCGCCGTGTGGTGCATCATGACGCCGATGGGCGTGAAGGAGCCGGGCCGTTTCCGCGTCCGCCAGTTTCCAACCTCATTCACGGTTAACCCCGCGGCGCGCATGAGCCCGGCGATGTCGCAAGGGAAGGTCCAGTCGATCGCGGCCCCAATGTCGCTTCGGAATTCCACGGGTAAGGCGGTCCAATTACGCGCAATCTCCGTGGGCTCCACATCGGCCGAATCGCTCGCAATGTTGTAACGCAAGTACCGAGAGCCCTTGAAAAAGTAGACGTGGCCATCGCCCCAGTTCACCACCGTATCGAGGTTGTTTTGGAATTCCGCCGGCAGGTTGGTCCAATTGCGGGCGATCTCCACTGGCCCGACGTCGACTGTGTTATTGGCGATGTTGTAGCGCAAATACCGCGAACCCTTAAAAAAATAGGCGTGGCCGTCACCCCAGTTGACGGCAGCTTTGATGTCGCTCTGGAACTCGGCGGGTAAATTCGTCCAGTAGCGTGAGATCTCGACGGGTCCAACGTCGACACGATCGGTGGCGATGTTGTAACGGAGATAGCGGGCGCCTTTGAAAAAGTAGGCATGGCCATCTCCCCAATTGATGGCGCTATCGAGGTTGCTCTGGAACTCTGCCGGCAAGTGAGGCCAAAATCCGGAGGTCGGCTGCGGTCCGAAATCGACCGTGTCGGAGGCGATGTTATATCGCAGATAACGATTCCCCTTGAAGAAATAGGCGCAGGCGGAAGCCTTGGGCCGAACCGGCGCACTCTCGGAATCGGACACAGCAGATGTGGTCTCCGCCGACTTCGCCTTCGGGCTGGGCGAAGCGGACGCGCCCGTGGCCGGCCGGATCGAGTTCATTGACGCGGCGAAGATGGGCCGGTAACTATCTTGGTAGTGCATGAAGCGAATCGCGTTGATGCGCGACTGCCGCCACTCCTTGCTGCCGACCCGAGTGTGCAGAGCCCATTGCTCCAGCGGCATTGCATCTCCGGAAGCGGTCGTGTAGGCCTTCTCCTGCCGGTGGCGATCCGCCGAAACCAGGAACTCCGTGAACCGTGTGGTTCCCATATTCCACTGCAAATAGTTAAGTACCGTACTCAGCGAGGCGATCTGCGGGAAAGTATTCTGCTGCCTGCTGGTGAACAGCGCGTCCATCAGCAATAGAGAAAGCGCATAAAACTTCACGCTCGGAGTCACGCTAAAGGGAGCGGAGGCGGAGACCGCAAGCTCGGCAGTGGTGGCGGCTCCGATATCTTCGCTCAACGAGCCCGACTTCACCAGCTCCGCGACCCTCGCCCGAAAGTGCTTTTCGTGTTTCGGAGCCGCCTCGTCGCTGTCATCCCAGACGTTATCGTGAAGATCGGGATCGTAGTGTGTGACTAAGAAGTGATCGGAGCCAAAGTCCCGGTAGTAGATGCCGCAACGGAACAGAGAGCGCGCATTGTCCGCTGTGGAGGCATTGGCTACTGCGGTAGCCGAGGTGGTCATGCGCAAGCTTCCTTCCCTCGCCCATAAGGCCAGCAACGTTTCCGGCATTTGAGTCGAGTGGAAGGCTGCTCGTATCACGGCCTCCAACCGGCCTCGATCCAGCCCATCGTAGGGATTCGCGTCCACCGTCACATGCGTCTCAGCGGCGATCGCCAAGCGGCTGATGCGGCTGGGATTGTCCGCAGCCGAAAGCGATCTGTGCAGAGACTTGGTTTGGGCGGCACACTGGTCGAGGGCATCCGCCAGGTGGGGCTGAGGATCGCCCAAATTTTCCGGGAACGCCAACGAGGCCGATCCCTCCACCGATGTCGCGCCTGCCGGGGACTGATCCAGCGTGGTGACTTGGGGCACAGTAATCACAGTGGGAGAAGTCGCGAGACGAAGCAGCACGAGATCGTCAAGCACTCGGCCGGCGGAATCGGTCAAGCCGCGCGCGAACCCGTCGTTGGCTCGCCTGGCGACTGGAGCCGGCTCGACAACGTGAACGTAGCCCTGAGACGATCGGCTATCCGGATGTAGACCCCGATCGCCGAGATCCTCCAGTCGCACCATGCCGGGGGTAGCCACGACCGAAGCGTGACCGGCTCCGCCCTCGACGATGCGAATGACAATGTCTCCCAGTTGCGGCTGCGACAGTAGCGGCTCACGCGAACGCGCAATCACCTGCAGACCGTCGAGTTGCTGCCCGCGTTTTAGTTTTCGACAAAACGATCCCGGCGTGGCCAGCAATTGGCGCAGCAGCACGGCTCCCGCTATGTCGATATCGTCACTCAGAGGGCCTAGACCTTCGGCAACTCGGATCAGTCTCGCGCTCTCCGTAGAAACCAGAATCTCTGATGGCACGGGTTCACTCCTCTCCGACGGGCGGCGGTTTTTCGAGTCCAGGACCTGCAAGGCCGGCTGGGGCCAGGCTCATCCTGCGGTAACTGCTCCCGCCGTTTCCGGGAAAATCTGCGCTTTGTCCGCCAGGAGCCGCCATCCGAAGCGTCGTGGAATCTCCCCATGAGCCACTTCGGTACGGTGCACTCGATAGGCTGCATTCAAGATCGCCTGGGCGTCGGATGGGGCTGCGCTTATGGCAGCTTGAATCGCGCCTTGTACCAGTTGACTCTGGGGGTCGGTCCCGCCTCGACGAAACAGGATGCAGATTCCACTGTCCGCCTGCGTCTTACCTGTCGTCCAATTCTGTATTTCGGCGGCGATGCGCCGGTTGATCCATAACGTCAGTGGCCGCACCGCATCCTGCGTAGCGGAACCATACAGTGCGTCGAATATTTCGATTTCGTCGATCTGCATTTCGTCGTTCGTATTGTTTGCCAGAATCCGCATCAGTCCGGCTCCCCCGCCGGAGTGGGCGGTCAGGATCATGCGCCCCATCGACAGGCCGGAACTCGCGCCCGTAGAAGACTGGAACTGTCCCAGACTGTAAGTAACCAGCTCGCGCAACCTGGCGGGTGTGGCGAGAGCCGGAAAAGTGTAGCGCTCTGGATTGGCTTTGGGCTCATCTCCCGTGTAGGAACCACGGGGCAGAACACACAAGGTCGCGGCAGTCCGTCCCGGCCTGGTGTCGTTGGAATCGTCGGGATTGGAGAAATCCAGGCCACTGTAGGCTTCCTTTCGCCGCAAGCTCATGAGCGCCCGATCCGAGCTGTAACCGTGCAGGTGGACGACAACGTCGACGCTGGCGGGATCGGTCATGTCATTCCAGCGTAGGATCAGATCCGGCTGAGTACCGCGGTGTGCGGCCAGAAGTGGCGTATTCGACCTCTCCAGCCGCCCTTTGGCAATCGTGAGTTCAGCCGGGACGGAAGCTTTGAAGCCGTAGCCTTCGGGCGCGTTTGTATCGGGCGACGGCAGCAGTCCAATGGCTTCGGTCGACTGAGCTGCGGGCGCGGCGGCGCGGTATTCCCAATGCCAGGGTTCGTCGATGGATGTGTTCTGAAAGAAACCGTAAGAATTGGCGTTCGCGACCAGAAAATTGAAAAACCACGACGCTTTCCAATTCGCCCGGTTGCTTGCGCTGGTGTCCGCCCCCATGGACTTTCCGTCTTGCACCGTGTTGAAGTCAACCGCGCGCCCGTCGTTGTGCAGGCTGAATCCAGGGGCGGCGAGGCGGCGGGATATGTAGCGCGTCAAGAATGCCGCGGCAGCGTCACCGAATTCACCGCCGTCGGCCGCGGCGCGGTCCGCTTGAGTCTCGCCGAAGTACCGGGGAAAGTTTCGATTCCAGTTCGCCAATTGGCGCGTGGCCGGCCGGTATCCGCTGAGCACTCCGATGTTGCTGACGTGGACGCCGGAGGCGCTTGAGAGCGCGAGACGCGCGGACGCAAGCAGAGCGCGGCAACCAGGCGCTGCGGGCTGCCGCAATCGAACTCCATTTTCTACGTCACCCAATTCGGAATCGGCAACGTCCCCGACGAAAGCGCGGCTTTGGCAAGCTGCGGTAACCTGGCGCAGGTAGACCCGGCGCATCAGGTCGAGTTGCTGCGCCGAAGCGCCCGGCCACGAGAGTTGGGAAGCGTCGATGTGGTCGCAGGTGACCTCGTCTTCCGGGTTCGTCCACGAGTCGGCGCTTTGCCCGCCATCCCCGGCTGCAAACTCTGGAATCCCGGCCGCTTCGCCCGTCCCCATCCATGGAGTTTCCTTGTCCTCTGCGATCCACTTCCTCAATTCTGCGATCATGCCTGGCGTGATGCGGCGGGCGATATTCGCGTTCTTGCCGGCGCAGACCACCACTCCCACCATGCGCAGCGCATCCTGCTCCTCTTTGACCCAAAGGGGCGATCCGCTTTGACCTTCGGTCGTGTCCGCGGTCATGTAGATGGAATTGGGATAGCGCGGCGCGCTGATTTGCCGGAACTTGCCTTTGGCAAACCAGAGTTCCTTACCGTAAGCTTTGTTGCCTCGATAACCTGCGGTGAGGGCATCGCTGTGTACTAACACGTTGGCATCGCCCGGCCCCATGGTGAACTTACCGGCGAATTCGCCGGCGCCCCAAAAGCGCAGAGGCTGCTTCCCGAGACTCTTGAAGGGCGCCTTGCCGACAGATTTGTCCAAAGTAATCAGGGCATAGTCCCACTCTTGATTATCCTTATCGGAGGGATCATATTTCGGACAGACTCTCACTCGACTGGCCACCCAGGTGCCGAATGGATCGTCGTCGTAGTCCAGTCCGGGGCTCACCTGAACCCCATGCAGGTGAAGGTCCTGAGCGGCATCCCAGACCACGTGGGCCGCGGTTAGGACGTGCCGATCAGAAATCAGGACCCCCGAACCGTGGCCTTCGGAACGGTCGCGCTGATCTTGCAGTTCGACGTGGCACATCCAGCGCCAGGGCGCATCGCTCGTCGGGGTGATGCGGACACGATCGTCTCCTCCGATCACGCCCGTATCTTCGGCAGGCGAGTCAAGATTCTCTCCGGCTTCGATGTTTTCTCCCCACTCGCCTATGCTGGCGGCGGCATCGTCTTGATCTGTTCCTGCGGTTGTCGAGGCTTTGGCGCCAGGCGTGGGTTGGGGCTGCTGCACCTGGACTACAGTCGGCGGCGGTGGCGCCACGATGCGCAAGAGCAGAAGGTCTTCGAGCAAACGGCCCGCGCGGTCGGTGACGCCGCGAGCAAACCTTTCCGAAGCATCGCGCGGAAATGGTCCGTGCTCCTGCACGTGAACAAAACCCTCAGCCTCGCTGTTGGTCTGCAGCCCGCGATCGCCGAGTTCTTCGGCTCGCCATAGACCGGGAGACGCGACCACCGCAGCATGCCCGCTGCCGCCATCAATCACGCGAATCAGGATGTCCCCGGCCAGAGGCTCAGAGATCAGCGGCTGGCCCGGGCCCGCGATAATTTCGAAACCACGGCTCGCTTCCGGCCGATTCCATCGCCGGGCAAATAAACCAGGGGCCTCGAGCATTTGCCGCAACAAATCGGCGGCAGAATCCGCGCTGTTGGTGTGGTGCCTGCCGCAGCCGCATTTCCCCCCCTGGGCTTGTCCATTGAGAATCAGAGTTTGAGATGACATAGAAGTACTCCTGCCGGCTGTAATCGGAACACAGCTACTTGCCGTCGCCCAGGCGGGATCGGTCGCGGCCTCTTCCAAAGCCGATGGCGTTCGTCCCTTCCTGGCGGTTTTTTCCTGCTCCGTGACCAATGCTTTGAACTGGTGGCGCGAGTGGTCCGCTCTCAATTCCGCGGCTCGCGCAACCGCCGCAGCCACATCGACGTAGCCACTGCCCCATCGCGCTTGCGACTCGCCCACAAGAGGATTTGCAGCCTGGAGCAGCAGTTCACGGGTTTGACGCACAGGCAGCGGCTGGCTCGCCGCCTCGAACATGAGGGCGACGGTGCCTGCCACGAAGGGCGCCGCCATGCTGGTGCCCGACATGCGCGCTACCTTGGAATCGTTCGCAGCCGGCGTCCGCGGCGCGGAACGTGCCGACAACACCTCGACCCCAGGGGCGACGATATCGGGCTTGAAGCGTCCGTCGCGGGTGGGGCCGGAGCTGCTGAAGGTCGCGAGCGGCCGGTCCGGACGATGCGCGTCGTAAGCACCCACGGCGACGGTCAGAAATCCATTGCAGATTGTTCCCGTAGTCGAGGATGGAACCACGTCGTTGGGTTCGAAGCTGGGCTGGCAGGTGGAACAGGACGGATCCCGTTCCACCCAGCAGTGGTAGCGGCCATCGATAACGTCGGTACCGCGCAAGCGCAGGGTCCAGGTGCCCCGCGGAGCGGATGGGTCCAGGTACACATGAGCCTGGTTGTCGTGATTATTGGGATCGCGGCGGCGATTGTACAAACGGCCCACGCTCTGGCTCCCGATCACGACTGTAGTTCTCGCTCCCGTTTCGGCCCGCGCCGCGGGAGTATTCGAGGGCGCGATCAACTCGAAGGTGATTCGGTCCCTGCCCGAATACCAAATGTCGATTTCGTGAGCGAAACCATCCTCTTCGCCAGTGTGAAAGCCGATGTCACGCACTTCACCGGGACGCAAAACTCCCTGCGTGTGGATGGGTCGGCTGTAATAATTGCCGGTGCTCTGCACGCAGGCGCGGCCAGGGACCGCGGAGAGCGCCGAATCAATCCCCTGTTCCGTAAGGGTGCAGCCGTCGTGCGGTCCGGCGTGGCGCCCCATGCTCAGGCTCAGGACCCAAGGTTTTTGATCGGCTACGCGAGCGATGAAGTCGATAGCTTCCAGCAGGGCCACAGAATCGCCCAGGTTATCGCCGCGCTCCCCGGTGGCGGTTGCCAGATGAACGAACACGATGTCGCACTCCGGAGCCATGCCGGCGGGCCCGCCGCCTCGTCCGTTGCCGGCGGCGATTCCCGCCGTGTGCGTTCCGTGAGTGGGCCCGGCCCCCGCGTCGGCTGGGTGATAGGAAAGTACCGAGTAGGGATCGCGCTGCCGTAGGGCCCGGTCAATACTCGCCCGGTCATGAACCCAGCCGTAACCGTAACGATTGTTAGAGTGGCCGCCCAGCCGGGCGCGCTGATCCCAGAGCGCCATGATGCGCGAACTTCCGTCGCGGTTGCGGAAG
>Ga0116117_1000078_pt1 | contig 38528 bp, 26 predicted proteins | sample June2015DPH_11_1_FD_89790 | JGI IMG/M metagenome (GOLD analysis project Ga0116117, IMG submission 89790) | Peatland microbial communities from SPRUCE experiment site at the Marcell Experimental Forest, Minnesota, USA - June2015DPH_11_10 | ecosystem: Environmental > Terrestrial > Soil > Wetlands... | reverse complement strand
GTGCGGCCAGGCTTATTTGCAATCCTCGATGATTGCGGCGCAATGCCCGCCCCTGGCTTCGGCAACGCCGCTGACGGCGCGCGTCGAACGGAACGGCGGCGCTTGCCCCGGCTTCTATGTCAACCGCGAGCCCTTTCTCGATGTGATCCGCATGCATCGCGCCGAGGTGAACAACATCGGTACATCGCGCCAGAGCGGCGAACCCTTCGTCGTGCCCCAGCTTGACGCCCTGATCGACGCCAGCCGCGAGTGCTGGGACACGGCCCTGATTTACGGCGAGCGCTATGGCTATCGCAACTCTCAGACCACGGTTCTCGCGCCCACCGGCACCATCGGCTTCATGATGGATTGCGATACCACCGGCATCGAGCCTGACTTGGCACTGGTCAAGTACAAAAAGCTGGTCGGCGGCGGCATGATCAAGATCGTCAACAATACTGTTCCTGAAGCCCTCTTCAAGCTCGGCTATTCCAGCGAGGACGTGAACGCCATTGTCAGCTACATCGACGCTACCGGCACCATTGAGGGCGCGCCCGGCATCCGCCCTGAGCATCTGGCCGTTTTCGATTGCAGCTTCAAGCCCTCAAAGGGCACGCGCTCGATCCATTACATGGGCCACATCAAAATGATGGCCGCCGCGCAACCCTTCCTCTCCGGCGCTATCTCGAAGACCGTCAACCTGCCTCAGGACGCCACGGTCGAAGACGTTGCCGAGGCCTACGCCGAGAGCTGGCGTCAGGGTATCAAAGCCGTGGCCATCTATCGCGACGGCTCCAAGGGCACCCAACCGCTGAATACCAGCATGGACTCCAAGCGCGAACCTTCAGCACTGGACGTGGCTGGCTCGCGCGTGCTGGCGCAGTTGGCCGCCGGACAGATTGCGGCCGACGCCGACCTCAAGGCTCTGGAGGCCAAGGCCAACGAAAAGCTCGAAGTCAGCGCCAAGTCGGTCATAGCCGCCTCCGCCTCCTTCCAAAGATCTTTGGAAGAGATTGCCAAGGCAGCCTCCGTGCCGGTGCTCCAGGCCTCGACTGCAGTTGACTCGGCGCAGGAGTCAGCCGCCCAGGATCTCAACGGTCCGCCCCGCGCCGTGCGTCATCGTCTGCCCGACGAGCGCGCCTCGGTCACCCACAAGTTCGCCATCGCCGGTCACGAAGGCTATGTCACCGTCGGCCTTTATCCGACCGGCCAGGTGGGCGAAATCTTCATCAAGATGGCCAAGGAGGGCTCGACCGTCTCCGGCCTGATGGATGCCTTCGCCACTTCGATCTCGATTGCCTTGCAACACGGCGTTCCGCTCAAAGTGCTCTGCGAGAAGTTCGCTCACACCCGATTCGAGCCCTCCGGCTGGACCGGCAACGAACAGATCGGCTACGCCAAGAGCCTGATGGATTACATCTTCCGTTGGCTCAGTCTGCGCTTCCTCTCTGACACGCAGTTGTCGCTCTTTGCCAGCCTGGCTCCTCATCCTCCGCAACTGCCCGCCTCGCCCAGCATGATTCCGGAGAGCGAGCAGGAAGAAGAGGAGAGCAACATCTCGCAAGGTCAATTGGCCAAACTGGCCGAAGAGGTCGCCAAACGGCTGAACCAGGTAGGCGGCCCGATCGCCAACTCTGGAATTTCAAAGACTGCGGCAGGAAGCACATCGTTTGGCAGCGGCATTGAAAAAGCAATAGCTTCTGGACAGTATGGGGAGCTTAGAGGAATCACCCAAGAGAAGATTGCTGCAAGCGGTGTTTCAGGACCTCAAGGATTGGGATTGCAAGACCGCGGCATCTTCCACGCAGCCGACGCCATGCGGGATATGTACGAGATGGGTGACGCGCCGAGTTGCTCAGTCTGCGGCGCAATCATGGTTCGCAACGGCAGTTGCTACCGCTGCATGAGCTGCGGCTCGACCAGCGGATGCAGTTGATTACTTTTACCTACCTTTAGTGGAGCAGATGCCCATCTGCTCCACTATTCTTTGCTGTTATCGGAAAGAGAAATACATCTACTTATACTTATAGCCCAGCCAGCCCTCGTGGACGCCGAGTGCGATGCGGAAGACGTTTTCGTAGGCGGCCTTGTGGGCCTCTTCGCGGAGGACGAAGGCGGGGGGATTTCAAGTAGTGGCGCGTTCATGAGCGGCCCCCGCCAGGATGGTCAAGGAGAGGGCCCGCGCCAAAGAGCGGATTGTCAGCCGGTTATCCAAGCCCACAAATCGTACCTTATTTTGCATGACTGGTTTCCTCTCCGCTTGTGGCTCTGAACTGTGTTCCTTCCCGGCTCACAGCTTAACCCACGGCCAGCGCATTGGGGCCGGTCACTCCATTCTGACCAATTTCGTCTCAACCTTCCCCAAGCTTTACACTTGAGCGATATGTCAGGGAAGCCTAGGGAAGACATTGGTCTCAGACGCCCCAAAGAGCGGAGCCGGCTTTTGCTCTGGATGAGCGGAGCCTGGGTTCTGCCGTTGATGGGCATCTTCTTTTGGGTCTTTCCCAACTCGGCAATCGCTACAACTGTTGCTTCGATCCTTGCGTCCCTAGCGGCCCCGCTGCCCGCACTTGTGTTCATGCGTTGGGAGCGCAAACAACTGACTGCCCGCGCGGCAAATTCCAAGGAAGAAGTGGTCCAGCTCAAGCTCCAAATGGACACTGTGCGGTACCGCACATCCCGTCTGCGAGAGGAGCTGCAAGCTGCCGATCGCCAAGCGCGACTGTCGCACCAACTCACGCTGTTGGGCCAATTCACGGCCGGCTTCATGCACGAGTTCAACAATCCGCTGGCGATTGTGGCGGGCCGGATCGAGGTGCTTCTTGAGGAGCGCAAAGAGGATGGCGCGTTGTGCGCTGACCTCGAACAGATGCTCAAGGAGACGCGCTACATGAGCAGCATTGCCACTACGCTGTTGCAGGCGTTGCGTCGCGAGCGTGGCGGAGAAGTATTTGAGGCCTCGGTTCCGCAGAAAGCCTTGGAAGATGCCCTGACGGCGCTGCGGCCTTCGGCAAAGAATCAGGAAGTGAGACTGATGGAAGAGATCGGGGAGGCGCCGCGGGTGGATGTGCCCGAGCACGTGATTGGCGAGGTTGTCCGAGGCCTGCTGGGCAATGCACTGCAGGCGCTGAAAGGGCGCGATGAAGGCGTGATCTGGGTACGCCTTGAGCCTTATCGAGCGGCGGGCGCCAAGGTCGTGGCCAGGATTGAAGATAACGGACCGGGTGTGCCGGAGAATATTCGCGAACACCTGTTTGAGCCGTTCGTCTCACAGACCAGCGGCCGGGAACGGCTGGGGCTGGGACTGTTTCTGGCGGCCAGCTTGCTGGATATGTATGATGGCCGCATCCACTATGAAACTCGGGAAGGCGGCGGCGCCAGCTTCGTGGTCGAGTTGCCGCCGGCGCGATTTACCCGCGGCCAGCCCTATCATTGGTTTGCCGGAGGAACAACAGAGTGAGCCGTATTCTGGTGATCGACGACGAAGCCGCGCTGGGGGAGAATATCCAGCGGATGCTGCGCATGCCCGGCACAACGGTCTCTGTTTGCGTGGACCCTGCGAAGGGTCTTGCCGAGTGCCTGGCCAATCCCCCCGACCTTCTGCTGCTGGATATGCGGATGCCGGGCATGTCGGGCGAAGAAGTCTTTGCGCGGCTGCACGAAACCCACCCAGGGTTGCCCATCGTCTTCTTGACCGCCTTTGGATCGGTGGAGAGCGCGGTGTTGGCGATGCGCAACGGGGCCTTCGATTACCTGCAAAAGCCCTTCAAGCGCGAGGACTTGCTCCTGGTAGTCAAGCGGGCGCTCTCGCACGCCAAGCTGGAGCGCGAAGTGGAGACGCTGAAGGGACGCCTGGAAGCTCTTGGCGAAACGGATGCTGCCCAGAGCCACAGCGGCGCCATGCTAGAGATGATGGAAAGGTGCCGCCGGGCAGCAGCGACCGACGCCACCGTGATGATTCTGGGCGAGAGCGGCACCGGCAAGGAGGTGACCGCCCGTTTCATCCACAACCAGAGCCGGCGCAAGGACGGGCCTTTTGTGCCCGTCGAGTGCAGCGCCATGCCGGGATCGCTGATTGAGAGCGAGCTGTTTGGGTATGAGCGAGGCGCATTTACCGGGGCGGAGCGCACCAAAAAAGGGCTGATCGAATCGGCCGATGGCGGCACGCTGTTTCTGGACGAAATCGGCGACTTGGGCGTGGAGTTGCAGACGCGTCTCTTCCGCTTTGTGGAGGAACGGGCCTTGCGGCGGCTAGGCGGACTGACGACGGTGAAGGTTGATTGCCGTATTTTGTGCGCGACCAACCAGGACCTGGCTGCCAAGATCAAGGTGGGCACCTTTCGCGAAGAACTCTTCTACCGGCTTAGCGTCGTCACGGTCAAACTGCCGGCGCTTCGCGAACGGCCCGAGGATATTCCTCACCTGGCGCGCTTCTTTCTGGAGCGGTTCTCTCGCCGCTATGGCAAGAGCCTGTCCGGTTCGCCGCAGTTCTATGAAGCGCTGCTGAAGGAGCGATGGCCTGGCAACATCCGGCAGCTGAAGAATGTGATGGAGAGGTTGACGGCGCTGCATGCTGGCGGAGTGTTGGGGCCGGCGGATCTGGCCGAGGATATGCCGCCGGTCGAAGCGGTCGGCAGCCTTTCCTCGCTTCCGTGGAAGGATGCCCGGGAGTTATACCTATCGAGTTTTGAGCTTTCCTATGCCCAGGCCGTTCTAGCTCGCTGCGGAGGAAATCTGAGCGCAGCGGCGCGCGAGGCGGGGGTGGACCGGAAGACCTTTTACGCACTTCTGCGGCGGGAGAAAGAGCAACTGACTGGGGATTCCATTCCCCAGATCGAGCCGGAGGTCGGGGAATGAAATCCCCATCTTTCGGGGTGCGAGCTCCGTACGTTATTGATAGGAAAGAATGTTGACTTTGGCTTCTCAGATGCTGAAGCAAGAGGCAGGAGCTCCCGCACATGAAACTCTGGACCTCAGGCGTAAAAGCAATTCTCGTGGTACTCGGCTTGATCTTGTTGATACCCCAGCCAGGGAACGCCATCCCGGCGTTTGCCCGGAAATACGGCGTCAAGTGTTATACCTGCCACACCGTTCCGCCAGCGCTGAACAAGAACGGCTACATGTTCAAGCGCCTCGGCTACCGCTTGCCGCCGGACGAGATGGACGGAACCAAACCAGCGCCCAAGATCACCGAGTTGGACAAGAACATCAAGTTCAATCTCACAAACACGCTGGCGCTGATCCTTCAGGCGAGCGTCACCAACGAAAAGACGGTTGCCGACACGGGCAACACGACCTCGGCCTCACCCGTCTCGTCCTGCACCGGCGGAGCAGACGGCACACAGCAGAGTTCTTCCTGCTCGAGCTTCAACCTGGATGAAGCGGCGCTGTTCGTGGCCGGAGCCATGCCAGAGACAGGCTTCTCCTACTTTGGCCACTATGAACTTTACCAGGGTGGAGAGAACGATCTGGAGCAGGGCTTTGGCGTTTGGACTGGCGGCAAGGCTAACAACAGTTACTTCATCAAGGCCGGCGAGATGCACATGCAGGAGGGCGAAGGAACGCGGGCAGCGATGTTCTATAACCTTTTCTCCGACCCCGCTTACACGCTCATCAACGTCGATCCGCTCAGCTTCGCGCTCGATCAGCACCCAGTCGGCATCGATGTTGGCTACACTCACGCCTCAAATTATTTCAAGAATATCTTTGCTGTTTCGGCCAAGGTGACAAATGGTTTGAATGCGGACGGCAGCGAGATTCTTGATTCCTCGACCAAGAATTCAAAGGATGTGTGGGCAGACGCCGATTACTGGTTTGGTCCCGATGGCGGCGTCACCGTCATGTTCTACCGCGGGTCGAAGGATCAGATACAGACTCCAACCAACGGAAATGATCCGTTCACTTACCGGGCAAATATCGATCGCGTGGGCGTATTCGGTAACTATCTCTTTTTCGATAAGCTGGATTTGCTCGGCGGTTTTATTCGCAGTCAGGATGACTGGGAACCTCCCAATGGCGGAGCTAACTCACACTATATCTCCGACTCTGTCCGCGGCGAGGCGGATTATTACTTCAAGACAGGCACAGTGGTGATGGCGCGCTACGACCACGCGCTTGAAACCATTGCTCCCAGCCCGACTATGCATACGCAAGCCTGGGGCATCGGCGGCGAACACGCTTTGACTTCGTTGGGCAACGTGGTGCTGCGCGCGGCCTATAATCAGGAGCACGATGGCGACCCGGTTGCCCTGACAGGCACCACCGACAAACTCTTTAGGCTTGACATCCGCTACATGTGGTAAGGAGAGAGTGAAATGCACATAGCAATTCGCACCATGACGCTCGTCTGTCTCAGCGCACCGTTGTTTCTAGCCGCGCAGAGTAGCAACGTAACGCTCCCGCAAGACAAGGGGCCGGACAAGATCAATGTTTCAAGCTATCCCGCTGAGCAGCAGAAGGGCTACAAGGTATTCACAGACAAGTGCGCCAAGTGCCATACCATTGCGCGGCCGATTAACACCAGCATGACTCAGCCGGAGTGGAGCCGCTATGTGAAGCGCATGATGCACAAGCCGAACTCGGGCATCAGCGACGTGCAGGGAAAGACCATCTATGAGTTTCTTGCCTATGACCAGGAGAACCGCAAAGACAAGAGTCCGTCTGCGTTCTTCAAGTCGCTGAGTGATGAAGAAATCGAGAAGCTGAAGGCAGAACAGCACTAGAGCGCGCTCTATTCGCTCCGGTGGCCTTACCTGCATTGCACGAAGTGACTTCCCTTTCACGCCCGGCAAGCATCAGGCCCGCTTGCCGGGATTCTTTCAGCGAATCAGAGAAGAAGTTGCTTGTGGGCCATGGTTTCGGGTTATTGTAGGCAAAGAATCGCCAGAGTGGGGAATCCATGCGCTATTCCATCACGGTTCCGGATCAGGAGTATTTCGACAAGAATATTCCCTGTCGCTCCGCATGTCCGATTCATACGGAATGTGGACGCTACGTCCAGGCCATCGGTATCTCCAAAGATGAGGAAGCGTATCTTTTGGCGCGCGCGCCCAATCCCTTTGCGTATGTGCTGGGAAGAATCTGCGCGCATCCCTGCGAGGATAACTGCCGGCGCGGCAAGATCGACGAACCGATTGCCATCTGCGCGCTGAAGAGATACGCCACGGATCGCCACAACCTCGGCGCAGGCCATGATCCGGCACGCAAGAAACTGCCGCCCGCTCCCAAACGCGGCAAGCGCATCGCCATTGTGGGCGCGGGCGTTTGCGGCCTCACGTGCGCGCACGATCTAGCCTTGCTGGGCTACACGGTCGAGGTCTACGAGTCCGCACCAGTTCCTGGCGGAATGCTCTACCTGGGTATTCCGCAGTTTCGCCTTCCACGGGAAATCATCAAGATGGAAGTCGATAATATTCTCGCCATGGGCGTCACCCTGCATACCCGCATGACCTTGGGCCGCGACATTTCTTTTGCGGAGATGCGCGCGAAGTTCGACGCGGTGCTTCTAGCCACGGGACTCAACAAGGGACGCGAGTTGAATATTCCCGGCGCGCATCTGGCCGGCGTCTACAACGGTATTGATTTTTTAATTAACGTGAACCTTGGTTTCGAAATCGAATTGGGCAAGCGCGTCGTTGTTGTGGGCGGCGGCAATGTCGCCATCGACGTGGCGCGCGCGGCCGTGCGACTGGTGCAGGAATCGGTCAGCTTTGCCGCAGAAGATGAAGATGCCAAGGGCCTACAGCCAGCCTTTGACGCAGCCCGCATGGCTCTGCGTTCCGGCGCCGAAGAGGTGGAACTGGTCAGCTTGGAATCGCGCGCGCAGATGCCGGCATGGAAGGGCGAAGTGGATGAGGCTGAGCATGAAGGCATTGTGGTGGACAACGGCTGGGGCCCCAAGGAAATTGTTGGCGAGAACGGTGTTGTCACCGGCCTGAAGGTGCGCCGCTGTCTCGCCGTCTTCGATGAGAATGGCCGATTCAATCCAGCATTCAGCGACGAGGAAAAGATTATTCCCTGCGATAGTGTGATTCTGGCCATCGGTCAGCAGGCCGATCTGTCTTTTCTTGGCGGCGATGAAGGTGTGCAGGTGACGCCGCGCGGCATTCTTAAGATCGACGAAAATCTGATGACCACTGCGCCCGGCGTCTTTGCCGGCGGCGACGTGGCCTTTGGACCCCGAGTTCTGGTTGAAGCCGTCGCCAACGGACACAAGGCGGCGCGCTCCATTCACGTCTTCCTTAGCGGCAAGACAAAGAAGACCGTGCTGAGCCGATTTCGCATTCTGCCTAACTGGGAGATGCCGCGCGGATTTCTCACCACGCCGCGGCAGAAGATGCCTGTATTGGCGGCCAACCGTCGCATCGGAATTGCTGAAGTGGAGCTTGGCTTCGATGAAGAACAGGGCCGCGCCGAAGGGTTGCGCTGCCTCAACTGCCAGGTCAATACCATCTTCGACGGCTCGAAGTGCATTCTCTGCGCCGGCTGTGTGGATGTGTGCCCGGAGAACTGCTTGCGCTTGGTGGACCTGGTCCAGGTCAGCGGCGACGCACGCTACGACGCACTGATTCAGAGTCGCTATGGAGTGCCTGCCGCTGAGCTGAAGACAGGTCAGGCGGGAGCCATCATTAAAAACGAGGATAAGTGTATTCGCTGCGGCTTGTGCGCCGCGCGGTGCCCAACCGGAGCTATCACTATGGAAGCTCTGGAGCAGCAGGAACGGGAAGTCTTTGAATAAGGGAGCCGAGGGCATGGATCGACGAGAGTTTTTCAAGTTCAGTTGGGGAGCGATCGGCATTGCCGCGCTCTGTTCGGCGGTCGCAGTCAGCGTGGGAGCCGTGGTCCGGTTCCTGATGCCGAGCGTCTTCTATGAGCCGCCGCAGAGCTTCAAAATTGGCGAGCCCGGCGACTTTCCCTTCGGCCCTCCTACGTTTCTTGTCGACGAAAAGATCTTTGTCTTTCGCGATCGCGACAAGGGATTCGCAGTGGCCAGCGCGGTGTGCACTCACCTGGGCTGCACGGTGGCGCACTTTTCGAGCGATCAGAAATTCCATTGCCCATGCCATGGCAGCGTCTTTGCCGCCGACGGCTCGGTGCAGCACGGTCCTGCGCCGCGCTCTCTGGACTGGTTTGAAGTTACGCAAGCTCGCGATGGGCAGCTGAGCGTGGACAAAGACAAAGTAGTGCCGCCCACTTACCGGTTGATGGTGTAACGATGAATCTGATCCGCGAAATCTGGCAATCGATCGTACGGCGAGACCCGCTCTCCACCGACAAGGGGAAGTCCGAACTGGTCTTTCTCAACGTGTGGCTGCACATCCATCCCGCCAAAGTGAAGAAAGAAAATATGAAGTTCAGGCACACGTTTTACCTGGGCTTTATCACTTTTTTTCTCTTTCTGATCCTGCTCACTACCGGGATAGCTCTGATGTGCTACTACCGGCCGTACCCGCCGCAGGCTTATCAGGACATGAAGGACCTTCAGTTTGTCGTGTTCATGGGGCCATTTCTGCGCAACATGCATCGCTGGGCAGCGCACGGCATGGTGGTCTGCGTCTTTCTTCATATGTGCCGGGTCTTTTACACCGGCTCGTACAAGAAGCCGCGCCAATTCAACTGGGTGATCGGCGTACTGTTGCTGCTGCTCACACTCGGCCTGTCGTTTACCGGCTATCTGTTGCCGTGGGATCAACTGGCCTATTGGGCAATCACGGTGGGGACGAACATTGGCAGTTATGCGCCGCTGATCGGCGGACAGGTGCGAGAGATACTGCTTGGCGGTCACAGTGTTGGAGAGGCCGCGCTGCTGCGCTTTTACGTGCTGCACGTTGCCGTGCTGCCATCGCTCATGATTCTGCTGACCATCGTTCATTTCTGGCGGGTCCGCAAGGATGGGGGACTCTCGCGGCCTATCTGGAAGCTCACGCCGAAGACTGAAGCGCTGGTGACCATCGGCTCGCCGGCACAAGTTGCGCCTCTGCAAAGCGCGGCTGCGTCGAAGGACAAGACTTACGGCCTGATGGAAGTTGTCACTGGCAAGCCGATCTTTGAAACTGTTACTTCCGAGGAAGAAGAAGATACTGTCTTCTCGTATCCGTATGCCTTTGTTCGCGAAGCGGTCGTACTAATGGCGACGGTCACCACCGTCATGACGATGTCGCTGTTTCTGAATGCGCCGCTTGAAGAGTTGGCCAACCCCGCCAAGACACCCAATCCCGCCAAGGCGCCGTGGTACTTTCTCGGACTCCAAGAGTTAGTGAGTCATTCTGCATTGCTAGGCGGTGTTGTGGCACCGGCGATCATGGTGCTGGCGCTGCTTGCCATCCCGTACCTTGACAGAAATCCGAGCCGTCGTCTTGCCGACCGCAAGTTGATTCTCTGGCTCTTCACAATCTTTGTAGTCGCCAACCTGGCTTTGATCGTGATCGGAACCTTCTTCCGCGGACCAGGCTGGGCGCTGGTTCCACCGTGGATACATGTTGTTGGGGGTGCTGAGTAATGGAACGCAAACTACAAATTACATTCTTTGCGCTCAGTCTTCTCGCGCTGGCTTTGATCCTCGCGGCAGCATACCAGGCCAACACGCCATCGTGGAAGACGTACCAACGAAGCTTTCTGCAACTTGAAGCGCAAGGCGAACCGAATGCGGTTGCGAAGGCCGCCGTTCTGGCCACGCCGCCCGAGGTTCATCAGGTGCTATTGCCCGGCTTGCAGCGCGTGGACCGTTGCACCACGTGCCATCTCGGCGTGGAAGACCCCACCATGAAGAATGCGCCGGAGCCTTTTCGCTATCATGCAGGACTGGGACCGCACGTGCCCTCCAAATTCGGCTGCACCATCTGTCACGGCGGTCAGGGGCTGGCAACCGACAAGGAAGGCGCGCACGGCAGCGTCGCGTTCTGGCCTAATCCGTTGCTCTCGAAAGACTACATTCGCGCTTCCTGTGGCCGCTGCCACAAAGAAGGCGATGTGCCCGGTGTGCCGGAGTTGACCGAGGGCCGTCACCTTTTTGAAACGCAAGGTTGCCGCGGCTGTCACAAGCTCAATGGCGTGGGTGGAAGCATCGGCCCGGACCTAACTGGAGAAGGCGCAAACCGCCGCGCGCCGGAGTGGCTTGAGCGCCATTTCCTTGCACCCAATGCGGTCTCCACCGGCTCCGCCATGCCTAACTTCCACTTCACAAAAGAGCAGTCGCGCGACCTCACCTATTACATGCTTTCGCTCACTAACGAAGAGATGGGGAGTTACTTCTCAAGTGTGCGCCTGATTCCCAGTCCGGAATATGGCCGGCAATTGTTTGTCGAGAAGAACTGTCTGGCTTGTCATGCCGTGGGCGGAGCGGGAGCAAAGACCGCCCCCGATCTGCTCGGCGTAACCAAGCGCCACTCAATCGAATGGCTCGACGAGCAACTGGTGAATCCCGAGCTTGTGTACCCGGGCAGTGCTATGCCGGAGTACGATCTTGAGACCAATGCCCGCAAGGCGCTGGTTGCTTTCATGGCGACTGCGACTCCTGAAGACGTGCAATTGATCTTGTCAAAGAAGACGCGGACGATGACACCCGAAGATGCCGCCATCGAAGCCGGCAAACAGAATTTTGCGCGCTTCGGCTGCGTGGGTTGTCACGGAACGGAACTTCAGGGAGGCGTGCCCAACCCCAACGCCCAGGGCGGCGAGGTGCCTTCGTTGCTGCACGTCTCCGACGACTACACCAAGGACGAAGTTATCGCGATTATTCGTAATGGCAGGGTGTCTCCGCTAGACAATGCCTCAGGGCCAACTCCGCCGCTTTATATGCCCTCGTGGAAGCACGTGCTCAGCGACGAAGACATCAACCGGATTGCCGACTATCTCTGGTCGAAGCAGGAGAAGAAGAAAGATGCCTGGTAGCGCGGAGAGCCTTCGCGGGCACTGCGTGCGGCTCTGATGGCCCGAAAGCGGGACCAACGCAGCCAGGGAAAAACCGGCATACCACAAGGCTGGCGGCGTCACCAGCTTCAACAACGGAATGCCCGCCAGCACTTCAACCACCAACCCAGCGATTACTTGGAATGTGACGCCAAACTCCGGAGGCCAGCTTCAATCGCTGACGGTTGCCTCCCAGCCCTGGACGGACAACCCGGCCTACCCCACCACGCTCATCAACGCTCCGATGAGCAACTCACAGCCCGCCTACGACCCTCTCGGCCATCTGGTCTTTGGGCAGTTTGCGCTCAACACCAACGCCTCCAACACTCCTGCTGCGCCGCCGCGCACGCGCACAATCCAAGCGCAAACAACCCAACCTGACAGATTCTCAATGTCCTCCTCATTTACATTCTCCCTTTCAAGGTGCATAGGCCATATCTTAATCAACCGTCAAGATCGGGTGGCCCAGGTCTCGACTTTGAGACCTGAGATCGACAAGCCCATCTCTTCGCGCGCCAGTCCAGAATGACTCGATTTCAACGCTCCCGATCTCCCCAGTTGCATAGTGCCGGACGCTGGACCAAGCCCACTCCGCCGGCTTCCCAACTAAGCCGCGCTTGACTGGATTCCGATGCATAGAACGCAGCTTCTCGACGCGCTTCTCTTCATTATGCACGTTGAAATCGTAGTAGCGCGGTTGCCAGAATGGTTTCTCCTTGCATTGAACCGAAACCGATAGTTTCAAGGTTTGAATCGCCTTGGAAAGGAGAGCCTTCTTCGGTTCGCTGACGAGCAGATGAACGCGATCGGGCATGGCCACGTAGCCTGAGACGACAAAATCGTAGCGTAAGCGCATGGTTTCAAGTGAATGCTCTAAAAGCTCCCGCGCCGCTGCTGTGCCGAGATGTTCGAAACGTTGATAGCAGCCGAAGGTGATGAAAAAATGAAAACAGCCGCATTGCTGGTAACGAACAAGCCCTTTTGGAACTCAGCCGTCCTACATCCAAAGCCTCTTGTCCGATCCATGTAAACCGAAAAACAGCGGGTTGAGGTTCTTCGTCTCCCAGGTCTCAAGAGCGAATCCTGGGCCACCCAGATTTAGTGGTCAGATCCGGGCCACACGCCCAGCGAAGACGCCGGATGGAGCCACATAAGCAAGTCGCCCCGGAGAGGGGCTTGTGATTTCAGCGGCAAACAAGGAACAACCGGTCACCCGCCTTGTCTCTTACGGTCAATCCAATCAATGAAAATCCAGCCGATTGTCATCGTAACAAGTGAAGCGAGAAACAAAATCCAAATGTGAGATTGAAACGGCTCATAATTTCGAAGAAACTCAAAAGCACAAACCACTATCATCACGAATGATATTCGTAAAAAGCGGGTTCTACGCAACATCGCGCGCTGTTCGTTTTTCATTTCAGCGGATACTGCCATCATTATCCTCCGGCAACCACATTTGACTATGGTATGCTCGCACAAGTCTGCATAGCCGCATTGCGGTTTTTATAGGCATTCCAGTAGGCGCTACCCCCGCCCCACAGAGCACCCAAACCTCCTGCAATCCCAGCTTCAGGAAGTGTCTCACCTATCATCCAAAGTCCATTGCCCACACAAGCAGCCCCCCATCCTTCAGGGCCTGTAATTGCTGCTACCAACACACCTTTACCACAGCCAACAAGTCCCGCTGTCCCAACCGCTATCGCGCCTGCTTCGAGAGCGTGTTCTGCGCTCTTGGCTGTCACTTCAGCCGCTGAAGTTGCGTTCTGAAATTCCCGCTGCGCGTTCGCTTCACACTGTTGTCGTGCAGGTGACTTGGGCGTTCCGTTATTTGGGGCAGTTATTTGAACGAGGCACGTACAAAGTTGTTTCTGAGGAAGAAGAAGAGTGGATATTCGAAAACCATCAACATGAACCAACCCAACTTCCATTCTTCAACATGGGTAAGCACAATCGCAAATACTGCTAAATGCCCCATCAGAAGAATCCCGGTCACCACCCAAAACCGCCGCTTTCGGAGAAACTTCTGGCTTTCAGCTACAAAAAGCCCGAATAGCCCTAAAGTAAAACCAGCAAGCCCGTCCCAACGGATAAATCCATCATGCCCCCACTTGTCCTGAACTGCAAAGGCTATCCTCAAAAACACAAGAAACATGAGGGCGCCGAGGAGGATAAGCAGAAAATAATCCCTGGCACGAAGATTACGAGTTGCGCGACGCGTCGCTATGCTCATTAGAATGAACACCCCTTATGTTCTGCGATTATCGCATCAGTTGCGGCATAGATGACGTTTATTCCCTCAAGCATAATGGAAGCTCTCCCAAAAAGTTCTGCAGCACCGACACCCGCACGTACGGCGCTCGACCTCAGCGGAACTGTCAACCCCCGCGATACGCTATATATTCCCACTGCCTGCAGATTTGCCTCACTCGCGCCGGAAGCGGCGGCGGCCGCACTCCCTAGGCCGAGATTGAACGGGTTCAGGTCGGCACTTAGAACTGGCCACCCAACATTGGCAACGCAATCCCAGTTATTTTTCCAAAGCCGTTTCAATTCGCAACCTGAACCACTGAAAACGCTGCAGTTATCTCCGTTATTTGGCGCAGTGGGATTTGGATCAGGTCCGCTCGGAGCGAGGTTAATAGGTAAAGACACAGTTGGGAATTGAGACCACATAGGATTATTCAGATCACCTTGATATGTTGTTCCACCAAAGACAACATTGGCATTTGAAGACATATATTGAAATGACACAGTTCCATCACCACTATAATCGAATGAATTCTGGCCCGGAATAAATGATATATCTTGCACGCTAAGAGTTCCTGGAACGTAATTGCCTCCATATGCGGCGCAAATTCCAGATGCCATGTCCGCACCATCATTAGATACAGAAACACCTCCATTTTGATCTATATAAACACAGGCTAACCCATTCGGATCGGTCGCATTCATCGGCTGATTCTCAACATACGCGTACCGGTCCAGCGATTGCGGTGCAGTCTGATCTACAACACTCCAACCAGCCGGGTCGGGCGAAAGCCACCGTCCCGCGGCGGGATCGTACTTGCGGAAGAGGTAGTCGTAGACGCCGCTTCCGCCTGCTCCGGTCACGGTATCCTGATCCTGGCCGGTGAAGCTGCGGTCGGGCGTGCCGGCCTCGTTATAGGTTTCGCCGAATGGCGCGTAGGCCTCCTTGCTATAGACGGCATGTGCCCAGGTGGTTGCCAAGCGTGACGACCCCAGCCAATCCTTGTGGCGAATAAAGTTTAACCCACTCGAATTGTACATAGCCGACTCGCCGCCGGGAAGCGGAATCGTCGCCTTGACGAGCGTACCCGCCTGCACCACGGCGATCTTGCCGCCGCCGGGCGAGAAGACAAACTGCGTATAGACACCGCCGTTGGAGTTTTCCACCAGCCGGCCCAGCGCATCGTAAGTTCCACCGATCGCGGCACCGCTCAGCTTTCAATGGCTACCCTGATTTGATTCCCGCAGTGAACCTGCTGATGCGCTGAAGGTCCGGCCGGCAAAGTTGCTTCAAGATCGATTTCTTCTCCGGTGATGGGGTGGCGGAATATCAGAAATTGGGCGTGCAGAAAATATCCTCCATCGCCGGGGAGGCCGGGGAAATTCTCTAGAGGCTGGCCATTTAATCCGTATAAAGGATCGCCAACCAGGGGATGGCCGATCGATGCCAGATGAATTCTGATTTGATGAGGGCGGCCCGAATGCAGCCTTACCTCAAAAGTCGTGGTACTTGGATTGCGTGAGATCACCTTTGCCAATGACATTGAAGGCTTGCCACTTGGGTCGGCGGCCCACACGGAACCGAGGCGCGGGTGCGGCACGAGGCCAATGGGTGTGAGGATCTCATAAGCGTCGTGCTGTGCAATGTTTTGAGCAAGCGCCCGGTAGATTTTTTGAATTTTGGGTGTGTTCCAGTTTGCCTCTAGAATCGAGGCCGCCAGCGGTGTTTTTGCGAAGAGGACGACGCCGGAGGTGGCTCGTCCCAACCGGTGGACAGGGTTTGCGTTGGGGAATTGCTTTTGCACCAGGCGCAGAAGAGTGCTTTCCAGAAAACCGCCGCCGGGGAGTGTGGGCAGCCCACTGGGTTTGTTGACGGCCAACAGATGGGGGTCATCCAACAGAACTTCGAAGTGCTGAGGGGCGTCAGGTTCGATCCAGGGCGGGCGGTTCCAGACGAGTGTCTGCCCTGAAATCACCGATTCGCTTCCGGTCGAGGTGACGCCGTTGAGGGTCACTTCGCCGTTGTTCAGATTCTGTTGCCAGGCTTGTGCGGTTGAGTGGGGATAAAGGCTTGCCAAGTGGGAGAGCAAGGTCTGTCCATGGTATTTGCTGCTGATAATTGTGGTGTAGGCATAGCCCCGGTTCAGCATGTAGTTTGAGTGTAAGCTATGTCAAGCGCGGGGGCGAGGAGATCGCTCTACTGCTCTTCGTCACCAATCCGCAAGCAGCCGTTAGGGACGCGCCCTGGCCAGAGCAGCCCGAGCCGGTGGGGCTGTGGGATTTTCTGCCGCTAAGACTCCATCCCCAAGATTTCTCCGACCTGTCCAAGAAGGAATTCCGTAAAAGCTCTGCGAGTGAGGCTTCCGGCTCAGGAAAATCGGGCCTTTTCAAGCACCTCTTCGGGAAATAGTTTCCGGCCAGCTCGAGCATCTCTTGATATAAAGAGTGAGAGGATCAGGCATTCTTATGTCGAATATTCAAGGGAAATGGGCTTTGGTAACCGGGGCCAGCCGCGGCGTTGGTCTTCATATCTCCACAGCTTTGGCCGATCTCGGATGCAACGTCGTGTTGCACAGCCGGAGCAAGTCTCACTTGGTTGCACAGGAGGCCAAACTCAAGGTAAAGGGTATATCGACGTTCGTCGTCGCTGCCGAACTCGACGATCAGCAGCAGGTGGACGCAATGCTGAATGAGGTTCTGGCCAACGTTCCTCGGATCGACATTCTCTATAACAACGCCGCCATCATGACCCCTTTCCGCCAAGATCCCTGGCAGACCGCCGCCGACGATTTCCGGAGCAGCTTTGAGGTCAACGTGATCAGCCTGGCCCGTATATGCAATCGCCTGGTTCCGCGGATGCTCGAGCAGAAGTGGGGCCGCGTAGTGAACGTAAGCTCGGGCATCGCCAACCAGCCGGAACTGATTGCCTATGCCATTTCCAAGGCGGCCGTGGACAAATACGTGCGCGACTTTGCACCCAGCCTGGCCGGTACGGGCGTGATGATGAATCTGCTGGACCCTGGTTGGCTGCGCACTGACCTGGGCGGCCCGAATGCGCCGAATGATCCCTCCAGCGTAATTCCCGGCGCACTGGTGCCTGCTCTTCTCGATGACGGGATCAGTGGCCGCTTCTTCGGTGCTCAGGACTATGCCGGGAAATCACTCCCGGAGGCGCTTGCCCAAGCCCAGGGAATCTGAATCGACCTATGAGCAGACCTCGAATCGAGCTGGTATCAACAAAAAAAGAGTTCTCATCAGCTTATTCGACTCGGATGCACATTTTCAGTTATGCGAGGACGTCGTTTCGCTCAATCAAAGCTTGAAACCCTCATTTAGTCCTTCCGGAAAAGTTCTTGCTACTGATAGGGGGAGACGTGCATGAGACGTCAACAGCTTCAAGAGTTGCACCTGTCAAGCCATTTCCTAATTCCGCCAACTTACTCGGTCGTGTTCCGGAACCAGGCACGCGCACTAATAGTGTCAAGACCTGTCTTCAAAAGGAATTTACGTCGTCACCACTCTTATCTCGCTGATTAAATGACAGGCTCTAACAGCGCTAGATTTTAACCCTAAATTTTGCAATGCGTTCATGGTTGAAGTGCTATGCTCCGTAATCATCAATAGCACCGTCCGTCTTCCTGTTGCGAACCGGATCCCCCCTTCTTTCGACAACCCCCAATCAAAGGAGAATTTCATGTTTCGGAGAAGTCGCCTTTTTATGTTCTCGTTCATGGCCGTCGTCACGATCGTCGCGACAAACTTGCACGCGCAGTCACTAATGACACGTCATGTGCGCGAGGTGGTACTCAACGGACAAGCTCAGGCAATCGGTCGCCTTCCCGAGGCCCAAACCCTGCAGGTGGACATCGTTCTGCCCCTGCGCGATCCGGCCGGCCTGGATGCTTTTGTAGCCGATGTCTATAATCCGTTCAGCCCCAACTTCCGCCACTTCCTTGCTCCAGAAGAGACCTCAAGCCGGTTTGGCCCCACCCAGGAGAACTGGGACGCTCTGGTCAACTTCGCCAAGGCGAACGGCTTCAGAATCGAAAACGGCAGCCTCAAGAAGAGGGACCTGGTTCTCACCGGCACCGTATCCGCCATCGAGTCCGCGTTTCATGTAACGATGCGGACTTACCAGCATCCCACCGAGAACCGCATATTCTTCTCGCCGGATCGTGAACCGAGTGTGAATCTACCTTTCCAGCTTGAGCATATCTCAGGCTTGGATAACTACTCGCTTCCGCATCGCATGATGGAGAAGCGCAGCGACTACGCCGCGACTCATGGCATCAGCGAAGAGGCGGTGGTCTCTCATGCCACTACTGGCAGCGGCCCTTCGGCATCCTTTTTGGGCAGCGACATGCGCGCGGCCTACTATGGAGGCACTGCTCTGACCGGCACCGGCCAGACGGTCGGCCTGTTTGAATTTCTCGGCACCGATCTTGCCGACCTTACCACCTACTACAAAAATGTTGGGCAGACCGAGCCCTTCACGCCCAAGCTCGTTTCAGTCGATACCACCAGCACCAGCTGCACCTGTTCTTCGAAGAACGCGACTACGTGCGAAAACGGCACCACCACCACGAGCTGCGACGACGGTGAGCAGACGCTGGACATGACACAGGCGATGGGCATGGCGCCCGGGCTGACAGGCCTGACGATGTACATTGGCGGCACGGACTCGACCATCATCAGCGCCATGACTTCGAACGAGGACGGCCCGCTGCCCAACACCATTGGTTGCTCGTGGGGTTGGACGCCCGCGGACCCGAGCACGCTTGACACCTACTTCAAGACGATGGCCGCTCAGGGGCAGAACTTTTTCGCGGCCTCCGGCGACAGCTCCACCTGGTCGTCGAGCAACGAAGCGTGGCCAGCCGACGATGCGTACGTCGTTTCGGTCGGCGGCACAGACCTTATCACTTCCAGCGCGGCCGGCCCGTGGAAGTCGGAAACTGCATGGGCCGATTCGGGCGGCGGCATCTCGCCGGACTCGATCGCTATCCCCTCGTGGCAGTCGGCTACGGGCGTGATCACCTCCACCAACAAGGGATCCAAGACCTTGCGCAACGGCCCCGATGTCTCGGCCAACGCAGACTTTACTTTCTACACATGCGCCGACCAGACGACCTGCCAGGCCAACGTATACGGTGGCACCAGTTTTGCCGCTCCCATGTGGGCCGGCTACGTCGCTCTGCTCAATCAGCAGTATGCCGCCAACAACCCTTCCGCCACTGTCAAGAGCGTCGGTTTCATCGACCCGCTCATCTACCCCATTGGTTTGGGATCGTCTTATAACACAGACTTCCACGACATCACCAGCGGCACCTCCGGTAGTTATTCAGCTGTGACAGGATTCGATCTCGTGACTGGGTGGGGAACACCGAATGGCGTAAACCTGATCAACGCTCTCGCTGGTTCTTCTACGGGCACCGCTAGCTTTTCGCTCAGTGCCACGGGCGCTTCTGTCACAGATGGCAGCACCGGCACTTCGACCATCACAGAGACCGTCACCAACGGCTTTGACTCCGCCGTGACCCTCTCCGCCAGCGGCCTGCCCACCGGCGTCACCGCTGTCTTCAGCCCAACCTCGATCACCGGCGCCGGAAGCTCGACGCTGACCTTCACCGCGAGTTCTTCGGCCACGGCCGGCACCTACACTATCACCGTGACCGGGAACCCGGCCAGCGGCACAGCAGAGGCGACCACACTAACCCTGACTGTCAGCGCGACCGCAACGCCGAACTTCACGATTACGGACTCGCCCACGTCTTTGAGCATCACTCAAAGCAGCAACGGAACCAGTACCATCACCATCACCAGCAAGAACAGCTTCAGCGCCGCAACCGCGCTGACGGCTACCGGATTGCCCACGGGAGTGACTGCGGTGTTTTCGCCGAGTTCGGTAACTCCGGCCGCAAACGGTTCCGCAACCTCGACCCTGACACTTACCGCTTCTTCTACGGCGACTGTCGGGGCCGCAACAGTGACCGTGACTGGAACCTCGGGCACGTTGGTGAACAGCACAACCCTCGCGTTGACGGTGACCTCTTCGGGGAGCGTCGGAGCACAGACCGCGGTCTATAACTCCACGCTATTGGCTCCTGGATGCGCGGCGGTGGGTACGTCGTGCGACTCAGGACCCAGCTTGTTGCTGGGACGCGACAGCATGTCGGGCGGCGCGGAACCCCATCAACCCAACACCATCAACAACTCCTGCGCCGATGGCACGGCGGGAACCTTCCACTCCGCCGAGTCCAACGACCGCATCGTGGTGGCCTCGACAAGCGGTGGCGCCCTGACACACGGCACCACAGTCACAGTTACGGCCACGGTCTGGGCCTATAACACCAGTGACCATCTGGACATCTACTACGCGGCTAACGCCAACAGCCCCTCGTGGGTGCTCGTCAAGACCATCACGCCCACGGCCAGTGGAGCGCAGACCTTGTCAACCACCTACACGCTGCCCACCGGCAGTTTGCAGGCGGTACGGGCGAACTTCCGCTATGAGCAATCAGCCGCCGTATGCACCACAGGCGAATACGACGACCACGACGATCTGATCTTTGCCGTGCAATAAGCGCCGCAAAGCCCGCCCTGGCGGACGCTGGAACTGATTTCCGCGCCGCCGGGGCGCCCTCCCCGCCGAGTTTCTCTACAAACCCGGCAAAACCACAACTGTACCCACCTCAAAAAGGAAAATGTCATGAAAGTTTACTCGACTCTGTTTGCCGGCCTCGCCATTGCCGTCGCCTCTTTGGTTGGCGTTGCCAGCCTTTCCGCTCAATCTGAAACGGCAGTCTACAACTCGACGCTGAAGGCGCCGGAATGCGCAACCGTTGGCTCATCGTGCGACTCCGGCCCCAGCTTGTTGCTGGGCCGCGACACCATGTCGGGCGGCGCGGAACCCAATCAACCCAACACCATCAACAGCTCCTGTGCCGATGGCAAGTCGGGAACCTTCCACTCCGCCGAGTCCAACGATCGCATCGTAGTAGCATCAACCAACGGCGGAGTGTTGACCCAGGGAAACCAGGTCACGGTCACGGCTACAGTATGGACCTACGCCACCAGCGGCAGCTCCGAAGACTATCTGGATATTTACTACACGGCCAACGCCAGCACCCCCTCATGGGTACTCGTGAAAACCATCGCGCCAACCACGACCGGAGCGTCGACCCTGTCGACCAGTTACACTTTGCCCGCCGGCACCTTACAGGCGGTGCGGGCCAACTTCCGCTCAGGGGGATCGGCTGCCGTATGCACCACCGGCTCATACGACGACCACGACGATCTGATCTTCGCGGTGCAATCGGCAGGGACATCGAGCTTCTCGTTGAGCGCCACGGCTGCCTCTGTTACCGATGGCAGCACGGGAACTTCCACCGTTACCGAGAGCATCTCCAACGGCTTTAGCTCTCCCGTGACACTTTCCGCCAGCGGCCTGCCTACCGGCGTCACCGCTGCCTTCAGCCCAACCTCGATTACCGGTGCTGGAACTTCGACACTGACCTTCACCGCATCCTCGACGGCCACGCCGGGCAACTACACCGTCACCGTGACCGGAACCCCGGCCACCGGTACCGCCCAAACAACCACCCTCACGCTGACCGTCAGCGCGGAAACCTCGACTTCCTATACCTTGATTGCCGAGCCGGCAGCGGGTCTTACGCCGATCTACAACCTGATTTCCTCGGCCAAGAAGACCATTGACATCACCATGTATGCGCTGCAAGACACCACGTTCACATCGCTGCTGGCCACTGCCGCCGCCGACGGCGTCACGGTCCGGGTCATCCTCGACCAGAATGCCGAGAAGAGCAACAACACCACGGCGTACAACTACCTGACGGCGAACAACGTCTCCGTTCACTGGGCAAACCCGACCTACACGTACACACACCAGAAGACCATTACGGTGGATGGGACCACCTCCTCGATTCAGACCCTCAACCTGCAATCGCAATACTACGCAACCAGCCGCGAATATGCGGTCATCACCAACGATGCATTGGACGTGGCAGCGATCGAAACCACCTTTAATGCCGATTTCGTCAATGGAACCATCACGCCTCCCGATGGCGACAACCTGGTTTGGAGTCCGACCAATTCCCGTAGCGCCCTGCTCGCCCTCATCAATGGGGCAACCACCTCTTTAATGATTGAGCAGGAGGAGATGGCCGACACCGGCATCGAGTCCGCTCTTGAATCGGCTCTGGCTCGCGGAGTGGCGATCACGCTCGTGCAGGAAAACGAGAGCAGCGACTATAACACCATCCTCACAACCCTGAAGAATGACGGTGCAAAGATCGCCGTCTACACTTCCTCAACCGGTTATTACATCCATGCCAAAGTCGTACTTGCCGATTACGGAACATCCGAGGCGAAGCTCTTCGTGGGTTCGGAGAACTTCTCCACCAATTCTTTAAACAACAACCGCGAATTGGGATTGATCTTCAGCGACCCGGCCAGCATAACGGCGATCGAGCCCGACATCGTTTCCGACTACAACGGCGGGACCAAGTACTAGTCCAAGCGGATGAAATCCTCGCTTTTCCCCTCGCGCCGTCTCTGGCGCGAGGGGATGGCCTCAATCTTCGAAATTCCGGTCGCCATGCCGACTCTTCGATACCTACGCCCTACGGAAGGTTGCTAAGAAACTTCTTCATTTCATCGATCACTTGTGCTTCATTCGAACGGTGGACGTAATGGTCCGCATTGGGAATGCGAACAACACGGGCGGTTGGAACTCCGCCTGCGAATGCTTCGGCCTGCGCAGAACATCGCGCGCTGTCCGCGTCAAGTCGCGCTGCTCTGCGTTCCGGGTCGTTCGGAAAGAAGTGACTCCAGTCGTGAGGGCATGCAAAAATCGCGAGGGCCGGAACAGGGATGGATGTGTACTTCTCCATGCCAAAATTAAGCGCGGCCCCTATCGGTGGGCGCGGCGGCAAAGGAGGCATCGTCTTTACGTCTTCATTGTTCTGGTGAAGATAGGTCTCAAACCTCGCAATTGCAACTTCAAGTTCGCGTAGCTTCTCCTGTTCATCCACCCCACCAGCTTCAATCTCCTCGATGCGTTTCTTGATGTTGTTCATATCGATCTCGATCAACGGGTGAGCAGGATCGTAGAATGCGAAGCCTGTAGCCGCGTCGAGATAAATGAGGCCGGAAATTTTATTCGGGAATCGACTGCCGATCGAGCTTAGCTCCTCACCCGCAATCGAGTGCCCCACCAGAACCGGACGCTCGATCCGAAGCGCCTGCATGACAGCAAGGACATCGTCTCCCAGACCATCCGCTGAGTAGTTCCCGTTCGCCGGAGCCGGCTTGCTGGACGCGCCAAAACCCTTGCGCGTGATACCGTAGACGTGATTCTGGCCGGTAAACTTCGGCGCGAAATTATCAAACGTGTGAGCGGTGTCTCCGGCACCCGCCAAGAAGATGATCGGTCTGCCGAATCCTCCCCAATCAAGCACTTCAAGCTGGACGCCTTCCGCGACGGTGACAAACTGAACCTGGTGCGGTGAGGAATCCGCTTGTGCAGATGCCTGCAGAGAAATCACGAGAGATGCAGACAAGATAAAAAGTAAGTTATGCATTTTGCGCATAAGACTCTCCCGGAACGATGGTCGCTACCATTTGCCAAATTATAAAGGGGGTGGGGACCGAAAAACGCCATTCCATCGGGCAACGGGCACCGCCGTCCGGCACCGGGAAAACATGACGCTGGGCGATTTGCGGGGAGCTACCCTCATGCGTAGATAGCCATTGACTCGCAAAACGGCGGCGGCGGTGCATCGAATTTTTGTGGCCTTTGGTGTAACGTTTCCCACGCGGTTTGCACTATGCCCGTACGCGGCATCCAGCCGCCTTAGGTGGAACATATGGCCTTCACACCCGGCACGTGGATCAAACTGCCCTCCAACTGTTCGCGCAGCTACTCCCTCACCTATCAACGCTGCGCCGCATACGGGTCGGTATCCTTCAATGCTTGCCTGAATTGGGTCACCAACGTTACTAAGTCCTGCATCGGTTGGGCGACACAAGCGATCCAGACCTGTGTTCAATGGGCTTCCCAAACCACTCAGTCTTGCGCGCAATGGGCGCAACAGACCTCCAGTCATTGTTGCGATTGGTGGCCGTGTTCATGGTTGTGCGACGTCATCGTCACCGTTATCTCATGGGTCTGCGCCGTCGTGGCGATCATCGTGACGTTTTTCTGCGTCGTGTTCGCCGTCCTGGTGATCGTGGTGTGTGTGCTGTTCCTGGTGATTGTGACCGTGGCTTGCGCGATTTGGGCGGTGCTTGTCTACATTTTCTGCGCCCTCTGGAGCATCATCTCGATCATCTTCTGCGTCTCCAATGCCAATGGTGGAACTGCCTTCCTCCTCACCGACGGATCTATCATGATGCAGGAACGTTTCAGCGCCTTCGGCCAATCAGTGGGTGTGCGCCGGTGGTGGAAGCTGACGCCCGATAATTCCGGTAGCTACGCCAATGGATCTTGGTCGCGCCTGGCCGATTCGAATCAGGACCGCCTCTACTTCGCTTCTGCAGTGCTCGCCGATGGACGAGTAATCGTCTGCGGTGGCGAATATTCCGATGCCTCTGGCACCTTTTCAAACGACGACACCAACACATGCGAAATCTACGACCCCGTGGCCAACTCGTGGAGCACGCTAGCCGCACCCATCTCCACCGCAAATCCAGCAGCCACCTGGGCGCAAATCGGCGACTCCCCATGCACCGTCCTGCCCGACGGTACGTACCTGATTGCATCGTTCACAACAACGGACGTCGCCAAGTTCGACCCAACGACCAACACCTGGAGTGCGCTTTCGGCGCGCACGGTATCCTCTGCGAGCGAAGAGTCGTTCGTTCTCATGCCAGATAACACCATCGCCTCGGTCAGTTGCAACAACCCCACACAAACCATCGTCTACGATATCGCGACCGATAGTTGGGCCAACGATAATGCTCTTCCGACCGACATCACAGGACAAATTCCCGGCGCCGTCAATGAAATCGGACCCGGACTTCTCCGTTACGATGGAACGGCGTTCTTCATCGGCGGCAATCAGAACACGGCTATTTACACCCCTGGCGCACGGGTGCAGTGGACGAATGGTCCCGCCATTCCTTCGCCCGATGGCGGCAAAACCCAACTCGGCATCCTCGACGGGCCGGGCGCTATCCTGCCCAACGGAAACATTCTCGTAGGCGCGGGGCCGCTCAGCAATCCGGGGAACTTCAACCCGCCGGTGTCCTACTTCGAATTCGACGGTGCGGTGTTCAATCCAACGGCCGCGCCGCCAAACAACAACTGCGCGACCTACTTGACTCGGCTGCTGCTGCTGCCGAATGGGGACGTTTTCTTCGCACGAGAAGATGATTCTTCGTTTTATGCTTACCACTCCGATGCCGCCGTGCCGCAGGATAGTTTCCGGCCCGTGATTCAGACCTGCCCTGCGTCATTTGCACCAGGAGACACAATCCAGGTCTCCGGCACGCAGTTCAATGGGCTATCTCAAGCAACAGCCTACGGCGATGACTCCCAAACGGCGACCAATTATCCGCTGGTGCGTTTGAAAGACGCGAATTCCGGAGTCCGGTACTGCCGCACATTCAACCACAACACCACGGCTCCGGACGGTACCACCGTCGCATCCATGGGCGTGGCAACAGGAACTCTGGTGGTTACAACAAATGCCGCGATTCCCTCGGATATCGCCCCCGGTAACTACAATTTAGAGGTCGTAGCCAACGGTATCGCGTCGCAACCGTTCGCGGTAACCGTCGGCCAAAAGAGGAGCAAATGATGCGCTTAACTCCGCCCAGACATTCATCCGCGTCGCGAACGTTGTCCGCAGATAGTTGCGGCTGCGCGATGGGCGCGATCTTTCTGGGCGTGACGCTGGTCGGATCAATCGCGTGGTTTGCGTGGCACAGGCACGAATATTCGCCCGCTCACGCGGGAGTTCGAATTCTGATCCTCTCGTTCGTTGGAGCGATTCTCGGCAAGCTGGTGGGGATCGCCGTCTATCAGTTTCGCGGACGCACATTACGCGACATGGTAAATGCGATCGCGCGCCGATCCCTGCCGGCCGCACATTCGAAGTGACGGCGGGAAACATGTGTTGGGGCCTAAAGAGTGAGGAGATCCCCCGGCTCTGCCGGGGGTATTGCCACCACCGCGCCACATCTCGACTCTACCGCAGGGCCAATCCAATCCGCCGCTTGGAGTGCATCTGACAGATTCCCAGACACATAGCGACTTCCGATTACTTTTCCGCCTAGGTATCTCTCAGGTTCACTTGAGGATTGCCAAGTACATTCCTTGAGCCATACTCTTCAGCGGCGTTTTGCTCGGGGAGTGATCTTTTCCCAACCAGCCTTGGATCTACGAAATCAGTCCGTCGGTTAATCTATATCCATTCGCATGGCATTCGCGCACAGCATCGGCAACCAAGGCTATCGTTTTGCGAATCTGCGCGAACTTCTGGCCAAAGCGACTCCAATGCGTAGCGGCGATGCGCTGGCGGGGCTGGCGGCAGGGTCTGCAGAGGAGAGAGTGGCGGCGCAGTTTGCCCTTGCCGATCTTCCTCTGGCGAAGTTTCTTTCCGAAGCGATAGTTCCCTACGAAGACGACGAGATTACTCGGCTGATCATGGATTCCCACGACAAGATCGCGTTCTCACCCATCCGTTCGCTCACCGTGGGCGAACTGCGCGACTGGCTGCTCTCCGACGACGCCACGAGTGAGCGCCTGACCGCGCTCGGGCCCGGACTCACGCCCGAGATGGCCGCTGGCGTGAGCAAGCTGATGCGGGTGCAGGACCTGATTTCGGCCTCTGCCAAGATGCGGGTTGTGACCCGCTTTCGCACGACGGTTGGACTCACCGGAAGGCTGAGCACACGCTTGCAACCCAACCATCCCACCGATGATCTGGCTGGCATTGCCGTTTCGATGCTTGACGGACTCCTTCTCGCGTCCGGCGATGCTGTGATTGGCATCAATCCCGCCGGTGACAGCGTGGCCACCACCACCCGATTGCTGCGCCTCATCGAAGCCTTGCGCAATCGCTTCCAGATTCCGGTGCAGAGCTGCGTACTGGCGCACATCACCACGCAACTGGCCTCGCTCCAAGAAGGAGCTCCCGTCGACCTGCTCTTTCAGTCCATCGCCGGAACCGAGGCGGCCAACCGCAGTTTTGGCATTAACCTGGCGCTGCTCGACGAGGCGTATCAGGCGGGGCAATCGCTGTGCCGGGGAGCAGTCTGCGCCGATGGCAGCATTGGCAACAATATCATGTACTTTGAGACCGGCCAGGGATCCGCGCTCTCGGCCAACGCGCATCACGGCGTGGACCAGCAGACTCTGGAGGCGCGCGCTTATGCCGTGGCTCGCCGCTACCGGCCCATGTTGGTGAATACCGTGGTAGGTTTTATCGGTCCCGAGTATCTCTACGACGGCAAGCAGATTGCCCGCGCCGGTCTGGAAGATCACTTTTGCGGTAAGCTGCTCGGGCTGCCCATGGGCTGCGACGTCTGTTATACCAACCATGCCGAGGCCGACCAGGACGACATGGATACGCTGCTTACTCTGCTGGGTGCTGCTGGAGTCAACTACATCATGGGCGTACCCGGCGCCGACGACGTAATGCTCCACTATCAAAGCACCAGCTTCCATGACGCGCTCTATCTGCGTCGGGTGCTGGGGCTTCGAGCCGCGCCGGAGTTTGAGCAGTGGCTGGCTGGCGACGGCTTCCATCGCCTGGCATTGGAAGCCGAGCATCCGGAAAGGCTGCTCTCATGAGCGAGCCCAGTAGGGATCCCACGAGCGAGATTGCCCGTCAACCTGCCGGCCTTGGCGCGCGACTGCGCGCGCTGACTCCTGCACGCGTGGCCCTGGGTCGAACCGGAGTCAGCCAGCAAACTACGGACCTTTTGGACTTTCAACGTGCGCACGCACAAGCACGTGATGCCGTACATGCACGCTTGGAATCTGCCTCTCTGGCGGCGGAGCTTGCAGTGATCACAGGCGCGCAAGTACTTCTTTTGCACTCGGCGGCCAAGGACCGAGCAACCTATCTACAGCGACCGGATCTGGGCCGCAAGCTGGACGACGCCAGCCGAACGAGCTTGCTTGCCGGATTGCAAGCGGACGCGTGGGATCTGTCGTTGATCGTTGCCGACGGCCTGTCGGCGACTGCCGTCGAGCGGCATGTTTCCCCGCTCCTTCAGCAACTGCTACCGCTGCTAGCGGGCTGGCGGCAGGCGCCTCTGGTCGTGGTGGAACAGGGGCGAGTCGCGATAGGGGACGAGATAGGCTCGGCGCTCGGCGCGCAACTGTCGGTTGTCCTCATCGGAGAACGCCCTGGACTTAGTTCTCCCGATTCGCTGGGAGCTTATATTACTTGGAATCCTGGTCCCGGTCGCCGCGATGCCGAACGCAACTGCATCTCCAACATTCGCACCGGAGGGTTGACCTACGTCGAGGCCGCCGCTCAATTGCACTTCTATCTGACCGAAGCGCGTCGCCGCCGGCTTACGGGCATCAGCTTGAAGGATGATTCACACACTCTGAATTAGAGCTTGCAGCGTATCAACTGTTTGTTCGCAGAAAGGACTAGCCCGCAATCAAAGGTCCGGCACCGATTCAGTGCAAGGAAACGTGATCCCGGCGGCCAGCGGCGCGAAAAATTATGTTTACGCCGGTGGCGGGGCGGACTCAGGTCGGTCATTTCGGTCGTGAACAAAAAGCCCTCTCCCCGGTCAATCGGAGAGAGGGCCTTTTAACGCCGTAACGCGAATTAGTCGTCGTCGTCGACTTTGGCAGGCGCAGCTTTGTTGAACGCGCTCGCCGGGAGAACCTTTTTCTCGCCGGGGAAGGGGCGCGTGTAGTTGGTGGCTTCGTACCAGATAAGGTGGTTGACGGTGTTCGGATCTTCAGAGTCCGGCTTTTGGTATTTGCCAGCGAAGATCTCCACCTTCTTCTTCATCCAGCCAACCCGCAGAGCCTTAATTGCAGAGCTCTCGGCCACGATGGTCTGAGGCTTGACCGCAACTGAAGCGCTCGCGCCCGGGATGGCGGTCTGAGTCGGAGTCTGGCTAACTCCCGTAGTCAGCGGGATCCCGTTCGGCACATGCGTCCACGGCTTGAAGTTATCCGCTGGCGGGTCGTCGATGAAGGCAGTCCGCATCGGCGCGGCCCACAGGTCGAACTGGTTCATCGGCGTCAGGCCGAGAATCTGCTCGATCGTGCGGGTCAGGTTGACCTGCGTGTAGAAGGTGCTATCGGTAATTCCGCCCTGCAGGACGTATGGGCTGACGACGTAGCCCGGGCTGCGGTGACCATCGACGTGGTCAACGCCCGTCTGCGCGTCGTCTTCTTCGATGAAGATCGCCGAATCCTTCCATATTGAGCTGTGGCTGATGGCGTCGACAAAGCGGCCAAGGGCCAGGTCGTTATCGGCCTGCATGGCCTGCGCGGTCGGCGGGCCGCCGGTGTGGTCAGAGCTGATCCAGATCATCTCCAACTGCGGTACTGCTCCGGCATTCACGTCCTTCTGGAAATCCTCATTCCAAATGTCGAAACGGAATTGATCGGGAATGCCCAGATCGAACTGCGGGTAGTTCTGGACCGTGTTGTTGATCAGGTTCGGGAGCGGAGAGTGCGAGGCGACGGTGTTGTAGTTGTAGAGTTGCTTCTCGGCGCCAGACTCATAAGCCTGCACGTCGTTGTAGAAGTCGATCCAGAGCGGCTCGCAGCTGCCTGAAAAAATGAACGGCAACGGAGTGGGAGGCGTGGTACCCGGATAGAGGTTAGTCGGGGTGCAGCCCTGCGGCGGGTTGAAAGTGTTGTACTCGATGTATTCGCCGTAGTTCTTGAACGAAACGCCTTGCTTTGCAGCTTGATCCCACAAGTGGCCCTTCTTCTGGTAGGCAATCGCATCGCCGCCGTTGGAGGGGTAGTCGCGGAGCCAGTCTGGCGACTGGATGTCGTCGCTGTACGGCGCCATGGCCTGCACGATCCAGTTGTGACCGTCGGCCGACTGCCGGCTGGGATCGTAGAAATTATCGAAGAGCGGGAAGCGCTTCACCAGTTCGTGCGCGTTTGGTGTGACGCTGCCGAAGGTTGCATTATCGCCGAAGACTGCCAGGGAGGCGTCGCCATTGCCGGTGGACACGTCGCCCAGGATTTGGTCGTAGGTTCGGTTTTCACGAATGATCAGGAAGACGTGCTTGATCTTCGACGGATCACCGATCCTGTTCGGGATGGCCTGCGGCTTGGCATGGCGGTTACCGCCTGCGGCCGAGAAGATGTCTTCCGCCAGATCCCAGTGGTTATTCCGGAAGACCTGTTCCGTCAGAGACCACAAAGCGGAGGAACTCGGCACCGGCACGATGCTGACAGTGCCAAGGTCCTGGTGGGTTTCGAGGCCGGTCACACCAAATTCGGATGTTTCCGAATCTGCTGTCAGGGGCGCGTCGGGCACGGTTCCCGCGAAGGGATTCGGGTTGCCGGTTGTCCCCCAGCCCTTGTCGTTGGCAATCAGCAGGACTTTGTCAGCTGTGTCCAGCACAACCGAGGCCGGCGCATACCCGACCGGGATCAGGCCCAGAATGGGGTTCCATCCCCAATGATTGAGATCGACCACATCGATCGCGTTGGCATTGTAGAGCGCGACGTAAGCAATGTTGTTCTTTTCATCGACGGCGATCGAGTTCGGGCCCGCGCCGTAAGCCGAGCCTTCCCCGGGCACTCCGATCGGCAGCCCAAGGTTGATCTCCCGCTCCACTTTGTTGGTGTTCGTGTCGATTACGCTGAGGGTGTCGCTATAGGTATTGGCAACCAGCAGCCTCTTGCCCCAAAGGGCCATACCGGTCGGGTGCAGGCCGGTCTCGATACTGCCCGTCACCTTAAACGAGGCCAGGTCCACCACGGAAACGGTGCCTGTGGACGTGGAGCCGGTGGGAAACGCGGCAACAACTGGGGTACCGTTGGAGTATCCCTGGAAGTCCTTCTCCTTAGCAATCCGACCGGCTTCGTTCGAGACGTAGGCGGTCTTGCCATCCGGCGAGATCACCACGCTGTGCGGGACGTTGCCCACGCGGACCTCCGCGCCCTCGACCGGTGTCGACGCGGTCAGGTCGATCTTGGTCAGCGTGTTGTTGTTGTCCAGCACTACGTAAGCGGTCTTGGCATCCGACGAGACCGCAATGCCGGTGGGATAGGACGTCAATACCTCATTTGAGAAAGCCGAAACTGAGTAGCCGCATGGAATCAGGAAGCTGCCGTTGGTTCCTCCAGGGCTGTTCGGGAAGCAGGTGACGGTGGTCTGATGGAGGGTGGCGTCGACGTCCATCGCAACGCTGACGTGGGCGTAGTCCGAGAGCATTCCTGTCGTCGGGCTGACGCTGGCGATGCCAACGAAGCCTCCCTGTTTAAAGCTGCCATCGAAGGTGTTGCCGTCCTGGCTGAACAGCAGGTACTTGCCGTCCGGCGTATAGGTGATGCCGAGGTTGCTGCCGTCTGGATCCTTGCCCCCGATCGCCGGTTCGTAGGTCTGTAGAATGGCGCCGGTTTGGGTGTTGAAGACCTCGACGGCTTTACCATTGGACCCCGACGTACCCATGACTAGGACGGCGGCGGTGTGGTTGCCCGTGGGATTCAGAGCGATGGCCTTGGCGCGGACCCGAATACCCAGGTTGACCTGGGTGCCAGCGGGGGCGATGATTGTGCCGTCGCTGACGACGAAAGTGCCGTTCGTCTGAGGGCCAACCTGGTAGGTCGGGAAGGGCACGGACTGCGCAAGCGCCGAAACGCCCAGCCCCCCCGCCAGCAGACCGGCGAGCAGGCCCAAACGGTTGATCCGAGAGTGTTCTTGATAAATCTTTCGCGACATAATATTGTCCTCCTTGGGGTTTTCATCACGTAAACCGGAATCGGCCAAGCAACTTGGCCCGAGAAATCAGACATAAGACAGGCGGATGCCCGCTCTTCGCTTGCAGAAGATGACGCAGAAGCAGAGTAGCGCCAACGACACAAGTCTAGAACCGCCAAAATGACACGGGGATGACGCAAAGATTACAGTTTTGTCATCGCATTACGGCAGTGTGAACGCGCACGATGACAAGCCTTCCGCGTCCAGGCTTCGCATCTTTCCGGTGAACTGCAACGTCATCGATTCCAGTCGTCCCATGGAGATCAATATTTAACAGAGCCTTTACTTGGGCGTGATCTGCATACAACAAAACAAGATTACAAAATTGTCATTGAAGAAATTCGAAACGCCCTTCGCGAGTTGTGCCGAAGCTTTGACGTCATCAAGCGCAATCGAGCCTCGCACATGCGGCAGCGATTGAAAGCCCGCTCCAGGTGAAGACGATGTGGTTCTCCCCCTGCAGCCGGGAAACTGAGCAGTTGTTCCCAACTGCCACAACTTGAAGATCAAGATTGCGGTTCCGATGCGCGCTACGAGCGGCGCCACGACGTGGAATCTCTCATTTCGCTCGGCTATCTATTGTTTCCCTTGGGGAGGAGCCATGCATCGCCTGAAGAAGCAAAGTTTTTTCGCTAAAAACTCCGCCGCGATTCGACGCCTTCGCGTTTCGATTGGATTGAGCGTGCTGTTCTTCCTTGCCAGCTTGTGTGCCGCACAGGTGGATCGCAGCGGATTGACTGGCACGGTCTCTGATCCGTCGGGCCTGCGGCTGGCGGAGACGCGCATTACGGCTGAGCAGACCTCTACCCGGTTGCGGCGCGAAACCATTTCGGATTCGACTGGAAGCTACGATATTGCCGAACTGCCTGTGGGAAGATACACAGTCACCTTCGAACACTCCGGATTCCGAACTCTGAAGTTCGTCGACGTGGAACAGATGATTGGGAGGACGCATACTCTCGATGCGATCATGAAGGTTGCAGGCGGCGTCGAGACGGTCGAGGTTTCTCTCGGCTCGGCGGTGCTGGACCGCAGCACAAGCGCGGTGACGGGCCTGACCGAGAAAACACAGGCGGAAGAGTTGCCGCTGAACGGACGCAACTGGTCGCAGTTGACGGCATTCGTCCCCGGCGCCATCGACACAGGTGGAAGCAACCAGAGGTCGGTCCGGTTCGCCGGACGGGGCCTCGACGACAGCAACTTCACCTATGACGGCGTTGACGCAACCAACATCGTGAATCAGACCCAGCGAGCCTGGGTGCGGCTCGCCATTCCGCTGGACGCGATCGCGGAGTTTCGAGTCGATTCGCTGATGGCAACCGCCGAAGAAGGCGCGACGGGTGGCGCTCAACTGGACGTCACCTCGCCTTCGGGTACAAACCGCCTCCAGGGACGCCTGTTTGAGTACTTGCGCAATGACATTTTTGACGCGCCCGAGCCCTTCTGGGCTTCCAACGGCGAAACGCAGCAACCGCTTCGTTTGAATCAATTCGGCGGATCGCTGGGCGGAGCCATTGTGCACGACAAGACCTACTTCTTCCTCGCTTCTGAAGCCTACCGGCAAGTCTGGGGCTATCCGGTCAGCGGCGACGTGCCAAGTGCGGCGCTCATTGCAACAGTTCCGAGCTCATCGCCGGTTTATGGGATCATGAACGCCTACCCAGGAGCAGGTCCAAGAACGATTCTGGCGCCAACCAGCGATCCAAACATTGACCTGCTGACTTGCTCCTGCACGCAAGTGGTCAACGAGAACTCGGCGATGCTGCGACTCGACGAGCATTTTTCAGCCAAGACCACCGGCTTCATGCGTTTCAATTACGACCGGTCGGTCGATACACAACCGCTTTCGGCTGCCGCGACGGACTTGCAGCAGAGAGTGTCAACGCCGGTCAATGGCGCACTCGAACTGCTACACATCTTCAGTTCGGCTCTGGCGAATGAGGCCAAGTTTGGATTCAATCGCTCCACCTCCAACAGCTACAACTACAGTAAATCCGGGGCCATTTATCAGATTGCGATTTCCACGGGGCCGGGGCCGGGATTTGTCACGCAAAACTACAATTACGACAGCATCTACGTGGGCAACACATTCTCCGGGATCGACAATCTTACCTGGATACATGGCCGGCAAACGTTCAAAGCCGGAGCGGAAATACGCCACATTCAATTGAATCAGGACTACGGGGAACACGGGAAAGTTACCTTCTCCTCGGTGGAGAACCTGGCGGCGAATCTGGTGAAAAGCGCAAGTCTGACCGGTGCTCTGCCGGTCAACGGATTGCGCAAGAACGATATCATTGGCTACGCTCAGGACGAGTTCAAGGTGCGGCTCAATCTCACACTGAACCTCGGAGTGCGATACACCGTCTTCCAGATCTTCAACGAGGCGAACGGGAAGGCCAACCCCTTCGATTTCGACAGCTGCGGGGCTCAGGGATTCTGCGGCGTGGGCGCCAGCTTCGGCCAGCAAAACTATGGCGATCTCGATCCCCGCGTGGGTTTGGCCTGGTCGCCTCACAAGGACGGCAAAACGGTTGTTCACGCCGGATTCGGAACCTACCACGAAGATGGCCAGCTGGACGATCAGAATCTGCCCGCCAAGAACGAAGTGCCCTCTTACTCGGTGAAAAGCACCAACAGCCTGCAGGTGACCTATCCGGTCGACCCGTTTTTTACCGGACCCGGAACCATCTCACCGAATGCCGAACAACGGGACCGCAAAGACTCCTATGTTGAGCAGTGGGATCTGTCCATACAACGGGAATTGCCTGCGAACTTCGTGAGCACGGTCTCGTACCTGGGAAGCCACGGCGTGCATCTGCTGGATACAAACGTGGTGAACCTGATTAATCCGGCCACGGGGGTTGCGCAATATCCGGCCTTCGCTCCCGCCATCGGCTGGCGCGGCTCCGTTGGCATGAGTTCGTACAACGGTCTCTCCGTGTCGCTGCGTCGGCCCTTCTCGAAAGGGCTCCTGGTGGCAGCAAATTACGCGTATACGCATGAGATTGACAACGGCTCCAACGGCAGCGGCGATGGGGATGAGTTGTCGCCGCAAAATCCAGTGTGCCTGGCCTGTGATCGCGCCAGCGGCGCCTGGGACGCACGCCATGTGGCCAATGGCAACGCGGTCTATCAGCTCCCCTTCGGCCAGGGCAAGCCAATGCTGAAGGAGCGCGGCATTGCCGGCTCTATCGCAGGTTACTGGGAAGTGACCACGACGGCGCTGGCTCGAACCGGCTTTCCGGTCAATGTGCTTTTGCCCAGCAGCTACACCGCGCCGGATGGGAACTCTGGCACTCAGCGTCCCGACTTGGTGCCGGGCGTTTCTCTCATTCCGCCCGGGGGCCGGAAGGTCGCGCAGTGGGTCAATCCCGCTGCCTTTGCCTATCCAGCAGGAGAGTTCGGCACCGTGCCGCGTAATTTCATTCGCGGGCCCGGCACGTGGCAGATCGATCTCGGGGCCGACAAGACGATTCCGTTGCGGGAAGGTGCGAAGATTCAATTCCGCGCCGAGTTCTACAACATCTTCAATCATCCGCAATTGGGTCAGCCGCAGGCCACATGTGACCTGACATCTCCATCTCAAACGGGATGTCCGACGGGCTTCGGCAGCATCGTCAATACGGTGAACTTGAACACGGCCATCGTATCGCCAATCACCCCGGTGGGCTCGGGAACTCCGCGCGAGATGCAGTTCGCTTTGCGGTTTGAGTTCTGATTCCTACTAGCGGATCAGCGAGCGTCCGAAGGTCGAAAAGCAGACTTGTTTCCTTTGCCAAATCCAAGTGATCTGTATCGATAGCAAATACAAGTTTGTAAAGGAGGGTTACAAATGAAAATCTTGGTCATCGAAGACGAAGTCAAAACTGCCAAGTTTCTCAAGAAAGGACTCAGCGAAGCCGGTTACGTCGTCGACGTAGCTGACAACGGCATCGAAGGCCTGCATCTAGCTCAGGAGGTTGATTTCGACCTCGTGATTCTCGACGTGATGCTTCCGGCACTGAACGGGTGGCGGGTGCTTGCAAGGCTGCGCGAGGCGAGTCGAAAATCACTGGTTCTCATGCTTACAGCGCGCGACTCCGTGCATGAACGCGTTCGTGGGTTCGAGTTAGGAGCCGACGACTACCTGGTAAAGCCGTTCGCATTCTCTGAACTGCTGGCCCGGGTGCGCTCCTTGTTCCGCCGTTCAACGCCGCGTCCGCAGGAGACCCTGCGCATGGCCGATCTTGAGATTGACTTGTTGCGCCAGCGGGCGACACGTGCCGGCCAGAAGATTGAGTTGACTTCCAAGGAGTTTCTTCTCCTGTCGCTGCTGGCGCGCCGTGCCGGCGAGGTGCTGTCCAGGACAATGATCGCCGAATCGGTTTGGGATATGAACTTCGACAGTGACACGAACGTTGTGGACGTCAACGTGCGCAGGTTGCGCAGCAAAGTGGACGACCCTTTCTCCCTCAAACTGATTCGCACTGTGCGTGGTGCCGGCTATGTCCTTGAATCAGAAACATAGCTCGCCGGCCGCACCACGGCTGCGCAACACTCTGGCATTCCGGATGACGGCCGCCTACTCGCTCGGTGGCCTGTTGCTGTTGCTGCTGGCCACAGCCAGCCTCTACGTCGTTCTGCGGATCGAATTGGAAAGAAGCACAGAACTGTTTCTCGCCGACAAGCTGCACGTGCTGCGCTCCATGCTCAGCGAGCGCCCAAACGATGAAGATGCGCTGCGTGAAGAGATTGAACTAGAGTCCGCCGCGCGCCGCTACCAGCAGTTCTACATTCGCCTTCTCGACGAACATGCCACGCCCATCCTTACGACACCCGGCATGGCCGAAAAGGTGGACCTCGCAGAGCTTGCGAGCCGAACCCGCGGCCGCTCCGAGCGACCGACTGCGATGGTGGGCAGACAGGGGCAACCATTCCGAGTCACAAGCGCTGCGGTCGCCGTCGGCGAGCCGCCGACTCACGACGACACGGTTCAAATCGCCATCGACGTCTCACAGGAAGAGGAACTGCTGACGCGCTATCGGCTGTGGTTCTGGGGCATTCTGCTGGCGACGTCGGTACTCTTCCCACTGGTGGGATACCGGATTGCGCGGCACGGCATTCGGCCCGTCGAAGAGATCGCCGCAACTGCACGAAGAATCACGTCAACAAATCTGCGCGAACGCATCGGGTCGGAAGGCTATCCGTCGGAGCTTGCGTCTCTGGCTGGGACGTTCAATGAAATGCTGGAGCGGCTAGAAGAATCCTTCGAGCGCATATCGAGGTTCACGGCCGACATCGCGCACGATCTGCGCACGCCGGTCAATAATATCCGCGGAGAAGCCGAAGTGGCTCTCGCCCGTTCACGGACAATCGACGAGTACCGAGAGGTGCTGGAGTCTTCGCTGGAAGAAGCTGTCCGGCTTTCCGAGTTGATCGGCGATCTTCTGTTTCTGGCCCGCGCTGAGAGTCCCTCAACCGACTTGCATCGCGAGAACGTGAACATCGGCGAGTTGCTGACCACAGTTCGCGACTACTACGAAGCCTCCGCGACCGACGCGAACATATCGCTTGTCGTGGACCATGGGGCCGAGCCGCTCAACGCGGACCTGGATCGCTCACTGATGCTGCGGGCGGTCAGCAACCTGGTTTCGAACGCCATTGCACATACGCCGCCGGGAGGAACTGTAACGCTGGCAGCGACCAACGACCACGCCGGAATTCGCATCGAGGTCTCCGACACCGGCACTGGCATTCCTTCTGAAGCGCTGCCCAGAGTATTCGATCGCTTCTTTCGCGTCGATCCGTCGCGCTCCAAGGCATCGGGTGGCTCAGGTTTGGGCCTGGCTATCGTGCAGAGCATCCTGACGCTTCACGGCGGCAGCGCGGAGATCACCAGTCAGCTTGGTCATGGAACTCACGTCACACTGCGCGTGCCGGCCCTCGCAGTGGGATGACAAAACTGTAATTCTTGCGTCACGCCGGCATCCGCTCTTGTTGTTTTTTCGGCGATACGTGCTCGTGGCCGTTGTTCAAGGCCCATTCGCGGGATAGATCCTCAAAAACGCCGTTTGGGGTCAGGAGTGATTCTCTACATAATCAAGAAACCGCATAATGCATTGAAAATAAACAGCTTAGTAAAAGTATTTACATCAAATCAGCGAGATCCGCCCGTTAAGCTTTCACCTAACCATCAACGGCCGTCAAAACTTTCATTTGAGCTGGACTCGAACTTTCATTTGTTTGGCCTTTCCCGCATTCAAGTTATTGATTTTATTCAATAACGACTTTCACGCTTGGTATCATCGCACAAGCTGTGGGGCCAGGGCGCACGCATCTTCTTCATTTCGGTTACAGAAAATAACCTCCCATCGGCGCACAATCAAAGCATGAACCACGACGACAGGCGCGGGCCGTTACTGTTCCCTGTTCCCTATTCCCTATTGCCTGCTTTATACCCCC
>Ga0116117_1000072_pt1 | contig 39654 bp, 32 predicted proteins | sample June2015DPH_11_1_FD_89790 | JGI IMG/M metagenome (GOLD analysis project Ga0116117, IMG submission 89790) | Peatland microbial communities from SPRUCE experiment site at the Marcell Experimental Forest, Minnesota, USA - June2015DPH_11_10 | ecosystem: Environmental > Terrestrial > Soil > Wetlands... | reverse complement strand
GCCGCGGTGAAGGCTGCCAGCAAATTGAGGATGTTCACCTCGCCCGCCAGGCGCGAAACTATTTTGGCTGAGCCTGCCGGAGTTTCGAGATCGATGGCCGCACCTGATGGCGTGAGCGTGAAGCCCGCCGCGCGCCAATCGCCCTGGCCGATGCCATAGGTGCGCACTTCGGCTCCAGCCCTGCGCGCGGCTGCAGCCAATTGCTTGCTGTGCGGATCGTTCGCATTGATCACGGCAACGCGCGGAGCGGGATAGACTGTGCCGTCGAAGAGCAGACGCTTGGCCGCAAAATAATTCTCCATAGTGCCGTGGTAGTCGAGGTGGTCGCGAGTGAGATTGGTGAAGACGGCCACGTCGAAGTTCACGCCCGCCGCACGGCCTTGATCGAGCGCGTGACTGGAAACTTCTGTGACCAGCTCGGTGGCTCCGAGGGCAACGCCCTCGGCCATGAGTTCGAAGAGGTCGCGCGACTCGGGTGTGGTATGCACGGACGGGCGCACCTCACCTGCAACGTGGTATTCAATGGTGCCCACCAGCACTGTTTTTCGCGCGGCGGCATTGAGCAGCGCCTCGATGAGATAAGCCGTAGTAGTTTTGCCGTTGGTGCCAGTGATTCCGGTAGCGGCGAGCTTGCGCTCGGGATGGCCGAAGAAAGCGGCGGAGGCTTGGGCCAAGGCGCGCCGTCCATGCTCGACCTCGAGAATTGGCAGGCCCGCCTCGAAGACCAGCAGGTGATCAAACTTGGGCGCGGAGTCAGTGATAATGCCGAGCGCGCCAGCGGTGATGGCCTTTTCGACGTAGCGATTGCCGTCGGTTGAGCCGCCCTTCATCGCAACAAAAACAGAGCCGGACTGGACCTTGCGCGAGTCATATTCGACGCCGGTGATTGGTTCGTGTGAGTCGCCACCGGAGCCGACCGCCGTTACTTCTTCGATCAATTCTTTCCAATTCATCACGGGTTTTATTGTAGATTGTTTGGCTTGAATCCACTGGAAACGGATGTAATATGCTTTCATGGGCGCAGAACGTAAAAATATCTATGACGATCTGAAGCGCGATCTGCGTGGGTTTCCAGTGGACGATTACGTGCGAGCTTATGCGAAAGCGTACCTGGAAGCGGACTTGGAAACCATCAGGAAACTGGAAGAACTCCTGACAGGCGATGCCACAAAACGCAGTGAACCAGGAGACCTCAGCGGTCCAGACGCGCCGATTGGCGCACCGATCCGGCCTCGTCCAAATCTGAATTCCGGAGCGATTGCGCTTCCTGTGCCGGACGATCCTGGCTCCGATCAACAATTCATTTCATAGTGAATTCAAGTCAAGTTGGAGGGAGAAAACAATGGCTAATTCTCATTTTGTTTATGTGACCTACATTCGCACTACGGCGGAGAAACTGTGGCGGGCGCTAACGGAACCGGAGTTCACGCGCCAGTACTGGATGGCGACGATACAGGAATCGGAATGGGAGCCGGGCGCGTCGTGGAAGATTCTTTTTGCCGACGGACGCGTAGCCGACAGCGGTGAAGTTGTGGAGGTTGATCCGCCGCGGCGCCTGGTCTTGAAGTGGCGGCATGAACTCTCTCCTGAGCTAACCGCCGAAGGCTATTCGCGGCTGACCTATGAACTTGAACAACAGGGCGAGGTGGTCAGGCTCGCGCTCACGCATGAGATGGACAAGAGCGATTCAAAGTTTATCAAGGCCGTGTCGAACGGATGGCCGATAATTCTTTCGAGCTTGAAGAGCCTTCTGGAGACGGGCGAGTCGATCGAAATGACGCGTCACTCGCCGAAGGGAATGTGACAGAAGAAGAGAAGCAAAAGCAGGTCCTTCGACTCGCTACGCTCGCTCAGGATGACAGGCTTATTTTGGGCTCGCTCAGGTGGACAAACTTGTTTTGGGCGCTCAATATGGCAAACTCTTTGGGGTGTTCGGGTGGCGGCTTTTATGAGCGTCCGCAACGCACGACAATTTTTGTTCCGGGCGCGACCATGGTACCGGCGGCGGGTGCTTGTTCGCGCACGGTGCCGCTGCCGGTGATTTGCACTTCAAGTCCGGCGGCGGCGGCCTGCTCGATGACCTTGCGTATCGGCAAGCCGATGAGCGAGGGAACGCGCAAGGTTTTTCCATCGGCCACGACGACTGTTCTGGTGGCTGGCTGCGCGGCGATTTGCGGCTGACTTGCGGAGGGCGGCGGCTGAGCATTCATACTCGCGGGTTGAGCATTGGTGTGCGAAGGACTTGCGGCGACGGGCGGGGGCGTGCGCAGGGGATCGTCGCTGGGTAGATCGTTGACCGCGGCGTAGAGTGCGCTGATGTCGCCTGTATGTTCGGGTGCATCGTCTTCTGCCATGTGCAGGTCGGCTTTGGATGGAGCGCGGGGCTGGCGCACATCGATGTCGTGCGGCACGGCGAGATATTCGAGGATCTGCTGTGCTGCTTCGGCAAAGACTGGGGCGGAGACAGCAGCGCCATAGTAACTGCCCTTAGGGTCGTCCAGAATGACGGCTACGGCGATCACCGGATTATTGACCGGAGCGATGCCGGCAAACGAGGCGATGTGCATGGTTTTCGAGTAGAGATGCGTGGCCGGGTCGATCTTTTGCGCCGTGCCGGTTTTGCCGCCGGAGGAGTAGCCGTTGAGTTGCGCCTCTTTGCCAGTGCCGTAGAGGACCACGCCCTCCATCATTTTGCGCATCTGGGCCGCAGTCATGGTGGAGAGAACGCGATGCGCGCCGGCAGGCAGCGGGTTGGGCAGTTCGCTGCTCAGCGGTGCCGGACCGACCAATGCTTTTCCATTGGCGCCGCCGTCAACCTGACCCGGCATGAGCACGCGCGGCGGGAGATAGACTCCGCCGTTGGCAATCGTCGAAACCATGGTGACAAGCTGAATTGGAGTGACGCCGACCTCCTGCCCGATGGCGATGGAGCCGATGGACGAGCCGTTCCATTTGCTTACCGGGCGGAGCAAACCGCGCGTCTCGCCGGGCATCTCCGCGCCTGATCGGGAGCCAAAACCGAAGTCGCGGATGTATTGATAGAAGCGGTCCGGACCTACTTTGAGCGCCAGCTTGACCGCTGCCACGTCGCTTGATTCTTCGAGCGCCTTGTGGACTGTAACCACTCCCATGTGTTCGCCTTGATTGTCGTGAATCACGCGGCCGGCGAGTGTGATTTGCCCGCCCTGGCAGTCGATCATGTCATCAGGTGTGGTCTGGTGCTGCTCGAGCGCCGCTGAGTAGGTGACCAGCTTGAAGACCGAGCCGGGCTCGTACACATCGCTGACGGCGTGATTGCGCAAGAGCTCTGGCGTGGTGCGGCGAAACTGGTTCGGATTGAAGGTGGGACGAATGGCAAGCGCGAGAATCTGGCCGGTATGCACGTCCTGCACGACGACGGTGCCGTTGGCTGCATGGGTTTTCTGCATGGCGTGATCGAGCGCGCGCTCGGCAAGAAACTGAATATTCTCGTCGATGGTGAGCACCAGGTTCTGACCCGGCTGGGGTTCGCTTTCAGTAGAGCCGAGCACGTGGCGGCGCGCATCCATGGCGGTATACATGCGCCCCGGAACGCCGTGCAGCCGCGGCTCGAACTTCTGCTCCAGGCCACCCAGGCCATTGTCGTCCAGACCGACGTAGCCCAACACCTGCGCGGCGATCTGGTTGTCTGGATAGAAGCGCTGAAACTCTTTTTGAAAGTAAATGCCTTTGAGTGCGCCGGACGCGATCAGCTCTTTGACGCGGGCCGCAGTCTCTGTTGTGACGCGCCGCGCGATCCAGGCAAAGCTGTGGCCGGCTACGATGCGCGCGGCAATTTGATCTTCGGTGGTCTGCGCGTCGTCAGGGTCGGTATGGACGATAGCGGCGAGGGCACTTGCGGCTGCCTGCTTATTGTCGATTTCGGTAGGGACTGCAAAGATCGAATCGACCTGAACGGTAATTGCAAGCTCGCGCAGTTTGCGGTCATAGAGAATGCCGCGACGAGGAGCTACTTCGAATGTGCGCTGCTGTTGCTTTTGCGCGCGCTCAACAAATTCGCCGTGGCGCACCACCTGAAGCCAGAAGAGGCGAGAGGCAATCAGGATGGCCCAGCCGAGAAAGAAGAAACAGATAAGCCAGAAGCGCCCGAGCTTGAGAGGCATGACGCGCGGCGCGGTGTTGTGGTTCCAACTGGGTCGAACGGTGGACGGCATGGGCACTGGCTCCGCATTTAGCTGCTAGCTACTAGCTTCTAGCTTTTAGCTACTTGCTTGGGGATCCCTGCCGCATTCCGCTCGCGGAGGCTAGAAGCTAGAAGCTACTTTTTGGAGGAACCGCTTGCGCAAGCGCCGGAGCTGAGGCGTCGGAAGCGGCGGCGGGATGAACCATTTGTCCGGGCTGCGGCTCGGCCAGGCCCAGTTCGCGAGCCATTCTATCGATGCGATCAGGCTGAGTGAGCTGCGCCTCGGAGAGCCGCAATTGACGATTCTCTTCGCGCAACTGCTCGCGGACCTGCTTCTCTGACTCGACGCGGTAACCGCTCTCGATGGCGCTGAAGTGCTGCAAGCCATACATCATGGTCAACGAAAAGAGGATGGTCATGGCCGCGGAGAAAAGGCGAATCTGCCGGGCACGCGCCGGATCGGGCGCCTTCACCAGGCGGCTGTTGTCAAAGCTTTTGGGAAAGTAAAACTCAGGCGTGCGAGTGCCACGGCGGCGCGAGGCCTGCTGCGCCATCAACTCAGCGTTGCGCTCATCGACCCGCGCGCTCCAGCTTCTGCCCGCTTCGAAATATGTGGTTGCACATGCCGCCATGTTGTCCTCCCCGTGCTACTAGCTGCTAGCGTCTAGCTTCTAGCCGCGCTCAATTGATTGATTCCTTCTTTGCAAAACAAAAAAATCGATGATAGCCGTAAATGCCCGTACCGAAAAAATCAAACTAGCGACTGGAAGCTACTCTTTCTGCCGCTCTCAACTTTGCGCTCCGCGAACGCGGGTTGCGATCCAACTCTTCTTCTCCGGCCGTTGCCGGTTTCTTTGTGAGAATTTCCCAGATTCCCTGCCGCGCGCCTTCGCGCAGGCTGTCTTTCACGATGCGATCTTCCAACGAGTGAAAACTGATGACTACAAGTCTTGCGGAGGGCTTAAGCAATTTTGGGGCGGCCTCTAGCAATGCCTTGATCTCATCCAACTCGCGATTGACATAAATACGAAGCGCCTGAAAAGTTCTGGTTGCCGGATGAATGTGCGCCTGTTTCATTGCCGGGGCGGCTGAAGCTACAATCCGGGATAACTGCCCGGTGGTTGTGACTGGCCGCCCGCGAACAATGGCTCTGGCGATTCTCCGCGACCTCCTTTCTTCTCCGTATTCGTAAATGAGATCCGCCAACTCACGTTCGCTCGCCTCATTCACCACTTGTGCGGCGGTAGTTCCGGAGCGCGTATCCATGCGCATATCCAACGGCCCATCCGCCATGAAACTAAATCCTCTTTGCGCCTCGTCCAGTTGCAGGCTGCTGACTCCAAAGTCGGCCAGCAATCCATCCACCGAAGCGGGCTGCAAATGCTTTGCTGCCGAGCTGAAAGCCTCGCCGATCAAAGTAACTCGCGGCGCCTGACTGCCTAACTCCCGGCTCACTTCGTCCAACTTTTCCTTCGCCAGGGCCAACGCTTCAGGATCCCGGTCAAAACCGATGAGGTGCCCTTCGGCACCCAGCAGCTTTGCTATCCCGACTGCGTGCCCGGCAAGCCCGAGTGTGCAATCCACATACGTTCCGCCGGCGCGTACCCGAAGAAGATCAATCGCTTCTTGAAAAAGAACTGGCGCATGTCTTGGATTTGTCATGCGCTCCCCCTGGGGGGTGTTTGTGAGCACGAGTTACACATCGTGCTCGGTGAGTGAATCCACTTCCTCGGCGCTAAACTGGCTCGCCTTCACGCTCTCCCGCAAACGAATCAGACTCTTCACTCTCAGCAGAGTTCCCTCGCCGGAGACCTTCACGTCCACATTCACCATGCCAGCGTTGCGGAGTTCCTCAGGCATGAGCAGGCGGCCCTGAGGGTCCATGTCGGCCCGGTCGCCGTAGAGCGAGTACCGCTCGAGCAGCTTTTTGCGCGCCGGAAGGCTCTTGGGCATCTGGAAGACCTTGGCCAGGTGCTGCTGCCACTCCGGCATGGGATAAATTTCAGCGTCCTCGCCCTCGCGGCTGACGATGTAGAATGCATTGAAGTCTTTGCCATACTTTTTTTCGACAAAGGCCTTGAACTCGGCAGGCAATTTCAGACGACCGCGGTCATCCAACTTTGCTTTTGGGTTGCCGCTAAACCCAACTTGCAGATCGTCCCAAACTCCCACGGTTCCGCCAGCAACCTCCATGGAGGCATCTGGTTCGCCGTTCGGGTTGAATTCAGGACCATCTGTCATTTGCTGCTTTCATCCGGGTGGAAGGTTTCAGTCGGCCCAAAGAATTGGCCCGTACTGGCCCTTTTTGCCCCTTCCTGACCCAGTATCGCGCAAAATGCGCCTGCGCGATAGGTGGAAAACGTTGTTTTTGAGAAGTTTGTGGATCGGAATCGGTTGGAGGGAGTCTATAGACGAGCAAAACCACACTATATTGCGACTTGTATAACTGAAACCACTAGTAATAGAGGTAGTTTACTTTCTTGATTCTCGAAATTAATTTTGGCCTTGCGTGAACTCTTCTCATGATATAAGGCGAATAGAAGGCGAATTTATTGTTTCTTGTTCGCAGACAGCTGCTTTTTCCACCGCCTGCGATCGATCACGAGCTTCAAGAGATAGACGACGACCAATGCATTGATCAGCAGCAAGCTAACGCGCATGGGGGTCACGCGGCGCATGACCTCGAATATTTCCAAGGGCAAGAACGATGCGGTGATAGCCAGGGTGAACCACTCGGCCCAGGCCTTTTCAAGATAGAGGCCGGTTCCTTCAATCAGGTCGAGGCCTGCGTAGATGAAGACTACCGCGCCAATCCGCATGAGCATACGATCGTTGACGAGCGGCGCGTACTTCAGGATGAGGTTGACGAAATGCGATTCGGGGTTGAATCGCAGATGTTCGGCTATTTTGGTCAGCTCATCGCCAGCATCTTTATGGAGCAGCCTAAAGGCGCCGACACCGACGGCTACAAACAGGAGGGCCTGAACGAATTTGAATGCCGCAATAAGAATGAGCCATTGATTGCGCTGCGGCGGCTTGGAGAGCGACTGAGATGGGTGATCGTTCATGGTCGTGAAAGAACCTGCATGAAACCGCCTGCTATCTCCTACGTTAACCGATATGGAGGAGTTTTGCTTGCGGAGCGGCCACTTGGCTGGACGGGACAGTCTCAGTGCCTGCCATTCAGCAGTTTTTCGCGATCGATCACATTGCCATCCATGACGAGGCCGGAGATGCGGCGGGCGTTCCAAATGTTCTGGGTGGGATCGGCGTCGAGGACCAGGATGTCAGCGCGGCGGCCCGGAGCGATTTGGCCGAGTTCGGTCCATCCGAACTGAAGGCTGTAGTTGTTGGTGGCTGCGGCCAGGGCCTCGCGGGGGGAAAGGCCCAGGCGAACCATCAGTTCCAGCTCGGTGTGCATGGAAATGCCGGGCAAGGAACCACGCAACGGCGCGCCTGAAGCGGCCAAATAGTGTGGATTGGCAGAAAACAGAATCTCATTGATATGCCACAGCCGCAGGGCGGACTGGTCCGCCTTTTTGCGCAGGCTCTCCTCCATCCAGCGCTGGGTGGGAGCGGGCAGGTGGCGCGTCCAGTAGGAGAGGGTGAGCGGATAGTCCATCTCGCCGGTGGCGGTATCGGCGTGGTCGAATACGCGGTTGGGGTCGAGCAACCTGGCCACAGGCTCCTTCCACAGATTACGATGTGAAGGCAGTTGCGCGTAGTAAATGCTGAAAGTGGGCATGAGCGCGGCGTGGTGGCTGGCCACGAAGTGAGCGTAACTGCGCACATGGAGATCAGTGGTAGGCAAGCGCTCGGCATAGTCGTAGGCTGTGGTTGCAGGTGGGCCTTCGGGGTCTTCGACGAGCGGGCGCTGTAGCTCGTCGGGAACGAAGCCCAGTTCATAGCGGCCCATGTGGACCAGCACATCCACGCCAGCCTCGATGCCCACGCGGTAGGGGGTGGCGACGAACTCGCCATAGGTGGCGAGGCCCATCTGGCGGGCGCGGGCCATCATCCACTGAGCATTGGCGGCGGTAATGTTGTGGCCGAGCCAGACGGCGCGTGTTCCCAGCCGGGCGGTGTCGGCGAGTTGGCGGAGGGTATCGTCTGGGCTCAGTTCGGCGCGATGAGGGCCTTCCCGAAGCTTCAGAGCCCACTCCGGGCGTTTGGCTAAGAGGCTCCAGTTGTCAGTCGAGCCGATCGAATCCATCAGGTAGAGGTGGGGCGCGGGCGAGGCGGCAAGGTCGATGACTCCGCGGCGGGCATCGCTGACGGCCACAACGGTTGTAACACCCATATACAGATACGCGTCGGCCTGGCCCTGTGAATTCACCCCGGCAAAGCCGTCGATCAATCCTGGAATAAGAAACTTGCCAGTGCAATCGATGACGCGCGCACCTTTGGGGATAGAGACCGCCATGCGCGAGCCAACATCGGTAATGCGGCCGTCGCGCACAATGACGACGGCATCAGGAAGGTCCTTCGCCGAGCCGCCCCAGTCGGTCACGTCGAGCAGTGTGCCGCCAGCGAGTACCAGCGGAACCGTGGGCGAGAGCCGGGGGCCGAACTGCGACTGCGCGTGCGCCCCGGCCATAGAAGCCAAAACCAATCCAACAGCGCCGAGTAAAAGATTTGGAGAGAGTCGCATAGGAAAAAGCGGTCTGTTGAGGATTGTCGCACACGGGCTCGGGTGCGAGTTGCGGTGCGCCGCGTTCACTGTGTGCCGGTGGGAACGCTTGCTTTCTTGCGGCGGGTGAGGACAAAGGACTTTTTGCGGCTATCCTTGCTGGCGTGGTCAATCTTCTTCCAAAAGCCGACAAAATAATCGATCGCCGAAATAGTAGAGACCAGCAGCGTGAAATAGATGGCGGCTACGGCGATCCACTTGACCGGTACAATGAGAAAGCCGAACTGCCACTGGTACCACTGATGCGCCAAAATGGCAGAGACCACGCAGATAATCTGGATGACGGTCTTTAGTTTTCCCAGATCGCTCGCCTCGATGGTGAAGCCTTCGGAAGACGCGATGGAACGCAGGCCGCTAATGAGGAACTCGCGTCCGATGATGACCACCACCATCCAAACCTTGACCACCTGCGGGCTATACACCACCAAGGCAACCAGTGCGCTGGTCACCATGATCTTATCGGCCAGGGGGTCAAGCAACATGCCCATGGTCGTAATCTGGTGGCGACTGCGGGCCAGGTAGCCGTCCAGGCCATCGGTGATGGAGGCTAACACGAAGAGCACCGAGGCCGTAATCTCCTGCGCACCATAGGCATGCCAGGGAAAGTGCGGCGTCAAGATCCACAGCAGGAGCGGAATCATGACTATGCGGCTCATCGTGATGGAGTTGGGTAGATTCATACTTGCGTTGCGCGCCGTTCTATTTCCTGGGTCCTGCCACCATTATCGCATTGCTGGAGGACCCTGCGCTTTGCGATGCGCCACGAGATAAAGTGACTCGATTACCGTCAAGAATGAAGCGCCTGGGCGTCTGGTCAGCTCACGAAAAATCAGCGATCAGGTTATTTCCTTCATTCACAGCTGTCGAAGATGAGCCATCGGGGTGCGGGTCAACGGTCTGTCGCCGGACTAGTATTGTTCGACCATTGATCGGATAGGCTATTATTCCAGTAAAGCGATTTTCCGCAATCGGGAGCGACAAAGACTTCTCTACTATTCTGTCAGTGCGGGAGAGAGATGTTCGTGTTGCCCTGGCGCACTGAACAACGATTGGCATGTGTCAACGTAAGTCCACCCGTAGTATTTAGGAACTTTATGTCGCGACTGAATCCGTACGTCGTTTTACTCACCCTCATCGCCACGCTGGGGGGATTGCTTTTTGGATATGACACGGCCGTAATCAACGGAGCAGTGGGCAGTCTGAAGGCTTATTTCATTGATCCGCGGTTCACGGATCTGACCAACGCCACCCAAGCCAATGCCGCGAATTCGCTGCTTGGATTTGTGGTTTCGAGCGCGCTGATCGGCTGCATCTTCGGCGGACTGGTTGGCGGCTGGGTAAGCACACACATCGGGCGAAAGCGCGGATTGGTGATTGCAGCCGTGCTCTTTCTGCTCTCCGCGCTGGGCGCCGCCGCGCCGGAGTTTCCGTTTGCGCCCATCGGCCATGGCGGACCCGGATACATGGCGAGCTTCGTCATTTACCGTATCCTTGGCGGCATTGGCGTGGGACTGGCTTCTATGTTGTCCCCGATGTATATCGCGGAGATTGCGCCGCCCAAGGTTCGGGGAAATCTGGTGGCATGGAACCAATTCGCGATCATCTTCGGCATGCTGGTGATCTACTTCGTCAACTTCGGAATCTCAAAAACGGGGAGCGGCGATGCCTGGCTCAACACCATTGGCTGGCGCTACATGTTTCTCTCTGGCACCATCCCCGCGGCCCTCTTTCTGCTGCTGCTGTTCTTTGTCCCTGAGACCCCGCGCTTCCTGATGCTGAAGGGAAATGAAAGTGGCGCGCGCGCCGTGCTGTCCAAGCTGGTGACACCGAAAGAATGCGAGCAGGAACTTTCCGAAATCCGCGCATCGCTTAGCGAGCATCACTCCGGCAAAATGCTATCCTTTGGCGCGATGCTGATTTTGATCGGCATCACGCTGTCGGTGTTTCAGCAATTCGTCGGCATCAATGTCGTGCTGTATTATGCGACGGATATTTTCAAAGGCATGGGCATGTCGACCAATGCCTCGCTGCTGCAAACGATTATTGTGGGCGCGGTCAATCTGATTTTCACCGTGGTTGCCGTATTGAGCGTGGATCACTTCGGCCGCAAGCCGCTGCAAATCATCGGAGCGCTGGTGATGGCGGTGAGTATGATTACATTGGGCGCGAGCTTTTGGCTCGGCGGCAAGGGCATGATCGCGCTGGTAGCCATGCTGGTCTACACTGCCGGTTTTGCCGTTTCATGGGGACCAGTTACATGGGTTTTGCTAAGTGAGATCTTCCCCAATCAGATTCGCGGCAAGGCTATGGCCGTGGCTGTAGCGGCGCAATGGATCGCCAACTATCTTGTTAGTTGGTCATTTCCCATTCTCGATGACAATCCCTACCTGGTGGCGCATTTCAAGCATGGGTTCGCCTATTGGATCTATGGTGTGATGAGCATTCTTGCCGCCTTGTTCATGTGGAGATTTGTGCCGGAAACCAAGGGCCGTTCGCTCGAGCAGATGGAGAAATTGTGGCACGTGGCCGGTAAGGGACCGCAGGCAGAATTGCGGGGTTGATGATCCGAAACCCCTTGTTCCAGCGTCGTCGATCTATGGCCGACCGAACGCGAGAGTTTTTGGCGATCAGAACTTGGCGAAGTCAACCATGACTTCTTTGCTTGCGGCTATTGGCTTGCCCTTGCTGGTGGCGGGAAAGAACCTATATTGCCAGACAGCGGCGACGGCCTTTTTGTCCAGTCCAAAACCTAACCCACGTCGAACGCGCACTTCTTTTGGCAAGCCATCTTCTCCTACAAGCACCGTGACGTCGGCCACCTGCACATAGGGATGCGCGGCAAAGGGATCGGTAAAGTCAGCATCGACGGTATGAATCGCGATGGGCGGTGTATACGACAGAGGCTTGTGATGCTTATCTTCTAACTTCGATGCATCCGGCAAAGGCAGGTCTCTCTCCGTGATAAGTACTTCAGGGACGGTCTGGCTGCGATTGGCGCGAAAGATAACTCGAATGTCGATCCAGACAGGCACAGGTTTATCCGCCAACTTGCCTGGTTCAAACCTCGACTGCTTTACCGCCGCGATGGCGGTCTGATCGAATGCTTCGCCGTGCGAGTGAAGCACCTGAATATGCTGTGGAATGCCGTTGACGTCAATGACCATGGCCAGCACGGTCATGCCTTGAGTCTCCTTCGGGGATACGCCAGCGGGGTATGGAACATATACGGTACTCAAAAGCCGGGGCGGCATGACCTCAGGGCCCGCGTAGTAGACGCCATCTTTATCAGGGAGCTGGTGGAGCGGACGACTGAGAGAGATTGTATCTTGCGCTTGAACGGCGAAGGTTGCCAGCGCCAGTAGAGCCCATGCACATTTGGTTTGCATCACCTGAATCTCCGATCTGTCTGTATTGATTACTGAATTATTCGGCTAGCTGCCGCGGCGACTAACCTTATGTTAGAAACGAACAGATAATGAAAAGATAAAGACATCTAACTGCCAGGAAGGCCTGCTATTTTCAATTTAGAACTAACTTGAATCTAAATTAAATAGGTCTTTAATTAGCCGAAAATGTCTATTTTCACGGCTTCATTATCTAAGTCTCATGCAATGCTTATAACTTTCTGCGAAACACATACGAACTCTTTATATTGTCTGCTTTAGCGTCTATTTAAGCTGCTTCCACTCGAGGTTAGAGTGATGCAGGCTGCCCTGGGAAAGCGCCCCTAACTAGACGCTATCCTGACTTAGCCTTTTCGAAAAAACTGCATATTCTTTGCGACTCCTTTACGTCGCCTCGCATAACAATTGGGGTGAAGTAGGCGGAAGCGACAGGCTTGCCATACTTCATTGAGAGCCAAAGCATTTTAACCGGCGACGCACGACGTCGAGGAGGTCTGCTACCGATGACTAAGAACTTCAAAACCGCCGTAACGTTGGGATTCGCAATTTGTGGTCTTGTTGTGCAGCTTGAGAGTTATTCCCAGAGCAACGCTTTAAACGCCAACTCATCGCCGAATGCGGGGTCCGCCACGGAATTGCTGGCATCTGCCCATGCGGAGCAGCCCGCAGATTCAAGCGCAGAGACGGACGCAACCACCACGACCGCGCCCGATTCTTCCGCATCTGTTACGCCGCTCAAAGAAGATGCAGTCATAAAAGAGATCACCGAAATGAAAACTCGCATTGCTCTGCTGGAAGCGGAACTAAAGGCGCAGCACGTAACCAGCGATGCTGCAAAAGCGGAGCAGGACGCGAATGCGTTGCGCAAGGCGGCATCAGGTGAAAGCAGTTCGATGGCCTATGTCCAAGCGACGGAACCTCCAGCTCCGATGGGTGCTTCAGCTCCAGCGGCTGCGCCTGCGCCCCCGGAGATCAGCGCGGAAAGACTCACGAAAGAAGCGCCGTTTCCGGGAGACTGGACCTGGCTGAACAGCAATGGGCGCGTGGTGGACACACCAATGGCGACCAAGTACTTTACGCCGGAGTTCAGAGCCGACATTAACTACACACTGGACTATAACCATCCTGAAGACGATACACTGGGCGGGTCGACGGAGACCTTTCGCTCCGATGAGGTTCAGGTCGAGCAGTTGAGCTTTGGCGGCGACTTTCGGCTCGACAATGTTCGCGGCAGATTCTTAACCATGTATGGCATGTTCGCAACCACAACCCCGCGCAACGACGGCAGTCCCAATCGCGGCCAGTGGGATCTGGCCGACGCTTACAAGTACGTATCAGAGGCATGGGGCGGGTATCACTGGGATGTGAACCACGGGCTCAACCTGGACGCGGGCATCTTCGTTTCGTACATCGGGCTTTTCAGTTACTACAACGCCGATAACTGGACGTATCAGCCTTCGTTCGTCTCCTCGAACACGCCGTGGTTTTTCAATGGCATTCGCGTGCAGTGGTTCCCCACGAAAAACCTGAAGATCGAGCCATGGTTCATCAACGGCTGGCAATCGTATGCGCGGTATAACAGCAAGCCAGGGTTGGGCGGTCAGATATTGTGGCGCCCCAAGCCGTACCTGGACTTTGTATTTAACAACTACGGTCTGGGCGAAGACGACGCCGGAGAACAACAGTCCGGCTCTCGCACCCGCTCGCGCTTTCATGCCGACTACAGCGGACAGTTCAAGGTGTACGACAGGCCGACGAAGTGGTTGGACAAGATTGCCTTTACCATCACCGGCGACCTTGGTTGCGAATCGGGCGGCGGAGGTGTCTCATTCGCCAGCACGAATGGCCTGCTGAACCAGAAGGGCTTCTCACCAGAGACAGGCACCACAGATACCTATAACGGCGGCGTGAACTGCCACAACAGCAAGAACGGATTGCCCAAGCAGATGTTTGCCGGCTGGATGATGTACAACCGCTATTGGTTCAAGAAGGACCGGTATGCAATAACACTGGGCGGCGGCCAAATGAACAACCCTGGCCGTTATCTCACTCTGCTGCCGCCTATCAATGGCGCCAATGCTATTTCGGGCACCCCGTACTACACCGAGAACGCGGGTGATCGCGCTCAGATGCACGACGGCACGATCACCTTCGATTACATGCCGAGCCAGTACATCACGTTCCGCGCGGAAACTGGCTATCGCTATTCCGACACGCCCTACTGGACCGGCCACGGTGGCATCACGCCTCCGGGCGGCAACAACGGCTCACCGGCTCAGTATGCATGCGCCAACGGCGCTCCCTCCGGGATAGGTTATGTAACCAGCAACCCAGCGGAGTTCAATTCCGGTCTCGCTCAGGCGATATCGAACTGCGTCGGAGCTGGGAACAGTCTGGTGGGAGGCAACGCCGCTATCTGGTGGCCTGACCTGCGCACCAACCAAACCGTGACTACGCTGGCCCTGATGGTCAGATTTTGACCGCCATGTTGAATAGGTCGAGATCGGTCAGTGCGGCTCGACGCGTTCACTAACATGCAGCACCGAAGTTGTTGTCAATTTCGGTGCTGCATGAAAGGACACAGCTGCAGTGCACAATGTTCATTGAGCTGGCAGTTCGCTGCAGCCAAGTCATTGGAGCGCGCTTGGATCAAGAGAGAAACAATGAACGGGGTGCGAGAATCTTATGAAAAACACAAGATATGCACTTGGTCCAACAACAACGCTGATGGCAATTGCCGCATTGCTGGCCGTGAGTGGCTGCAAGAGCGATAAGGTCAATGCGGATGCAGAGGCGCCGCCGCCGGCCAAGGTGGTTTCAGGAGTGGACGTTTCCTTTTTCGCGGTCGATCATCCGGAGTTGTACCCGATTGCAACAGCGGCCGAATACCAAGCCCCGTCGCAATTGTTCGTGACCGGCACAGTATTTCCGGACATCGCTCGAACTGTTCCGGTGATCTCGCTTGCATCCGGCCGCATTGTGGACATCCGCGCACGGCTGGGCGACACAGTCAGGAAGGGCGAAGTGTTGTTGCGTGTTCGCAGCGACGATATTTCGGGAGGGTTCGACGCGTATCGCAAGGCCATCTCTGATGAGTTGCTTGCGCGCAAACAATTCGATCGAGCGAAAGTGCTGTACGAGCACGGAGCCATAGCGCTAGGAGATCTGGAGGTGGCGCAAGACGCGGAAGACGACGCCAAGACCACGCTCGATACCGCGACAGAACATCTTCGCCTGCTCGGCACTGATCCCAACGATCCAAAGGGAATTGTGGATATTCTTGCCCCGGTTTCCGGCGTGATTACCGATCAGGAAGTGACGAATGCGGCGTTCGTTCAGGCGTACTCCACGCCGAATCCATTCACGATTTCTGACTTAACTACGGTGTGGATCGTGTGTGACGTGTACGAAAGCGACATGGCCAACGTACGCGTGGGAGAACCAGCCGAGATCAAGCTGAATGCCTATCCGGACAAAGTTTTAAGAGGCACGATCAGTAACATTGGATCGATTCTTGATCCGAATATCCGCACGGCGAAGGTCCGGGTTGAAGTGGCGAATCCGGGCGAGATGATGCGGCCGGGTATGTACGCCACGGCCACTTTGTTCGGCAAAGGGAAGCAGTCTTACACGGCTGTGCCGTCGTCCGCGATTGTGCATCTGCATGACCGCGATTGGGTCTTCATCCCCGCGCAGGAGAAGTTCAAGCGGATTCAGGTAGTCAGTGGCGAACAGTTGCCGAACAAGATGCAGGAGGTTTTATCCGGGTTGAAATCAGGCCAACAGGTCGTGACCAACGCGATCAATCTGCAAAATGCAATCGACAATGAATGACGCTCGACTCTGGGCCTGGGGGAAGAAAGCATGATTCGCACGCTCGTAGATTTTGCTCTCAATAATCGGTACGTGGTGCTGGCGATTGGGTTGCTATTGCTGGGCTGGGGCGCGGTGTCGTTTCACAACATGCCGGTCGAGGTCTATCCGGACATCGCCGACAATTATGTGCAAATCATCAGCCAGTGGTCAGGGCGTTCGGCTGAAGAGATGGAGCAGCAAGTATCGGTTCCCGTCGAAATTCAGATGTTTGGGATTCCGCATCTGACGACAGTGCGGTCGGAATCGATCTTTGGTCTTTCTCTCGTCACGTTGATTTTTGACGACCAATCGGTGAATGAATGGAACCGCCAGAAGGTGCTTGAACGGCTCACACAGGTCAATATGCCGTCGGGCGTGTTGCCTCAAATCGGTACGGACTGGAGTCAGACCGGCCAGATTTATTGGTATACGATCCGGAGCACGAATCCGGCGTATGACCTGATGAATTTGAGGAGCATTGAAGACTGGGTTCTTTACAAGGAATTCAGGAAAGTTGGGAACGTAGTGGACGTGAGCGACTTCGGCGGCACGGCGCGCGAATATCAGGTGCGTGTCGACCCGAATAAGCTGATCTCTTATGGCTTGAGCATCAGCCAGGTAGAGCAGCAACTGGCCATTAACAACGTGAACGCAGGTGGCAGCTTTGTCGAAGAGGGCTTGCAACAAATGAACGTCCGCGCACTCGGACTTTACCGCGACGTGCAGGATATTGAGAATACCGTGTTGACGACCGCGCATGGAGCTCCCGTTCGCGTAAAAGACGTTGCGGAAGTGGACTGGGGCCCGAGAATTCGGCTGGGGCACATGGCCAGAGCCGATCATCGTCCGGACGGCGTGATTGTGGACGAGCCCGACGTGATTCAAGGCGGCGTGCTGATGCGCAAGGGAGCCGAAGAGGGCCCCACGCTCGATGGAATTCACAAGAAGGTGGAAGAGCTGAACAATCGCATCCTGCCCGATGGTGTGAAGGTCATTCCCATGCTTGACCGCAGCGACCTGCTTCATTACACGTTGCACACGGTGCTGCACAACCTGGGCGAGGGGATGATCCTGGTTACGGTCATCCTGCTTCTGTTTCTCGGTAATGTTCGCGGGGCCTTGATCGTTGCGGTGACGATTCCATTCTCCCTGTTGTTCGCCTCAATCTTTTTGAATTTGAGCAATATTCCCGCAAACTTGATTTCACTTGGCGCGCTCGACTTTGGAATGGTTGTGGACGGCGCAGTTGTCATGATGGAAAACATCATGCGGCATTTGAGTCACCACCGAAAGAACGGCTCACCCGAGGCGGGCCGCATTACCATGACCATCAAGACGCCGGTCGAGATGATCCGTGACGCTTCTCACGAGGTTCAGCGGCCGGTCTTCTATGCCATCGCCATCATCATCACCGCGTACATGCCGATCTTCACGCTTCAACGAGTGGAAGGGCGTTTGTTCCGGCCGATGGCCTGGACGGTTGCGTTTGCGCTACTCGGCGCCATCGTGTTCTCTATTTTCATTGTGCCAGTGCTCGCCGCCATTCTATTTCCGCATGGTGTCAGGGAATGGCGCAACCCGGTGATGGAATTCCTGAAGAATCGTTACCGGAACGGGGTCAAGTGGGCAATTGAAAATCGATGGATCACGGTTGGAGTTGGCGCGGCTTCGCTGGCTGGCGCTCTCTTCCTAACGTTCAGTGGAATCATTGGCTCGGAATTCCTGCCCCATTTGGACGAGGGCGCCATTTGGGCGCGTGGCGAGATGGCTAACAGCATAGGCGAGACGGAAGGCACGCGCTTCGCCCAGCAATCGCGGTATATCTTAGCATCGTTTCCCGAGGTCACCAAGGTCGTTTCGCAATCTGGAGCGCCCGACGATGGAACCGACACGGGCGGGTTTGGCAACACGGAATACTTCGTCGACTTAAAACCGAAGGACCAGTGGCGCCCCATCTTTCATGAGAAGAAAGAGGAGTTGATCGCGGCAATGGATCGCGAACTGGAGAAACAACCAGGGGCTTTCTGGAATTTTTCGCAACCCATTGAGGATAACGTGGATGAAACGATGACTGGCACCAAAGGCGGACTTTGCGCCAAGTTGTACGGACCTGACCTGGATGTTCTGGAGGAAAAGGGCGAAGAGATCAAAGATGTTATGGGCAAGATTGACGGGGTCAAGGACTTGGGAGTGCAGCGCAATACGGGCCAGCCGAATGTCGATTTAACTGTCGATCGTCTGGCGGCTGCGCGTTTCGGCATCAATGTTGCCGACATACAAGATGCCGTCCAGACCGCCATCGGCGGTAATCCCGTCAGCCAGGTCTTGCAGGGAGAAGCAGTCTACAACGTGGTTGTGCGGTATCAGAAACAATATCGAGATAGCAAAGAGGCTATCCAGAATATTCGACTGCTTTCTCCTTCGGGAGAACGCGTCTCGCTGGCTCAGTTGACCAAGGTCCAAATTCGCGATGATGCCTACGACATTTACCGGGAAGACGGCTCCCGCTATCTGGCTATCCGCTTTGAAGTTCGCGGGCGCGATCTGGGCACCACGGTCAAGGAATCCATCGACAAGATCGCGAAGAATGTGCAATTACCGCATGGTTATCACCTTGAATGGTCGGGAGAATACGATAGCGAAAAACGAGCCGAAGAAAGGCTGCTTCTCATCGTGCCGCTGACGATCTTTTTGATCTTCATCATTCTCTACACCATGTTTCGTTCTTTCAAATGGGCGCTGCTGATTCTCGCGAACGTGGCCATGGCTCGCGTTGGCGGCCTGCTTGCATTGCTTGTGACCGGGACATATTTCAGCGTGTCGTCGGGAGTCGGCTTCCTGGCGCTCTTTGGAGTTTCGGTTCAAACAGGCGTCATCATGCTTGAATATATCAATCAACTAAGAGCTCGAGGTTACACTCCGGAAGGCGCTGCGATCGAAGGCGCCGTCTTGCGGCTTCGCCCCATCATGATGACGATGCTGGTGGCTACCTTGGGATTGCTTCCCGCTGCCATGTCGCACGCCATTGGCTCCGACTCGCAGCGACCGTTTGCCATTGTCATCGTGGGAGGTCTTATCTCCGACCTGCTCTTGAGCATCTTCCTTTTGCCGACGCTTTATGTGTGGGTCGCGCGAGAAGGGGACAAGCTGCCGAAACCGGAGGTGTCAATTGAAGCCGTCTAACCTGAACCTTGTTTTTATACGAAGCATGGGCAGTTATGTCCTGGGCATTGCTTTTCTTGCTCATTGCGCGAGCGCGCAGCAGGCGCTTACGTGGGATCAGGTAAAGGCTAAGTTCGAGGCGGTCAACCCTACGTTGAAAGCGGACGCTGCCAATGTGGAGGAGATGAAGGCTGAGGAGATCACAGCTTTTCTCCGCCCCAATCCGCAGTTCACCATATTGGCGGATGGCACGCAGATCGCACCGCACAATGGGGTGTGGCAACCGTTCAAGGGCACGTACGAGCAGCCTAACTTCAGTTACCTGCACGAGCGCGAGCACAAGCGCGAACTGCGTTTGCAGAGCGCTCAAGAAGGCACACAGATTACCGAATCCCAACACGTCGACCTGGAACGCAACCTGGTCTTCGGCCTACGCTCGGCGTTTGTGCAGACTCTTCAGGCCAAGGCCGTGCTGGAGTTAGCCAAGGCCGACCTGGAGTACTACGACAAGATCATCGACATCAGCAGCGCTCGCTTCAAGGCCGGCGATCTGGCCAAGATTGACTTGGCCCGAATTGAGCTTCAGCGTGTGCAATACGAGTCTGAAATTGAATCGGCAATCGTCAATTTGCGTCAGCAGAAGATTCAGCTTCTGCTCTTGCTCGACGACCGCACACCGGTCGATCAATTTGATGTAACCGGCCCATTCGATCTGGGTCCAGGACTCCAACCGCTTGGCGATTACCACCAGATTGCATTGGACAACAGGCCGGATCTGCGGGCCGCGATCCAGACAATCGAGCAATCGCAAACCAATCACAAACTCGCCGTCTCCAATGGGTCGACCGATCCGACTTTCGGCACGTGGTATACGTATAACTCATCGACCAATAACCCAAATGGCCCCCAGACACTTGGCGTCAGTGTCAGCATCCCACTGCGGATATTTGACAAGAACCAAGGCGAGAAAAAGCGAACGCTGATCGACATCGACAAAAGCCAGCAAGCGGCCGAGGCGGCCAGGGCGCAGGTCTTCAGCGACGTAGACGATGCCTACGAATTGGTGCGCAGCAATATTGCTTTGATTAAGCCGTACAAAGCGAAGTATCTGGATCAATCAGTTTATGTGCGTGACACAGTTACGTTTGCCTATGAGCACGGAGGCGCATCGCTGATGGACTTTCTCAATGCACAGAGCGACTACCGCGTCGTTCAGCTTGCCTATCTGCAGTTGATCGGCGCCTACATGACGGCGGCTGGCCAAATGAATCTTGCCGTAGGGAAAGACGCGATCCAATGATGAATATGTCTGCCGCGATAAGCTTGATCCTCGTTGAATATTCGGGTAGCTGTACGGAGAGGTCGAATCAATGAAAAGACACGAAGTTCGAACTCGCATCGAGGAGGCTGGGATACTGCCTTCGGTACGCGTGAATTCGCGAGAACTTGCGCGGTTTGCGGCAGAGACTGTTTACTCGGCGGGGATTCCGGCCGTCGAGATCACAATGACTACCCCCGGCGCGCTGGACGTAATCGACGACCTTGCGAAACGATATCCAGATATGGCGGTGGGCGCTGGAACCGTGCTTGATGAGGATGCTGCAGAGCACTGCATAGAAGCCGGCGCGAGGTTCTTGACGAGCCCCGGATTTATTCCCGAGGTGGTGGCCTATGCAAACTCGGTAAGTGTCGTGGTGCTTCCGGGAGCTTTGACACCGACGGAAATCATCGCGGCGTGGAAGGCGGGTTCGGACCTTATCAAGATTTTTCCTACGGGGCAGATAGGCGGCGTGAATTACGTGCGCGCTCTCAAGGTACCGCTTCCGCAAATCCCACTGCTTGCTACAGGCGGAGTGAATCAGTTGACGGCTTTCGACTTTATTCAGGCCGGTGCGACTGCGATTGGATTAGGCGGAGAATTGCTACCGAAAGAGGCGTTGCACTTTCGCCAGGAAGATCGTATTCGGGAGTTAGCGAGCAGATTCCTTGGCTTGGTTAGAGATGCGCGGGCGCTGCGAGAGACCTATTACTAGGAATGACTCGGATGGCGTATTCTGATCGGAAATAGAGCATAAAAAACAACTTCATTCCTATCATTCTCTTCATGCGCCCCTCATGTTATCTCTTTAATATTTAAGCATTGGAGGTATTAAGAACATGACTCGCAACCTATTTGCAACATGCATTCTGGCTCTCGCTTTTGCGGGCGCCGCTAGCGCGCAGGGCGCGGCCTCTTCGGCGGAAACTGGCGCCCATTACACGCAGGCGCAAGTAAAAGAGCTGGCGATGAACGCACACGCGCCGGCGCAATATGCGATTCTCGCCGGTTACTACGGCGAGCGTCAGTCGGACTATCTCCGCCAGGCCGCAGAAGAGAAGAAGGAGTGGGAGCGGCGGAGCCAAAACGTCACGGGCGTCCTGGCGAAATACCCACGGCCTGTAGACTCGGCACGGAATCTTTACGAGTACTACATGTACAAGGCATCTGAGGCAGGAACGCTTGAAGCAAAGTTTCATCAGATGGCGACTACCAATGCCCCGGTGAACGCTGACTGACACATCACGCATCCGCATCATGCCGGACGAGCAATCTGGCTGACGATTTCCGGAAGGGAGCCGGGTCCACCCACCCGCTCCCTCCTCTGTCTATATATCCTGCAAATGAATTCCTTATATTATCTTCACGCCACTCCAGTTAAGCTTTAGCAAGCTTGCCTGGAAATCCAATTGAGCAAGGTGCAAGTCAGATGGCAAATCCAGTCGGCTTGAAATCAACGCAACTACAGCAAAGACTTCGGATACTGACGCAGTACGTGGCGGTTAGCGCCGTTCTCGCCCTGATGACTTATGCGGGGTATGTAGTTCAGATCAACCTGCTGACGATCAGTCTCGCCTATTTGTTGATCGTCGTGGCTGCAGCGGCCCTATTCGGATTCTGGCAGGCGTCATTCACTTCGGTCGCGGCAGTACTCCTGCTTGACTATTTTTTTGAGCCGCCTCTATTCAGTTTTGAAGTTGAGAATTCTGGGATATTTGTTGCCCTTGTAACATTCGAGGCAACGGCGCTCGCAATCGGCAGATTGCACGGCAGAGAACTGCGGATCGCGAGGGAGGCGGCGATCTTTCGCACCGAGATGGAGCACTTGTACGAGTTGAGCCGCAGTTCGCTTTTGCTGGATTTGCGGCAGCCCCAGGGAGCGCAGCTTGCTGTTTTGATTTATCGCATATTCAATGCGAGGGCGGTGGCTTTGTTTGACGTGAATTTGAGTCGCCAGGACCGGATGGGTGATTGGGACGCGGGCGAAGAGGATCTGGCGAGGGAATGCTATTTGCGCGATGCTTCGCAGGATGACGCGAGCACGCAGACCTGGCAGCGAATTCTGCGAGCGGGATCTGGGCCTGTTGGCGCTTTGGTGGTGCGGGGGAAATTGAGTCCGCTAGTGGTTGACGCGCTTGCGTCTCTTGCCGCAATTGCGATTGACAGGCACCGTTGGGTTGACAAGGAAGAAAGAGCTGAGACGACCAAGAGGGGTGAGCAGTTGCGGGCGACGGTGATGGACGCACTTGCGCATGAGTTCAAGACTCCGCTGACAGCGGTTCAGACTGCGAGCTCGGGTTTGCTTGAACTGGGAGGATTGAGCGAGCCCCAACATGATCTAGTGACCCTGATTGACGGAGAAGCCGTGCGGTTGAACAAGCTGTGCACACAGCTTTTGAAAGCGTCCAAGCTTGAGGCAAATCAGGTGGGCCTGCAGACAGCCGACGTGAATTTGTTCGACTTAGTGACAGAGTTGTTGGCGAGCCACCCAGTGAATGGGGAAAAGAACAGTATTCAGGTTGCGATGGAGGATCCTTCATTGACCGTGCGCGCGGATCGTGAGTTGTTGGCAATGATTCTGACGCAGTATATCGACAATGCACGGAAGTACTCGACGAGTGGGACGCCGATTGTGATTGGTGCGCGAGCGGATCATTCCGCAATTCTTGTTTCCGTACATAACTTCGGATCGATGATTCGGATTGAAGATAGAGAGAGAATATTTGAGCGCTTTTACCGCTCAAAGGATTCGAAAGATGCTGTACCGGGAACAGGCATCGGGCTTTCAGTAGTTAGGAAAGCAGCTGAGGCTCACCATGGGCATGTGTGGGTGATCAGTGATGAGAAGGAAGGTACCACATTTTATCTATCCCTTCCCGTGGACGCAAGGAGGACGCATTGAACACGGAGCAGTCAAGTGGTGGGCAGGGGACCATCCTGGTGGTCGATGACGACAGTTCCACGCGACGGGCATTGCGGGTGACTTTGACCGGAATGGGGTTCACGGTTGTTGAAGCTGCTCGCGGCGAGGAAGCACTATCGCTGGCTCGCATGACATGGTTCGATGCGGTTTTGATGGACGTGGATATGCCGGGGATGGGCGGAGTGGAAGCCTGCCGAAGTATTCGGCGTGCGGTTGCGCGCCTGCCGATCCTGATGTTGACGGTGATGGATAGCGAAGATGACAAGGTGCTGGCGCTGGATGCGGGCGCAGACGACTATATCACCAAGCCGTTCCAAGTGCGGGAGCTAACCGCGCGATTGCGCTCGGCAGTGCGCAGAAGAAATGCTCAGGATACCAATCGGGATTCACCTATTCGCCATGGGCAACTAGAGCTGGACCCGGTGAAATATCGGGTGCTGAAGGGTGGGCGCTCGATTCATCTGACGCCAAAGGAATTTGAGGTTCTCCACTATTTAATGATGCATGCAGGCGAGCCTATTCCGCACGCGCGTCTTCTTAAGTCTGTCTGGGGACCAGAGTACGGAAATGAATTGGAATACCTGCGAACGTTTGTTCGTCAACTACGCAAGAAGATTGAAGACGACCCGCGTAATCCGCAGTATTTGTTGACAGATGCATACGTTGGATATCGATTTAATGAACTGGCGCAAGGGACTTGAGCTGCGCCCGGCAGATTGTTGAATTGCGCGAGCGTTTCAATACGCGATCTTTGCTTGAGGGACCCTTATGAATTCTTTTCATAACATAATTAATACTGAATTATGTACAGTCGTCTGAACAAAACCAGCAGGGCTTTGCCGGTGATTCTTGGCGGAGTCACACTCGCAAGCGTTGGAGTGCTGTTTTTTTGGGATGCATTTCCGCAACTATTTCCCGCCAATGCGCATGACACTCTTGCTTCGTTTCCACTTGCCATGATCGCGCTCGCATACATGGTCTATCAGTTGGCGCGACGTCCTGCGCGCATGGAACTCGCAAAGGCAATCATGCTGGCGTTTGCATTTCTTTTCTGGGCTGCGAACCAACTGCTGCCAACGATACGGCTTGCGACACTTTTCAACGATATCGCGATTGCCCTCTTTGTCCTGGATGTGTTTTTGGTGATGATCGGTTGGCCAACAACATCGCCAGACGAGTCCTTTGCCGAAACCTTCGCGGGATCGGGTCCGGAAAGACGCCCATAGAATCCGAAATGGGCTGCCAATTCCGGTCGCGTACATGTAAAGACGTATGCCGAATGATCGGGAAGTGCTGTAGATCCTTTTATATAGCCTAAAGTTGATCGAGTTAAAAAGCAGCGGCCGATGAGAACGCGGAGAGTTAAGGCAACGTTACCTTAGTGTAGATTAAAGTAACTTGACTTGTCACAGCTAAAACGTTTTAGCTAGGTTCGGTAGTTGAACAAGGCAAGCTTGGCGAGAAGTATCGCCTTAGACGTGAGCACTGCATGCCGACGGCTTTGGCTGCCGCTTCTGGTTACTGTCTGATAGATTCCTTGCGTGCAAGTATCTGTCTTATGAAACCGCATTCCCAGTGAGAGTGCGGCATTAGTTCCAAACAGCCCGTGTTCTTTCACGCCTTATGCGGACCCGGATTCTTATTTCCTTTTCTCCTTTCTGCATTTCTGTACCATTTTCCAATTCGCATGATTCGATGCCACGAGTTAATTGACGATCGGATCGACGCGCAAGTTGCGACTTTCATAGCGGCATCATGTTGCAAAAAGCACGCAGGATATATGTGTTGTGAGTGGCTATGTGATGTAAAGGAGAAATCATGTTCCAGAAGTTGAATCCCCCCTATGGGCGGTCATTGACTCGCCGATTGAGCGGGTACTTCGCAGTACTCGCAGCACTGTTGCTAACCTTTGTTGCGCCCAGCGCCTTTGGCGCAGCGGCATGCAACGTTGTCTACACAATTTCACCACAGAATTCGACCGCCTTTGGCGGAGCGATCACGATCCAAAACACGGGAACGACGGCCTGGACCAGCTGGACGCTGACCTGGGCGTTCGCCAACGGGCAGACAGTGTCGCAACTTTGGAACGGCATTGAAACCCAGAGCGGCGCAAACGTGACCGTCAATAACGAGCCTTATAACGGCAGTGTCGCTGCCGGCGGCTCCGTTTCGGGCATAGGATTCAACGGTACTTGGAATGGCACTACTAACGCCGTACCCACGTCGTTCGCAGTCAACGGCGTAACATGCGGCGCTCCCGCCGGAAGCTTTACGCTCAAGCCTTCGCCGTCTACTCTGTCGATTGCTCAGGGCGCCAGCGGCACCGACACGATTACGGTGACTGATGTGAGTCCGTTTGCCGGCAGCGTAACTCTGGCTGCCACTGGTTTGCCAACAGGAGTTACTGTTGCCTATGGAACTAACCCCACATCCACTACCAGCGTGCTGACATTTACGGCCACGGCCGCAGCCACGGTTGGAACGTCTACGGTCACCATTACCGGGACTTCCGGGAGCCTGACCGCGACCACCACCATCGCACTGACTATCACGGCCAAGCCAGGCTTCACTCTTTCGGCTTCTTCGGCCGCCCTTTCTATTACTCAGGGCAAGACCGCAACCGATACCATCACGGTAACTGATACTGGCGGATTCACTGGCAGCGTAACTCTGACCGTCCCAAGCCCGGGTTCCGGAGTCACTTGCACATTCGGCACGAACCCGACAACGACGACGAGCGTGCTGACTTGTACAGCCAGCGCTACTGCTACGGTTGGAACCTCCACAGTGACCATCACGGGGACTTCCGGGACGACAACGGCCTCCACCACCATCGCACTTACGGTTCTTTCGTCGACGGGAAGCTTCACGCTTAAACCGTCGGCAGCTACTCTGTCGATTGCTCAAGGCGCAAGCGGCACCGATACCATCACGATTACGGATGTAAGTCCGTTTACCGGCAATGTAACTCTCGCTGTCTCGGGCTTGCCGACTGGCGTAACTGCCGTGATCGGCACCAACCCCGCAACTTCGACGAGCGTGATTACGTTCACAGTTGCCAGCACGGCCGTTGCCGCCACCAGCACCATAACCGTGACTGGAACTTCTGGCACGTTGACCGCAACCACTAGCATTGCGCTTACTGTGACGTCAGGCTTCTCGTTGTCAGTGTCGTGCGGCAGTGGAATAACTTTACAACAAGGCGGCTCCGCAACTTGCACGATCACATTGACGGGAGCCACTGGCGAAGTAACTCTCACGGCATCGGGCCTGCCGTCCGGTGTAACTGTCGGGTTCGGCACGAATCCAACCGAAACGACCAGCGTTCTGACCTTCACGGCCAGCAGCTCGGCCCCAGTTGGAACGTCTACCATAACAATCACGGCAACCTCCGGTACAGTCACCAAGTCCATCACATTCCCAATCACGATTACTGCCCCCGTAACGGCGAATGCCACGGTGACGGTGAACCAGGCGGGTACCGGCGTGGCCATTAGCGATATGCTTCTGGGAATGAACTTGCCTGCGTGGTACGACATCGTCACCAATAAAACAGCCATTGTCGACGCATTCAAGGCCGCTGGCATCAAGGCGGTGCGCTGGCCGGGTGGATCGTGGTCTGATTTGTATCATTGGCAGACCAATACCAATTGCGACGTTGCTCCGTTTGGGACGAGTGCGGGTCAGCCGCTTGCCGACGACGTGTTCGTGAATTTTGTCAATGACATTGCGATTCCGGCTGGGCTCGATGTGGCATTGACGGCAAACTACGGCACCAACGCAGCGTGCACCGGAGGCGGAGCGCCAAGCGAGGCTGCTGCATGGGCCGCTGCCGCGCTTACGGACGGCATCACGGTAAGCCATATGACCGTAGGCAACGAAGTTTATGGAAGTACATGGGAGGAAGACCTGCACTCCCCGGCAAACAACGCCGCGACGTATGCTGCCGCGGTCATTGGAACCAGCGGCTACTATAAGTTGATCAAGGCGTCCTCTCCAAATACGCTGGTCGGCGTGGTCGTAGATGCGGATAACGCTAGCGGCGGATGGGACAATACGGTACTCGCCAATGCGAAGGGCTCGTATGACTTCGTCGAGTATCACAACTATCCTCAGGCACCAGGATCTGAAAACGACACTACGCTGGTGCAGACGGATGCGCAGGCGCTGACCACTGATATCAACACCATCAAGTCAGAACTGACGAAGTGGGGCACCGCAGGTACACCGATCTATGTGGGCGAGATGGGTTCGGTCTACAGCGATCCGGGCAAACAGAGCTGGTCGATTAGCCAGGGCTTGTTTGCCGGCCAGGAATTGGGCGAGATGATGAACGACGGAGTTTCGCGCGCGACCTGGTGGATTGGCTTCGGCAATTGTAACGCACAAGCCGGAAACCTCAGCGCTTCACTCTATGGATGGCAGGATTTCGGAGCCTACAATGTTTTCTCCGATGGTCCTAACGATCCTACCTGTGCCACGGGCAGCATTGCCCCGACTTGGGGCGCCATTGGCACCATGTCTCCGACGGCGGTTGCGTTCGACCTCTTCAGCAACCTGGCCGTCACTGGCGAAAGCGTTCTGACTGCGAGCGTATCCGGCGATACGACGGATGTGGTTGCGTATGCCGCGACACATAGCGGCGGCACGGCGTTGATGGTGTTCAACCGCAACGAAACCACTAGCAAGACGGTTTCGATTGCGCTGTCGGCGCAGACAACGGCTTCGACCGTCACCGAAATATCCTACACCGAAGCCATCTACAACTTGTCGGGTTCGCCGACGGGTGTTTTCCCGGACCCATCGGGGACAAGCACTTGGGCTGCGCCAACAACCACCACGATCAGTTCGCCTACCTTGCCGCTGGTCTTAACTCTTGCTCCCTGGAGCATGAACGTAGTGATCATCCCGTAGGGGCATTGCGTATGGGTGAAACAGTTGCGACATGCGCTTGAAATGAACACATCTGGGCTTGTCGCTTTTATCTCTGGAGGCCGGAGCACGGCCTCCAGAGAGATTACTTCCCTTCTCCGCGTTCGCGCGCTCCATGAAGCTAAAAGCAACAACCCAGCTCGGACCATTATTCTAAAGTGTGACTACAACAACTTACATCCCTCCCGTTCCCGCTGAGACCCCGCTTTGGAAGAGTTTGCTCCGATCCTTTATTCAATGGCTTGCCGTCGGCGTAGTGCTTCTTTGGCTGCTTGCCGCGCTAATGCTTGTGGCCGCACGGTGGATCGACCCACCAACAACCGCGGTGCACATGGAGCGACGCTTACAGTCGTGGATACATCGCACGCCGTATCACGAACGCTACAAATTCATTCCGCTCAGTCAAATTTCGCCGAATCTGCAGCACGCTGTCATCTCGGCGGAAGACGCGCGCTTCTACCAGCACCACGGCTTCGATTGGCACGCCATCGAAATCGATGCCAAAGAAGATATGGAAGGCGAACGCATGCGCGGGGCGTCTACCATTACGCAGCAACTCGTCAAGAACCTGTTCTTTGGAACGAGCCGCTCTTTCATTCGCAAGGGCGCGGAGACCACATTGGTTCCGGTGGCGGAATTCGTACTTGGCAAGCAGCGCATTCTGGAACTCTATCTCAACGTGGTCGAATGGGGCCCTGGTATTTATGGCGCGGAGTCAGCGTGTCGAACCTATGACAAAGCCGCGGCCCGGAATATTGGGCGGGAACAAGCCGCACGACTCGCCGCGGTTTTGCCGGCTCCGCTGAAGCGACGGCCCGAGCGCATGAACAGCTATAGCGCGATCATCCTCAAGCGGATGAGCCAAACGGGTTGGTGATCGCGGGCATGCCTATTTCTTCGGCGTCGAGATACTCAGCGGATAGACGGCGACGAGAAACTTGCCTTGATCGCTGTCGACCGGCTGTAACTCCAGTAAGTCCACGCTTCGGGACAAAACGAGCCGAGTGCGGAAGTAATAGACCTTTCCAGCTTCAGCCGTGAAATGCGCCAACTCTTCGCGGTCTTCGATGATTGAGGATTGCAAGGTCGTGCACAGATGATGCTCTCCCGGCTCAACGGGGAAGACGAGATAGGAGTTACCGTGGTTGGCGCCCACCCATTTGCCATCCACCCCGAGCTTTGTGGTTGGATAGGCAAAGAGCGACGATGTACCGGCGTCGTGGATCACATAAACTAGAGCTTTGCCCGGCGCAGGCTGCGCCGGAATATGTCGGCTTTCGTCCAGTTCCACTTTGAATGTTACATTCTCGCGACCACAGGCTGCGCTGGCGATGGCAGCGGGATCCTGAGCCCATGCGGATGCGGCAAAGAGCAATGCGATGAGACCAATTTTCATGATTTTCCCTCGGCGATTCCTGACTCTTTACACAGTAAGACCAGCAACCCTCAAGAATAGTTGCGGCTTGCGCACAATAAAAAACGGGATGAGCTTAAAGCCCATCCCGCTTCGATCATTATCCCCAGTTGATTGGTTCAATGATTATCGATGCAAGCAAATAGCCAATAGTTGGCCCCACCGCAGGTGGCTATGCGTAGATGCCGCGCTGGCGCATGGTGATGGCCACACGGTCGATGGCCAGCATGTATGCGGCGATGCGGTTGTTGACGTTATGCGCCTCGGCGTAGCGCACGACATCGTCGAAGCTGTCGTGCAGAATGGTCTCCATTTGCTCGTTGACGATGGCTTCCTTCCAGAAGTAGCCTTGGCGATCTTGCACCCACTCAAAATAACTAGCTGTCACGCCGCCGGCATTGGCCAGAATATCGGGCATGATGAAGATGCGTTTCTCGGCGAGGATATCGTCGGCCACGGCTGTGGTGGGGCCGTTGGCGCCTTCGACGATTACCTTGGCTTGAATCTGATCGGCGTTGCGGCTGGTGATCACATTCTCCGTGGCCGCGGGAATAAGAATCTCGCACTCTGAAACGAGCAACTCTTCACTGGGCGTGGCCTCTGCGCCACGGAAGCCCAGGGTTGTATTGTTGCGGCGCTTATACTCCAGCAACTGGTGAATATCGATGCCGTTGGGGTTGGCCAGGCCGCCATCCTGCTCGGCGACGCCAACAATTTTGTAGCCGCGCTCCATCATCAGGCGAGCCGCATTCGACCCCACATTGCCGAAGCCCTGGATAATCACACGGCAGCCGTCGATGGGCATTTGCAGATAGCGCATGCTCTCGTCGCAAATGACCTGCACACCGCGCCCAGTGGCCTCAACCCGGCCGTGCGATCCGCCAATATTCAAGGGCTTGCCGGTGACCACGCTGGTAACCGTGTGGCCCACGTGCATGGAGTAAGTGTCCATGATCCAGGCCATGGTTTGCTCGTTGGTGTTCATGTCCGGCGCCAGAACGTCCTTCTCAGGGCCGATGGAGTCAATGATCTCGGAGGTGTAGCGGCGGGTCATGCGCTCGAGTTCGCCCTGGCTCATTTTTTTGGGATCGCAGATGACGCCGCCCTTGGCTCCGCCGAAGGGAATATTGACGACCGCGCACTTCCAGGTCATCCAACTGGCCAGGGCGCGCACTTCGTCCAGAGTCACCTCGGGCGAGTAGCGAACGCCGCCCTTGCCCGGACCGCGGGCAATCGAGTGCTGAACGCGGAAGCCGGTGAACATCTCGATCTTGCCGTTATCCATGGTGACGGGAAAGTGCACGATGATTTCGCGCCCCGGCATGCGCAGCATCTTCCACAAACCGTCTTCGAGGTTGAGCTTGCGCGCCGCAAAGTCAAATCGAGCTTCCTGGGCTTCCCAGGGGTTGATTTCCTGCTCTAGGGATATCGATTCCATTCATCTCTCCAATTCCAGTGGTCTGCCCTTCCGACGAAGGTTCGCGGAAACGCACTGCTTCTCAAATAATAGACGAGAGGGTGATTTCTCCGTCGCCGAGCCGGCAAGAGTAACCATACGAACCTGCTAATTTGGTAGTTGGCTAAATACGGGCGGAACATGAGCGGCAAAACAGCAACGAGAAACTGGCTTCTCGCGTTCGCGGTCGCGGCGATCATAGTGGTGGTGTGCATCGAATACGTCGATCGCCCAGCGGCTGAATTCTTCGACCAATATCTGCGACACGCGACGGCATGGGCCTGGATAGATCGAGCGCTTGCTCCCCTTGATCTTACTGTCGCGATTGCGTTGCTCTTCGTGTTCGGATGCTGGATTTGGGCCACGTCTGGCCACTTGCTTCCATCGTGGACGCGAACGCCTCTGCTCTGCGCTTGGGCCGCTGTGTGGGCGACTGTGGCCAGCTTTGTCTTAAAACGCATCTTTGGCCGCGCGTGTCCCGATCCAGTATTTATTCAGAATCACATCTATGGATTCCGCCCACTAGATAGCGCTCCGCACTGGCAATCGTTCCCCTCGGGAACGGCGGCGATCTCTGCTGCGATCGTATCGGCACTTTGGATTCTTCAGCCGCGCTGGCGGGTGCCTGGGACATTGATTGTCGGATTGCTGTCCGTTGCGGTTGTCGTAACCAACTTCCACTGGGTGGGAGATGTGATCGCCGGAACGGTTCTGGGCACGTTCATCGGCTGGATGACAGTTCGGGTGTTAATGCCTTGCGCGCGTCGCGAGTAAATCTTTATCGCCTTAGTTGTCTCACTGCGTGATTTCGCACTTTTGAGATTGGTGGCTCCCCACCGGCAGAAAAGGCAAGAAGCAGGTTCTTCGACTCCGCTGTCCTCCGCTCAGAATGACAGGTTGGTGCATGGAGTTTGTAAAAAAACAAGCGGTCAAAAGAATTAGCCGTCTAACCTAACCGGGCGGAGGCAGCGTGTAGGCTGCCCCAAAGATGAATTGGAAGGAATTTGCCTTGGTTGGAGGAGTGGTCACCGGTGGATTGTTGATGTAAGTATCAACCGTTCCCAGCGATAAGCTCAGGCGCTTATAAACCGGCAGGTTGAGCGAGTCTGTCTCATTGGCGGAGTAGGCGTGCATATTGTTCCACGCGGGCAGATATTCCAGCACTTGATTGAAGACCATGCCTTTGGGCAGCTTGCGCACATAACTGGCCGCAAAAGTAGAACCGATCAGGTCCTGGTTTTCGCCCGAGATCGCGTTCAGAAAACTTTGCCGCTCATATTGCAGGGTGGCTTTGAGGTCGAGGGTTTGCTTTGGCTGCTTGACGATTGTCCAGCCGAGGCCGCCCCCGTAAATTTGCTGCAGGTCGAGGCTCTGCGAGAAGTTGTGGTCGAACGCCACTTGGCCGAGCCCATAAAAACGCGGAGAAAAGTATTGGTCGCGCTCGGCATACGCGTGGTAAATTGCGGTCTTTTCGGTCGGCGTACCGGGCTCCGTGATTTTTCCATAGGAACCCTGCAAACCGAGCAGGGTGCGGTTGCTCGGGCTGAGCCAGCCCACCGGCGGCGTTACACGGACAAGAGCAAAGCCTCCGTTGAATGTTTCCGTGTTCTGGGTCGCTTCCACAAGGGTTGCGCCGGCGGTCGCACTTCCCGTCCACGAGGAGAGGAGCCCCGGGATCTGATGCAGTTCCCTATCAAACGTGGGCTGGTCGATCACGTAATCCACGTTTGCCAGCGGGATCTGCTGCATCGGAACGCCCTCGGTGGGTGATAGCTCAATCTGCTTGTTTTCGACGGTCAGGCTGCCTTCTGGCAAGTGCTCGGGCAACGCCTTGCGCCCCGGCTGAAATCCCTTTTGCAGGACAACAAATTTGGACGCCGAGTGAATCTCTTTGACCTTGTCCCAGCTCACCGTAACATCTCCAGCAACGTCGCTGTGAAATACAGCGTTGCCGCCGGCCGAGCGCAGAAATTTACCCGTCAACTGGTCTCCGTTGGCGAACACGATCACGTCAGGCGGGACGGGTTTGGCTGGCTTTCCTTTTGGATCAGACGGCACTGGCGATTGGCCTGCGGCAAACACTGCGATTCCACAAACCAAGGCCGCGCTTGCGGCGAAAAACCGGCAGGTGTGAAGGATGCGCGAGGACCGGCGTTTACGGGCAGGGAGATAGATGCAAGTCAGACTGCTCGACACAGGGTTCATGGGGAGAAAAGGTCTCCTGAGGAATTTGGATTGGCCGCATGAGCCTCACCGACGGTTCTGGACCATAGCTCATTGGATGCAAGCTTCATGCAAAGGGTCTCGCCAAAAATTCTTGTGACCTGGCTTCGCCGGTCGTCCATACCCCGAGGCTCGCAGCCGCGCGGCGAGGCCAGCAATTACACTAAGTCTGTGAAAACCTCTGCGCAATCCGTCCAGCCTGGCCGTAAAGAGTTTCTTGCGCTCGCCAAAGAGCATACGCTTGTTCCCGTCTGTCGCACGCTTTCAGCCGACCTCGAAACGCCGGTCTCGGCCTTTCTGCGCGCGGCGTGGCCAGAGCGGGAGTGTTTCATGCTGGAGTCGGTTGAGAACGGCGAGCAGGTGGGCCGCTACACCTTCATTGGCCTGGCGCCATTCAAGCGGATTGTGGCGCGGGGCAGCGAAATCACCATTACGGAAGGCAAGAAGGTGGTCCAGATCGACGGCGATATTTTTGCCGTGTTGCGCCGCGCACTCGCCGGACACAAGCCTGCGCGGCTGCCCGGTCTGCCGCCGTTTACCGCCGGAGCGGTGGGCTTTTTCTCCTACGATGCGGTGCGCCAGATTGAGCGGCTGCCGGAGTTGGCCAAGGACGAACTGGGCGTTCCTGACGCCTGCCTGCTCTTCTTCGATGAGGTGTTGGCGTTCGACCATGTGCGCAAAGAGATTTGGCTGGTGGTAACCGCCGACGTGACGCGCGGCAAGGCAGCCGCCTCGCCCGGAGCAACCTACTACAAGGCAGTGGAGCGGCTCGACAAGCTGGAAAAACGGCTCTTGCAGCCGCTGCCCAAGATTGCCTCGCCGCACGGCATGGGCAAGCTCAAGGTGAAACACCGCACCGAGAAAAAAGATTTTCTGACCGCCATTCGCCGCACCAAGGAGTACATTGCGGCGGGCGATATTTTTCAGGCCGTCCTGTCGCAGCGCTTTGACGTGGAGCCGGAGGCGGATAGCTTTCAGGTCTATCGCGCTCTGCGCACGGTGAACCCCAGCCCGTATATGTTTTTCCTGCGCTTTGATCCGGAGGGTGTTCTGGGCGGACGGCCGGAGGACACAAAGAAGTCGAAGCGGTCGCAGACGGTTGAGTTGGCTGGGTCGTCGCCAGAGCTGCTGGTGCGCGTGCATCAGGGCAACGTGGAGTATCGGCCGATTGCCGGAACCCGGCCGCGCGGGGCGACCGAGGAAGAAGATCAGGCGCTGGGCGACGAGATGATTCACGACGAGAAGGAGCGCGCCGAGCACGTGATGCTGGTGGACCTGGGCCGCAACGACGTGGGCCGCGTGAGCGAATTTGGCTCGGTGAAGGTGGACCGGCTGATGTTCGTCGAACGCTATTCGCATGTGATGCATATTGTGAGCAGCATCGAGGGCAAACTCAAGCCGGAACTGACCGCTGTGGATGCCCTGCGGGCCTGCTTCCCTGCGGGCACGCTGAGCGGCGCTCCCAAGGTGCGGGCGATGGAGATTATCGAGGAGCTGGAGCCGGCGCGGCGCGGGACCTATGGCGGCGCGGTGCTCTACGCGGATTTCAGCGGCAATCTCGATTCGTGCATTGCGATTCGATCGATGCTGGCTGTCGGCGGCAAGGGCTACGTGCAGTCCGGCGCGGGGATTGTGGCCGATTCTGTGCCGGAACTGGAGCACCAGGAGGCGATCAACAAGGCTTCGGCGGTGATTCGGGCGATTGAGCGGGCTCGGGAGATGTAGACTGCTGAACGGAGGCTGCAATGAAATGTCCGGTGAGATTGATTGTTCCGGCGATGTTAGCAGCACTCGCGCTTCCCTGTATGGCGACGCAGCGTGTGACAGTCGAGCAGTTGCAGCAAACACTGGCAGCGCAGCGGGCCGCCGACAAGAGCGATGGCTACACGGCGGAGCAACTCGGCAAACTTGAGCTGACGGAGCAACTGACCGAGCATACATATGCCCGAATCACGGCAGAGTTGAAGCCCGGGCCGAAGACTCTCTTGGCCCTGAAATTATTGGCCGACCTTTCAGTGTTTCTTGAGCCTCCGGCCAGCGAGTTGCCCGACCGGGCCCCCCCGACAGCCGCTGAGCAGCGATCCATGTGGAATGGTGCAACAAATTATGTGGGAGTGACTTTGCGGCATATGCCAAATTTTCTGGCGACGCGGCTCACGCAAAGGTATGATGACAGCCCGCTGATGTCGATCACCAACGGATTAGGCCCGTACCTCGATCTGCATTTAACGCAAACATTCAGCCAGCAAATAGCCTATCGCGATGGAGAAGAGGTCGCAGCATCCAAGCCCACACTTGAGTCATCTTCATCGGGATTTACAGGGTACACTTCGAAGGGCGAGTTTGGTCCGATACTGGCAACGATCCTGGTGGACACGTCCAAGGGCAAGGTGACATGGAGCCATTGGGAACAAACTGCATCAGGCCAGGTTGCTGTTTTTCATTACGCGGTGCCACAAGCGGCCTCACACTACTCGGTCGATTTCTGTTGTGTGCAGAACCCAGCGTCTGGCGCCCTGGCCTTTGGCTTTGCGGCAGGGACGGAGCTGGCCAGTAACACCGATTCGTACAGAGGAACGCCCGGTTACCACGGGAATGTCTATCTCGATCCAGCGACCGGAGCCATCTTGCGGATTACCATGGACACCGAGCTGAAGGCCTCCGACCCGATTAAGCGCGTCGGCATGTCGGTAGAATACGGCCCCGTAGAGATCGGCGGCAAGAACTTCATCTTGCCGGTTCATAGCATCGCAATCATGTTGGCTCGGAGCTATCTGGGAGGAACCGGGAGGAGTGGAAGCATGAACGAGAAGACGATCCTCAGCATCAACGAGGTGAGCTTCTCTGAATATCACCGTTTCGGATCGACGATGCGACTCATCACCGACGCTCCGCAGTGATGACCGGAGTGTGGCTGCTTACTCCGCGCCGAAGATGCGGTGGAAGAAATGGCCTACTTTGTGGAAGACACCGGGCTTCTTCTTGGCTTTGGAGTTGTCTGCCGGCGGCTCTGCCCCTGCCGCGGGTGCGGCCTCAACTGCGGCGGCAGTGAGCGCTTCCGCGACGGATTGAGCCTCCGCGGCGGACTGAGCGGCGTGGTCGGCGCTCGGGTACACCAGAGGCTCAATGGGAGCGGGCACGCCGCGCGGATTCGCCGCGCTTGGCTTGGGCTTGGGCAGAGGCGCTAGCCCTTCACTTTGGGCCAGCGGAAACTCATTGCCCTTGGGCGTAGTTGGCGGGCAGCCGCAAGGTTCCTTTTCGTTGTCCACGACCTCACGCAGGTTGCCATGCTCAAACATCACGCGCTGGCCGGATTGCACGCGGTAATCGCTGCCATCAAAGACGCTGGTCACCAACACATAGGGTGAGTTAACCGCGGCCATCGAGGCCGGCAACGAAGACTCGCTGCTGGGAACCAAAGAGTTATCCACGCACGTATCTCCATGCTGGCCGAGGCGCACCTTGACATCTGCCGCGCCGGGACCGCCGATGAGGATGCGGAAATCTGGCGTCAGCAGGATGTCGGAGTTGCGGCCGGTGGCGAAGCTGGCCTCGACTGCGCCGTGATCCATGGCCATCATCAGGCCGGGCGTTTCTCCGGCGGGAACGCTGGCGTCGGCGGCCAGCTTAACGGTGGTGGAGGCGCAGACGCGCAACACGCCGCGATGAGGCAGGATGACTTCAGTGGTCTGGCTGCCGGATGTGATCGACCCGCTGGCTACAATGATGGCCTTGCCATGCGAGACTTCAAGGGCTCCGGTGACTGCGGCGCTGTCAGGGTTTTTGCTGTCGAGCGGGACGATGGCTATGGGTCCGGCTTGCACGATGGGAGCATTTTGCGCGTGGAGGATCGGCGCGGCGAGCATCAGGAGGAGAACAACCGAAAGAATTCCCTCAGGGGCTAACGCCCGCTTCAATATTGCGTGGTTGATATGCGAGCTAAAGCCCGTGTCCTTCATCTCGGCAATTCGATTTGCGGTTGGTTGCATAGTCGCTACATTCTTCTCGCCTGCTGATGGCGACTTACATCTCCAAAAAGTTGCGGATCATCTGGTGGCCGCCCTCGGTCAAAACGCTCTCCGGGTGAAACTGCACGCCTTCGATGGGCAGCGTGCGATGGCGCAGACCCATGATGACCGAGCCGCCAGTGTTTCCTGGCGTGCGGGCGGTGACCATCAATTCGGCGGGCAGCGATTCTTCAGCAACGATCAGCGAATGGTAGCGGGTGCATGTGAGTGGCGAGTTGAGCGAGGCAAAGATGCCCTTGCCATCGTGCTCGACCGGGCTGGTCTTGCCGTGCATCAGGTGGCTGGCGCGGATGACCTGGCCGCCGAAGGCCTCGCCGATGGCCTGATGGCCCAGGCAGACGCCAAGAATGGGCGCTTTGCCGGCCATGTGGCGGATGAGCGGGACCAGGATTCCGGCATCGGACGGCGTGCACGGGCCGGGCGAGAGCAGAATGCGGTCGGGATGAAGCGCCTCGACTTCTTCGACGGTCAGCTCGTCGTTGCGATAGACCTCAACCTTCGCGCCCAGTTCGCCGAGATACTGGACAAGGTTGTAGGTGAAGGAATCGTAGTTGTCGAGGACAAAAACCATGGTGAAATCCAGTGTATCGCGTGACGACGATCTCACCCTAGCCGTCAGCTAAAGGCGAAGAGCTGGAAGCTGCTTTTCTACCACGCCCCATCAATCCTGAATGAACTCAGCTCGTCAGCCTCTTTGTCGTCCATGTGGTGCTCGATGAGCCGATCCACGCGACTGCCGCGCGGTCCACGGCGCAGGCTGGCCCTCAACTCGGCCAGATCTTCAGCCGAGCCTGAAGCCACCACTTCGACCTCGCCCTCTTCGGTGTTGCGGACCCAACCGCGCAGATCAAGTTGGCCAGCTTCCCGCTGCACAAACCAGCGGAAGCCAACGCCCTGCACGCGCCCCTGAATCAGAAAGTGAAGAACCATCGTTAGTGAGTTTTACAGATGCGCCGCCGCCGTGCAACCCGATGTGTGAAACCGCTTAATTCTGCCAAAAAACAGACAAATACGAGACGTTTTGGGCCAAATCATGGCCGAAATCCGGGGTTTTCGTTGGCATTTAATTCCTTATCAAAAAAGTTAACATATTGATTTTATGGTAGTTACATACAGATTAAACCCAAAAAGAATGCTGCGGCAGGGTAGGGGGGGTGGGGGTCGAAGGGGTTTTCCCGTAACGTGGGACAAGAATCAGCGAAAGCCGGCTCTTCACGCTTCTTCCATTGTGCAACAACAGGCAGTAATGATCTGCAATCACCTGGCACGCGCGGTGGGGCAAAGCTAGCTGCTAAAAGCTCGTCCCTTATAATTGAACCAAACCGGCCAATCTTAGCTGACATCGAGGAACCTGATTTTATGCCTGAAAGCATCAAGCCTATTAACGTGGAAGCCCTGAAGGCACTGGTGCGCACGGTGCCTGATTTTCCGAAGCCTGGGATTCTGTTTTATGACATCACCACGCTGCTCAAGGACAAGACCGGCTTTGCCAAGATGATTGACGCCATGGCGGCGCATTATCTGGCGGAGAAGATCGACCTGGTGCTGGGCATTGAGGCGCGGGGATTCATTTTCGGGCCTGCCCTGGCCTATCGGCTCAACGCGGGCTTTGTGCCGGTGCGCAAGCCGCGGAAATTGCCCGCCCCCGTGGCGCGGGTTACCTATGACCTGGAGTATGGGTCGGATACTTTGGAGATTCACCTCGATGCGATTCAGCCCGGCCAGCGGGTGGTGCTGGTGGACGATCTGCTGGCCACAGGCGGCACGATGGAGGCCACGGTGAAGCTGGTGAAGGAGCTTGGCGGTAATATTGCCGGGCTGGCGTTTGCTGTCGAACTGGATTTTCTGAAGGGCCGCAACCGCTTTCCAGATTACGATGTCTTCAGCCTGTTGCACTACGACGAGTAGCCACCTGCGGTGGGGCCAGCAGCCACCTGCGGTGGGGCCAGCGGCTCGCTTCTCGATCGCATGAGATTCGTGGTTTGTCAGGTTCCCAGAATCGGGAGCTGGGGCGTCCCGAAAATGCTTCGCGTAGAACTTATTCCAGATAATTAACAGCAAGAGAGCCACTTGCAAAATTGTCTCTC